>ENA-OZLH01001280-OZLH01001280.1-human-gut-metagenome-genome-assembly--contig:-NODE-1280-length-12300-cov-4.540384_pt1 | contig 12300 bp, 10 predicted proteins | sample MGYA00244832_ERZ653776 | MGnify/ENA primary metagenome ERZ653776 (study PRJEB26926, sample SAMN06165218) | human gut metagenome | biome: ENVO:00009003; feature: ENVO:2100002; material: ENVO:00002003...
ACGTAGCCTTTGATCGAGAACGTCTTTCCGTAGACTTTTCCTTCGACAGTTGCGGTGCCGTACGTTACGCGGTCGCCGTCTTTCTTCGTGCCGATGATGACTTTAAGCGCGATGTCGTCAATAATTTCCGCATTTGCGCTTGTGCCGGCCGCAGCTATTTCCTCGACTTTCCAGCTGTTTGCCGTCTTATCGAAATACGGGACGTAGGTCTTTCCGAGGCGGTATGCCTGACGGAGCAACGAACCGGCTTTGCCGTCGATATAGTTGCTTTCCGTGTATTCCCCCGCTGTGCGATTGAGTTCGTCTACGATTGCTTGTTTAAGGACGTCGGGCGTGTTGATAAGCACGAGTTTGCCGTCTTTAAATTCGAACCCTTCATCAGAAAGATATTTCACGTTGTTTTTCTTTACGGCGAGTTCAAGTTCTGTATAAAGCACGTACGGGTACAGATATTTGTTGCCCGCGCTGTCTTCGACCACGGCATAACCGTATTTCTTCATGCTTTCGGTCGTAACCACGTCTTTTTCTACGATTGTACCATCTTCGTTTGTTTCGGTCGTAACCTTATCTTTGTTTTCTGCAAAGAACTCTTCGCCTTTGGTCATATATCCCTCGGGACGGAGCAACATAAGCTGTTTGCTGAGACCTTTCGCGTAAATTCCGCGAGCCGTCAACTTGTAAAGTTCGGTTTCGAATTCCTTATAAACCGCGACCGAGTCGTAAATCTTTTCTTTGAAGATTGAGTTGCCATATCCTGTGAAATATTTCATCGCAAGAGCGACCATGCTCACCGCGTCGATATTATCGTTGTTGTATTCAAACAAGTTTTTGAACGTCGTCGCAAGGAGTTTTTCACCGCCGATAACGAGCGAGTTGTCAAGACCGTACGCATTCTTTTCGATGCCGATAAGACCATACACTGCGGGAATTATGCCCTTTTCGGCGCTGAACACTAATCTCTCGATTATGTCTTTGATTGTGATGTCGCCTTCCGACGCTGCTTTGGCTTTGTGCGGCTCGTAATTTACGAACAAACCGTTGCCGTTTTTATTGATAAGGTAGTTGACAAGTTTTACGAAGTTGAGCCCTTTGACGTGCGCTTCGCCACTCGTCATCAGATGATCGATGGATTCGTTGACTTTGGCGTAACTATAAGAAACATTGTATTTCGTATATTTGTCGCCGGTGTAGGTTGTCTGTTCTTCGGCGGTCAAAAGGACGTAGGCGTTAGTTGCCTCATCGAGACGGTAATTTCCGTTTTCGTCTTTTTCATAGACCGAGTACAGGACGCCGCCGACTTTGTCTTTGCCGTCCGCTGCATAGAATCCCCATTTGTCGTTAACTTTTCGGAATCCGTTGACGCCGATTGCGCCGTTTTTACCAAGCGCGACGCACATATCGAGAATCCCGGGGAGAACGTCTTTGTATTCTTCCATGATTTTCGCGTCAAGTTGCAGGTCGTAATCGGGGTTTTCAGCTGTTCCTATGTTGGCGGAATACAGTTGAAGTTTCGCAAACACCTTGTCGTTTGCGGTAATCGTTGCAACCGCGCGGGTTTTTTCGATGTTTACGAAATCGAGCGTTCCTTTGATATTGAGTTTCATCGTTTTGGGAACGGTGAGCGTGTTCGTTTCCTTGTCGTATGTCAGATCGTCGCCGCCGACTTTGAAAGTCAAGCCGTTGGGACTTGTGTAATCGTGTGCGACAAGGCTCAGAAGGTCTTCGCCGAAGTCGAAATCAAGACCTGCGTCGATATTCATTGCGCCGTAATCTTTTTTGTTTACAGCCGTCGTGGAAATCGCGTCTTTACTGTTTCCGATTTTAAGGTCAGTGATTGCAAGTTCGATACCGAAAGTCCTGTTTTCCGTACCTGCGGGCAGATTAAGGTCAAGGAAGAATTTGCTCATCTTGCCGATGCTGCCGTTTGCGCCCGCTTCTTTTTCAAAGCCCAACTTGATTGCGCCACCAAACAGCGGTGAGTTCACAAGTCTAGTAATTCCACCATTTGCATCTTCCTTCGTCAGCGGATCAAGTGAAATTGTGGCGGAGAGTTTTTGCGACAGGTCGCTCTTGACGGACGCGTAACCTTTGTTCGCTTCTTGGAACTCACCGTTCTTCCAGGTGTACCAGGTGGGTTTGCTGAATAACATGCTTGCCAAAGGCTCCCCGCCTAAGTCCAGCGTAAGAATTTTTTGAATATCTATGGTTTCTCCAAGACAGGAATATGCGGTGTCCCAATCTTTGAAAAACATGTTGACAATTCCCTCAACACTTATGATGTCGCCAATCGTTACATCCTTTTTTTCGTAAAGAGTATCGGCAAGGGTTTTCACAACGTGCGTGCCGTCTGCGGCTTTAACATATTCGCCGTTAACGAAGTTGTAACGAGTACGGTTTGCCGCGTTGACAAGGTCGGCTCTGTACTCCATATACTCTTTCTTTACAAACGTGTTGATAAGCCCGGTGATAACTTCGTTAAGGTCAAAGTCGCCGCCGTTGAAAGCTTCGACAACGCTCTTTACGATGTTGTTTTTGAGCAGCCCTTCGATCTTAGTGAAAAGCTCGTCTTTGACGGTTTGTCCGTTTGCAGTCTTGTCAAGTTTCGTAAGGTCAACGCCGACTTTGTTCCCTGCGATCGTTGCGTAAAGGAAGTCTTTTTCGTAAATAAGGCGGAAAGAATCGACGCCGTTAATGCGCGCGGACACATCGATATAAGTTTCGTTGTCGGAAGTAAGAGCAACCGCTTTCGAATATCTCGTATATCCCGCCTGCGCAGAGTTTGCGGAATCGAACGGTACGAATTTCGCAACGCAGTTGCCGTTTTTGTCGACAACGTAGTTATTGCCTTCTTTCGTTACTCTGATTTCGCCTTCTTTGAGTTCGGTCGTGCCGGTGAATATCGTCACGTCATTGCCCGAAAGCACGTATGCGCCGTTTGCGTCAACAATATATTTGTCGATGACGTTCTGACGGTCGAGAAAACCTTTCAGGGCAAGTTCGATCGGCATTTTTTCTGCGACGCCGCCGTCCTTTTTAAGGGTGATTGTCGCGCCGAGGCTCAAAGCGATGTTTTTGCCGTCGGCAAGTTCAAACGAAGTGCCGTTTGCGATTTCGTTTGCGCTTTGGAACATCGTGTTGACAAATGCGTTCATCGAGGCGCCTGCTTGGTTACCGCTGGTTCCGCCACCGCCGGTTCCGCCACCGCCGCCCGTTCCGCCGCCTTGGTTTCCGCCGCCGTTTCCTTTATTTTTGCAGGCAGCCAGAACGCCGACGCACAAAACGAGAACGCAAACTATTGCGAGTACTCGCAAAAAATTCTTGTTTTTCATTTTTCGTCTCCTTTTGAGATTTAAATTGTACACGCACGCAGACGTGCGTATATCTCTACATTTTATATTTTAATATTTATTAGTTTTCTTGTCAAGGCTAAGTCGGGATTTCCGCCCGACTCGCGCCGTTTCGGGGTTATCGGCAAATCGTTTTAAGGTAATTTTTAACCTAAACGTTACAAATGCGCCCGCGTGTAATATTTTGCGAAAAACCTTTACATATTGTCCTTACGTTTGTATAATAATCGTTAGGAGGAATTTTATGCACGATTCGCACGTTCACAGTATTTTTTCGGACGACGGCATGGAGGCGGTCGAAGACGTCGTTGCGACGGCGCTTTCTCGCGGTTGCGACTATGTCGCAATCACCGATCACGTCAACCGCGATTATCAGGTCATCGGATATGACAACCCGCAAATAAATATGTCGGCGTACGTCGCCGCAATGCAGGACTTCAAACGCCGCTTCAATAAGAAAAACTTCCGCCTTGCCATGGGCGCGGAACTCGGTTACTTGAAATCGGCAAACAATCTGTATATCAAAGACCTTGCCGATATCGACTTCGACGTCATTATCAACAGCGTTCACTGCGTGCTCGGCAGCGAGGTCTATTACGCGGAATATTTCAATAAGTGCCCCTATAAACACTTTGCCTATCTCGAATACCTGAAAGCCGTCCGGGAAAGCGTCGACGCGCCCTACCCCTACGACATTATCGGCCACATCGGCTATATCCAGAGAAACGCGCCGTATAAGGAGCCCGATATGTTTTACGAGGAGTTTTCGGACGTCTTTGACGATATCCTCACCGCCATCATCGAAAAGGATAAGTGCCTGGAAGTCAACAGCAAAACTTATCGCGGCGGAAAAACCACAAGCGAGTTTTCTTTGCGACACCTTTCAATCCCCGACGTCGACGTCCTGAAACGATACTACGAACTCGGCGGAAGGAAAATTTCTTTCGGCAGCGACGCACACCGCACAAACAGCATCGCTTACAATTACGACAAAATTGCGGCGGCAATGAAAGAAATCGGCTTTGAAGGTTTCACCCGATACGTGAACCGCGAGCCGGAACTTGTGAAGTTTTAATAAACCGAAAACAATACCAACCGTGAATAATACGAACTGTGCCAAAACGCCGATATTTCCGTGCTTTTCGGCACATACTCACTTGTAGTACAAAAAGTACAACTGCGTTCGTCTTTTCCGAAAATCATCGAAACTCTCGGTGGTTTGGTCTAAGGAGTATTGCCCCCGCGTTTTTAGGCGAAAACAAGGCACGCGAGCGGGTTAATACTGTATGTATAAGCCGTGAGCGCAACGAAGTTTTGGTCAAAAACGCAGAGCAAGACCACGGTTTGTATTATTCACGGTTGGTATACGATAACAAAAAACCGTCGCTTTCCGACGGTTTTTTCGTGTTTCGCGATTTATAAAACGCTTTTCGTTACGTTGAACTTTACGCCGTAAGAGTTTGTGACTTCGTGATACTCCGCGTTTTCAAAAAGTCCGCTCGTGCGGAACACGACGTAATCCGCGCACTCAAAAAGGGGCTCCGAAAATCCTTTGTCGATATGATATATTTCGAGCGATCGTCGGGCGGGGGTTTTAACCTTTGTGTTTCTGATTATTGCAAATAATTTTTTCATTTTGTTCACCTCTTGATTGCATTATTGCATACAAAATATGACAATGCTTTGCATATTATTGAAAAATGTTTGAGATTCTTCATTTTTTTCGCAAGGTGAATTTTTGCAAAAAGAAACGCCCCGAAAATCGGGACGCTCTTTTGATTTAGGTGGAAAGATTACTGTCGTAATCCGATAATAAGCATATTATTAGCCGACTTGGACGCTGGCGTTGCCGCTGACTTGTACAACGTATTTGCCGTTTTCGACTTCCGGTTCGCCGGGGATATATTTTGCAATGCCGTTGATGTCGACGTTCACGTTTACAGAGCCCACAACGACAACCGCCGCCGTACCATTGATTGCAAAGTCGTTTTTGTCAAGGTTGGTTGCGTTTGCATTCGAGATAACGTTTGCAACGACGTTCACCTTAACGGTTTCTTGGCCTTCTTTCCCGACCGCTACGTCAACGTAGACTTTCGCGCCGGTTTCGGTATCGCTGATTTTGCCAAGTTCGACTTTCACGTTGACTTTGCATGCTCCGTCAACACCGACGTTAACTTCAACCACAACACCACCGTTGTCGTTGGACCATGCCTTGACGTTTACGCCAACACCGTCAACTTTAAGACCGGTGCCTGCTCCAAAAGCGAACACCATTGTGTCTTTTTCTTTGTCATAAGTGCAGGTTCCGCTGATTTTGACAAATTCTTTTTCGCCGTGCATTACAACCGCTTCAAATGCATAGTCTTCTTTGCCGTTGATGTCTGCGTCTTCCTTGGAAACTTCGCCGTCTTTGATTTTCTTTGCGTTGATGTAAATCGTCGATACGTCGGATACGTCTTTGCCATCGGCGTCTTTATAAGTGACGGTCACGAGCATTTTGTAGTTATAGCCGTCTTTTTCGTTGGATGCTTCCACTTTGACGTCAACATTGTGATCTTTGATGTACGCCTTTGCGTTGTTTACGTATTCGTTAAGGTATTTTGCGATTTCGTTGGTTGCCAAGTTGATACCGCCGATGCCGTTAATGGTGAAATAAGGATCAACGTTTTCATCGCCTTTGCCTTCCGCCGAAGCAGTGCCCGCTGCCGAAGAGTTCATTGCGACTGCGATTGCCGTGCCGAGAGTTTCGGCGTTGTCTGCTTTTGCAGGTGCGGTTGACTTATCCTTATTGCAGGCGGTAAGTCCGACCGCAAGAGCCGCTACCATCGATACTACAAGAAGTATTGCCAGGATTTTCTTTTTCATATTGAGTAAAACCTCCGTGTTTTTCAAATTGTTTTCGCAAAGTAAACAATCGACGAGCGCGTTTTATTGGGATTTTCTGAAAATTTTTTATTTTTTTACTCCACGCAAGTACAAAAGTACCTTGCGTGGGTTTTATAACAAGGTGTCTTGCAATAAAAAAACCTTACCGTTTCCGATAAGGCTTGTTTTTATTTTTATATTGTTTATTAAATATTAAAAATACTGTTCGATGTTTGTTCGCTCGGGTTCAGAATATCGTTGATTAAACCAGTGATATAATTGTCGTACATCGTCTTGATTTTCGCAAAGTCGATGTTTTCAAGTGAGATACGGATTTCCGCAACTTTTGCCTGCAAATCGGTCAGCCCCAAAATCTCGCACATACTTTCGATACTTTTAAGGCTTTCGATCATTTCGGCGTAAGAGCCCTTTGTAAAACTTTTTACGTAGTCGCTGCTGATATTTTGTCGCTTGATTTCTTCTTCCGCATATTTATAATAAACGTCAGAAAAAATGCTTTTGTCGCCGAGCCAGGATTCTTCCAGCAAACTCTTTCTTTTGGCAAAAGCGGCGGTTAATTGTTCAAAACTCATTGATGAAGTCGCGTTTTGCAAATATTTCTTCGCCCGGTCTGTAAGGTCTTCCTTTGAAATCGTCTTTATCGACAGCGAAAAGTCAAACGCCGCTCGAAGTCGTTTTGCAAAGCTTTCGGCGGTCTCACCGGAGACGGAAACGGAAAGCCCGTCCGCGTCATCGACGAATTTGAGCGTCCGCGCGGCTTCGTTGATTTTTCTTGTCGCAACGTCAAATTTAAGCCCTTTCAATTCGCCGGAAAGATGCAGTATCATGTCGCCGTCCACGTTTTCGGCGCGCACCGTTTCCACGGTTTCCTCGCTGTTTAACGTGAGCGTGATTTTTGCGCAGTCGGTTTTTTCGTCCGCCGCCGCAGTCGCTTTGTCCGCGCCAGCAGAAACTTGCACGTAATAGTAATTGCTTATCGGCGAATTATCTTTTTTCGGCGCGAGTAAGACGCCGCAAGTGATCGCGATTGCCATAATCAGCACGCACGCCACGGCGGACGTCGCGATTCTGAACGCTTTGCTTGCGCCCGCTTTCTTTGTTTTCGCCACGGGTTTTTCGATATAGGAGGACTGCACGACGTTGTCGTAAACGCGCGGCGTAATGCTTTCGATTTCGCTTTTTAATCTGTTTTTCAAATCTTTGTTGTTCACGCTTGCTCCTCCTTTAAGTATTTTCTGAGTTTTTTAAGGCTGTTGTTGTACGTCCAGAGTACCGTGCCAACGGGTTTTTTTACGATTTCAGCAATCTCGCGATGTTTGAATCCCGCCACGACGTACAGCATAACGATTTGCGCTTCGTCGGCGGTCAGCACCTTTTTCATCGCGTCGGTGACGGTGGTGTCGGCAAGATCTTCGACGCTCTTTTCGCCGGACACGGGTTCCCACTCCGAAAAATCCGTCGCAGTCTCGTACTTCGCGCGCTTTATGTGGTTGAAGGCGATGTTTTTGCCGATCTCAATAAGAAACGCCGCCGGATTGCCCGATTTGTAACTTTGCACGCTTTGTCTGAAACGCACGTACGTATCCTGCATAAGGTCTTCGGCAACTTCCCTTCTCCTTACTATCGACAATAAATACGAAAACAAACCTTTTGACGTGAGTTCGTAAAACTCCGCAAAAGCGGTTTCATCGCCCGATTCCTTGATGCGCGCTATTAAAATGTCAAGGCGTTTATTATCCAAACGGAATACCTCTTTTATTTAATAGGCATATTATACAAAGTCGGGAAGAATTTTGCAACCGATATAACCCTTGCAACAAATAAACAATCGAATCCCTTTTTTTATTTGACGATTTTTACATTTTTTCGGATTTTGTCAAAAAACGGCGGATTTTTCAGATTCCGCCGTGTTTTTTCCAAAAAGAAACCCCGGAAAAATCCGGGGGAGTTCTTTCTTTTTGTGTTTGTCAGCCTTGGATTGCTCCGACGGGGCAGCCTTCTGCGCAAGCGCCACAATCGATGCATTCGTCGGGGTTGATTTCGTATTTACCGCCGTTTTCGGAAATAGCACCTACCGGGCAAGTGTCCGCGCACGCTCCGCAAGCGATGCATTCATCACTGATTTTGTGTGCCATAGTAACGTCTCCTTTTCTAATTTGTCTTATTTGGGTTTTCCCCTTTTCATTATATTACCACACCGCCGCGGAATTTGCAAGGGTTTTCAAATTTTACTTGACTTTTATTTAGACAAACGCGCGAAAACAATATATAATAAGGATTATGAAACCGTTGTACGACAAAATCTGCGAATACGTCGCAAAAAATCCCGCGCGCTTCCATATGCCCGCGCACTTCGGCACGGGCGATAATCCGCTTTTTTCAAGCGCGAAATACGACGTGACCGAACTCGATTTTTCGGACAATCTGCAAAATCCGACGGGGGCTATCCTTGCAAGCGAAAAGGAATGCGCGAAAACGTACGGCGCGAAAAACTGCTTTTATCTGACCTCGGGCAGCACGACGGGGGTTTTCATCGCAATGAGCGCGATACGAAACCGCACCGACGAAATTATCATTGCCCGCTCTTCGCATAAGTCGGTTTACGCGGCGGCAAGAACGCTCGGATTTAAGGTAAGATATATTCCGTCGTCTTTCGACAAAAACGGAATCCCTTTGCCCGTGACGGAAAAAGACGTCGAAACCGCGCTTGAACAATATCCGTCTGCGGGCGCGTGCGTCATAACGTCGCCGAATTACTTCGGCATGACCGCGGACGCAAAAAGAATATCCGCGCTTGTGAAAAAACGCGGCAAAATTCTTTTCGTAGACGAGGCGCACGGCGCGCATTTCCCGTTTTCAGAACGCTTTGAAAAAGGCTTTTCGGGATTTTCCGACATCTCTGTTACAAGCTTTCACAAAACCTTGCCCGTGTATTCGGGCGGGGCGGCTTTATTTTGCAATAACGATACTTTAACTGACGATTTGTTGCGTTTACGTGCCGATTTGCACACCACAAGCCCGTGCTATCTTACCCTTGCAAGCATTGATTATTCCCTTGACGAAAGAAGAATCTCGGGCGAAGAAAAGTATGAAAAACTTTTTGAAAAGGTAAACTTATTAAAAGAAAAACTGCCTCTGGAAATAATTAAAAACGACGACTTCACAAGGCTTGTCGTAAGGTGCGGGGACAACGGGTTTTCGGCACTTAGGAGTAAAAACGTCGTACCGGAAATGACTTTTTACGATTTGGCGGTCTTTATACTGTCTCCCGAAAACGAAGAAAGAATCGACGATATTTACGACGCCTTAAAAGACGTGAAATGCGAAAGCGCGCGTGAAATTCCGCCCTTGCCCGCGCCTGTTTTCAAAAAAGTAACGGGCGGCGGCGCGTATCTTCCGCTGCACGACGCGATAGGTCACGTGTCGTTAAGGGAAGTCGGGACGTATCCCCCGGGCATTCCCGTCGTCGCTTACGGCGAAGTAATTACCGAAAATATTGCCGATTTTTTGAAAGACCGCGACGTTTTTGGTTTTGTAAACGGCAGATTATATGTTACAATAGATAAGTAGAATAATTAACGGACATCATTATGAAAGGAAAATTTATCACTTTTGAAGGCGGCGAAGGCGTCGGAAAATCCACGCAGGTTCGTCTTCTTATGGAATATCTTGAAAAAACGTCGCAACCCGCCGTTCTCGTTCGTCAGCCCGGCGGCACTCCCATTTGTGAAAAAATTCGCGAAATACTGCTCTCTCCCGAAAGCGCGGATATGACGCCCGAGTGCGAGGCGTATCTTTACGCAGCGGCGCGCGCGCAACTTTTAAGGGAAGTCGTCATTCCCGCCCTTAACGAAGGAAAAATCGTGATTTGCGACAGGCACGTCGACAGTTCCGTCGCCTATCAGGGCGCGGGACGCGGACTCGGCACCGACGTCGTGAAAAACATAAACGCAAAAGCAATCGAGGGCTGCCCCATCGACGCGACGATTTTCATCGACCTGCCCCACGACAAAATGTTCAGAAGCCGCAAAAAGGCGGAAGAACTGGGCGACCGTTTCGAGGTGGAATCGGGCGATTTTCACGCCCTCGTTTACAAGGGCTTTTCCGACATCGCCGACGAAAATCCGGAAAGGGTAATCCGCATCGTCCCATGCGAGTGCAAGGCCGAAACAAGCCGACATATTATCGACGCCCTTCGCGAAAAAGGACTTATCAGATGATTGAGTTTCAGGACGCTCTGAAAAAGAGCCGCGCCTACAACTTAATAAAACACGATATCGACACGGGCAATTTGTCTCACGCTTATATGGTGATCTCGCCCGACGTTTTCGCCGTGCAGAATCTTTTCAGACTGATTGCGTGCGCGGTATATTGCAAGGACGCCTGCACGACCTGCCCCGTTTGCAAAAAAGTGCTGAACGGGAATCACGCCGACGTGAAATTCATCAACGAAGACGGCAAAAAAATCAAGGTCGAAGACGTCGCCGCCCTTATCGAAGACACCGAGACGAAACCGTTTGAGAGCGACAACAAACTGTACTTTGTAAATTACGCGGACAAAATGAACCCCGCCGCGCAAAACAAGTTGCTGAAAACTCTGGAAGAACCGCAAAAAGCGGTGAGCATATTTCTGGGAGTCGGCAGCGAAAGCGCGATTCTGGACACGGTGAAGTCGAGAACGAAAAAAATAACCCTTGACAGGTTTTCCGCGGGCGACATAAAAGACGCGCTGATAAGTTCGGGCGTTGCCGTCGGAAACGCGACGATTGCCGCGGCCTGCGCCGACGGTATGCTGTGGCGCGCAAAGGAAATTTCGTCAAACTCCGCCTTTTCGGAAACGTTCGACCGCGCCATATTCATACTCAACAACCTGAAAAAAAGCAGCGATGTGGCGTCTTTTTTGAACGATAAAACCCTTGATAAGGATAATTTGCCCGTTTTTCTGGACGCGCTCTCAATCGTACTTCGCGATATGATTGCGGCAAAAACCGACAAGAACCTTATAATGAGCAAACATAAGGAATGGGAAATCGAAACGCTGTCGAAAGGCTTTTCGCTTGACGCCCTTTCCAACATACTTTATCTTGTCAACGAAGAAAGAAAAAAATTGAGTTTTTACGTGGGAAGCACCGGCGTTGTCGAAAACCTGCTTCTCGGTATTTTGGAGGTTAAATATAAATGTCAGTAACGATAGTCGGCATAAAATTTAAGAACTCGTGCAAGGTGTACTATTTCAGCCCCGAGAACATTTCGTTTTCGGAAGGCGACGCGGCGATTGTCGAAACGGCGCGCGGCACGGAATACGGCGAAGTCGTGCTCTCAAACCGCGAAGTCGACGACAAAGACGTCGTGCAACCTTTGAAACCCGTTTTAAGGAAAGCCACCGACGCCGACAAAAAACAGGTGGAAAAAAACCTTGCCATGCGCCCGGAAGCCATTCGCATCGCAAACGAGAAAATCGAAAAACACAACCTTAATATGAAGCTTGTGGACGTGGAATACACTTTTGACCGTCAGAAGATTATCTTTTACTTCACGGCGGCGGGACGAGTCGATTTCCGCGACCTTGTCAAAGACCTTGCGGGCGTGTTCAGAAACCGCATCGAACTTCGCCAGATTTATGAACGCGACGACGCGAAAATGCGCGGCGCGCTTGCCCCCTGCGGACGGCCGTGCTGCTGCAACACCTGTCTTCCCGACTTTGCGAAAGTTTCCATCAAAATGGCGAAACTGCAAGGACTGTCGCTTAACCCCACAAAAATCAGCGGCGTTTGCGGACGTCTTATGTGCTGCTTGAAATTCGAGAACGATTACTACGCCGAAATGTACAAAAAAATGCCCAAGGTCGGCAGTCGCGCAAAAACTCCCGACGGCGAAGGCGTCGTGGAAAGCAACGACATCTTAAAACAGCAGGTCAAAGTCAAAATCATGGACAAAGACGGCAGTTTCGACGTCAAAACCTATGACCTTAAAGACGTGTCGGCACGCGTGCATCAATCGGTGGAACCCGACGATTCTTCGGACGACGAGGAACTCAAAAAACTTGAAGATTGATATATAAATATAT
>ENA-OZLH01001282-OZLH01001282.1-human-gut-metagenome-genome-assembly--contig:-NODE-1282-length-12282-cov-5.439110_pt1 | contig 12282 bp, 9 predicted proteins | sample MGYA00244832_ERZ653776 | MGnify/ENA primary metagenome ERZ653776 (study PRJEB26926, sample SAMN06165218) | human gut metagenome | biome: ENVO:00009003; feature: ENVO:2100002; material: ENVO:00002003...
ACATCGACCTCTGCACTATTCTTGCGAACGCGCTGGACAACGCTGTTGAGGCGAGCAAGCTTGTTGACAACGCGGTCATCAGCGTTCACGCCGTTCAGGATTCGGCGGTGTTCATGCTGACCGTCAGCAACCCCACTCTCCACCCGGTCGAGATAAAGAACAACACTGTCAAAACGACGAAGCTCGACAGCGTGAACCACGGGTTCGGCATCGGCAGCATAAGAAGCGCCGCAAAGAAGTACAACGGCGAGGTCAATCTCAAATATGAAAACGGATATTTCACTGTTGAAGTGATGATGATAATGAGAAAGGGTGCAAGAAACGATGAACAGTAAAATCAAAGCAACGCTCAGGAAATTTTTGAGCATTGCGCTCGCGGCACTGACCGTGTTCGGCTGCGCCGGAGCGGCTTTTGCCGCAGGCTCGGACGCAAGCGGCACAGTCAACGGAGTCGATTGGGTCTACACCTCGGCCGACAAAACGCTCGTTTTGAGCGGCAGCGGCACACTCGGCGAAGATGTTGCCGACTTCGGGCTTTTCGGCGGCTCATGGGTCGCCGAGCATGTAAAGATCGGGGCGGATGTAAATATCACAACCGGTCGCGTCTTTGAGAACTTTGACTTTGTAGATGAATATGAGGTAGACGCGAACAATAAATATCTCTGCAACCCCGACGGCGTGCTTATGGACAAAGATAAGACTGTGCTCATAAAATACCCAGCTGGGAGCAAAGAATTTTCGTTTTACACCGTTCCCGATACCGTGAAAACCATTTCTTACCGTGCTTTTGAGTTTTCTTCCGCTCTCAAAACAATATTCCTTAACGACGGTCTTGAGACAATAGAAAACTTTGCGTTTGACAACTGCGGCAATTTGCTCTATATCACAATACCCGGCACGGTGACCTCGATGGGCAAAGGCGTTCTGGCTCAGTGCAATCTGCTCAACAAGGTAACCATTGAAGAGGGCGTTACCGCGATACCCGAAGACGCATTTGACAGATGCAGAAGTCTCGAAACAGTAAATCTTCCCGATTCACTGACAACTATAGGCGACATCGCATTCTTTGGCTGCACCAAGCTTAAAACCCTGAAGCTGCCGAAAAATCTTCAGACATTTACCGACTCCCCCGGAAGAAATTTCGGCGGACTCAATATTGCCCTGACAGTCGACCCCGAAAATCAGTATTTCAGCACGGACAATCTCGGTGTGCTCTACAACAAGGACAAGACCCTGCTCTACTACTGCCCGAATCTTCCGTATACTTTTGACTACACCGTCAGATGTGATCTCAATAAATATGCATTCAAGGGGTGCGAAAATCTCAGAAACGTTGACATTGCATATAACCTGCGCGCCATACCGACATATGCTTTCAACGGCTGCAAAAATCTCAATACCGTAACTCTCCCCGCGACGCTTCAGAGAGTTGACGGCGCTGCGTTCGATTCATCGCTGAATACGGTAAATTACCGCGGCACAGAGGAACTCTGGAAGCTCATAACTATAGACAGCTACGACAACAGCGCCATTAAATCGGCAAATGTTGTTTATAATTACAGCGAAGAGGAAGAGCCGGAGGAGATAACCTTCACCTTCGACAGATCCAAAAGTACTGTAACCATAACAGGAAGCGGCACTTTGACGGTCAATGACATAAAGAAATGGGACACCTCGGAAATAAACACATACGCTCTCAAGGTTAAAATCGGCAAGAACATAAACGTAACCGATGCGAGAGTGTTCTGCGACTCGATACAGCCGTTCTATTACATGAAATCGTTCGAGGTCGATTCCGGCAACCCGTATCTCAGCTCGCTCAACGGAATTCTCTACAACAAGGACAAGACAAAGCTCATCAGGTTCCCTGCCCAAAATACAACGGCTGACTACGGTGTTGTCGAGTGCACGGTTGCATCTACTGTAAAAGAAATCGCGCCATATGCGTTCGCGAACACGGGAGTTACAGATGTCAATCTCCCGAGCGGACTTGAAACCATCGGCGATTACGCTTTTTACAGTGCGACAAAGCTTGTTGACATCACTATCCCGGGCTCCGTAAAGACAATAGGCGTCGGCGCATTCCGTGACTGTTGGAAAATGACAAAGGCAACTCTGCCCGAGGGTCTTGAAACTATTCCACGGGAATGCTTTATTGGCTGCAGAAAGCTTGAAAGCGTAAATATTCCGGATTCTGTCACAACGATAGGCAATATGGCTTTCACAGGCTGTGCGCTCAAAGAGATAAATATATCGAAAAATCTTACAGAGATATCAATTCCCGGATACACTTTCAGCGGCTGCCCTGCGGCGGTCACGGTAGACGCAGACAACCCGAGCTACAGTGCAGACGAGCGCGGAGTGCTCTATAACAAAGACAAGTCGCTCCTGCTCCACTGCCCGAACTTCGAGAAAGCTTTCACATTCGATATAAACTGCAACATAGATCAATATGCTTTCTACAACTGCGCGAATCTTACTGATGTAACTTTCTCATATGCTATCAAGAAAATTCCGTATGCCGCGTTCAGGAACTGCGGCTCGCTCAAGATAACCACAGTCCCCGACACAGTCAGAATGATAGACCAGGTAGCATTCGACGGATGCGGAATGACAGAGTTCTATCTCCCCGACTCGGTTGAATATGTAGGAACTCAAGCATTCAGCAGCACACCGCTGACACATTTTGAGTTCAATGACAAAGTAGACACTTTCAAAAATATATTCTCTATATGCCCGAAGCTCAGAACCGTCGTTGTCGGAAAGGGCATAAAGAAGATAGAAATCGGTGCGCTCGGCGGCACGAACAGGATAGATACTATATACTATCGCGGCACAAAGAGCGACTGGGACAAGATAAATGTTGTTGACGTTGCATCTGCGCTCAAGAACATCAAGATTGTCTACAACTACGGTCAGACGAGCGGCGTATGCGGCGACAACCTCACATGGAGCTTCCAGCCCGACCTCTATCAGATAACGGTCGAGGGCAGCGGCGACATGTATTCCTATGACAATGTCGCAGACTACACCTGGAGCAGCAACGCCAATTTGGTCACGGGAGTTGTGTTCGGCAACGGAGTGACCTCCGTGGGCAAGAATGCGTTCAACGGATTCCCGTATCTGACGGAAGTTCTGCTCGGAAGCGATGTAAAAAATATAAACTCCCTCGCATTCGCAAACTGCGGCGACCTCATGACGGTTGCGATTACCGCCGAGGGCGACACGGAAATAGAGTACGATGCGTTTGACGGTCACAACGAAAAATTCCTGCTCATATGCGACGAGAAAAACACCGCCGCGCAGGCTTTCGCCCTTGATAATGAGATGCCGCTTGTGACAGTAAGCTACGACGAGGAGAAGAAGGTTATAAACTTCAAGGGCACGCTCACCGTTTTTGACGGCGTCGCCGGAAGATACCTCGCCTACTACGCATCGAGATACCCCGACGCCATGTATCTCCACTTCGACATTCTGACCTTCGACGGAATCAAGACGGCAGACTCTACGGACGGCAAGAGATTCGAGTGCGTCGATCCCGACTCCGAGTACCTCACCTTCAAGGATATCTATGTGAAGATAAGCGTTATGAAGGACGGCGAGGAAAAGGACGTCACCTTCGGCGAAATGCTTGAAAGATACGAAAACGGCGACTACGACGCTTTCTATGCCGAAATAGAGAACGACAAGGGCACGGATAAATCGCTCGTTGTCAAGGCTTTCCAGGCAATCTTCAAGCCGATTCTTAAAATCACGTCATCTATAATTAATTTTATAAAGAAGCTGTTTAAATAACACAGACGAGCCGCTCTGCAAAACTCGCAGGGCGGCTCTTTTTGCGTTTCGTTCGCGCTTATTATTGATTTTCTTCCCGCGAAATGATATTATAAAGGGCAACAGATTTTCGGAGATGAGTTTTGTGTTTATTCTGACGCTCGACAGCAACGATCCGTTTTTCAACCTGTCGGCTGAGGAATACTTTCTCTGCGAAAAAAGCAAAGATTTTTTCCTGCTCTGGCAGAACAAGCCGTGCATTGTAATCGGCAGAAATCAGAACACGGCGGACGAGATAAACGGTGATTATGTCCGCACCCGCTCGCTGCCCGTTGTTCGGCGGATGACCGGCGGCGGGGCTGTCTATCACGATACGGGCAACCTCAATTTCTCGTTCATTATAAACGGCGAAGCGGACAGAGTTGAACTGTGCCGACCCGTTATAGATGTTCTTCGCTCCATCGGTGTTGTGGCTGAGATATCCGGGCGAAACGACATTCTTGTCGGCGGCAGAAAAATCTCCGGCACGGCGATGTGTTCGCGCGGCGGCAGGTCGCTGTTCCACGGCACGCTGCTGATAAGCGCCGACCTTGAGGCTATGTCCGAGGCGCTGAAGCCGGACGAAACCAAGCTGATCGGGCACGGAGTGAAGTCAGTCAGAAGCCGCGTTGCAAATCTGTCCGAATACACGAAAGAAGTCAGCCCCGACATTATCGGCGCGATGCTGGCTGAATATATGACGGAGCGCGGCGGAGAAATATATGAACTCGGCGAAAGCGATATAGAAGCCATTGAGAAGCTTCTGGACAGTAAATATTCGACCGACGAATGGAACTGCGGCACCGAGCGGCTTCAAAAATCCGAGCGATCCCGTCTTAGCTGCGGGACGGTTTATATAAAAAAGAAAGCCGCCTGCGGGCGGATAGAAGATACACGCATTTTCGGCGATTTCATGAACATCGGAGATATTTCAAAGCTCGAAGCGCGGCTTCGCGGGGCGGAGTTCCGGCGCGAAGAAATAATATCGGCGCTCGAAGAAGCCCGGGTTGAAAAATATATTCCGAATCTGACCGCAGACGAGCTTGCGGACATCATAATGAAAAGCGAGTGATACACATGGAGAGACTCAAAAGGGCTGCTGCCATACATGATATTTCGGGCTTCGGCAAATGCTCGCTGACAGTTGCCCTGCCGATAATCTCTGCCATGGGCATTGAGGTTTCGGTCATACCGACCGCCGTGCTATCGACGCACACTGGCGGATTCACGGGCTTCACATACCGCGACCTCACGGGCGACATGCGCCCGATCGCGGAGCATTGGAAGAGCCTCGGAATAAAATTTGACGCGATATACAGCGGCTTTCTCGGCTCGGTCGAGCAGATAGACATAGTGACCGATTTTATAGACGATTTCAAAGAGAAAGACACGGTCGTGCTCGTCGACCCTGCGATGGCGGACGGCGGGAAGATGTACACGGTGTTCGACATGGACTTTGCAAAGCAGATGACGCGCCTTTGCGCCAAGGCGGACATAATCGTTCCGAACTTCACGGAAGCTGCGTTCATGCTCGGCGAGGAATACCGCCCCGCCCCCTACTCAAAAGAATATGTTGAATCGACGCTTCGCAGGCTCTCTTGTCTCGGACCGTCAAAGGTGGTTCTGACGGGAGTTGCATTCGACGGCAGACAGGTCGGCTCGGCATCATACGACCGCTCGACAGACGAGATAAGCTACGTCCTCTCGGACACGGTGGCCGGATATTTCCACGGCACGGGCGATGTGTTCGCGAGTGCGCTGCTCGGCGCATACATGAACGGATTGAGCCTCGCCGAAAGCGCGAGGATAGCCGTTGACTACACCCATGGCTGCATCGTGAGAACGAAAGAAGCGGGCACGGATCTTCGCTACGGCGTTGATTTTGAGCACGGAATACCCGATCTGCTCCGGCAGACGGGGATAATATAAAAAAGAAAAGGCAAAGAGGAGAGGAAGAAATGAGCTACGCAGACGAAGTATTTATCGCAAACTGCAAGGATATACTCGAAAACGGCACATGGGACACGGACTACAACGTCCGCCCGCACTGGGAGGACGGCACGAGTGCGCACACGATAAAGAAATTCGGCATCGTCAACCGCTACGACCTTTCAAAGGAGTTCCCGGCGATGACGCTCAGAAAGACCTTTATCAAGAGCGCAACGGACGAGCTGCTCTGGATATGGCAGAAAAAATCGAACAACGTCAACGACTTCAAGGGGCACGTCTGGGACGCTTGGGCTAACGAGGACGGCAGCATCGGCAAGGCATACGGCTATCAGCTCGGAGTCAAGCACCACTATCCCGAGGGCGACTTCGACCAGGTTGACAGAGTTCTCTATGACCTCAAGCACAACCCGCTCAGCCGCCGCATACTGACAAACATATACGTCCACGCAGACCTGAGTGAAATGAATCTCTATCCCTGCGCCTACAGCATGACTTTCAATGTCACGGGCAAGAAACTCAACGCGATACTCAACCAGCGCTCGCAGGATATGCTCACGGCAAACAGCTGGAACGTCTGCCAATATGCGACGCTCGTTCACATGATAGCGCAGGTCTCGGGACTTGAGCCGGGCGAGTTTGTTCATGTCATAGCCGACGCGCACATCTACGACAGGCACGTTCCGATAGTTGAGGAGCTTATAAAGCGCGAGCCATACGACGCGCCGAAGTTTATACTCGACAAGTCGATAACCGACTTCTACAAATTCACGCCTGACAGCGTGCATTTTGAGGACTACAAATATCACGAGTTCACCGAGAAGATACCCGTTGCGATATAAGGAGCGAAGATGAAAGCAATAGTTTGTGCCGACATAAACTGGGGCATCGGCAAGGGCACGGGAATGCTCTTCCACATCCCCGCCGACCTCAAATTTTTAAAAGAAAAGACAATGGGCAGCACCGTTATCATGGGACGCACGACGTTTCTCTCCCTGCCGGGGCAGAAGGCTCTGCCTGGCAGGAAGAATATAGTGCTGACGCGAGACGAGAATTGGAGCGCCGAGAATGTCACGGTGTGCCACGGCATTGACGAGCTCGCGGACATTATTGAAAATGGCGAAAATGTATTCCTCATGGGTGGAGAGGCGGTCTACAACGAGCTGATCGACTCATGCGATGAAGCGTATGTAACGCGCGTAAATGCGGACGGAAAGGCGGAGAAGTTCTTCCCCGACCTCGACCGCCGCGCAGGCTGGAAGCTCGTCGAGCGCTCCGCCGCGCAGGAGAGCAACGGATACGTTTTCACGTTTGACAGATATGTAAAAAAATAAGCTATACGAAACGGGATTGACGGACTGACCGCCAATCCCGTTTTTTTGTTTTATTCGGTCGTGTCGAGCTCCGGCTCGTTTTCTTCTATATCGCCCGCGAGACCTAATTTCTGTTCAAGCTTCGACTTTTTCTTATATGTCTCATTCCACTCCTGCTGAGTGAACTCATAGCCGTATGCAAGGAAGAGATCCTCGCCGCGCTTCTCCTGCTTTGAATAGCGCGCTTTCTTGAGCAAGACTACAATCCCCACGCCGAGCAGCGAACCGACGAGCGCCGCCGCGAACGAGAGCAGAATAACTTTCGCTCCCCCGCCGGCATAGAGCGGAGGCAGCAGCCCCGCAAATGCGTCATATTTATCGGTGACGACAATTGTGGAAGTGCGAAGAAGCCCGTATTTCCGGGCATAGTCAGTCAAGAATGACTCGTTGCAGATGCCGAATGCCGCGGCGAGAATGCCTGTGAGCGTTGTACCGCCGATGAGTGCAAAAGGCGTTGTCTGCGGCTCTCTGACGCAATAGACCATCGGCGACATCGCCATGAGCCTGACATTCTGGAACACCTCGTTAATGAAGCCCGTGTTGAGCAGGTTTTCATCATAGACGACCATCGGCCAGGACTTGAACTTCTTGCCGACGAAGAGATAAATCATGCATATCCACGACGGGGTTATCATCGCCGCGGAGAACACTGTGAGCAGTCTTGCGCTCTCCATTGAGCCCGCCAGCACGCCCTTGAATATCTCATCGAACACCGCGAGCGAGAGCGGACCGCCGACATCGAAGCCGAGCGCGAAGCCTATCACGGCGCCTTTGAGAATAATATTTGCGGAGGAGGCGACTATTCCGGCGAGCTTATGCGCGAGCAGGGTCATCGGCAGAGCGTAGGCATAGTTCATAACGAAAAACACCGCGAAAGCGGAAAGCCCGATAACAACGAGCGAATCGCCGAGCAGAGTCATATTTTTGAGCTGCGGGCGGAATGTGCATATAAGTTCCTCGCGCTTTGCTTCGTCTTTTATCTTTGAATGGGCAAGCTTCAACAGCAGACCGAACGCCCATTCTATAACGACGACACAGACCTTGTGCAGGAAAGTCACGCACACTGTACTCAGCAGGGCTATCAAATAATAGCCCATGAAGCCGATAACAGACGAGCCGCCCACTGTTTCAACGCCCGCGACCTGGGTGCAGAAGAGACCGAAATACACTGCGAGAACGCCCGAGACGAGAGCGGAAAAAAATCCGCCCGCATAATACGCCATACATATCGACATACCTATGCCGAAAAGCTGGACGGACATATACGAGACCCAATAGAGCCCGTCGAGCAGGGACGGAAAAACTTTTCCGAGAATAAGTATTATAAACGCGAATATCGCGGCGAAGAGCATGAACGGGAACAGCGCAGTCGAGGTCTTGACCGCGGCGCGTCTGAGCTGATATTTTTCAAACAGCGGCGCTTTCAGATACTCCCCCGCGCTTTTGTACGGATTTTCTGTGTTATACATCTTTACCCTCCTGCTTGTTTTTTCTAATCATAGCATTATATTAGCGATATTGCAACATATTCACTTATTTTATCGCATCTTTTTGTATATATTTTTAAAATTTCTTGCAATATGCACAATTTAAGCTCAGGACATTTGGGAATATTGACAGTCGGCAGAATAACTCTTTGCTGAAATTTCATTCCGCTCGCGCGGCAGCGATGTGTTGAGTCGCCGAGGCGATTATCAAGCAAAAAATCCTACCCAAGGGAAAACCGTGGGTAGGATTTCTGTTTTTCGCTCCCATGCAAGACACGGGGAAAATTATATTACAGCTCGTTTATCATCGAGAGCAGGTCGACATAGAACACGCGGACATTATGGTTGACAAACAGACCGCCGTTTATCGAGAGGTGGTCGCCGCTGAATGTCGGCATGATGTTCCATACGCCCGTTGCGACTTCGCCGCCGCTGTAAACGGCAGAGGGCGCATTGAACGGAGCGAGAGCGGAGATTTTGTTGACGAGTCCGTCGTTCTCGAACCACTTTTCGTCGACGACATAGCCGCCCTTGGTGGTGCAGGTGAACTTGCCCATTCTGACTGCGCACGCTCTGAAGAGCCTATCTATATTGCCGTCGACCGGGCTGTAAGTGCCGTCCGCATTGCGCTCGGTCGCGCTGCACGGATAGGAGAAATAATAGACATTTTTGAGCGTCGAGATATTCTCATTTATCGCGAGAGCATGGTCGATATCCATGTCGTACTCTGCGCTGTCCGAAAGCGCCCTGTCGAGATGCGGAGCGGTGGCAACGGTGAGCATGGCGACAACCGCGCGCTCTTCGGCGGTGGCGTTGACATCCTTTATTATAGCATCGCGCACGAGATAGGCGGTCGTGCCGTTATGCGGAGCGGCGAGCGCTGTGACGGAATATATCCAATCTGCCTTTCCGCCCGTGAACAGGTCGGAGACATCGCTGCCCGAAGCCTCGCGCTCGGCCTCGCTGCCGTTTGCCATAAGCTCAGCCAGAAGTCTGACGGTCACGCCGCCGAATGAATGACCGAGAAGATTTATCTTATCCTCGGCGCTCCACTCATCGATAAGCGGATCGGAGGAATAATCCTCGCCGTATCTGTCGTGGCGGCAGCGCTTTGAATGCTCCTCGCCGTAGTCGGTGACGGTGCCGGTCAGCTGGGCGTAGAGCTCGCAGGCTCTGTCCCATGCGCTTCCCGTCGGATCGACCGCTGCAGAATAGCACTCGAAGCCGCGGGCGTTGAGATATTGCATCAGATCGCCGCCGAACATACCCCAATAGGGCAGGAAATCGTTATACCAAGTGTAGCTGCCCCAGCCCGCAAGACCGTGAACGAAAACGTTGGCATACTCGGTGTTGAACTTCGTATCGTCAACCTTAACGTGCGGAATGTTGAGCGCGGGGAAGCAGAACATAATTACAGATACAATAAATGAAATTATTTTTGCCACATGACCATCCCTTTTTCATTGTTTTTGTCGGCGGTTATTCTCCGAACGCGCCGTTTACAAGACAATTATATATGGAATTTATTCCCGTTGTCAATCGGTTTTCAAAAATAAAAACGGCTGCGGTCGGAGCAAATATATCGCCCGATCACAGCCGTCTTTTCACCATTTTTCGCGCATGAGGCGGAGATTTAAAACTCTCAGCTCCTCTTTACGCTTTTCATAATCCGGGCACCGCGAACCGACAAGCCGCCAGAACGCCGCCGAATGATCCATGTGTTTAAGATGCGAAAGCTCATGGATAATGCAATAATCAACCGCGCCCCCGGGCGCCATAACGAGAAACAGCGAGAGATTTATATTCCCCTTTGAGGTGCATGAACCCCAGCGCGTTCTCGCGGAATTTATCTTGACTGAAGCGACCGTTTCGCCGAACTGATCGGCAAGCTCATACGTCCTGCGGACGAGATAATTCTTGGCGAGCGAGCGGTAGACTTCCTTGAGCGCTGCCGCCGTATCATCAACCGAGAGCCCGTCGGGGACAAAGAAATTGCTGCCGTCAAAGCCTGCGCGTTTCCCGGATTTTTTTATCAGCGGATACTCGCGCCCGAGCAGGAGAAGTCCCGATTCCCCTCCCGGGACGAACGAATCGGAAATATCTTTGCGCTCCTGCACCTTTGCGAGATTTTTGAGCACCCATTCGCGCTTTTCAAAGAGAAAATCTTCGATATGCTTGAGGCTCATGCGGCGCGGCGCATAGACCAGAACCTTTGCATCGCGCGTTATTTTTATGCTCAGCGTCCTGCGGTCGGAGCGCGTTAATTCATACTGAAAACCGAATTCGGGCATTATTCTATACCCATATCTGCCTTGAACTGTTCGGTCAGCTCGCGCATCTGATCTATCTCCATGCGGCGGCTGAGAGTGAACGCCGAGGCGTCCTTCGAGCGGCAGTCATAGCCCATGGGCACGCCCTCGAGGGAGAGATAATATTTGGCGTTGACGGGATAGAGCTGGCACTCGGCGAGAGAGGCGAAGCCGAGGAAAGCCTGAACTTTCTTCGCCTTTTCCGGCTCTTTTTCAAAGTTTTTGCACAGCCACGAATATATCTCCGGGTGAAAATTCGCCATAACGCCCGAGAAGCCGGCGCAGCCCATTTTCAGCGTTTCGAGCAGGCTCGCGGAGTTGGCGTTGAATATCTTGAGTCCCATGCCGTCAACGGCTCTGAGTTTTTCGTTTATCATGCCGGGGTCGCAGCAGGTATCTTTGAGAAAAGTGAATCTGCCGGACTCGGCGAGCTTTTTGAGCACTGCGGGGGTCATAATGCGCTTATAGGGATAGGGGCACTCGTAGATGCCGAAATTGACATCGCCGACGGATTCGACAGCCCTGTCGATATTTTTAAGAAACACGCTGTCGTCCTCATCGGCTGAGGCAAATCTGTTCGAGATAAACACATAGGCGTCTATCCCCTCGTCTATAAAAGCCTTCGCCTCTTCTATCTGAGTGTCGAGATCATCCGCGACATGACCAGACGCGACTATTGAGATATTTTTCGGCGTATGCTGCATAACAAAATGCAGGAGCTCTAGTCGCTCTTCAAACGAGAGGAAAAATATCTCGCTCGACTGGCAGATGGCGAAAATTCCGTCGACTTTCTTCCCGGCGTACCAGTTTATGAGCGCTTCGACAGCCGCATAATCTATCTTATTGTCCTTTGTGAACGGCGTTATCATGGTCGGATAGACGCCGTTGGGAATCATCTTTTTCATTTTTTGTCCCTCCAATATGATCTCAGTTAAGTTTATCACATCGGCGGGAATTGTCAAGAAAATCAGGCGGACAGGTTGCGCCGCAGGAGCGCGAGCACGGCTTTTTCGCGCCGCGACACCTGCACCTGCGACATACCGAGCAGCTCGGCAGTTCGGCTCTGGGTCATCCCGCGATAATAGCGCAGGCTTATCATCTCGCGGTCGCGGTCATCGAGCAGAGCGATAACTTCGCGCAGGGCGATAAGCTCCGAGGCGGCATTCTCGGGCGACTCAACGGGCAGGTCTATCTGCCCCTCGCCGTCGTCCGTGCAGGCGGTCAGCGACACGGCGGGCATTGCGGCATTGAGCAGTTGCGCCGTCTGGGCGACATCGCTGCCGAGGCGTTCGGCGAGCTGACCTACAGTAGGCTGTCTCTTATACACATCTGACGCTGCCGACGATAAGGCTC
>ENA-OZLH01001287-OZLH01001287.1-human-gut-metagenome-genome-assembly--contig:-NODE-1287-length-12210-cov-4.176059_pt1 | contig 12210 bp, 11 predicted proteins | sample MGYA00244832_ERZ653776 | MGnify/ENA primary metagenome ERZ653776 (study PRJEB26926, sample SAMN06165218) | human gut metagenome | biome: ENVO:00009003; feature: ENVO:2100002; material: ENVO:00002003...
GCCTTATCGTAGGCAGCGTCAGATGTGTATAAGAGACAGGTGCTATTATCATAGCGTAATCAAGAGCTGATAGCACTTGATACAGCAGAAATTGCTCATAATTTTCCCCCTTATCATAAAGACGAAACGACACGATTTATATTGTGTCGTTTCGTTTTATACAGCTTTTTTATAATATTATTAATTGCCCTTGTTGTTTTAGGGGCAAGTTTATTTTAATTCCGCTTCAAACGTGTTTTCGATGCAAAATCCATTTTAAACGGATTGGATTAACCGCACCGAACTTTATCGCCACGCCTTTTTTTGCATTTTGTCCGTTCTTAAGCTCTAGGTTTTATTTTGCGGATTTACAAAAAAGCAACGCTTTGCGTTGCTTTTTGTTTTTGATTATTTTGTTCGTTCATTTTTTCTGATTTGCAAGATGAACGATAAGCACGGAAATATCTGCGGGAGAAACGCCTGATATTCTGCTTGCCTGTCCTAAGTTTTTGGGACGGACCTCGTCAAGCTTTTGTCTTGCTTCAAGCCTAAGTCCCCCGATTTTGAGATAGTCGATATCGTCGGGCAAAAGTTTGTCTTCAAGCCGTTTTTGTTCCGCTATAGCCTTTTGCTGTTTCTTTAAATATCCCTCGTATTTCTTTTCAACGGCAAACGCTTCGAGCACCTCGTCGGAGTATTCTTCAAACAGACCGTTTTGTTTTAAATATTCCGATTTGAAATCGGGGCGCTTTAAGAGGTCGTGCAAGGTGACGGAAGTTTTATCGCCTATCTTTTCACATATAACGCTGAGCGGCTCTTTGGGCAAGGGCTTATCCATAATCGCCTCGAGCTTTGACATTTGCCTTAATTTTTCGTTAAGCTTTTTTACACGCTCTATCGTGACAAGCCCGAATTTTTCGCCTATCGGGGTAAGACGGACGTCGGCGTTGTCCTGCCTTAAATATATGCGGTGCTCCGCTCTTGCCGTCATCATTCTGTACGGCTCGTTTGTTCCTTTGGTGACAAGGTCGTCAATCAACACGCCGATATAGGCTTCGTCCCGTCTTAAGACGAGCGGCTCTTTTCCTAACACCCAAAGAGCGGCGTTTGCTCCTGCAACAAGCCCTTGAGCCGCCGCCTCTTCATAGCCGCTGCTTCCGTTTATCTGACCGCCGCAGTAAAGCCCGTTTAACTTTTTAACCTTAAGGGAGCTGTCAAGCTGCATAGGATTTAAACAGTCGTATTCGATTGCATAGGCATAGCGTGCAAAACGGCAATGTTCCAGCCCCTTTACGGTGCGATACATTTTTTCCTGCACGTCGTGCGGAAGCGACGAGGACATACCCTGAATATACATTTCCTCGCTCCTGTAGCCTTCGGGTTCAACGAAAATCTGGTGCCTTTCTTTATCGGCAAAACGCATAACCTTTGTTTCGATAGACGGACAGTAGCGCGGCCCTATCCCCGATATCGAACCGTTGTATAGAGGAGAGCGGTCTATGTTGTTTAAAATAATTTTGTGCGTTTCTTCGTTGGTGTAAGTAAGGTAGCACGGCTCGACGTTTTCTATTTTGCCTTCCGTCATAAAACTGAAAGGAGACACGTTTTCGCCTTCCTGAATTTCCATCTTGTCAAAGTCGATACTGTCACGGTAAATTCTTGCGGGCGTACCCGTCTTAAAGCGGACAAGCTCAAGCCCCGCCGCCCTTAAACTGTCGCTCAGTTTTTCGGACGGAGCATAGCCCCACGGTCCGCTCTCTAAGATATAGTCGCCCGTGATTATCCTGCCCTTCATATATACGCCCGTGCATAAAACGACCGCCTTTGAATAAATTTTTTCGCCGCCGACAACAACGCCCTTGACGGTGTCGCCGTCCAATATCAGTTCGTCCGCCTCGCCTTCCGAAACGGTGAGATTTTCCTGCTCACGTAAATACTTTAGCATATTTTCGTGATAGAGAGCCTTGTCTGCCTGCCCCCTGAGCGAAAAAACGGCAGGACCTTTTGCACGGTTCAGCATTTTTATCTGAAGAAGCGATTTGTCCGCAACGATACCCATACCGCCGCCGAGTGCGTCGACTTCCCTGACGAGATGTCCTTTTGCCGTTCCGCCTATGGCGGGATTACACGGCATAAGCCCTATGCCGTTTATGCTTATGGCAAGCATTAACGTATTAAGTTTTAATCTCGATGAGCTGAGCGCGGCCTCTGTACCGGCGTGACCGCCGCCCACCACAATTACGTCATACTCCATATTATTTTCCTACGCAGAAATTTTTGAAAATCGCATCTACCACTTCTTCGCTCGCACTCTTGCCCGTTATCTCGCCGAGTGACGATAAAGCGTCTTTCAAATCTATTAAAATACAATCGGTTGTTTGGGATACGTCTACCGCATCAAGCGATTTTTTGGCGGAAATAAGCGCGGCTAAATGTCTTGCGCTTGTGACCGTCGAGCCGTTTTCCGTTTCCGAGTCAAGACAGATATCGGCAATTGCATCAAGAATTAACGATACTCCCTTGTCGTATTTAGCGGATATAAAAAAATCGTTTCCCGCTCTTTTAATTTCCTGTTTAGTTACGTCGCATTTGTTGTAGACGTTAAACACCGTCTTTTCGTCCGACGTATAAAGCGGCTTTTCGTCCTTTGCGGAGTCGACAACGTTGATAACGACGTCTGCTCCCTTAGCCGAAACCTTTGAACGCTCCACGCCCGCCATTTCAATCATATCGTCGCTTTGACGGATTCCCGCCGTGTCGATAAAGTTTATCTTTACTCCTTTATGCTCTATTGCGGCTTCGATTGTATCCCTTGTCGTGCCGGCAATATCCGTGACGATTGCCCTGTCGCAGCCGACAAGTTTGTTTAAAAGGGAAGATTTTCCCACGTTCGTCTTTCCTATAAGCGCAACGTTGATTCCCGATTTTACAAGCCTGCCCGCTCTTGCGGAATTTATAAGAGCGTTTAATTTGTCCTTTACCTTTTTTGTCACTTCGGGAATTGACGGCAATACCTCGTCTTCCATTTCATCGGGATAGTCAAGCGACGCTTCCAATGCGGAAATCAGATTTATGAGCATATCTTCCAAAGCGGATACTTCTTTTGCAAGATATCCCTGCATCTGACGGTAACCCGCCCTTACGGCGGCGGCACTCTCGGCGTTTATCATATCTATTACCGCTTCGGCGTCCGCTAAGGCAAGTTTCCCGTTGAGATACGCCCTCTTTGTAAATTCTCCCGGTTCGGCGGCGTTTGCGCCGTGGGATATACACTCTTCGACCGCACCCTCCAAAATTCGGCGCCCGCCGTGAAGCTGAAGCTCAACAACGTCCTCGCCCGTGAATGAGTGAGGCGCTTTGAAGTATACCAAATAGCCTTTGTCGGAAAAATCTTTGCCCGAAAAAGTGCCGAAATACATATAGTTCGGCTCAATAGAAAAAGACTTAACCGTAAACACGCTCTTTGCTATCGCTAAAGCGTCGTCACCGCTAAGTCTGACTATACCTATGCCGCCCTTGCCGGACGGCGTTGAAATTGCAACGATTGTTTTCATCTGAAAAGATTAAAAGCCTCTCTTATAACCAAAGCTTTTGAATTTGGGCATACCCGTTCTCTTTTTCTTGGCGACGTCGTTGTTTTTCGGAGTGCCGCCGCTTTTGGGGATAATCACTACGTGACGGAGAGGTTCTTCGCCCTCGCTTGCCGTCGTGGCTTTCGCGCTGTCCTGAATTGCCGTGTGAATGATGCGTCTTTCAAACGGATTCATTGGCTCAAGCACCACTTTTTTGCCCGTGCGGTATGCTTTGTCGGCAAGACGGTTTGCAAGCGAGATGAGAGTTTGTTCTCTCTTTTCACGGTAGCAACCCGTGTTGACAACCACTTTTTTGAATTGATGTCCCTGATTTAATACCGTAAGGGCAAGATACTGTATGGCGTCGAGCGTTTCGCCTCTGTATCCGATAGCGTGAGAAGCCTCGTCGCCCATAATATCTATTTTAATGACTGAGTCTTCCTCGGTGACGATTGCCTGCGCCTTGATGTGCATTTTTTCAAGAAGGTTGTTGCAAAAATCTTCAACCACTTCCGCCGCTGTCGGCTTTAAGGTGAGTCTTACCTGTGCTTTTGAAAAAAGTCCGCCCTCGGAAAGCACTTCAACGTCTACCCTGTCCTTTGTAGTATTTAACTGACTGAGCCCGTCCTCGATTGCAAGGTCAACCGATTGGGCCTTTACTTCTATGGATTTTTTCATTTTATCTCCTTATCTGGTGCCCTTCAACTGTTTCTTCTCTCTCGATATGTCGACTAACTTGCCGCCTAAATTGAACAAGAGCTGGAACAGAATGGAATATAATGTTGACACGAAAATGTAGATTGTGAACGCCGCGGAATACAAAAGAGCAAATACGCCCATAAGCACCGGCATTATCCACTGCATCATTTTGGTGGACGCTCCGCCCATACCTTCCGCCGCCTTAGGCTGTTTGCCCTGCGCTTTGTTCATGAGAAGCTGAGAGCCTATATTGAGCGCGATGGACAAAATCGGGAAAATCAAAAGACCGTTCCACGTTCCGCCCTCGCCGTAGCCGCCTGTGCCTAATACCTTTTTCATTACCGTCTGATATTCGGTGACCATAACGCCCTCTATTTTGGCGTTGGCAAATCCCGATTGACCGCTGAACGTAAGATAGTCGGGCACGGCTTCTACCCAGCTGTCTTGGGCGAATATATTGTATATCCACAAAAACTTGGGCATTCTATAGTTGTCTTTGACTGCCGTCTGCGCCGAGTCCACCGCCGATTTATGGGCTTCGGCGTCGATTGCCGCTTCCTTGACCAGAGCCGCTTTTTGCTCGTCGGTGAGTGTTTCAAGCTCTTTGTATCCGGCGATTACTTCGGGGTCGAGTCCTGCCTCTGCCATAGCCGCGGTATAAAGCGCACTGTAGTCCTCGTCGTAGGTCTGATTGTATACCGTCCTCGCTTCTTCGTAAACGAGAGCGTTTTGGTAAGACACCATCTGTCTGAAACCGGAGAAAACGATAAAGAACACGACAAGCGTGATTATGGTAGGAAGACAAGCGCCGAGCATGGAATATTTTTCTCTTTTATAAATTGCCATCTGCTCTTGCTGATAGCGCTGTTTGTCGTCTTTGTATTTGTCGGCGAGTTCATCAAGGCGAGGCTTTATCCTCTCCATAATCTTGGCGTTTTTGCGCATGACGAATTTTTGCCAAAAGTCGAAAGGCGTGACAATCAGTTTTAAAATAATGGTGAAAACGACGACCGTCCATCCGAAGTCGCCTATGCCCTCGTTTAAAATTATCAAAAACTTGGCTATGAAATGGGTAGGCTCCTGAACGGAATTTGCCATGTTTATGGTGGCGGAATCCGCATTACAGGCGGACAGCACCATAAGAAGGCATATAATCATAGCCGCAATAAGATAAATTTTTGTTTTTGTCTTTCGCGCATAACTTAAATGAGCCATTTGCACTTTCCTTTATAATTCTCGGGAACGGGGTCGTAGCCGCCTCGACTGAACGGATTGCATCTTAAAAGTCTTGCCGTGCCTAAGGCAATCCCCTTAAAAGCTCCGTGTTTTGAAATTGCTTCATACATATACATTGAGCATGTCGGCGTAAATTTGCAGTTGTTGCCCGTGATAGGTGAAATAAACGCTTTATAAAATTTTAAAAGCAAAAAACAAAGATATTTCATTTAATCAAATTCGCCTTTTTAAGCACGAATTTAAGTTCGTCGCCTATCTGATAATGATTCATATCGGCGGTCTTTTCCCCCGCCACCACGACAAACGAATATCCGTGGTCTATATCGTTTAAAAGCAGTCTGAAATTCTCCCTTAAATGCCTTTTAACTCTGTTTCTCGTCACGGAATTTCCAACGTGTTTGCTTACCGAAAAACCTGCCTTTAAACCTTTATTGGATTTAGCAAAATATAAAACGAGATTTTTGCCCTTTACTCTTTCGCCCTTTTTGTATATATAATGAAACGCGCCGTTCGATTTTAATCGATAAATGCGTTGCATCGCTTATGCAGACAATTTCGCTCTGCCCTTAGCCCTTCTTCTCGACAATACGTTTTGGCCGTTTTTGGTGCTCATTCTTTCTCTGAAGCCGTGAACTTTTTTGGCGGTACGCTTTTTAGGTTGATAGGTTTGTTTCATTTTATATTCCTCCAAAAGAGATTATTATCATTATTATCTAAAATCGCGGCGTTAATAATGCCGCTTGCCTATTATATAAAAATTTGCAAGTGAAGTCAAGCGTTTTACATCGCCTCGGGGGCGTCGATACCGAGAAGGGAAAGCCCCGTCTTTATCGTGTTTTTGACCGCTAAGGTGAGAATGAGCCTTGCGTTTTTCCTGCCTTCTTCCGCACTTGCGATTTTATGAGCAATGTAAAATCTGTTGAATTTTTCGGCAAGGTCGACAACGTGTCTTGAAACGTAGCACGGCTCACGGAGAGTAGCCGCTTTTTTGACGGAATCGGCAAAGGAAATAAGACTCTTTATCACCGCTATGCCCTCGTCGTTTGCCACGGAATCGAGATTGAGGTCGTCCAAATTTACCGTTCCTCCCTTTTTGAGCAATGAGCAGCACCTTGCGTGCGTGTATTGAACGTAGGGCGCCGTTTCACCGTCGAAATTGAGCACCTTATCGAACGAGAACACTATGTCCTTTATTCTGTTGTTCCAAAGCGCGCTGAACACCACGGCTCCCACGCCGACCGCTTCGGACACTTTGTCCACGTCTATGCCCTCCGTCTTCTTTTCGGCGATAATGGATTTTGCCTTTTCCACCGCCTTATCCAGAACGTCGCTGAGCCATACCACTCTGCCGAGTCTTGTTTTCATTGCCCCGTCCTCGAGCGATACCATACCGAAAGCTATATGCTCCATATCCGCCGCCTTTTCAAAGCCTGCAAGCTCCAACACCTTGAACAGCTGTTTAAAGTGAAGATTTTGCTGATACGCCACGACGTAAAGGCATTTATAAAAATCATACGTCTTTGCTCTGTAATAAGCCGCCGCCAAATCGCGTGTCGCATAGAGCGTTGCGCCGTCGCCCTTTACCAAAAGGCACGGGGGCATATCGTAGGCGTCGAGATTTACCACCTTGGCGCCGTCGCTGACTTCAAGCAATCCCTTTTTGTCAAGCATATCGAGCACGGGTTGCATTTTGTCGTTGTAAAAACTCTCGCCGTTATAGCTGTCGAACGTTATTTTAAGTCGGTCGTAAACCTTTGATACTTCGGCAAGCGTTATCTCTTTAAACCATAAAAACAGTTCGGTCGCCTGCTTGTCGCCGTCCTCTATCTTTTTAAACCACGCTCTCGCCTCGTCGTCAAGTGCGGGATTTTCTTCCGCCTCTTTGTGGAATTTGACATAAAGGCGGTTAAGCTCTAAAACTCCGCCCTTTTCCACTTCTGAGCGGTCGCCCCATTTGAGGTATGCGACAATCATTTTTCCGAACTGAGTTCCCCAATCGCCCAGGTGATTTATGCCCACCACTCTGTATCCGAGATGTGCAAAAATTCTGTATAGCGCGCCGCCTATCACCGTGGTGGAAAGGTGACCTATATGAAAGGGCTTGGCGATGTTTACCGAGCTGTAATCTATACATATTGTTTTGCCGTTGCCCTCATCGGACGAGCCTGTCGCTTCGCCTTGCCCGACTATAGGGATAAGATGTTTTAAATATGCTTTAGGCGATATTTTGAAATTGAGATAGCCGGACACAGCGTTTACCTCTTCCACCTCTTCGCACGGAGTAAAGGAGTTTTTAAGCTCCTCCGCTATCGCCGTGGGCGACTTTCTGAGCATTTTGGAAAGTTTAAAGCAAGGCAGAGCGACGTCGCCCATGCTTTCGTCTTTTGGCGTCTCGAACATATTCTCTATGTCGGCGGCGGTCATACCTTCGATTTTAATATTTTTCGCTATTTCTTTTTCAAACATATATTCACCGTTTTTAAGTCTGTAAAATTTATCCGTTTTTTTCGTCCGCTACTTTACCGCGAATTTAACTTTTGCCATACGGCAATTTTTGCATAATAATTTGGGTTGTTTTATCGGACTTTATCCAATGGTAAATTATTTATCCGCAATTTAAACCTCTCGCAAACGATTTTAAACGGAAATTTATAATTGCAATATTTTGATATAACGCTTATACGTTAAAGCGGAATGTCACTACGTCGTTATCCTGCATGACGTAGTCTTTGCCTTCCGAGCGGATTTTGCCCTTTTCCTTTGCGCCGGCATAGCCTTTGCAATCGAGAAGCGTCTGATAGTCCACCACTTCCGCTCTTATGAAGCCTCTTTCAAAATCGCTGTGAATTTTGCCCGCCGCCTGCGGAGCTTTCGTTCCCTTGACGATTGTCCAGGCTCTCGTTTCCTTTTCTCCTGCGGTAAGATAGCTTATAAGATTTAAAAGTTTATAGCACGCGGTGACGAGTTTGTCGAGTCCCGATTTATCAATGCCCAGCTCGGCAAAAAATATCGCCTTTTCGTCGTCGGACATATCGGCAAGTTCCTCTTCGAGTTTTGCGCACAACACGATGACCTCGCTGCCTTCCGACTTGGCGTATTCCTTTACCTGCTTTACGTAGTCGTTTTCCGTTGCGACGTCGTCTTCGGACACGTTTGCGGCATATATGACAGGCTTTGAAGTGAGCAAAAACAGAGTTTTTAAAATCTCTTTTTCCTCGTCGGTGGCAGGGTAATTTCTCGCAGGCTTGCCCTCTTCCAAAAATTTGTAGAGTTTTTCCAAAAAGTCGATTTCTTCCTGATATTTTTTATCGCCTTTTACTGCGACTCTCGCCTTTTGAAGCCTGCGCTCTATCATTTCCATATCCGAAAAGATAAGCTCTAAATTTATCGTTTCTATATCTCTTAAAGGATTTACGCTTCCGTCGACGTGCGTTATGTTTTCGTCGTCAAAACAGCGGACGGTATGGACTATAGCGTCAACCTCTCTTATGTGCGACAAAAATTTGTTTCCGAGACCTTCTCCTTTCGATGCGCCCTTGACAAGTCCCGCTATGTCGACAAATTCCAAAGTAGTCGGGGTTATTTTTTTAGAGTTGAAAAGCTCTGCCAGCTTTGTCAGTCTTTCGTCGGGAACGGCAACCACTCCCACGTTGGGTTCTATCGTGCAGAACGGATAGTTTGCCGCCTGCGCTCCCGCCTTTGTTATCGCGTTAAACAACGTGCTTTTGCCGACGTTCGGCAATCCTACAACGCCAAGTTTCATAATACCTCACCTGATTTTCGGTTTATATTTTTAATTTTTATCTTAAGCCGCTTTACGGCGACTATTATATGGCTTCAAAGTTTATTCTTAACCGATTTTTTAAAGCATAAAGTATTATATCTTATTTAAAGGATTAAGTAAATAAAAATGAGTATTTTTGACGGAATCATTTACGGACTCATTCAAGGTCTGACGGAATTTTTGCCCGTGTCTTCAAGCGGACATCTCATCTTGTTTGAAAAAATTTTGGGAGACGAGCCGAATTTGCTTTTCAACGTTCTGCTTCACGTCGGAACGCTGTTTGCCGTGTTTATATGCTACCGCAAACAGCTGTTTGAAATTATCCGACGCCCGTTTTCAAAAAAGACTTTAAAACTCGTCGTTGCCACTATTCCTACCTGCGCGCTTGCCGTCCTGTTTAAATTTTTGCTTCCCGACGCACTCGAGGGGGCATTCCTGCCGTTAGGATTTATGGTAACCGCCGTCGTGCTTTTCGCCACCGTGATAATAAAACCCAAACAGAAGGAAATCACCTTTCCCAAAGCGGCGTTTTGCGGATTTATGCAGGGCATAGCCGTCCTGCCCGCCATATCGAGAAGCGGAATGACCATATCTTCGTTGCTTCTCACCGGAGCGGATAAGGACGAGGCGACGGAGTTTTCCTTTTTGCTTTCCGTGCCGATAATCATTGCTTCCGCCGTGTGGGAAGGCATAGAGCTGGCAAGCAGCAATGTCGTTTTCGATGCGGCGCCCACGCTGATAGGTATGGCGGCGGCTTTTGTAAGCGGACTTTTGGCGATAAAATTTATGATTAAACTGATAAAAAACAAGTCTCTTCTTCCCTTTTCGATTTACACTTTCCTTCTCTCGGTAACTCTTCTCGTGCTTGAAATAAAGGGCGTGTGGTGACGTTGCCTTAATTCAGAGGCATTTTTTGCCGCCGTTTAAATTGCTTAAATGCTTCCTTTTATAGCTCATAGATACCGCATTTTAACCGTTCGTTTTTATCGTATTATGCAAAGTCGGTAAAAATAAAAAGCTCTGCCGTGCAGAGCTTTTTTTATTTTAATTTACTCTTCGTCGTCCTGCGGTTTGTCCGTCTGCGGAGTGGAAGGAGTTTCGGTGGGGATAGAATCCTGTGATATGTCCACTTCCTCCGGCTTTGAGATAAAGTCCTCGCCGTCCGTCTGTTCCTCTTCCTCGTCCTCGTGAGGCGTGAGCGTTACGCTCGAGATAAGCTCGTCCGCTTTCAGTCTCATGACCTTTACGCCCTGCGTATCTCTGCCGAATTTGGAAATTTCGTCCGCCACCATACGGATAATAATTCCGCCGTTGGTGATTATCATGACGTCCATTTCGGGCGGCAGAACTTTAAGAGCTACGAGTCTGCCCGTCTTGGAGTTGAACACGCCTGCCTTTACGCCTTTGCCCGCTCTGCCCTGTTTGGGATAGTCGGGATATTCGCTGCGTTTGCCAAAGCCCTTTTCCGTTATCGTCAGAATCTCGGAGCCCTCTTTGAGCACAGCCATATCGACGACTTCCGCGCCCTCGGGAAGCTCTATGCTCTTTACGCCCATTGCCGTTCTGCTTGTCGGGCGGACGTCCTTTTCGCTGAAACGAATACAGTTTCCGTTCGTCGCGCCGACAATTATTTCGTCCTCGCCGCTGCTGAAGTATGCTGCGATGAGTTCGTCGTTTTCGTTGAACGTATCGATATTTTCCGTCGCCGAGAGGACGCGAACATCGTGCTCCCGCAGGTAGTCGATGAACAGGGCAGTCTGCGTTCGGTGTCGACCCAGCCGGGATAGGTCTTTGACAATGATCGCCTCGATTTTTCCAGCTTCCACAACTTCGTAGATTTTGTCAATGCCCTCGCGGTTGAAATGCATGCCGCTGACATTGTCATCGAAGGATTCTCCGACGACCTCATGCCCGTTTGTGACGGCGTATTCATAAATGATTTTCCGCTGATTCGTCAGGGAATTCAGTTCATCGTCCTCATCCCGACTCAGGCGGTAATACAGCCAGACTTTCATGGTTCCTCCTTCCCGCTATGGTGTGTGCTGATTGCAGCACACACCATAGCACACTGTTTTTCGAATAGCTAGAACAATCCATCATGCGCAGCAGGAATCTACATGATCAACAAAATCCTCCTGCAACTTTGTATATGGCTGATCTACCGACAGGTAGTCATGCACCAGCATTTTCAAAAATTCATCGAACTGCGCATCCGTACCGATGTAGCTGAACGTGACCTCCGAAATATTGTCTTTTCGCTTTCTCGCCATAGGTACTCCTTTCATAGTTCCTGTTTCATATCCCAATCTTCATGATCGTCCTCAGCGTGACCGAGGGCGGTTTTCTTTTGCCGGAGCTTTTTGCGGCGCTTGCTGTCGATGTGCAGCGGCATAGTCGTTCCGTCGCGCGTCGGCGCATCGTCCGTCATCTGCTCCACAGCACGACCAAGGCGCACAAGATCACTGCCGTAATCGAGATCCATGCGCACAGATGAATTTTCTTCTTCGCTGCCTGTGCCAGAGCTGAAAACTCTTGTTTGCTGCTCTCTGAAATCGTAGTCACGGCTTTCTGCGTACTGTCTGTCAGCTCTTTGCAGGCGGAAGAATATCTCGCGTTCAGGCTCCCAGCCTGTTTCTCGAATTTTTCTGTACTCTCCTGCATCTCGTTCAATGCGGTCTGTGCGTCCTCCCGCGTCAGGAGCGTTTTCAGGTCCGTGTCCAACTGCATCTGCTGCCGGAACAGCCTGTCCTGCATTTCGAGCAGCGCGCTCCAGTTCCGCTCCGTGACCATCACGCTGGGTTCCAGCCGTTGCGCCTCGTCCATCAGCTTTTTGTGCTGCGTCAACATTTCTTGTGTTGTCATTCTCCGTTCTGTATCCAAATTCCGCCTCCATATTTTCTTTTAAGTATTTCTCCATGTGCAGCTTGCTGTCACGGCATT
>ENA-OZLH01001288-OZLH01001288.1-human-gut-metagenome-genome-assembly--contig:-NODE-1288-length-12188-cov-4.872579_pt1 | contig 12188 bp, 8 predicted proteins | sample MGYA00244832_ERZ653776 | MGnify/ENA primary metagenome ERZ653776 (study PRJEB26926, sample SAMN06165218) | human gut metagenome | biome: ENVO:00009003; feature: ENVO:2100002; material: ENVO:00002003...
CTTTCCGCATGTCAAAACACCTTTTTATAATATTTCATAAATACTTAGCCCGTACAGCATCACAATGCCCGGAATTCCAAGGATTCCCGTTGTCAAAATACTTACTGCATTGATTCCAACCACTGTAGTAAATCCAAGGAAAGTCACACCCATATTAATAAAATAAATGGCAATGGTTCCCATAATGCCCCGCAATGCAAAATTGAGGAGCCACTCTGCCTTTTTCCCCAAAAAGCTTATGAGCAGCAATAATGCCGCCACTGCTATCAGCCATAATAAATTTTCCGGATGTTCCACTGTTGTTCTCGCATTCCCGACAATTCTTTATCCTAATCTATTCCTCTTTCCGTGTAAAAATGTCTTCCGTTTTCCTCCATGTCAGGTATATTTTTCCTTTTTTGTTCCTATACTGTTAGCAGAAAGGACGGTTAATGTTATGAAAATCTTTTTTAGTCAGGCAGATGCCTCCCCGGAAATCATTGAAGAGGATTTCTCTCCCATAGATCTGAAAGAATCCATAAGAAAAACCCGCCAGGCGTTGGAAATCGCCTATGCGGGTTTCGATAATGCTTTGGAAAGTGATCTCATTGACAGTTACATCTATGAGATCAATGCGCTGCAAAAAAGGTATCAGCATCTCACAGAGTTGGCCGCTCTGCAGCCGGCGGATCGGGAAAAAAATCTATACCAGCATTCCCCGATTCGTGCCCTGGTCAGCCATGTTTTCGGTTAACTGGTTCCTGCCGTAAGTCAGTCCGGCATATACTGTCTGAGAATTGTTCATCACCGGGCCGGAAGTATCCTGATCCTGGATCTGCCTGTACGCATCGCAGAGAGGTGCGATCACTTTGCGAATCTCTTCCAATATTGTGCGGTCTCTGCGGACTTCACATACAGCAAGTCTGCGAAGGCAGAACAGGTACAGTCTGGAAAGCTCTCCTGCCGGGCTGTATTCTCTGTGCAGAGAGTTCAGGAGCTCTTTGATACATCCCCTGGCTCTATGAACAGCTTCCACCAGTCCGGCATCATCTGCTGCCTGCTCTCCGTCTGCCAGATATTGTAAGGTCATTTCATACAGGATCACGATCAACTGCGTGGAATTCGCCTGTGTAATCCGAAGTGTAAATTGTTGTTTGCATTCTTTTGTCATTCTGCCATGTCCTCTTATTCAGAACTTTCCTACTGTAACAACTGCAGTACCTGAGACGGTCTCTCGTTGGCCTGTGCCAGCATGGAGGTTCCTGCCTGTGCCAAGATCTGATAAGTCGTATAAGAAGTCATTTCTTCCGCCATATCTACATCCATGATACGGGAATATGCGGAAGTCATATTTTCGCTGGTAATATCCAGACTGTTGATCGTAGATTCCAGACGGTTCTGGAATGCACCCAGTCTGCCTCGAACGGAAGATACATATTTGATGGCGCCGTCTACGCGATCAATGGCATCGTCCGCACCTTCTGCAGTACTGACATCAACATTCTCGATTCCCATATTCTGTAAAGAAACCGCAGGAATATTTACTTCCAGCACCTGATGTTCATTAGCTCCGATCTGTAAGCGCATAGCGCCGATACCTGTGGCATTGATCTTCAGATCCTGAACCGTTGTTCCTGTCTGTGCTCCATTCAAAGTTCCGCTCACATCAAGGCGCATCTCAAATCCGTTTTCTCCGGTGATGGTCAAAAGATCATCCTTCAGTTCAGTCTTCAGTGTCTTCGCATCCGGGAAACCATCTCCGAACGTCACATCTCCGTCCAGCACAATATTGCCGTCCGCATCCTTTGTCAGCGGTATAGACTTTATGGTATATTCTTTTACCGGCACGTCGGTAGAATAGTAGTTCACCTTAACTTCCTGCTTGTTGGTATATCCCTTCAGATCGTACTCCCCATTCAGCAGTTTCTGTCCGTTGAACTCTGTTACGTCAGAAATTCTGGTGATTTCCTCTTTCAGTTGCTTTACTTCATCCTGTACGGTAGCTCGGTCATCATCCGTCATTATACCGTTGGCAGCCTTGACGGAGAGCTCATTGATTCGCTGCAGCATCTCACTGATCTCGGTCATGGCGCCATCTGCAATCTCGATAATGGATACGCCGTCGCTAGCATTCTGGTTTGCCACGGACAGGCCCTCGATCTGGGCATTCATACGTTTGGACATTGCCAGTCCTGCCGGATTATCCTTTGCATGATTGATCTTTAATCCGGAAGAAAGTCTCTCTAATGATTTGGACAGCAGGTCATCATTGGTAGATAAGGCATTGTTGGATAACATTGCCGATACATTGTAATTAATTCTCATGTGTTGTTACTCCTTACTTTCCGCTGCTGTCTGCGACAGCCTGCAGGAATCCTTTTGCCAGGCGGTACAGTTGCGCCGCATCTGCCCGGCTCTCTATTGTTTCTGCATTTTGCGTCTCACCGGCAGCCATCCTTGTCATATCCCGGGAGCTGACAACAGAAAGCTTTTCCGCTTTCCAGTCTGCAGAGGTATCTGTCTGAATCCATTCAAGGAATATATCGGAGGTCTTTTCCAGTTTCGTAACCTCTTCCGGGGTATTTCCTACGAGATAACCTTCGATGTGTTCTCCGTTGACCTGTAAATGCGCTTCCAACTGTTCGTCTCCCGCATCTACCCGGATATCCACAGCCGAGGTCTCTCCGGTTCCCTGCTGTAGGGTAAGATGCACTCCTGCCAGCTGGTCTCCCAGATACATCGGTAAGAAATACTCCTGCCTGTTCTGAAGATTTCCTGCAAGGCGCAGCTGTTTGTGTACCAGCTGTAACTGTTTCACATCCAGATGGCTCTCTGCCTGTTCCAGACTGATCGTCTCTGTCTCCTGTAAAGCATCCTGAAGCATGGTCCGGTAATCATCTGCAAAATTCTGCTGATCCAGCTGTTCCCACAATCCGGAGGCTTCTGTTCCGGCAGGCTCCTCTCCGGTTGCCGCCACAGGTATTTCTTTCTCTTTGTTGTATTTCTTACGATAGCGTTGCAGGTCGCTGAACAGTTCCGCCGGATCCTCCAGCAGAGCCTGAGCTGCCAGCAGGTTAGAAGTACTGGTATTTACCTCTCCCCTTTCCAACATTTGTGCTGCTCTCGGTTCGGTCTCTACCGCTTCCCGCATCTGCTGCAGACATTCCTGATAATATGCGTCTCTGCTCTCAGTGTCTTGTGACACATCTGTCAATATTTCTTTTGCCATCCCTACAGAAATCTGCTCTGAAATATTGTTCTCCGATAAACGTACTTCCTGTGTCAGTCCGGTATCATCCGACACTTTCCAGTCCATATGGGAGGTTCTTCTGCTTCTGGAAGCTGCCAGGAGTGTGGAAAATTGCAATTCTGCGCCGGTATTTACCACCGCACCTACTGCGGCACCATCTTCTCTCTCAATCTGGTGTACCATACGATAGATACCGATATAAGCTTTCCGCTCATTCTCCGTGATATCTTTCTTTTGTTCCAGCTGATACAGGAAACGGCTGTAGTCCTCCGCCTCTTCCTCATAACTCTGAGGATTTTCGGCAAAATAGGACTCCAGTTCCCCAAAAGTCTTCTCCAACGGATTTACGCCGTCCCGGATCATCTGCAATACATTCTTCGGTGTCAGTTTCTCAATCACTGCAGTGACCTGTTTGTCTGCTTCTTTGACTCTTTCGATATTTTCTGCAGTAATCTCCATCCGGTTATACGCGAGGATGCGGACCGCCCGCTGGTTCTCCGGTGTTTTATCCAATGACATATCTGTCAGAATGTCATCTACATTGGAAAATGCCTTGCGGATGCTGTCCCCCAGATCTCTTCTGGGGGCTGTCATCAGTGTCTCATAACGTTCATTTGCTTCTGTATAGGCCGTCTGCAACGCCTTACCTTCGCTGTGAAATTCTGCCACAGTCTCCTGCGAAACTTTCTGTTTCAGGCTATAGGGTCCCAACACGCTGACCGGCAGTCCCGGCAGTTCGTTTGTCACCTGTACGGTCTGTGTATAGGTCTCATATTTTGCCACGGCATCCGCATCGTTGGGGAAATACTTATCCGCAACTTCTGCCTCCGCTCTACGCAGTGCTTCGATCAGCTGCTCCATAGGGGCCGTATCAATGGAAAAATCACTCTGTAAGAGTTTCACATTCACTTCCGCTGTCATGCGCAGCCGGATCTCTTCCAGTTGTTTTCTGGCCGCCAGATTCTCCGCCGTGACATCCCATTTTGCATCCGAGAACCAGTCCTGTACCATTTCTGTGGCTTTCTCGTATATATTTTCCTGCCGTGCCAGATTCGCATGAACAGGGGATTTCCCCTCCGCGAGTGCCGATGCCGCTGCCTGTGCAAAAGCATCCTCACTGACGGGATAGTCAATCGTATCCAGTTCTGCCAGCTGCTGCAAGGTATCCGTTGTCAGCGGCAAACCTGCTCCCACCAGCCACTGCGCTTTCTGGCGGTTCTCATCATTGACCGGCAGGCCGGCATCCGTGATCACCTTATCCATCTGGTCCTGCAATTCCTGCGGTACGGTATTCTGCTGTACTTTCGCACCGCTGTTCTCTGCCACATACAAGTTCCAGATCTCCGGCTCCAATCCATTATCTACAAGATACCCGACCTCGCCTTCCTGGGGCTGCTGCAGAGAAGATGCCAACTCCCAGGCGGTTTTTAATTCATCTACATTTTCAGGAGTCAGAGGTATATCCGTTGCCCGGAACTGTTCTTCAATACTTTGTGCCAGTGTATCGCTGCCCACAGCTGCCGCCAGGGTGTCCAGATCTATGTCGTCCGTGTATCCGGCAATGTTCTGTCCGGAACGCACCAGTTCTGCTTTGATCCTGTCCACGATGGTAACTGCGGTATCCTGATCCAGTTCTCTGGGGTCAAATCCGTCCTCACAAGCCTTCGCATAATCCTCCTGGGACATAGTATGTGACAGTAGTGTCATGTAATCCTGCTGTAATGCCACATTGGTGTTCCCGGCATCCTGCTGTAGTTCAATCAGGGATTTTCCTTTATTATTCTCTTCATTTCCCACAGGCATTGGGATCTGCCCACTCTCGTATACGGCTCCAAAAGTATTTGCATTCACACTTTTTTTATTGCGCTGTATCTTATCTCTGCCCCAGGTATTTTTCTCCGTCTGGATACTCTCTGTTCTATTTTCTGTATCAGTTACCGTCTGATTCTGAAATGTTATCTTCACGCTTGTCGTCCTTCCTGGTAATAACTCTTGAAATAACTATTCAGAGACTCATTCGCAAAATCGCTCTTTCAGAGCTTTCCTTTTGCCCATTGAGGCTATATCGCCCTATAAATATCACTAAATCCTCTTACGAATGCAAGCATTCAAAGAGGCCTTAGTGATATTTACATGTCTCTGAATAGTTAAGAAAAAAGATGAGTGCACCTTTGGGTCACACTCATCTTTTATTTCGGTCGTTTCTTATAATTTCTTAACCGGACTTAGAACAGAAATACAGCAGCTCCGTAAGGGGGCAGATCAAAGCTGATAGAATAATCCTTGTAATGGTAAGGCTTTTTCTCTGCCATGATCTCTGCGGGAATTTCATTGCCCCAGCCGCCGAAACGCTCCTCATCGCTGTTGAGCAGCAGCTTATATTTCTTCTTTTTCGGCACGGGTACGATATAATTCTCCCATTTCATCGGAGTCATATTCAATACAAACAGCAGATTGTTCTTGCTGCTGGAACATTTTCTCACAAAGCAATAGGTGCTGTGTTCTGCATCATCCGCATTCATCCACTCGAAACCGTCCCAGGTATTGTCGATCTCATACATTGCAGGATACTTGCGGTACAGTTCCAACAGTTCCTTTACATAGGTATGTACGCCCTGATTCAGCTTCTCACCTAACAGATACCAGTCCAGTTCGCGCTCTTCACTCCACTCACGCTCCTGTCCGAAATCCTGTCCCATGAACAGCAGCTTTTTGCCGGAATGTCCGAACATGTAGGTATAGCCCACACGCAGATTTGCGTATTTATCCGCAGTATAACCTGGCATCTTATTTACCATGGAACACTTCAGATGTACCACTTCGTCATGAGACAGGGGCAGAATGTAGTTCTCACTGTCATTGTAGCTCATGGCAAAGGTCATAGCGTAATGATTGCCCTTACGATACAGAGGATCCAGCTTCATGTATTCACAGAAATCATGCATCCAGCCCATATTCCATTTAAAGGAGAAGCCTAATCCCTCGCCTCCGATATCGCTGGTCACATTCGGCCATGCCGTGGATTCCTCGGCAATTGTCACAAATCCGGGATACGTTCCACGGATGACAGAATTCAGATGGTGGAAGAACTCAATGGCCTCCAGATTCTTGTTGCCACCGAATTTATTCGGCAGCCACTCACCTTCTTTTTTACCATAATCCAGATATAGCATGGATGCCACCGCATCTACACGGATGCCGTCCACATGGAACTCTCTGAGCCAGAACAAGGCATTGGCTACCAGGAAGTTCTTTACTTCATTTTTGCCGTAATTGAAGATCTTGGTTCCCCATTCGGGATGCTCTCCCAGACGGGGATCGGGATGTTCAAAAATGCACTGACCGTCAAATTCAGCCAAGCCATGGGCATCAGTTGCAAAATGCGCAGGTACCCAGTCCAGAATCACGCCGACTCCGGCCTTGTGCAGTTCATTGATCAGGTACATAAAATCCTTCGGTGTTCCGTAACGGGAAGTCGGTGCATAGTAACCGGTCACCTGATATCCCCAGGAACCGTCAAACGGATGCTCTGCAATACCCATCAGTTCTACATGGGTATACTTCATCTCTTTCAGATATTCTATGATCCGGTCCGCAAACTCCCGGTAATTGTAGAATCCTTCGGCGGTACCGTTGTTAGGATGCTTCATAAAAGAACCAATATGGCATTCGTAGATCGCCATAGGCTCTTTATTCATATCCTTTTTGTCCCGGGCTTCCATCCACTTGGAATCTCTCCAGTCAAAGCCTGTAATATCGGTGACGATAGACGCCGTACCCGGCCGGTACTCCGCATAATTGGCAAAAGGATCGGCTTTGTAGAGCTTTCTGCCATCCCTTGCATAGATCAGGAACTTATACATCGTTCCCTCTTCCACGCCGGGAATGAACAGCCCCCAGATACCGCCTTCTCCCAGCTTCTGCATGGGATGGGATTCCTCATTCCATTCATTGAATGTGCCAATGACATTCACCTGTGCTGCATTTGGTGCCCATACTCCGAAATAGACTCCCTGCACGCCGTCTTCCACCGACAGATGTGCACCCAGTTTTTTGTAAATATCATAATGGGTCCCCTGGGCAAAAAGATACTGATCTGCTTCGGAAATAAATACCTTCTCCTTCGTCATGACCGCGCCTCCCGCTATACAAAGTCTTTCTCGGTGAGGATGATCATATCCTCATCGTCATATCTCTTGGCAAACAGGACATCGAAGAAATGCTTCAATGTCTTTTTATTTGCATGAGCGATCGCTTCATCCACGATCTGCTTTACATCCACTACCGTAACCACATGATCTATCGTCTGCATATCTTCGATTCTGGTATGTAACGCCAGCTCTCCGAGTTCGTCAATAGAGTATTCCATCTCCCGTGCATACTGTTTGCCGAATGCCACCAGCGTGTTATTGCTGAGGGCTTCCACATCCATTCGTGCGGTAAAGCACTCTCTCAATTTTTCATGTTTCTCGAGGAATTTATCAATATCCCTCTTCGTATCTTCCAGAATAATTACGATTCCCTGACTCTCCTGCTGCAATGCCTTGTGAAGTACATTTGCCGTAGCATCGTTCATTTCGGATGCCTTGCAAATAATCAGCGCGCCGTTTTTCAGCTTGGATAAGGTATCTGCAGTATCCTTTTTATTCAATGCATGTCCAGAGATCTTTGCCACTTTTCCGGAGAAATTGCTGTCGGTTGCCTGAATTTCGCGAACCATGTTCTTCGCCAGAGATAAGGTATCCATACCCTCTTCTCCAGTGATGATCACGTTGCCGGTGTAGGCTGCCAGACTGATATTATCAATGGCCTTGACTAACTGCTCTCTGGCAGATCTGCTCTGGATAAAGGGTGCATACAGCTCTCTCTCTTCTCTGGTAAGCGCACGAACCTTTGCTTTGTCTCGCTCTACTGCGGGGCGCTCCGGCTGTTCCGGTGCTTCCCCGGCTTCCGGCGTTTCCTCAGCCGTCAGTTCTATCTCTTCCCTGGCTGTTTCCTCATCTGCCGATTCTACTGCTTCCGCCGCGGGCTCCTCTACAGACTCGTCATCCATTGCTCCTTCCGGTTCTGCCTGTTCCTCGTCTACGATTTCTTCCTGCTCATAGATTTCTGCTTCCGGTTCCGCAGATTCCTCAAATTCTTCTGCTTCCGGCTCATATGCAGGTTCTTCCGCGAGTTCTTCTACAGTATCCTCTTCCGGAAGCTCTTCTACAGGCTCTTGTTCCGCTTCCTCTGCAGGAGCAGCCTCCGTCAGTTCTTCCACGGGTTCCTCTGTGGCAGGCTCTTCCGTGATCTCTTCCAGCTCTTCTACCTCATCGGTATCTGTTGTATCTTCTGCCACGGTATCTGCCGTGTCCGCAGCTTTTTCTTTTTCCAGTTTTTCCAGCAATCCGTCTCTTACCGCCTGCTCAAACTCCGTGAACATGGCTCCGGTCTGCTGTAATACATGTTGGCGAACCTCTTCTTCTCTCTTCTCCAGATTCTCCTTCTTCTTGCGTTCCCACTCTGCCAGAATATCCTCGATATTCATCTGGCCGGTGATCTGTTTCTCAATGCTCTCTGCCTCCGGCATTACCAGGCTGATCTGACCGTCGGATTCCTGTGCCAGCACATCGGCCAGTTCCTTGGGTGGCTCTACGGGAGCTTCCGGTACTTTCTGTGTTTCCGGTTCCTTCACGATTTCCTGTACTTCCGGTGTCTTCTGTACTTCAGATAGCTCCGGTACTACATCGGTTCTTCTTGCAACAACAGGCTCTTCCGGCAGAATCTCTTCCGTCTCTACCTGGGGCACCTGTGACAGATCGCCGATTTCTCCGGTCTCCCCAAAGAATACTTCCGAGCTCTCCATCTGCTCCGTCTCCGGCTCCAGATCGTCTTCACTGACATCTGCGATCTCTGGATAATCCAGAGACTCCGTATCGGAATCCCCGGGATCGATCATGGGTGCCACGATAGAACGGGTAATGGAATCCGAAGTCTCCTTCGCATGGTCCTCACTCAGTACCTCCCGCAGGCCTGCTGCCAGTTCTGCCTGTAGATTGATCGTATTATATTGTCCCACATCCATGGTCTTCACATGAATGTCGAAATCATCTTCCGCCGGCTGCGCGGGTGCCTGCTGGGGCTGTACCGGCTGCACCGGTTCATAGACTCTGGTGTCATCAATCACCTGATCATAAGCCCCCTCCTGCACATTGTCCGGATTGGAATCGTAACTTCCATCCTGTGCATAGCCCTGATTCGGGTCATAACTTCCATCCTGTGCATAGCCCTGGTTCGGGTCATAACTTCCGCCCTGTGCATAGCCCTGATTCGGGTCGTAACTTCCGTCTTGCACATAGCCCTGATTCGGATCATAAGTTTCGTTCTGTCCATAACCGGGATCCTGCGCATAATTCTGAGAATACTGCTGCGTACCGGGCGCGTCAAAACGATGATCATATTTTTCCTGCTGTTCCGGTGTTAGCGGCTGATGGAGCATTTTCAGCTCCATTGCCTTGATAACGTATTTGCCCTCGCCAAACCAAAGGATCAGCTCATCACATTCCTCTACACATCTGGCAGCAAGTCCTACTCTATGATATAGATAAGCCAACTCATATGCCCATTTTTCTCTGTAATCTCTCTTTTTCAGTTCTTCCAGAACAGCAATGCGCTCTTCCAGACTGACATCCTGCGCCTCATATAATTTGTACTGCAAAATATATCTGCCGGGATCCTTGGGCGCTACCTGCACAAACTCTTTGTAATACTCGATAGCCTGTACATACTCTTCCATTTTAATGGAAAGTTCGCACAGAGAATAGCAGATCGTCCTTCCTCCCGGACGGCGTTCATATGCCAGAAGCAGCATATCTCTGGCATCCTCGTATCTTCGATTGATCTTGTAAAGGTCACTGATAGTGCACAGCATCATAACACTTTTGACTCTGCGCCAGTCAATGGTATCCGCAATCTCCGCAGCCTGCGCATACTCCCCACGGCTGATCAAGTCTTTGATTTCTTCCGCTCTTAATTTATATTCACTCTTATCCAAGGTATTTCGCTCCCTTAACCTTTTCTTATCCTAAGCTTCTCATTTCCCCGGGTACACTACCCCACTTTTTTCTTATTCAGTGTACCATAGTACCCATTGATATGTCAAAATCAAACTGGGCAAAATGTATGGAAATCTCCCCTTCGGAATACTACCCGCGAAAGTGGGATGACTTCTTGGGTTTTTGACGTTTTTTCGCCTGTCGGATTGCTTCTTTGCGTCTGTTACGAAGGTCCTGATCCACCGAACGATACCGGGATCTGGAACGATTTCTTCTGCGGTTAAATCTCCAGGTCAGGCGGGTACTGCGGTGGGCAAAATGATAATTCTTGAAAAACGTACGTAATAACAGTGCAAGGAAGATCAATACCGCAATTCCCACGATACAGAAAAATACTTTTACCACATTAATGAAAATAACCGCAGGACCGCCGGAAGTGCTGTTTTCCTCCTCCGGGGATGTCTCCTGTGCAGCCGTTGGAATTCCACCATTGTTTCCGGTGTTATCTCCTGCTGTTTCGGTTGTCTCTGTATTGTCTGCCTCTGTGGTCGTTGTGCCTGACTGCGTTTCATCGGTTGCACCGCTTTCCTCTGCAGACTCCGTGGTCTCTGCCGTATTTTCCCGGAAGACACTACTGCCCTTTTCCGCTGCCGTAAAGTCCAGGGATGCCGTTCCCAGTACCACATCATTGTAAGTATAAGTGATCACAGCCACCTGTCCTGGTTCTGTATTATCATAGGAAATACTGGACACCGCATCCTGAAAGGTGATGGTGTTCGGCAAAGTGATGCTGTCCGTCTGGTTCAGTTCCAGAATCGGTTTGGAGTTGCCGAAAATATCATTCCCACTGTAAAAAGATCCTGCATTCTCGATATTATACTTGGTCTCTGTCTGAGAAATGTTCACTCTCTGAAAATTGCTGAAACCATAATCAAACAGAGTGATTGTATCTTCATAGTAATTCGGATTTTCGTCTTTCATGACCACACAGATCAGCTTCATGCCGTCTTTTTCCGCACAGGACACCAGTGTACTGCGGGCAACATCGGTGTAACCGGTCTTACAGCCTACCAGATACGGATATGCATATTTACCGCCTGGGATCAGTTCCATCTTGTTGACTTCCATAATATCATCCGGCTGGCGTTCCGACGGCAAAATGTGCAGCATATGTGTCATTGTCATTTTACAAAGCGCTTCGTTGGCAAAAAAAGCTCTTCCGATCATCGCCAGGTCATAGGCACTGGTGTAATGATCCTCATTGGGAAGTCCGTTGGGATTGACGAAATTGGAATCAACACACCCCAGTTCCTTGGCTCTTTCATTCATGATCGGTGCAAAGTCCTGCCAGGTCGTTCCGGAAATATGCTCTGCTACCGCGAAAGAAACTTCATTGGCGGAGCGGATCAGAATGGCATTCAGACATTCCTCCATGGTCAGCTGCTCGCCGGGGTCAATAGCGATATGGTTGCTTCCGGGATCAATATCGTGTACCGCATCATAGGAGAAATCCACGATCTCATCCATGCTGCAGCGCTCGGATGCGATCAATGTTGTCAGAATTTTGGTGGTACTGGCAGGGTATTCCTGCTGATGGATATTTTTGGCATAAAGGATCGCTCCGGTATCCGCATCCATCAAAATGGCGGATTCTGCGCTGACTACCGGTCCCGTAGGCCAGTTTGCCACTTCATTGGACTGAATGGCCAGTGCCTGATTGCGGGCGATCTTCTCTTCTTTGATCGTTGCAGCAGAGACACTAAGCCCCTGAGATGCAAAAAGGCAGAGAGCGCTGATTCCCATCACTGCCCTGGTTAAAAAACTTCTATATGAAAAATGCCTGAAAAACTGCATGTATAAATCCTTCCTGATATCTTCAAAATAAAATGGTGTATGATCTGTCTCTTATACACATCTGACGC
>ENA-OZLH01001299-OZLH01001299.1-human-gut-metagenome-genome-assembly--contig:-NODE-1299-length-12138-cov-5.715137_pt1 | contig 12138 bp, 10 predicted proteins | sample MGYA00244832_ERZ653776 | MGnify/ENA primary metagenome ERZ653776 (study PRJEB26926, sample SAMN06165218) | human gut metagenome | biome: ENVO:00009003; feature: ENVO:2100002; material: ENVO:00002003...
CACTATTCCCCAGAATCCTCGCCGACCGCCGTCGAAAAATATTAAAACTCAAAAATTTATCAAAGCAATAAACAAAGTGGCAATGAATATAAGTATTTTTCAAAATATATTGCTTTATCTATGAAATTCCATATATTTGCCATATAGATACGCGATAATGCGTATTTGAAACAACTATAAGAGCGCATTTGCGCAACATTCATTTCAAAGCCTTATCTGGGAATAACCCGGATAGGGCTTTTTGTATTTAATTTTTAATTATGTTTTATGGTAAAGAAAGTAAGTATTCCATTATCTGCTCTTATTTCCAATGTCGGTCAAATAACGGGGCTACCGCCGAATCCGCGTTTGATTAAAGACGAAAAGTTCGAGGCGTTGAAAAAGAGCCTGACCGATGACCCGGAGATGCTCGACCTCCGGGAGTTGATCGTATATCCGAACCCGGACGAAAAAGGGACGTATGTCGTCATCGGCGGGAACATGCACTACAATGCGGCCAAAGAACTGGGACTTTCGGAATTGCCCTGCAAGATTCTTCCCGAATCCACGCCGGTGGAGAAGATGCGCTCATTCATTATCAAGGATAACATCGCCTATGGGGAATGGGACATGGATCTGTTGTCGGAAGATTGGGACACGGAGGAATTGTCCGACTGGGGACTGGACCTACCCGATTACTGTTGGGACGATGACGATGAGGAGCAGGAATCCGACCCGGAGAATTATTCCCGTAAGATAGAAGCCCCGATATACGAGCCGAAAGGGGATTGCCCGTCCGTTATGGAATTGTACGACACGCGAAAGCGGGACGAACTCATTTCGGAAATCAACGCCCTCCGCCTTCCGAAAGAGGTGAAGGATTTCCTGACCCATGCGGCAGGCCGGCACACGGTATTCAACTATGAACGCATCGCCGACTATTACGCCCATTCCGATAAGCAGGTACAAGATTTAATGGAGAAGTCCGCTTTGGTTATCATCGACTTCGACAAGGCGATAGAAAACGGTTTTGTGAAAATGACCCGGGATTTGGCCGAATCCTATAAAATGGAGCAGGAAGATGATGAGGAATAATGATTTCGTGGTTTTTATCCTCACGCATGGTCGTGCAGACCGCGTGATAACCTACAATGCCCTCCGTAAAAGCGGCTATACGGGTCGCATCGTCCTTGTCATAGACAACGAGGACACACAGGCGCGAGAATATATCTCGCGTTACGGAGAGGAGAATGTACGTATATTCGACAAATCCGCCGTTTCGGAGACGTTCGACGAGGGAATGGCAGGCGACCGCCGGACGATCGTCTATGCCCGTAACGCCTGCTTCGGCATAGCGGAGGAATCGGGATTCCGTTATTTCATGGAGCTGGACGACGATTACGAATATTTCGCATGGCGTTTCGACGAAGAACTGAAATACCTTGTCTCGACCCCGAGGATAAAGAACCTTGACCGCTGTTTCGATATACTGCTGGACTATTACAAGGGCATACCGGCCAAATCGATAGCCATATCGCAAGGCGGGGACTTCATAGGCGGCTCCCAAAGCACCTCCTTGAAAAGCGTGAACATGAAGCGCAAGGCGATGAACACGTTTATCTGCGATGTACAACGCCCGTTCAAATTCCTCGGGCGAATCAACGAGGACGTGAACACCTATACCCGCAACACGAGCACGGGAGATCTGTTTTTTCAAACGAACCAGCTTTGTATCACGCAAAAGCAGACCCAATCCAATAGCGGCGGCATGACCGATGTCTATCTGGATTCGGGAACGTATGTTAAATCCTTTTTCTCGGTCATGTACATGCCTTCCTCCGTGAAGATAAGCACAATGGGGAATTGCTACAAGCGCATACACCATACCATACACTGGAAACACACCGCTCCCAAGATATTACGGGAGGAATGGAAAAAATAAGTCCGTTGGCCTATCATTTTGTCAGAAAATCGGGGCGGAAATGAGGGTATATCAAGCGGACGGATAAAACAAAATGACAGCATTATGAGAAAAGAAGGCAGAAAAACGAAATACACACCGGAGTTGGTGAAGCGCATCTGCGGCCTTGTCGAAAAGGACACCTATACCGTATCCGAACTTTGCGAATCGGTCGGCATCGACGAATCGACCTTTTACCGTTGGAAAACCGATAAAAGCGAGTTTTGCGAGGCTATAAAAAAAGCGGAAGAAAGGCGGCTTGACAATTTCGTGGTGGAAGCGAAAAGAAGCCTCCTGAAAAAGATACAGGGCTACGAGGTGAAAGAGACGCATACTGTAACCATTCCGGGCAAAGAGAAGGACGAGGAAGGAAAACCCAAGCCGATTATCAAGGAACAAAAGACGATCAAAAAACATATCCAGCCGGACACGGCGGCGATCATCTTCGCCCTTACCAACCTCGACCCGGAACACTGGAAGAATCGGCAGCAGCTCGACGGCAACATTCAGAGCGATGTGCGCTTTACCGGATTCCGGTCGGTATTGCCGAATGTCCCGGATATAGAGGCTCTAACGAATAATGTCCGGGAACGAAGCCGGGAAAAGTTTCTGAACGAGGATAACGAGGATGAATAAGGTGAATTACGCCCAACTGCTGGCCTACCGCTACCTCTCCGACCCGAAGATAAAGGTCGTCGGTTACGGAGGTGCTGCTGGCGGCGGGAAAACGGGTCTCGGTTGCGAATGGATCATGCGTTGCGGCTGGGCATTCCCGGGCACCCGTTGGTTCGTCGGGCGTAACAACATCAAGGACAGTAGGGAAAGCGTGTTGGTAACATTCGACAAAGTGGCCTCGTATCACGGGTTCAAGGAATACCGTTTCTCGAACGACGGCATCGACTTCCGTAACGGCTCGCGCGTCTCGTTCCTCGACCTGACCTATTACCCGTACAAAGATCCGATGTTCACCCGGTTGGGATCAAAGGAGTACACCGGCGGCTGGGTGGAGGAAGCGGGGGAAGTCCACCGTTTGGCCGTCGAGGTTTTGAAGTCCCGTATCGGTCGGCACATGAACGACGTTTACCGGTTGGAGCCTAAACTACTGCTGACTTTCAACCCGGCGAAAGGTTATCTGTACGATACTTTCTACAAGCCCCACCGGGAGGGGCGTATGCCCGAAGATACGGCTTTCGTGCAGGCGTATGTCTACGACAACCCTTTCATTTCGCGGGAGTATGTCGAGATGCTAAAAAACCTCAAAGACCCGGTCTTGCGGAAACGGCTGTTGTTGGGAGAATGGGAATACGAGGACGACCCGTCGGCCTTGTGCGGTTACGATGCCATAACGGACCTTTTTACGAATGACTTCATAGAGCCGGAGGGTGCAAAGAGTTGTTCGGCAGACATCGCGGGGAAAGGGCATGACCGCTTTATCGCCTTGTCGGGTGTGGGTAATGTTTTCCGTGTAGCGATCGATGAGATCTATTCCCCGGGCCGACAGGTGGAAATGCAGCTCAGGGATTTAATGGTCCGGGACGGCATACCCCGTTCTCTTACAGTAGTAGATGCCGACGGTGTCGGGTCGTTCTTGGAAAGCTACCTCACGGGGATAAAGGAGTTCCACGGCGGCGGCAGGCCGCACGATTCCCGGTACAAGAACCTCAAAAGCGAATGCGCCTTCCTGCTGGCGGACATGGTGAACAACCGGAAGATAAAAATCGTCTGCACACCGGAGCAGCGGGAACGCATCACGGAGGAGTTCGGGGTACTGAAACAAGCCCGCATCGACAATGACACGTCAAAGAAAGCGATTATAAGCAAGGAGGAGATGAAGGCGATATTGGGGCGTTCACCCGACTACCTCGACGCTTTCATCATGGCGATGTCTTTCCGCCTTGTGTCGGCAGGCAGCGTGCCGGAAACGAAGGTTTATTCACTGCATGATTTACAACGATAAAAACGAAATATATGAAAGGACAAAAAAGAAAGAGCGGTTCAGGCTATACGTTCAAGGAACTTGTACTATTGACACCGGCCGTTCATAAGGGGAAATTTGAAGAAAGTTTGAAGCATCTGGGGCGTCCTGCGACGTTGTGCGGCGTACCCGTCCCGCAAGACCTCGGCACGGCCACTTACGGCATGATAGCCGACCTCGGAAACCTCGACGAAGGAGATGAAGTGCAGGGCATTCTCGACATCTGCCGTATCGTCCTCGGTGTCGATTCGGAAAGCGTGTACAGGGAGAGTGCCGATGCCGTCCTCGGCTTCGTGAATTTCGTAACCGGGGAAATGGATAAGATCAACAAGCTCTTTGAATCGGTCAGCATCAAGCCCACGCCGGAGGAAGAACGGGCGGGCGTGCATGACCTTTCTTTCGGCACGTTCGGGGTTATGGACTGGTACGCCCGGAGAATGGGTATAAAAGACCACGACGAGGTAAGGAAGGTATATTGGCCGATTGTGTTCCGCTGCCTCCAAATGGACAATGAAACCGCGCTTTACGAAAGGCGGCTGAACAAGATATATGCGGAAAATAAAAAGTGAAAAAGAATATGACGGTACAGGAAAAAATCAAGTCGATAGCCTCCCGGATAGAGGGTACGGCCTATCTGTTTATGAACTGGGCACAGACAAACGTCGCCCTCGACACGATCGATAAACCGACGATCGTCTATGTATTGCCGCCTTCGGGAACGTTGAATGTGAAATACGCCTCGGTAACGGATTCCCCGTTGACGCAGATCGCCTTTCTCGACAAGACGGATTTCGATTTCGATTCGACGGAGAACGATGAAGTCATCGAGCGCATGAAGGGTCTTTTCTACGAGTTCCTTCGGGAGTACAACAAAGGGGAGTATTTCGAGCCGATAGAGGGCGACATACCCTACCAAGTCGTTTATGACAAGCTCGACGTGAATGTAACGGGTATCGTGGTAACGCTGACCCTTGTAGAACTGGAAGGCTCGGAGATATGCTGAAAGAGATACGCGGGCATATCAGGGATTGTCTCGAATCCGTAAAGGAAAGGATAAAACGGAACATCGAAGATAAGGGCCGGACGGCCTCGGGAGGTACGGCGTCCTCGTTGTCGGTCTCTTTCGGGAACTTGGGTGGCACGCTCTACGGCAGCAGTTCATTTCTTGCCATACAGAGAGGACGCAAAGGCGGGAAAGTTCCCCGGGGATTTGTCGGGATAATCCGCCAATGGATCATCGACAAGGGTATATCGGTCCGTCCCGTACCCGTAAAAAGGAAGTCGAAATACGGCGATGAGGAACGGGCACAGCTTTCGGCGGCAAGGGCTATTGCCTACACGATCATGAAGAACGGGACGAGCCTCTACCGGCGTGGCGGTTACGATGACATCTACGACACGGCCATAGAGGAGGAGACGGATAAGCTGCGCCCGAAATTGCTGGACGTATTTTATATAACGATAAGGGAAATAAATCAAAACATGAGAGAATATGAGAAACGGAACAATCGCAAATAACAGCGGGCAGGTGTTGGCACGGGTGGAATATCCGGCGCGGTATGCTTTTGCCTTCAATCCCCTTTTGATTACAGTCGTCGAAGAAACAGGGGACGTAATGAGAAGCGCATGGATTCAGATCGGGGACTTTTTAGACGAGAGATCACCCATAAACGGAGAAATAACATTCGATGTCGGCCCGTATAGTTGTGCTTTGTTCGACATCGGCAATATATCGGACAACAGGGAACGAATACAGCCGGTATCCATAAGTGTAGGAGTGATAGATGCGGACGGAAACAGTTATTCATCGGACATACAAATAGACATCATTTGGGGTGCGATTGCCCCGACAGAGGAATACAACGGCCTCACCTCGTGCCGCTGGTTTTCCCGGTTCCCGATGAAACTGGAATTTTTCGCACAGGCCGGCGCAAAGGTTTACAAGGAGATAGACGGCAAAGGGACACATACGCTTGTCTCAACGGTCTCGGACATGGGCATAGCCTCGATAGACCTTTCCGGGGCATTCGAGGGTGATACGGTGGTGAAGAAAGCCGACCTTTCGGTCGGCGACTTCGTGAACGTATTCGATGAGACTTTTGATTTTACGTTCGCCAACTATGAGAGCGAATGGGAAATCACGTTGAAGAAAGATGATAGCCCCTGCGGCGTGTTCCTGCGCTGGATAGACAAACACGGTTTCATGCGATATTTTCTCTTTTCCAAAGGCGAAGAGAGTACGGAATCGGAGGACTACGGCGACCTGCTCGAACAAAAGTACAGCGCATTCGGGCGTTACTATCCGAATATCTACCGGCAGCAGGGCAAGAGCGTAACGAGGAAAATGAATATCGCCGCCTTGCATCTGACCCGTGAGGAATACGAATATGTCCGTTCGGTGGCATTCTCTCCGGTTGTGGATATGTACGTGGGCGACGATGAGGGAACGGCCTCATGGCTGCCCGTACTGGTATCGTCCGGGGACACGGGCCGGGAACAAAAGATTTTAGAGGATATGGAAGTAGAAATCTACTATAACGAAGCAACACAAAAATATTAACCATAAAACGACAAAAGTATGGCAACAGAAAAGACGACCGCGATATTGGAAATAGAAGTCGATGCGGGCGAAGCAATCAAAACGATAGAGCGTTATAAGTCCCAAATACAGGTTTTGAAGAAAGAGCAGCAGAACTTACGGGAGGAATTGAAAAAAGGAAAAATATCACAGGAAGAATATACCAAAGCGAACACGGAAGCCGAAGTCGCCATAAAAACAACCCAAGAAGCGATGAGGCTTACCGGCCGCGAATTGAAAAACCTGATTACCTTACATGGGGAAGAAAAAGATTCTTTACTTTCCTTACGTGCCGAATTATCGAAAGTAACCCTCGCCTATGACCGACTGTCTGAATCCGACCGGAATGCGGCAAAGGGGAAAGAAATGTTGGAATATATCAAGAAACTGCAAGACCAGATCCGCCCGCTCGAAGAAGCGACAGGGCGGTTTCAGAGGAACGTCGGCAATTACCAGCAGTCGATAGTAAACGCCGTCGCCTCGATGAATCCGCTGGCTGCCCGGCTGGTAAGCATCGTGGATTTGTCGGACGAGACGGCGGGAGGCTTCACCAAGATAAAAACAAGTGCGCAGGCATTCGGCAAAACCTTATTGAGTTTGGTTAAAAACCCGGCTTTCCTTGCCATATTCGGCATAGCGGCTGCCGGTAGTGCGTTCAAGTTCTGGTATGACTACAACAAAGGATTGATCGAGGCAACCCGTTTGACGAAACAGTTTACCGACTTATCGGGTGAGGAACTGGTGTACTACCGTAGCGAGGTGCAGGCCGTTTCCGACACCTTCAACAAGGATTTTGTAGAGGTATTGCGTGGTGCGAATGCGTTGCAAAAGCAATTCGGCATCACCTCGCAGGAAGCCCTCGAATTGGTGAAAGAGGGTTTTGCCAACGGGGCGGACGTGAACGAACAATTTTTGAAAAATATCAAGGAGTATTCGACGTTTTTCAAAGAAGCGGGTTTGTCGGCGGAGGAATTTATCGCCATTAACGTACAGACGGAAAAGCAGGGCATTTTCTCGGACAAAGGCATCGACGCGATCAAGGAGGCGAATATCCGCCTACGGGAAATGACGACCGCCACGTCTACGGCATTGGAGGGTATCGGCATATCCTCGAAACGGGTACAGGAAGAATTACAGAACGGCAGCAAGACGACATTCGACATCATGCAGGAAGTCTCGGCCAAGTTGAACGAACTGCCCGATTCGGCCTCGACTGTCGGAGCGGCATTGGCCGACATCTTCGGCGACCCGGGAGAAGATGCGGGACTGGCCTATATCCGTACCCTTTCGCAAATAGATACGGATCTCGACACCATATCGGGAAAGACAGGAGAAGTGGCCGAATTAAACCGAATGCTTGTCGATTCGCAAACGAACCTCAATACGCAAGTGGCCTTATTGTTTGAGGCCGGTAGCGGCTTCGACCGTTTCATAACGAAAATAAAAAGCGGTTGGAATAACTTCTTGGCGGACTTCCTATCCGGTGTCAGAATGATATTTGAAAGCACCGACGACAAGAACATGCGCAAAATAACGGAGGCCATAAACAAAGGTCGGAACGAAGCGGTGGAGGATTTGGAGTTACTCAATCAAGAAGTATCCCGGCTTACCGCAGCGGGGATCGAATCGGGACTGACAGCCTCGGAAGCCCAACTTCGTGCTATCGATATTAGGAAAAAAGAGATTCAGGCCGATCTGTCCAAATACGAAAAAGAGGTCTCGGAGCGTAACGCCAACATAGAAAGAATGGAAAAAGAGATCGAAAATTCGGGAACCGGAAGGAAAGAAGCCTTAAAGAGGGCAAATTTGGCGGAGGAGATAGAAAAAGAGAATGAAAGGTTGAGACTTGCCATGCAGTTACGCAGCAAGTATGAAACGATGCTCGGTCAGGTAAACGACATGGAATATAAAGCCGGTACAGGCACAAGCACATCGACAAACAAGAGTACGGCACAAATCGATGCCGAGGCCGAAGAAATAGAAAAGGCCGAAGCCGCAATGTTGAAGGTGTTGGAGGAGACATCGGCGGAATACAAAGCCATTCTGGATAAACGCTACGAGCGGGATAAGAAGCCCATTGAGGATAAAATCGCGTTATATAAGAAAGATAAAAAGTTGACCCCGGAAATGCAAAAGGCGTTGAACGATCAACTGGAAGCCCTCGAAAAAGAACATGCCCGTGATATAGCCGCGATTAGTAAAAAGGCGACCGACGACCAAATCGCCGAGCAGGAGCGGTTAATCAACTTGAAACTGGAAGCGGCGGAGAAAGGCAGTGAAAAGGAACATACTTTGCGGCTTCAACAGCTCGAACAACAGAAGCAGCAGGAGATAGCAGCCGCGAAAGGAAATGAAGAAGAAATCGCCCTTATCAAAGAAAAGTATCGTATAAAGGAAGCCGAAGAAGATAAACGGTTCAAAGACAACCAAGCCAAGCAGCAAGCCGATGTCTATAAAAAGGAATTGAACGAGCGCAACCTCGAGTGGCAAAATAAAATCGACGCAGCCAAGATGAACGGCGAGAATTATTTGCAGCTTATGGTAGAGCAGTCCCAACAAGATTTGGAACGCATAAAGGAGGCCGGACAGAAGGAATGTGAAACGAAAGAGGAATACAACGCCCGACTGTTGGCCGCACAACAGAAATACAATGATTCGGTGAAAGCCAAGAATGATGCCGAAGTACAGATGCAATTAGCCAAAACGCAGGCTATCGGATCAATCATGGGATCTCTTTCAAGTATGATAGGAGCTTTCGGAGAAGAAAACCTTACGGCCTTGAAATTATCGAAAGCTCTTGCTATTGCAGAGGTCGCCATAAATCAAGGAATAGCTATATCCGAGATTGTAAAGTCTGCCGCCAGTACACCGGGAGGTGTGTTTAAAGCGATAGCGGCCATAGTTTCTGGTGTTGCTCTTGTTACAGCACAAATAATTCAAGCCAAGCAAGCGATAAACAGTGCGGAAGCAGCAATCGCCGAAGCAGAATCACAAAAAACAAGTGGAATATCAAGCGGGAGAGCGAACACAGTAACGGTAAAGAATTTTGCGAAAGGAGGTCTTGTCAAAGGTGAAGGTACGGGTACGAGTGATTCCATTCCGGCGAGACTTTCGGCCGGCGAGTTCGTTATCCCGGCCAAGACGTACAAGATGTTTTCGCCGGTCATAAACAGCATTTATCGGACAGGTCAGAATTGGAATGCCGCAAACAGAGTATATTCCCCGGCCTCATCGAATTATGGGAATACGATTTCCGAAGAAATGCTTGCTCGGGTAGTATCGAATGCGGTTGTAAACGGAGTTAAAAATCTGAATCCTACCGTCTCTGTTGTTGACATAAATAAGAAACAAAATAAAGTGTCTGTAAGAGAATCGAAAACAGCAATAAAAAATGGTAAGGTATTAAAATCAAATTATTATGAATGATCTTTATGTAAAAATAGTAAAGGGAGAATCGGATTATTGGGAAAAATTAGACCTTCCGAAAGATAATATATCCCTAAAATACAAGTCTAACATATTTGGCTCTATTGGTGAAATACAGTCATCATACAGTTATACAATCTCTCTGCCTAAAACTACAAACAATAAACGGATTTTTGGTATGATTGATTATCCTGCAATAGTAGATCAAAAACTTATATTGGGGAATTTATTAGAGATGAGGTATATGAAACAATATACTGAAATACTCGGTAATGCTGTCGGTTATATCGAAGATATTACCGAAGAATCTTTTGAAATTTGTTTGCTTTTTGGCTTTTATGGAGACCTACACGACTGGGTGGATAAAGGGGAAAGTTTAAATGAATTAGGGGATTACTCTTATTCAACGGGTTTCAATAATGAGTTATCGAAATATCCCGATAATATAGATAATTTGCCAAATGTATTTAAGCCTTATTATGATGTCGGAATTACAATGGATCAGGCGACTAAGGAATATATAGCCAGACAACCGGCAGTACGTGTTTCTTCCATAATAAGTTTGATAGAAGAAAAAATAAATTGTGATTTCGTATTTACGGACGTAGTACGAAAAAAAATTCCTTACCTTGCTATTCTCCTTACAAGCCAAAAATATATAGATTATAGATCGTATATATCTCCTATGGTATCTAATTGTTCCCTAAGTATAAATACATCTCCTGTTGGATTAATGCGCTATGCAGTAAGCGGTATAAATTCTCATTATGAATTTCAAAGTGTCGGCGGTGTTTTTGAATCAAAGAGCATGTCAGGAATAACCCGTATAAAAGGACTTTCTATTTCATTGTTCGGGAATGAGTATATCGTATTCCCAAGTGTGGAAACAACTATATTCATTCCCGAGAAAACAAGAATATATACCGTTCGTTTAACAGAGGCAAAAAGTACGGCAAGAGACATGGCATCGTGGGCTATTTCTTTTGAAGAAAGTATAAGCCCAACGATAAATAGGCTTTTATTCTGTGTCATAGATGATGACGGAGAAGCCACAGTTATGGAAGAGTATGAAACTGGAAATAAGGCAGAGTACGGTTGCCGTGCAGATACAGTTGGCGAAGTTGCCGGTTATCCTAAAAATAGCTATATAATATATCCGGATAAAGAGGAAAATTTTTATTCAAGACGTTACCAAGTGGAAGCTGGTAAAAAATATGGTTTCTTTTATGTCATAGATACAAATATGGCATTTTCCGGGTATAGTACGTGGTGGTCTGAACAAAGATTCGTCCTAACACACGATGCGGGTGTTAGGGACATAGAATATCGTTATGACAAAGATAATATAGGAGGGATAGATATACCTATGAAAGGGAATTTGCCCGACATATCACAAATTGATTTTATGCAAGCGATATTCAATATGTTCGGCGTTTTTCCTATTGTCAATCCTACCCCCCAAGTGAATAAACAAAACGGTCGTAAAATTATAAAAGTCGTATCTATTGACGACATATTGAAAAACAAGGTCATCAAATATATAAATTTGGGAAATGGGAAAAAATATGCTATAAATGACTGGACGGATAAACTTATAACAGACCCCAATACAGTCAATGTAACCCCCGGTATTTATGACTATTGTAGGAGAAATTATTTGAAGTACGACAGTAATGAAGAAATAGATGCCGACGGATATTTCGATATGCCATACACCGCTTTGGAGGAATCAGACGAACTCGTTAAACTTCCGTTTCTACCATCGGACGGAGAAAAAATCCCGATGTACACATACGGAGGTGGAACGGATTATTCTTTTCAAGATTTTGGGGCTCGTATTATGAATATTGTGAAGAAATATTATGCAGAAAACAATACATATATGAATGTATGTGCCCTTACATTTTCCGACTACACGGATAAAACGGGAAATAAAACGGAGAGTCTTTCTTTTAGCAATCTTATCGAAATGTATTACAAAAGGTATATAGATGTCATAAGAAATATGTACAAAATAACTGTAAACGTAAATCTTACAGCAGTCGATTTAAAGAATATCGATTTTACATATCCGGTTTATTTCAAACAATTTGGTCGTTATTTCGGAATCGTAGAGATACAAGCTAATTCGGACGACAATAACTGTGAAGTAACCCTAATAAGATTGCCGGTATAAAGTTTAAGGAATATGGCTGTCTCTTATACACATCTGACGCTGCC
>ENA-OZLH01001312-OZLH01001312.1-human-gut-metagenome-genome-assembly--contig:-NODE-1312-length-12093-cov-4.877554_pt1 | contig 12093 bp, 5 predicted proteins | sample MGYA00244832_ERZ653776 | MGnify/ENA primary metagenome ERZ653776 (study PRJEB26926, sample SAMN06165218) | human gut metagenome | biome: ENVO:00009003; feature: ENVO:2100002; material: ENVO:00002003...
AGGGATATTCCTAAAATAATAAAATTTAAGGCAACTAATTCATTGCGAGTTAGTTGCCTTTTTTGTATCTTTAAGCATTCCCCCCAAAAAACGGTTTGACGGCCAAAACGGGGGTAATCTAAACTAAAAACACATGGTAAAGATACAAAAAATCTCAGAAATCGAACCTCGTTTAGGTTTTACCGAGTTCGATATGCTAAAAAAATATCGTCAAAGTTTTGCAACGAGTGAATTAGGTCGCCTCCATGCTCTGTTTCCTTTCTCGGAACTGGCCCGACAAATGCATTTGAAGTCCTCTGCTTTGGGTCGTAAAAGTTATTTTTCTCCTGAGGGTAAAATAGCCTTGATGGTCCTGAAGTCCTATACCAACTTTTCAGATTCACAACTGATTGAACCTTTAAACGGTAATATTCATTACCAGTTATTTTGTGGTGTTCAGATTGATCCGCTTCATCCACTGACCAATCCTAAAATCGTCAGTGCAATTCGTCAGGAACTAGCGGATCGCCTTGATATTGAGTCCCTCCAGGCTATTCTGGCTGACCATTGGAAACCTTATCTTGAGAACCTTCATGTCTGTATGACCGATGCCACCTGTTATGAAAGTCATCTGCGTTTCCCTACTGATACCAAACTCTTATGGGAAGGTATTGTATGGCTTCATCGTCATCTGTGCAAACATTGCCAGACCTTGCACATACAACGTCCCCGTAACAAGTATCTTGATGTACGCCGTGCCTATCTTGCTTATAGCAAACTGCGTAAACGCAGGAAATCACAGACTCGTATGCTTACACGAAGGTTACTTCAGTTATTGGAAAAGTTACTTGACCAGCTGGAGCTGCTTCATTCATCCTACAGGAACAGGCTTACACTATCCTCTGATTACCAAAGACGTTTCTCGGTCATACAGACAGTCCTTGAGCAAGGGAAGAATTTATTTGCAGGCAAAAAAGTGTCCAACCGTATCGTGAGTATCGACCGGCATTACCTTCGCCCCATTATCAGAGGCAAGGAAACCAAATCCGTTGAATTCGGAGCCAAAGTCAACAATATACAGATAGACGGAATCTCCTTTATAGAACATATCTCCTTTAAGGCTTTTAACGAAGGAGTACGTTTGAAAGACTGTATTCATCTGCAACAACAACTGACCGGGGTTAGGGTTAAGGCGCTTGCGGCGGATTCAATCTATGCCAATAATGCCAACCGGAAATTTTGTACAAAATATCATATAAGTACTTCCTTTAAGCGTAAGGGCAGAGCTGCCAAAGATGAGCCACTTCGGAGGATCTTACGGTCGGAACTCAACCGTGAAAGAGCTACCCGCCTGGAAGGAAGCTTTAGAACGCAGAAACAACATTACTCACTGGCCAGAATAAAAGCTAGAAACAGGAAAACGGAAATGCTTTGGATTTTCTTTGGAATACATACGGCCAATGCAGTATGCATGATAGAAAAGGTCGAAAAGAAAAAAAGAACGGCTGCATAATCAGACTAAAATAACAGGAAAGGAGGAGAGGTTTTAACTTCCCCTGAAAAAGACATGTACATAATGCCTGGTTGGGAAGAAAAAACAAGAATGCGTAAATAATATTTTATAAAAAAAAGAGAAGATTTGAGACTTTACAGAAAAAAATCAAGAGAAAAGTTTTACTTTCCGTGAGCTTTTCTCTTGATTTATTAGAAAGAGTAACATTTACGGAATATCCCTAAATAATATTACACACCGTAACAAACAGGGTTACATCTTGTGGCAAGTAAGGTTGCGGATTCTTTCATTACTTCTGATCTTTTACATCCCTACATCAGCGCAACGACTTCCTACCACCCGAAGGAGTATCTGCTGAAACGTCAAAACAGGTCTCAGGCAGATACATTCAGGATAAACGCATATAAATCACACTATTAACTGAATCTAAAAGAACTAAACGAAGAAAATAGATATAAAAACAACTGTATTTTATACCTAAACAGAGACGTTCGCAGGATATTTTAAGAATAGTCTTACTCCAGAACAGGCCAAATCTTAACCCGCTTCATATCGACCAGTTTCTCTATCGGTCCAACTACCGGTGAAACGGAACGTTCGTTTCCGAAAAAATCCTTTTCCGATACGAAAGGACTTCCATCCGGATTCTCAAACAAAAAACCTGTCAGTTGTGTAGTTCCCAGACGGTCGGCATCAATGCCTTTACCCTTGAAAGAAGAAAGTTCCTTCAGATCGATATTACTGACCAAATAAACTTCACCTTCAGGTGTCTCTTCAATCCTCAGATTAGGATCAACTGTCCGTTCCACCCAATCCTGCACTTTATTCGTCATTGGAGAAGAACCGTTCAGAAATAGATTGTTCTCCGCATAGACGGGACGCTGCGATTCATCAAAAACGACCATACCATATTTTAGAGTATCTTTCCTGCCCACGAAAATGTTATTGTAGAAACGATGGTCACCCTCAGTCATTGTACAGATACCTTTCACCCCGGTCGAATGGTTCAATTGGTACGGAGTGTAACGCTGGTCGTCCATACGATAAATATCGCCGGAGAAGAGATTGTGCAAGTATGCTCCGCCATCAGTATTCTCACGTACGGAATGCGCCGACAGCAAGATATTGTTATCCACGATATACGGACCATGAGAGACTTCCAAAAACAAATCCTGAGCCAGATTGTCGTATATCAAATTGGACGACACGCGCGTGCCCTGCGTCATCCAATCCAACCAGATACCATAATTACCGGTATGATGAATCCGGTTATGATGTATATAGGTATCTATCGCACCGTGCAGTTTGATGCCAGCCATTTCCGCACCTTCAAATTGCTGCTTCACTAAAATATTATAGATGTGGTTACCATAGATCTGGCTGAAAGCAGCCCCCATACTACCACAAATGCCAGTCTGTTCGCAATCAGAAATAACATTGTTTCGCACAATATGCGAACCAACATTCTCTCTGTTCCAGCCGCAACGCAACGTATTGAATATTACTTCCATATAGTGCAACGTACCGTCAAGACGACTATCATTACAGTCCAAATTATGTCCGCTACTTCTTTCCTTACCCAAAGTAATACCATTGGTGCGTGAGTTCTTAATGACATTATTCTCAATAATCCATCCTTTACACCAGTGTGTGGCAATCATGCCGACCTGTTCGGCTGTCGGAGCAGCCCATTGCGTAGCAGCTTGGCTTACATGAAAACCACGAATCGTAATATAATCCAATCCTGCGCGAGTCGGATAAAAACAGGTCGGCCTAACCGAAACTTCTACAGTTTCTTTATTCGGATCTATCTTGCCGAAATTCACATAAATCGTCGTATTGTCAGCATCAACCTCCGCAAACCATACATTCGTACAGCCCTGCGGATCGCGAATTGTTCGGATTGTATCTGGGAAAAAAACCTTATCCAAACTGAATTCCTCATAAAGCGAAACATCGTTCAGATAAACATCGCCTGTATGGTGAATCCGATCAGACCACAACCAATCACCGTATAAGCGATCGTTAAACGGATTATAATTACCGAAAAAAGAATTGGGCAATATAACCTTCCATACCCCTTTACCCCTCTTCTCCTTTTTCCAATTGATGACTAATTCAGAACCTTTAATTTCCGCTTTTTCCCCATCCGCCACTCGGTAAAGAATGCGTTTTCCATCCCGTTCACCACCATTCAACGGATTTATCCATTCCCGATAAGTTCCGTCATGTACAGTGACCGTATCGCCCGGCAATGCTTTCTGTGCTGCCCAGTTGATTGTTCTGAACGGTGCAGCCCCGCTTCCCTCATTGGCATCACTTCCTTTCACCGATACATGATATTCTTTTGCAGACAACAAGTTTCCACACAAACAAAATATCAAGATAAGACATTGTTTTTTATTCATAATATACACATCTTTTTCTATTCATGCCAATCAGGAAACCAATCCCTATCAGCACAATTAACAACATACCACACTGTCCAACAGCTTTTTCATTTATCTCTAAGGTCTATCCTCTGGAGCAACCCCGTATGTCTCCGAAGGAGCATTCCCCATGAACAATTCCAAAACTCCTCCATTCATTATATCACCAAAACGGATATAAGACTTTGTATAGTCAAGCCCATTCAGCTTGGCCGATTGCACATAGATGTTTTGGGAGCTGTTTTGATGGGCGATGATCGTAAACGTTTTACCTTTGCCGACTTGAATGACAGCCTTATCCATAATAGGAGAACCCAACACATAAACGCCTCCTGCAGGAGCCACCTGATAAAGTCCCAAAGCAGACAATACATACCAAGCAGACATCTGCCCCACATCTTCATTGCCACACAAGCCGTCGGGAGTGTCATGATAAAAAGTATCAAAGACCTGACGTAACCGTCGGGCCGCTTTCCAGGGTTGCCCCACGTAATTATACAAGTAGATCACATGATGACTGGGCTCATTGCCATGCGCGTATTGTCCAATTAATCCCGACACATCAGGAGCTGCTTCATCCCCCAAATCCCCTTCTACTACAAAAAGAGAATCAAGCTTCTCTACAAATTTCCGTTCTCCTTCGAAAAGGTCTATAAGGCCATGCACATCATGAGGAACCAGCCAAGCATACTGCCAGGCGTTTCCTTCCGTATAATCCCCCTTACCAGGAGCTGTATAAAACGGAGAGAATGGTTCGCTAAATCTGCCATCGGAAGAAAGTCCACGCATAAAACGTGTCTCTTTATCAAAATAACAATGATAAGACTGGCTACGATGATTAAAATATTCAAACTCATCCTCTTTACCAAGTTCTAAGGCAACCTGAGCCACACACCAATCCGCCAAAGCATATTCCAACCCTTTGGCAGTAGTTTCATTCGTCGGCTCCTTGTCATAAGGAACATAACCATACCGTTTCAGCAAATCAATGGAACGCTCGTCTTTCATGGCAGAAACCCGCATAGCCTCAAATGCCGCTTCCTTATCTACCTCTACCCCTTTCAGAATCATATCTGCCAAAACCGGAATACCGGGATTGCCTACCATGCAGTCTGTTTCATTTCCCACTAAATGCCATACCGGTAGTTTGCCCTGCTGACGGAAAATAGCAAGCATAGTTTCTGCAAAATCTTTTAAGCGCTCGCCATGAATGATTGTGGCCAACGGATGGGCCGCACGATAAGTATCCCACAAAGACCATGTGGTATAATTGGTAAAGCCAGCATTCCGATATACTTTCCCATCAGCTCCCCTATAGTCCCCGTTCACGTCACCAAATACAGACGGAGCAATCATCGTATGATATAAAGCCGTGTAGAATACCCGTCTTACAACTTCATCCTGTGTTTCAATTTGTATCTTAGAAAGCTCCCGGTTCCAAAGTAACTCAGCATCGGCTACCGCTTGCTCAAAATCCCAACCGGGCTGCTCCTTTTTCAGATTCAAGTCCGCATTCTCTTCGCTCACTGCAGACAATCCCACCTTTACACTCAATACGTCTCCTTGCATGGTAACCGGTGTCACTATCCCAATTGAGTCGGAATCTACGGTCAGGTGGACAGGTTGTGAGAAATGTGCCACAAAATAAATATCCTGTTTTTTCGCCCAGCCGGAAGAATGACGATAGCCGGTGATAACCGTGTCATTCTGTTGCTTCAAACCGCTTGACACCCATTTATCCCAACCAATGCCCCGTTGCAAATCCACCCGAATGCGGGCAGAATCACACTTTTCAGAGAAATGATAACGATGAAAACCTGTCCGTGCCGTGGCTGTCAACTCAACCCGAATACCCGATTCCGGCAAACGGACTGAATAATAACCGGGAGCCACACTCTCATCTGCATGAGAAAAACGTGCTTCCCTTTCCCCGCTGACAGTCGGCAAAAACAAGACATCACCCAAATCTCCAATACCGGTACCGCTCAAATGCATATGACTAAAACCTAACAGAACAGAATCGGAATAGTGATAACCCGAACACCAATCCCAGCCACGCGTATATTCCGTAGGTCCCAACTGTACAAAGCCGAAAGGCACATTTGCCCCTAAAAAAACGTGTCCGTGCCCGCCGGTACCGATATAAGGATCTACCCATTGCGTCTTCTTGTCAGACGTATTCCTGACAGGCTGGACATTACAAGATGCAACCACCGACAATATACACCCAAGCAACAAATGCTTATATAATTTGTATGTAATCATAATATATAGTTACCCGTTGGCGGAATGAAAATTACAAGCACCAACGGGTCTTTTCTTTATACATCAATCTATCTGTTCAATCGTAAAACGATACGTCAACGAACCTTCATTCCAATAACAAAAATTGGTGTTCCAAAGATTGTTACTCAAATTGAAATGGATTCCCCCTTGCTTATCCGGATATTCCAACGAATAGTTTATTCCGTTGGCTTCTCCCACATTCACCAAGAAAGCGGCTTCGCTTTCTACTCGAATGGTTCCTTGAGAAGTTATCAGATCCACATAATGGTCGATCCCATGTTGCTGGCGGTTTCCTGCTTCTACTACGTCCAACAGATCCACACGCTCTCCGAGCTTTTCGGCAACAATGGAAAGAATACCATCTGTATTGAACGACAACCAATAGGATTCCGGCCAATGGACAGCAGGCTTATCTTTGATTGTCAAAGCGATCTCCGCCTTCTTTCCATTCTTATATTCCAACACATCTACATACATCTTTTGGGGATATAATCGCTTGTCTACGTCCTTGCGTTCGGGAAACACGAGTTCACTTACCGTACGTACCCCTTGTTTCTCTTTGCGAACCTCTTGTTTGACTACCTTCGCCGTAAGAGATACACTTACAGCTTTTGCCTTATCCAGACCAGGTTTAGCCATTACATCCGTAATCCAGAATTCTCCTTCCCGCATGTACTTTGCAATAAAGCGATCAAAATCATGGTGGTCAAACAATTGATAAGACAAACCTTCTATCTTCAACGCCCCTCCTTTCAATAATGCCGGATGCCAGGAGGTCGCGTTTACCGTTTGTGCTTTCTCCGAAAATAAAGGAACATCCACCTGATCGACCTTTTTTACTTCTGCCAACGCTTCTTCCTGCAAATCTTGAGGCAGACACTGAATCGAGCTATAAATATAGTTGTCCAATTCTTTCCACGACTCTTCCATTCTTTGGAAAGGCGCTGTCGCACGGGCTATTTGGAACTGATCCGTATCAAATTTATCCCAATCAGGAAGATCGGGTCTTACATAAAGTCCTTGTGTATGTTCGCCAATCAACCCTAATTCCAAGGCAAACTCAAGTGCCACATCGCTGTTCTTATCAATTTTCTTTTCACGCAGCCATTTAGAATAGAGGTTCGACAAAGCCCTGAATTTCGCCATTCGTATTGGAGCACTTCCATAGCCGTAAATCCAGGTATCAGCTATTTCAGAAGTTACAACCGGCAACTGTTCCTGCATAGCTATCAGTTCTTCCGCTATCTCATTGAAAGAGCAAGCTACCAGGTGGGCATTAGGATAACGCTTTTGCAAATCAGCATAAATCTTCTTCACCTCTTCGTAAGTGTGGGGACCGTGATTGTCGCTGGTAAAATTGATTGAGATGACCGATTTCCCTCCTGGAAGCATACTTTCGGAACCATAAGTCTGCTGATAAACCAAAATCAATTCACTACCATCCGTATCTTTCCAACGGCAGAATTCAGGAACTACAGGAATCGGACTTGCCGGATTTACGCCTATATGTAAGAAGCGGATACCGGCACGGCTCATCGGAGCCACAATGCTGCGTGTATGTCCCGGCACGTCCGTCATCTTAGCCGCAATGGTTTTCTTACCATATTTTTCATCCAATCTGTGTGACAATAGTAGGCAGGTTTCAAACAAATCCAAGTTCATCGACTCCGATTCAAACGTATAGGGAACCGAATTCCAAACAATATCTCCCCGATGAATAGCCGCATCCAAACGTTCTACGTCCTGAGGCGATGCCGTACGGAGGTATTTCCAAATCAACCAAGCACCCGTTGTCCAGACATATTTTTCACTCGCATTTTCTGCCCGTAACCTATCCGACACATCCAAAGCTTTCGGTATAAATTCCGTTATATACTGTCGGGTTACAACAGAACTCAAATCGGTATAACCGACATCCAAATGTGTTTTAAATACTACATACACTTTCTCAACAGAGGTATTCGGCTCCTGTCCTTTGAGTTGGGAAACAATTCCCAAGGCAATCAGAAGAGATAATATAATTCGCTTCATATATATAGTTTAATTAATTGATTTATTCTATTTCTCTACGGTAGAATCACTCATTGATGGAGGGCATTTCTCGACACCCCAGTTCTCATTGGGCCGCTCACCCATTTCCAATTCCAATACCCCGCCATTCTGAATATCACGGAGCGACAGGAAGCAACGGTTCAACGTTTTGCCGTTGAACTCCGCATGTTGCACATAACATGACAAATCCTCATTATTCTTCGCCATAATCGTAAACGTCTTTCCCTGATAATACTTCTTGTTCAGATGAATCGTCACCTTATCGAACAGCGGACTTCCAATCTGCATGGTAGGATTCTTATTCGTCCCTCCCTGCACGTCAAACAAGCCCATAGCAGCCATTACATACCAAGCACCCAGCTGACCTTGGTCCTCATCCTGTCCATAACCGTATCCATGAGTCGGTTCCGTACCATAGAACACATTACATATATCACGCGTGTAATATTGCGTCAGCCAAGGTTTCCCAGAATAATTGAACAACCAAGAATTGTGCAGGCAAGGCTGGTTTCCGTGATTATACAACTGTTCTATTCCAGAGAAGCTGTCAAATTCATCGGACTTACCGCCATACAAAGTCTGACTTGCCGACTCAAACGTCTTCTCCAACCGACGGTTAAACTCCTCCTTTCCTATCAACGAGATTAACCCCGCCACATCATGCGGAACATACCAGGTATATTGCGCCGCATTTCCTTCCTGAAATCCCAACCATGCTTTCATCGGATCAAAGTCTTTCATAAATTCCCCACTTTCCTCTCTCGGACGTATATATCCCGTCTCCGTGTCAAAAATAAGGCGATAACCATCAGCATATTTCTTCAGCAATTCCGCATCCTGTTCCTTACCCAATGCTTCCGCCAATTGTGAAGCGGCATAAGCAGCAAAGCAATATTCCAGCGTATGGGATGCTCCGAAATTGGTAACCCATCCATTGGGCAATACATAATTGTGCAGAGGAACATATCCGCGTTTCACAAACTCCCCGTTGTCATAGCGTCCCGCACCGTCCGGCCTGTCCACATACCCCAGCTCATTCTGGCGGACAACCGTCCAAAGATAATCCGATGCCTCCAAAAGGCCGGCATTATAAGCAGCCACAGCCACCAATCCCTGGAAGTTAGTCTGTACTCCATTGGTGTAGACTCCTGCCGCCTCTCCATCGTGCAACCATCCTCCGGTGTGACGCGAGAAATCCAAAGTCGAACGTACATATTGCTCAAATACTTCCGGATAAGCCAATGTCCAGACTTGCGTCAGATTCCAAAATCCGCCCCATATCCCATCTGTATTATAATGACAGTAGAGCGGTTTTCCATCAGCCCCGCATTCGACCTTCGCTATCTTTTTATCATTAGTGATGTAGGATCCGTCAACATCACTGGCTATCCCGCGACCTAAAAGAGCATGATACAGACCGGTATAAAACTTCGTCTTGTCCGCATCCTGACCTCCCTCAACCTCAATTCGGGAAAGCATTTCATTCCAACGGTCGCGAGCATCAAAACAGACACAGTCAAAATCCTTACCTTCACTCTCTACTTCCAGGTTCTTTTGCGCATTGGCAACGGATGTATAAGAAAGTCCGACCTGCATCTCCACAACTTCATTGGGAGCCGTCGCAAATTCCACATACATTCCCGTTCCCGGTCCGTCTATGCCTGTATCGCCCGCATAGACCAGACTGTCACGATAAGTACCTACCACATCGACCGGTTTGGACAAACGGGCATAAAAATAACACTTCACCGTATTTCCCTTATCACAGAAAGTTGCATAGACAGGATAGCATTCCACAAAACCGCTAATCGAATTTGAAGACGGTTCATACTGAATATGTGTATCCACCACTTTAGCACTTTCTCCTTGGGGATGTCCGACATCAAATAAGATACGGGCCGTGTCCGACTGCGGATAAGTATAACGGTGATACCCCACTCGTTCCGTTGCAGTAAGCTCGGCCTTTATACCGTAATCAGACAATGTGACCCCATAATAACCGGGAAACGCTTTTTCCGAGCTTTTGTCAAAACGCGAACGATAACCGTTATCCGGGTTTTCCAATGTTCCCGGCAATGTTTTCAATGCTCCTACTACAGGCATCGTTACAATCCCGCCAATCTGGAATTCATGGAAATGAGCGAATCCCTCAATAGAGGTGTGACGGTCATCATATCCATTGGGCAACCAAGACCCCAGACTTCCATACGCATCCGTGGTAGGAGCCAGCTTGGCCATTCCGAACGGAAGAGCCGCAGGAGTGTAAAAGAACCACCGGCAATGAGTTGCCCCCAATTGGGTATCTACCCAATCGACCGGTTGCTTAACAGACTGCGTACACGACAGTAATACGCACAAAAGTGATAACAATAAGAAGTTGTTTTTCATGATTTTATATTACTTTTATTTCTATTTTTTCAATAAGATCGAAAGCGAACGATATGCCTGTACATCTACGTTAAACGTATTATCCTTTATCTGGAAAGGAGCCCCTATGGGTTCTCCTCTTAAATTACAGAACTGCCCTGACCGATAACCGTTTCCTGGCAATACGACAGAACATTTACCGCTCTCCCCACTTTGTTCCCACAATCTAAGTACATCTCCTTCACCGTCGATATTGGCTCCGAAAGCCGTTACCAATATACCTTTTCTGGACAAGGTCACTCCACTTGCAGAAACCGGAAGTTTTCCACCGTCACCCTCGGAATATACACCCATCAACGACACACGCGTCTCTTCCACGGGAGTGACCAAAGAAGCCTCGGAGGAATAATGACCGACAGACCATAAATAGACCTTGGCAGAGAAACTACCCTCAATCCATTCCGTGAAATTAGTACCCCACTGATTATTATATAAATTGACAAAGACATTCGGCTTCTTCGGCACAAACTCACCTGAAAAGCGAAATAAACCGGGCCGCTCCAGGCTGACAGCCGGAGCATCCGGAGTATTCAACCCGAACCCCTTGCCCGATTTATCAGCTATAGCCAAACCTGTATTCAAAAAAAAGTAATCGTGATTTGTATTCTTGATAAAGTCTTTAGCAGGGTCAACTATGCCTCCCGTCCTTCCTAAATAAAAAGATGGCGTAGATACGTTAAACGGAAAAGCAAGCCATCCTCCTTCAGGTTGGCTGTCCGCCTTCTTATTGCAGATATTCCAGCAAACCTCCATATAGGGAGAATTTTCATACAACGTATAAGTCAATGTATAATCATCCCCATTATCCATCTGGCAGAAAGCTGTCGCACTGACAAAATTCGGTGTTTTTGAATAGGATATCCTGTCCAATTTACCTCTTATCATCTTATATTTCAAATCCGGATTGTAAGGCCGACCTATTTCTTCATCAGCCCAATCACGACTACGAGGCTTCACATATTTAGATAAATAAGGTTCAATTTCTTCCTGCCCGAATTTCTCCTGTATATACTCTCCAAAGCCATATTCACTTTTTGCATCAACCATCTCTTTCCGCTGTCGCTTATCCCAGACAGAAAGCAAAGCTCCATTTTCCTTATTGATTCTCACCTTAAAGAAACGATTCTCCAAGACGGATTCCGCTTCGTCAATACGAACTGATTGAGCTATATCAACCAAAGGTTCGGTCAATAACGAATACGTTTTATATCCCAAAGACGGAACATCCTTGGCATAGAAAGACAAATGATTATAATCATTATATACAGGCAATATGCTTCCATCCGATTCGTCTTTCAAGCCATAGACTTGAAAATCTTTCTTATAGACTCCCATGTGAAAAGATACATTTCCTGAGCTGTCTCTTATACACATCTCCGAGCCCACGAGACTAGGCATGATCTCGTA
>ENA-OZLH01001320-OZLH01001320.1-human-gut-metagenome-genome-assembly--contig:-NODE-1320-length-12036-cov-5.374259_pt1 | contig 12036 bp, 10 predicted proteins | sample MGYA00244832_ERZ653776 | MGnify/ENA primary metagenome ERZ653776 (study PRJEB26926, sample SAMN06165218) | human gut metagenome | biome: ENVO:00009003; feature: ENVO:2100002; material: ENVO:00002003...
GTCTTGGGCGATTTGGTAAGCATATTGCTCTGCACTTGAATCATTTGGGCCATCAAGTGATGGCGGTAGATACTTCGGAGGAACGTGTGGAGGCTGTTCTGCCCATTGTTACCAACGCACAGATTGGAGACAGTACGAATGCCGATTTCCTGGAATCTCTCGGTGTTCGCAATTATGATGTATGCATTGTGGCCATCGGCAACAACTTTCAAAGTTCGTTGGAAACAACTTCTCTGCTCAGTGAATTAGGAGCGAGGTTTGTAGTTTCCAGAGCTGCAACCGATGTTCAGGAAAAATTTTTGCTGCGTAACGGTGCAAATGAAGTAGTCTACCCGGAAAAACAGCTCGCAAAGTGGACAGCAATCCGTTACAGTGCGGATCACATTCTCGATTACATAGAACTGGATGAAAATCATGCCATGTTTGAGATTCCCATTCCCAAAGATTGGGCGGACCATTCGATTGGAGAGCTCGATATTCGTAAAAAATTCAACATTAACATTATGGGAATCAAGAAAAGCGGCAAGCTGGAGTTATCTATTTCTTCAGACACTGTGCTGAAAGCAGGAGATACCATGTTGGCATTGGGAAGTAACAGGAATTTGCAAAAGTGCTTTCATACTTGATTTCAAAAAATCAAGGAAATTGGAGGTAAATCCATGCAGGATGTTATTTTACTTGTAAGTACATCAGCCATATTTATTTTTGGGTATTTTCTGATGAAAAAACTGGATGTTTTTCTGGAAAACAATTGGAATAGACAAGAAACTGCTCTGACTTACGGCGAAAACAGCTTGCGAATTGGTTTTTCCAACCCATTAATGGCAGGCGGTCTCGCAGATACTTTCGAGACTTACGGAAAGCAGCATCCAGATGTCTCTATCCATATTTTCAGCGGAGAAGAAAGTGAATTGTGCAGAGAACTGGAAACGCACAAATTGGACATAATTTTTTTACCAGAGAATACAGACATATCAGAAAAAACTCATTATAATGCACGGATGGTGCTTCTTCGTTGCGCCCCGGTTGTGATGGAATATACTGACTTGCCCATTGAGCCGATTACCCAGAATCAAATCACGCAAAAAGCACTATGGAGGGATTCCAAAAAATCACCTGTCATCGATTTTTTCATTGGATGCCTGAACAAATTTGCCGTGGATCAGTCGCAGATGTAGGTTTTGACGTTGTGTGTTATAATATTGAAAAAGGGAATCGCTTTTACTTGAGTGACAGATAGGAGGGTTAAAATGGAACTGCCAAGACAAGATCCGGATCAGCTTCTTCGTGCGATCCGTAACGATGCATCCACTAAGAAAAGCGGAAAACTCAAAATCTTTTTCGGTTATGCCGCAGGTGTCGGAAAGACCTATGCCATGCTTCAGGCGGCTCATCAGGCTAAGGAGCGTGGCATCGATGTGGTTGCTGGATACATAGAACCCCATGCCCGACCCCAGACGATGGCACTTCTGGACGGCTTGGAGCAGCTTCCTGTGAAACAAGTTGCTTACGAAGGAATGACCCTTCGTGAATTTGATCTTGATGCTGCGCTCAAGCGAAATCCCCAGCTCATACTGGTAGATGAGTTGGCCCATACCAACGCCGAAAGCAGTCGGCACACGAAGCGGTATCAGGATATTCAGGAACTGCTAAATACTGGAATTGATGTCTATACGACTGTAAATGTCCAACATATCGAGAGTCTCAACGATACAGTAGCCTCTATCACCGGAATTCTTGTGCGGGAGCGCATTCCGGATTCCACCTTTGATCAAGCAGATCAGGTAGAACTGGTGGATATTGAGCCTGCGGAGTTGCTGGAACGACTGGCAAGTGGAAATGTGTACCGGGAAGATCAGGCGCAGCGGGCAACAGTTAATTTTTTCACGCTGGAAAATCTCACCGCATTGCGGGAAATCGCCCTCCGTCGGTGCGCTGACCGGGTGAACTTGCTGACGGAAAGCGCCAGAGTACAGAGCCGAGGCGATTACCATACAGACGAGCGCATTCTGGCATGTCTTTCCTCGTCGCCATCCAACGCAAAAATCATTCGGACTGCTGCAAGGATGGCAAGAGCCTTTCGGGGAACATTTACCGCTCTTTATGTGGAAACGCCAAATACAGCGGCGATGAGTGACGATGATAAAAAGCGTTTGCAGGATAATAAGCGTCTGGCCCAGCAACTTGGCGCTGTGATTGAGACAAGTTATGGCGATGACGTGCCTTATCAGATTGCGGAATTTGCCCGTCTTTCCGGCATCTCAAAAATCGTAATTGGACGAAGTACCATTGCACGAAAGAATATTTTCAGCAAGCCCACCTTGACGGAACGCCTGATTTCCAGCGCACCTAATCTGGATATTCATGTGATACCGGATGCCAGCATAGGAACCAGCTATCAGGAAAAAAAGCGTAAGGCGCAGGCAGATGCGATGCCCCTGCGTGATGTTCTGAAGAGTATAGTCGTATTGCTGGTAGCTACACTAATTGGCTGTGGCTTTGACGCTCTTGGGTTCACGGAGAGTAATATTATCGCAGTTTACATATTAGGCGTACTTGTGACCGCTGTAATCACAACCAACCGACTGTGCGGGGTTCTGACCTCGGTTGTCAGTGTGCTGGTTTTCAATTTCTTTTTTACCACTCCGAGACTGACATTCCATTTTGACGATCCGAACTATATTGTTACCTTTACCATTATGTTTATAGTAACACTGCTTTCCGGATCTCTCGCTACCCGGCTGAAAGAAAATGCGAAACAATCTGCCCATACAGCTTACCGTACAAAGATTCTTTTTGAAACCAACCAGCTTCTGCAAAAAGAGCAGGATGAGAATGCGGTAATCTCCGCTACGGCAGGGCAGCTTATGAAGCTGCTGAAAAAAGATATTGTCGTCTACCTGTCTGATGGTAAAGAACTTGCCACCCCTAACGTTTTTCGTGCTGTTAACAGCATTCAGGAAGATTTAATTTCTGAGAACGAGAAAGCAGTCGCCGGTTGGGTCTTCCGAAACAATAAACACGCCGGTGCCACAACAGATACATTATCCAGTGCAAAGTGTTTATACCTTGCGATTCGGGTCAACCAGCATGTATATGGAGTGGCTGGTATTGCGGTGAACGGTATTCCGCTGGACTCTTTCGAAAACAGCGTACTCCTCTCTATTCTGGGCGAGTGCGCTTTGGCACTTGAAAACATCAAAAACGCCAAAGAAAAAGAGGAAGCGGCTGTTCTGGCGCAAAATGAACAGCTTCGTGCTAACCTGCTGCGGGCAATCTCTCATGATCTTCGAACCCCTTTGACAGCGATTTCTGGCAGCGCAGACAATTTGCTTGCAAATTATAAAAAGATGGATGATGCATTGCGGGAGCAGACCTTTACCGATATTTATGACGATTCCATGTGGCTGATCAATCTCGTTGAAAACCTGTTGGCAGTCACACGAATTGAGGGCGGACAGGTCAATCTAACTCGGAGTATCGAACTCATGGATGAGGTGGTTTCCGAGGCTCTGAAGCACATCAACAGAAAGAGTAAAGAACACACCATTCGTGTGACCAGCGGGAAAGACTTTATCCTTGCCCACATTGATGCGAAGCTGATCGTTCAGGTGATTATCAATTTGGTTGACAACGCCATCAAATATACCCCTGTCGGTTCAGTAATTGAAATACATACCGATCAAAAAGAGCAATGGGTCACGGTTTCCGTTTCCGACAACGGCCCTGGGATTCCCGATGAGCAGAAACCCCGTATTTTCGATATGTTTTATAGTGGGGCCAATAAAGTGGTCGACAGCCGCAGAAGCCTTGGATTGGGGCTGTCCCTCTGTAAGTCCATTGTGACCGCCCACGGCGGCACGATTTCCGTATCAGACAATCAGCCAAATGGCACTGTGTTCACATTTACATTACCCGCCGGGAAGGTAGAACTTCATGAATAAACCTTTGATATTAGTGGTTGAGGATGATCCATCTATACGAAATCTCATTACAACCACATTGAAAACAAATGATTATCGTTATGTGGTAGCGCCCAGTGGCTCGACAGCCATTATGGAGGTCACATCGCACAATCCTGAAATCATCTTGCTGGATTTGGGCTTGCCGGATATGGATGGCGTTCAAGTCATTCAAACGGTACGCTCCTGGTCCAATACCCCCATCATTGTAATTAGCGCCAGAAGTGAAGATAATGACAAGATTCATGCATTGGATGCCGGAGCTGACGATTATCTGACAAAACCTTTTTCTGTTGAAGAATTATTGGCTCGACTTCGGGTGACGCAGCGAAGACTCTCTCTGATGACGGCAGAGATGTTTACTGCCAGTTCTGTATTTGTGAATGGTAAGTTGAAAGTGGATTATGCCGGGGGATGCGCTTATCTGGATGAAAACGAACTTCACCTGACACCCATGGAGTATAAGTTGTTGTGCCTGCTGTCCAAGAATGTTGGCAAGGTACTGACCCATACCTTTATCACACAAAATATCTGGGGCCGCAGTTGGGATAACGATGTGGCTTCCCTGCGGGTATTTATGGCAACACTGCGGAAAAAGCTGGAGCCAACAGAAGAATCCCCGCAATACATCCAAACACATATTGGTGTGGGCTACCGTATGATAAAAGTAGAATAATACTATGCGGTCGGCCAGTGTTCACAGATGCATCAGATGTTCAACATACCGAATTGAAGCTCATTCCGAATCACCGTTTGAATTTGCGGTCGCTGCGAACCTTTCTGACCGTGGATGACGAAACGTTTGAACGCTTGCAGAAACGGTTTGAGAGCATGGTACGATAACCTGTTTCTGATTTAAAAAACTTGTCAAGAGGGCTGGCACCGTCCAGTCCTCTCTCTTTTTGCCAAAGTTCCCCTTTCTTTTTCTTGCAAGCTGCCGAAAGTAGCGTATTTTCAAAAGTTTTTGTTGACACGACTCGATTTTTGTGGTAATCTATCCCAACAATTTAATATAACATATTTACTTAGAGTTCCAGCTCGGCTCTCAAGAGAGTCGGAGCAAGTTTTTGACTTTCTTATCGCTACATAGCAAACCCGAACCAAGGCCATCCCAGAAGGGATGGGCAGGTTCAGGTTGTTGTGTGGCGATTTTTTATTGCCAAATCCAGCACCGCACCTTGAAAATCGAAAGACCGTCTGCATGGGATGCGGTCAATGCGGAAAATAGCAGGATGATCGTATATCCGCTCATTTTTAGAATAGTCCATGCTTTCTCCCTCGTTTCTTATGTTCAGTATACGAAATTTCCCTTAAAAAAACAATCTCAGGATAATGATATTATAAGTTTGCAGGGTGACAGATTTTGTCATCCTGCTTTGCTATACTGTCCTCAAACAAACGGGAAAGGAGAAGCAACAAGATGAAATCTTTGAATCATAGAAAGAAAACTATCCGAAAAATTATGGAGGTAAGATTACTTTGAATCTCGCAGTATCGGTTGACCAGAAACAGCTTCTGGATATTTTATTGAACGTTGGCATTGTTCGCCCTGTCTTTATCTGGGGAGCACCCGGCATCGGCAAGTCGGCCATTGTAGAGCAGTTCGCCGCAGATATGGGACTGCCCTGCGTTTCTCTGCTGGGCAGTCAGCTTGCGCCGGAAGATATTATCGGTGTGCCGCAGATCGTAAATGGCCGCAGCGTGTTCTGCCCGCCTAAAATGATTGCGCAGGAAGAACCCTATTGCCTGTTTCTGGACGAATTGAACGCCTGTTCTCAGGAAGTACAGAAAGCATTTTATTCCCTTATTCTGGAACGCCGCATCGGGGAATATCACCTGCCCAAAGGTTCTATCGTGATCGGTGCAGGCAACCGTGCGCAGGACAACGCCATCACCCGGCCTATGTCCTCTGCGCTACTCAACCGGATGTTCCATGTTGAGCTTCGCGCTGACAGCCGTATCTGGCTGGAATGGGCCGCAGGGCACGGCATTCACCCTTATGTATACGATTATATTTGTTTCCGCCCCGACCAGTTGTGGAGTCCGCCCTCCAAAACGGAAGAGCCCTTTTCTTCTCCCCGCAGCTGGCACATGCTCAGTGATGCCATTATCAGTTACGGCGATTCTATTTCGGAACAGGAACTGGCGGTTCTGGCAAACGGTTGTCTGACCGCTGCTCATGCGGCACAGTTTGTCGCCTATGTCCGGCAGGTGCGGCAGGCATATTCTATCACGAAAATCATCAATGGAACGCAGAATTGGCCGGATAAACCGGAAGAGCGTGATGTGCTCTACTTTCTGGCGCAGAGCTTCCGAGCACAGCTGCTGAAAGAACTGCCCCACAACCGCGGCAAACTCACGTCTGCTACACAGACCCTTACACTGCGTGCAAAGGAACTGCTGGTTGAGCTGGCGGGCATCAGTCTGGAAATCGCACAGATGGCCATTACCCCAGAGAATGGCGAAACGCTTCCTGCGTGGTTCATCGTGGAAGTGACCCGTGACCTGCCTGCACTGACCAAAAAGAAGATGGGGTGACGATATGGGCCGAAAAGAGGAAAAAACGCAGCAGGACAGCATCCCCGCATGGCGAAAGGCGGTTGAAAAAATTGAGGATGGCCCCCTGTTCCGGCTTGCATACTGCACGCGTGTATACTGCTCTGAACGTTATCCCATGGCAAAAGCAGACTGGGCGTATAGCACAAACGATGGGGACATTTATCTGAATCCGCACCGGAAAGCATCCGTTGGAGAGTGGGAATATATCATCAGTCACTGTCTGCTGCATCTTGGTTTCGGGCATTTTCAGAAAGAGCGTATGAAAGATACCCGTTGGAATATGGCTTGTGATCTGGTCATTGCACGCTTCCTGAAGGACAGCCATATCGGCACACCGCCGCCGGAGTTTCAGCAGGAGCTGCCTTTTTCGGTCAAAGAGGAAGAGCAGACATTCCTGCAATTACAGACCGCCTCGGTTTCTGGAGGCATTTTCAGTACCATGACAGGCGGCAGACCCGATATGGTGTGGAACCGCGATGACATCAAAACGGATTATACAGAAATTTTTGCCCAGTCCCTTCAGGCATCCATGCAGAAGACCTTGATGGAATCCAGAGGAATCTCCACCGGACATCAGCATTACTGGATGCAGCCTGTCTATTTGCAGGCACGGGACTGGTTTTTATCCAGTTTTCCGTTGCTGGGTGCAGTAGCTTCGGCGTTCCGTATCGTAGACAGCGGAGATGTTGTTTCCCGGCTGAATATTCCGGTTGCAGCAGTCAGCCCGCAACTGGGTGAAATCTATATCAATCCTCGCTGCCGCCTGAATCTGGAAGAGTGGAAATTCGTGCTGGCGCATGAATTTCTTCATGCGGCTCTGCGCCATGATTTGCGCTGTGAAGATAGAATACCCGAACTCTGGAATGTTGCCTGTGACTATGTGGTGAATGACTGGCTCTGTGAGATGAAAGTAGGCTGTATGCCAGAGTCAGCACTGTTCGATAACCAGTTCCATGGGATGTCCGCAGAAGCGATCTATGACCAAATTTGTGAGAATATCCGGCAGTACCTGAAAGAAAATCCGGGTGATCTGCTTTATGGCGATGGCTCGGAAGTGATGGATTTGAACGGCAGCAAATTGGATTCTGTCTATCGTTCTGCCTTGCAGCAGGGGCTTGTATATCACACCCAACAGAACCGCGGCTATCTGCCTGTTGGGCTGATCGAAGAAATCCATGCGCTGTCCCGTCCGCCCATTTCGTGGGATGTGGAACTGGGCAAATGGTTCGATGAAAACTTTACGGTCGTGGAAAAACATCGTTCCTACTCTCGGCTCAGTCGGCGGCAGAGTTCCACTCCGGATATTCCACGCCCCGCATGGCGGCTGGAAGAGCACCCGGAAAAACAGCAGACATTTGCGGTGCTGCTGGACACCTCCGGTTCCATGTCCCGTGGACTGCTGGCAGCAGCGCTTGGCTCTATCGCCAGCTATAGTGAAGCAAGAGATGTGCAGGCGATCCGGGTGATTTTCTGTGATGCTGCTGTTTACGATCAGGGGATGATGACCCCGGAAGAGATCGTCGGAGCCGTTCAGGTAAAAGGACGCGGCGGCACCCGTTTACAGCCCGGAATCGACCTGCTGGAAAATGATATATGTTTCCCGAAAGATGCGCCGCTGCTCATCATTACCGATGGAGCCTGTGACCGGCTTAATCTGCGGGGACGCAACCACGCTTATCTGATTCCATGGGGCAAGCGGCTCCCATATCCACCCAAAGGGCCGGTATTCCGGCTGAAATAAAAGAAAGGCATTGCTTTGATTACAATACAAAATACTTATAATTCTGCGCTGGTTTACGCAGAGACTTTGGATTCCGGTGCAGAGGGTTTGATTCGTGCACTGTGCGGCAGTCTAATCTCAAAAGGCAGCAGCATCCGCATTATGCCGGATGTTCACGCCGGAAAAGGCTGTGCTGTCGGCACCACAATGACCATCAAGGACTGTGTGGCTCCCGGTCTGGTGGGCGTGGACATTGGCTGCGGAATGCTGGCAGTCAAGTTTCATGCAAAACGTCTGGAACTACAAAAGCTGGATAAACTGATTCACGATAAAATTCCGGCTGGAAAACAGGTGCGCTCCGTGCCGCATCATTTCGCAGAACAGGCAAATCTGGATGAGCTGCTTTGTCTGCGTCATGTCCAGAAAGATAAGGCTCTTTGCGCTGTAGGCACATTGGGCGGTGGCAACCATTTTATCGAGGTTGATAAGGCGGCGGATGGCGCATACTGGCTCATTATCCATTCCGGCAGTCGGCGGCTTGGTGTGGAAGTGGCATCGTTTTACCAGAGCGAAGCCTTTCAACAGTGCCCGGCGGGTACACCCTTCGAGCTGGCTTATGCTGCGGGAAGCCTGATGGAAAATTATCTGCACGACATGAAAATCACGCAGGCATTTGCCGAACTGAACCGCAGAGCCATTGCCAACGACATCATCAAAGGCATGAAGCTGGACGTGGAAGAAACCATTTCCACCATCCACAACTATATCGATCTGGGTTCCATGATTCTGCGAAAAGGTGCAGTTTCCGCAAAGGCGGGCGAAAAACTCGTGATCCCGATGAATATGCGGGATGGCTGTCTGATTTGTGTCGGAAAGGGCAACCCGGAGTGGAATGAATCGGCTCCCCACGGTGCAGGCCGCCTGATGAGCCGTGCAGACGCACGGAACAGCTTTACGCTGTCGCAGTACAAAAAAGAGATGAAGGGTATCTATACCAGCTCCGTTGATAGAAATACACTGGATGAAAGCCCAATGGCGTATAAACCAATGGAATCCATTCTCCGGCAGGTTGAACCTACGGTGGAAATCGTAGAGCGGACAAAGCCCATCTACAACTTTAAGGCAAGTGAGGAAATTTCAAAATGATTTATCAAATTAGTTCTGGCCAGGGACCTGCCGAGTGCGAGCTTGGTGTGGCAAAATTTCTGGCCTACCTGCAAAAATATTATAAAATCTCCGTACTGGAAACGTCACAGGGATACTACGAAAATACCTATCGTTCCGTGCAAATCCGAACAGATGATGATTTATCACAGTTTATCGGTTCGGTGCAGTGGGTCTGTCCAAGTCCTTACCGCATTGGTCACAAGCGCAAGAACTGGTTTCTGGATTTTAGCAGTTGTGCGGAGGCCGAAACTGAAGTTTTTGACCCGAAACAAGTGCTGTTTGAAACCTTTCGCAGCAGCGGCAAGGGCGGGCAGAACGTGAACAAGGTGGAAACCGGTGTCCGGGTGATTTATCTTCCGACCGGACAGGCCAGTGTTTGTACCGAGGAGCGCAGTCAATACCTGAATAAGCAAAAAGCAGTGGCGCGCCTCCGGCAAATGGTACAAAGTGAAAATCAGCAAAAACAAGCTGTTATCCGAAATGAGAACTGGGAAAGGCATACCAGTCTGGAACGTGGAAATGCACGGGCAAAGTTTGAAGGACGGTATTTTAAGCGGGTGGCATAATTCAAAACCGCTTCTTGTGGTTTTCACCTTAGCAGAGTATAATGGACGTAATAACAAACCATTGTATAAAGGAAAGGTGATTTCAAATGTTACAATCGTCTGCAATCGAAGAAGCACTGAAATTCATTGCTTCGCATCCTGAAATTGCTCTGAAGTTTCTGAATGCTGAACTTGAGATGCCTAATATTCCTACGCCGACAATGGGAGGACATAGGTTCTGGACAACGCTTGCAGAGTTTAACGGGTATCGTCTGCAACAAAACCAGCTTACACATCATGCCAGAATTTTGAATGCTAATGATGTCCGTATTGCATGGGGAACGCTGAGCGGCATGGAAAAAGCTCTTGACCGTCTGATTCTTTTTGCTCAAAAATACGCCTGACAAAGAAAGTTTTGATTGCATCTTGCAGAAAAGTTCTGAGATTAAAGATGTCCGTGCAAAAAGGAGAAAAGGAAATATGAAAGACGATTCGATGAAAATTGAACAGCGACTGCAGAATATGAAAAACTTCTACACTAAGGTAGGCGACTTGTTGGATAATCTTCCAGATGCGATTCCCGAAAAGGCCAGGCAGAAAATAAGAGATACCATTCTTGGTGATGAAGAGCTAAAAAATTTGATGGATGGCGTGGATTCTCACCGTCCGCCCCGGATTTTCCTCATCGGGCGGACAGGCGTGGGAAAAAGCAGCCTGATCAATGCCCTCTGCGGTGCGTATGTTGCGCCTGTCAGTGATACCAGAAGCTGCACGGAGACAGCTCAGACCTACCAATGCAAGGATGGTGAGCGCACCTTAATGGAGATTCTCGATACACGCGGCATTGCAGAAAGTGACAATTTAAATGCAGAGATTTCGGCTGAGGATATGCTGATCAATCAAGTCAAAGAATTCTCTCCAGATGTTGCTATCTTTATGCTAAACTGTACGCATCGAGATGATGTTGATTCCGATGTGAACTTCTTGAAGAAACTCAGCGAATCATATGCCCAAGCTTACAATATGCGGCTTCCTATTGTGGCGGTTGTTAATAAGTGCGATGAGATGGCTCCTTCACGGCTCAAAAATCCGAATGAATATACAGAGAGCAAAACAAAAAAGATCGCTGAGCAAGTTCAGCATTATAAAGAGATTATTGTAAAAAACAATCTGAAAATAGATGACATCATTGCGGTTTCCTCGTTGATTGACTGGATGACAGCTGATGGAACTGAAATCGATGCGGATTCCATTGAAAGCTTACCCGTATCTGACATTGAAAATCTTCAAATCGCATTTGATGGAAGATACCATATTGAGGAATTACTTAATATTTTAGAAAAGGCCATTCTTGATTTTAGTGCTAGAATGGGGTTAAGAATGGCCTTAAAGCTTCAAGAAGTTGTACGTCGAATTGCAAATCAACTAAATAAATCTTTCTCTGCAATGTCCGCAACTGTCGCACTTTCTCCTATTCCTATTTCAGACATTTATATCCTTCTACTGCTACAGGGCATTCTGGTTTGCCTTATTGCATCTCTCAGTGGAAGAGATATTTCACTTGATACAGCAAAAGAGTTTGTATTAAGCATGGGCGGAATTGCCGGTGCAGGTTATGGCTTCAGACTTTTGGCGCAACAAGCCTCTAAAATTCTGAATGTCTTTTGGGCTGGATCTGGATCGGCTGTGAGCGCATCTATCGCCGCACTGGGAACCTCTGCAATCGGAAAAGCTGCGATTGCTTACTACATTGATGATAAAACAATAGAAGAAGCAAAGTCTACATTTGAAGCATCCCGTAAAGAGGACTGAACGGATAAGTGTCACCCCAATTGCTGGACGGTCTCTGTAATGGAGTGAGATAAAAATAGCTATTAGATTATAACAAAAAGCTGTTGATTCTGGAGTTTGGCGTTGGCTCACGGAACCGGATGCGTTTTATATCACCTTTTACAAGGGCGATCTGTACATCCCACAAATAATCCAGGAGAAATCACTGGGTGTAGACGGTGACCTGAAAGAGCAGCTTGCTGCCTGTCTCTTATACACATCTCCGAGCCCACGAGACTAGGCATGATCTCGT
>ENA-OZLH01001322-OZLH01001322.1-human-gut-metagenome-genome-assembly--contig:-NODE-1322-length-12020-cov-7.999164_pt1 | contig 12020 bp, 3 predicted proteins | sample MGYA00244832_ERZ653776 | MGnify/ENA primary metagenome ERZ653776 (study PRJEB26926, sample SAMN06165218) | human gut metagenome | biome: ENVO:00009003; feature: ENVO:2100002; material: ENVO:00002003...
AGATCATGCCTAGTCTCGTGGGCTCGGAGATGTGTATAAGAGACAGAATATACAGAAATCATATCCGTTTTCTCCTCTCTATTACTTAAGGGGAATAAAATATTCCCCTTAAGCTATTTACTTTGCTATTATTTTCCTACTGTAATAATGAGTTTAACACCTTTATCAATACCATGTTTTGTAGCATTATTAACTGCATTTATCTGAGCTTCGCTTAATGTTACATTTGGAACAACTACTTGTAATTGTCTACCCACTATTTCTTCCGCATTAACAAATTTACCATTAAATGTTTCTCCTATAAATCCTGAAACTTTATTAATGTCCTTGACAATTACCTTTTCCAATTTATTACCATTTTGATAAGTCTTTGCACCTAAGTCTCGGCTTTTAACACTAGTCACAACACCATTTTCTACTTTATCTATGGTCGGGAAATTGTGTCCCAAGTTATTTCCCATAGCTTTGTCAATAATATCTCCTCGCTCTAATGGTGGTTTTTCCCAAGTGCCTTCTGGCAATTTTGTTTCGGTTACTTCTGCAACTAATTTTTTAAACGATTTATCAATCCCATCATTATGGGTACTTCCTGCACTCCTTACTACATTCAAAAGTTTCCCAGCCCCATAACTAAGGCCACCCATAACGCCACCTGTCACTGCTCCTGCAATACCACCGACTAACGTATCTTTTGCTACTTGTTTCAGACTATTTCCAGACAAACCTGAATTCACTGCACTATATGAAGCTCCACCAATAGCTCCAATAACTGCTCCTGAAACCATCGCCGTTCCTAAGCCACCCATTGCTGGCAATGCTGCCAGAACTGCTCCTGCAGCCAAACCGCCTGTTGCAGCAACTACAAGACCAGAAACTGTAACCGCAGTTATACCAATGGCTACTTTTTTCACCGCATTCCAGTCTACTTTTCCAAGCTTATCTGTAATACGATTTGTTGTCGTACACATATGTCGTACCACTTCTGAGCGGATTTCTGCCGTTCTTTCTGAAACATAGGATTTGAAAGATGTATAAGTTTTTCCAATTTTCTGTACCCCATTGCTTACAGAACGAATAAACTGACTTCCTCTGGATGTGATCTTTTGATATGTACTGCTACTGGTTACACGATTTTTCACAGATTGATATGTCTGTTTTGCATGTTTAGCTGCATTTTTGGCAGTTTTTGCTACCCCCTTCACTGTGTTAACAATAGTTTTTGCTGCTTTCTTAGCTGTATTTACTACTGTTTTGACTACCTTTTTCGCAGTATTAACGATTTTCTTGCCGACACTCTTGACTGCTTTCGCTGCTTTTTTAGCTGTACTCTTAATCCTGCTCCACAATGAATGTCCTGTCGGATCACTGTAATTCAGCGGATTATTGGTCGTATAATCGTAGCGGTTTCTGGTCAATGGATTTTCTGTCGTTCCAAGGTCACTATCTTCAGTTGTAAAGGTTCCGTTCTCTGCGTTATAGTATCTTGCCCGCAGATACTGAAGTCCTGTTTTTACATTTGTGGACTCCCCATTGTAACCGTAGTAATTGACACCGTCTGCTGTTCCTGATGTAAGGTTACCGTATGAATCATACTGATAACTGTTCGTCAGATTAGCTGTTTCGGTCAGGATTCCGGTCACGCTGTTTCTTCCGTCATATAAATAATAACTGCTTTCTTCCGATTTATCAACGCTTACCCGTTCTCCGATTCCACTTTCTCCATAAGTATAAGCCTGACGTACTTTCTCGTCTGCTCCATACTCTGCAAGGACTTCTGTATTCTCGCGATTGATATCGTTGATATACTCTGTCAGTGTGTATCCTTTGGCATTGGAACCGCCTTTTACCAGAGAGGCAAGCTGCTCTTTCGGGCTGTTTCCATCTTCGGTACGCTGGTTCGCCGGGATCAGGACTTCATCGCCATAGCAGTCTTCCCATTTATAGGTGTTATCAAGTTCGAATACCCGGTTGTTATCTCCATCGTACATGGCTGCCATCAGGACTGTTCCACCCTGTTTTACTACTGCCAAACGATTCTCTGCTGTGTATTCATAAGTAACCGGATCTGCACTGTTTGTCTTATCACATTCCTGGATCGGATTGCCATCTTTATCATAGCTGTAGGTTGTTCCCGGATCGCCCCAGATCTTTGCATTGGTGCGTTTGATGAGCTGGTTGGAATCGTTGTACTTATAGTTATATTTTGCTTTGCTGACACCATCCTCGATCTTCTCGTAAGAGGTCCGGTTTCCAATCTTGTCATAAGTATAATTATGGACTGTCTTTTTACCGCCCTCTGCTTTTTCTGTACAGCGTGTCAGTTCCCAGTTGTCATCGTATTCATAGGTACGTGTCGTCTGGATCTCTTTTTCCTGATGCTCACAGTCTGCTTTGTCTGTCTCTTTCTGTGTATCGCCCCAGTTGTACCAGTCTTCCCAGCTTGGCGTCTTTCTTGTTCCAGCTTCCAGTTCCGTAGCTGTTTCTCCAACTACATATCCCTGATCATTGTACTTGTACTCATAAGTACTGATTACTTTGCCGCAGGAACCACAGGTATTCACAATCTTTGTGATATGATCTTCTGCATCGTAAGATACTTCCGTCTTTGTTCCATTACTTCTAGTAACTTCTGTCACACGGTTCAGTGCATCATGCTTGTAAGTGGTTACTTTTCTATTACGGTCTGTCAGTTTTACCAGATTATCATTTAAGTCGTATTCATAGCTGATCTTTGTCCCATCCGGGTATACGATTGCCTGCAGATTATCTGCGTCATCATAAACGTAGCTGACATCCTTTTTCGAACCGCTTGTCACTTTGGTGATTCTTCCAAGTGCATCGTATTCGTAGCTGCTCTTGCCTGTCTGATCCTTCATGGATACCCGTTCCCCGGCACTGTTATATGCGTAGGTCACGTCCTTTTCGGATGTCTCGCCTTTTGCGTCCTGATAAGATTTCTCCAACAGGTCATTCAGTTTGTCGTAATCATACGTGGTTTTCTTGCCGCTTGCCTGTGTATGTCCGGTCAGTCTGCCTTTTTCATCATAGTCGAATTTCTCCGTTCTTCCTGCCGGATCTTTGATGGATGTCAGGTTGCCTTCTAAGTCATAAGTATAATTCGTTGTCTTATTTGCTGCATTGGTGAAGGTCACCAGGTTATCCATGTTGTCGTAACCATAAGTTGTTACACCGCCAAGGGCATCAGTTACTTTGGTCAGGTTGTCATTCTTGTCATATTCCAGATGGCTCTTTAATCCGGTCTTATCTGTAACAACCTGAATATTCCCATGTGCATCGTAATCAAATCCCGTTGTGAATCCACGCTTGTCTGTAATAGAAGTTACCCTGCTGTCCTTATCATAGGTATAGGATTCCTTCTGCCCCAGTGCATCGGTCTCTTCTGTTACACGGTTGTCTTTATCGTAGACTGTCTTTGCAACATAGCCCATCGGATCTGTTACAGATGTAACATTATAATTCTTATCATATCCATAGCTGGTCTTTCTTCCACCCGGTTTGGTGATCTCAGTAATATTTCCTGCCGGGTCGTAAGTGTAAGCAGTTATCTTACCAAGCGGATCAGCTGCAGAAGTCATCTGACCTGCCAGGTCATAACTGTAGGTATTGCTCCGTCCAAGCGGATCTGTCTCCTTCACCAGATTGCCATACTTATCATAAGAAAAGCTGGTTGTTCCATCCAGTGCATTGGTAGAAGACTTCATGTTATGGAGCTTATCGTAAGTATAAGTAGTGGTACTCTTTAAGCTGTCGCTTTCTTTTACCACGTTGTCCACTTTATCATAAGAGAAATTTTTAGTATAACCCAGTGGACTGGTCATACTCTTCAGACGTCCGGCTTTATCATAACTATAGGTATACTCTCCACCATTCGCCTGTGTCATCTTTGTGACATTGTCATTCAGGTCAACACTGTACTGTGTCTCATTTCCCTTTGCATCCGTTACAGAAATGACATTGCCATGCTTGTCGTAATCATATTTGGTAACTGCTCCCTTTGGAGAAATCTGTTCCGTCATGTTACTCAGGCTGTCATATTTGTATTCGGTAATGAGTCCCATCGGATCTTTTGATTTGGTAAGATTTCCAATGGCATCATAACGGTATTCATTTGTTTCTTTTAACGGAGAAGTCTCACCGATCTTGCGGTCCAGTTCATCATACTGGTAGGTTGTCGTATTTCCATTTCCGTCTGTCTGGGATACGAGATTGTCATTTTTATCGTAAGCATACTTGGTAACCGTACCGTTTTCATCGACAGATTCCGTCACATTATCATTTCCGTCATACTTAAAGGTGCTGGATGCTCCCAGTGGATTTGTCTGAGAAATAACCCGGTCTTTCTTATCGTAAGCGTATTTATATGTGGCTTCCTCTTCTTCTGTCATGGATAACTGGTTGCCGACTTTATCGTAGGTAAAGGTTGTTTTATGACCTTCCGCATCCGTTACCGCTGTAATGCGGTCCATAACATCATATTCATAAGATGTGATACTTCCGTCTGCTTCAGTAAGTTTCAGGAGTCTGCCGTACTGATCGTACTTGTATGTTGCTGTCCTGCCAAGTTCATCGGTCTGTGTCAGTACATTTCCGGCACCATCATAAGTATAATCCATACTGTTTCCACCATTGTCGGAGGAATGGATCAGGTTGCCTGCTCCGTCATATTGATAGGTAATTACGAGTCCCTGTGCATCCGTACATTTTACAAGCTGTCCGATGGCATCGTACTCCATCAGCACCTTGTCCCCTGTCGGCAGTATTATGGATGTGTTATTTCCCTCTTTATCATACACATAACTATACGCATTGCCGAGGGCATCTGTCATCTTTGTGCTGTTGCCCTGTGAATCGTATTCGTAAGTGGTCTTTCCTTTCAGGGCATCCACCGTCTGTTCCAGATTGTCGGTGGAATCATATTTCATTGCTGTAATGTTGCCCTTTGCATCGCTTACCGATGTCATGTTTCCATTACCATCGTAAGTCATGGTACTGGTATTTCCATTTTCATCGGTAGAGGATACCAGATTTCCATTTAAGTCATACTTCATGGATACGGTATATCCAAGGGCATCTTTGGATGTAGTCAGATTTCCTGCCTTGTCGTAAGCATAAGTATCTGTTCTTCCCTCTTCATCGGTAGAAGATACCAGATTTCCTGCTTTATCATAAGTATATGTGGTAGTTCCACCTTCTGGGTTGGTTTCACTTAAGCGGTTTCCTGTATTATCGTAGGTATAAGTCCAGGTTCTTCCACTGTCATCTGATTTTGATACCAGATTGTCTGCCGCATCATAAGTATAAGTGGTAACTGCACCTAATTCATCTGTCTCTTTAGCGAGTCTTCCGCAGTTATCATATTCCTTGGAATGGCTGCTTCCATCTCCATAAGTAATCTTGGTTTCATTTCCTAATGCGTCATATTCATATTTGGTTATATTACCAACTGCATCTTTGGACTGAAGCACCTGTCCAAGAGAATCAAACTTGGATACGGTTGCATTTCCATTTCCATCGGTATATTTTTTCAGATTTCCTGCTTTGTCATATTCATAGAGCTTTGTTCCAAAATCTTTATTACTCTCTTCTATGACACGTCCCATGCTGTCATACTTATAAGTAATTGTATTTCCTTTTGCATCGGTTGCTTTGACCTGCTGATAATTCTTATCATAAACGTAGCTGATCTGATTTCCTTTCGGATCTGTACCACTGGTCATGTTGTACATCTTATCATAAGTATAAGTGGTGGTATTCCCCAGTGCGTCAGTACTTGCTGTAATATTTCCCACACCATCCAGCGTATAAGCGGTCACACCGCCATCGGCTGCTGTCTTGGAAGTCAGATTGCCATTCGCATCGTAACTGTTCGAGGTTACATTTCCAAGTGGATCTGTCATGGTAACTGCACGATTCATCGCGTCATACGTGAATCCCCATGCTGCTCCATTTCCATCCACATATCCGGTCATGTTCGGTCCGTCATACGAATACGTTGTTGTGACACCTCTGCCGTCTGTCTGGGATACCATACGATGTTTGTCATCGTAAGTATAGGTAATGGCTGTTCCATCCGGTTTTGTAGATGTGACCATATTTCCATTACCGTCATAACTGTAAGTAACCGTTGCTCCGTTATATCCAGTTGCACTGGTCAGCTTATTCTGCTCATTATAAGTATAAGAGGCTGTCTTTCCATCCTCTCTTGTCTCCGTTGCTACATTGCCAAATGTATCATAAGTGTAAGTTTTTGTTCCGGCTGCTGTCGTTTCGGAAGCAAGCTGATTCTCTGCATTATAAGTCTTTTCACAGGTTGTTCCATCCGGATATTCAATGGATGTTGTGCGGTACTGATCATCATAATGATAAACGGTCTTATTTCCTTCGTTATCCGTTGTTGTAGTAGAACTCTTTCCGTACTTGAAAGTTGCCGTTCCTTTTTCTGCATCAGTCTGCTCTACAACTCTTCCTTCTTTATCGTAAGTATTCTTTACAACCGTATTGCCATTCTCATCTTTCCAGCTTGTCATACGGCTGTCATCATCATATTTGTACTCTTTTGTTGTTCCATTCGGATCTGTTACAGATATCAGATTTCCCTGCTCATCATATTTGTAAGAAACTTTTCCACCATCTGGAAGAGACAGTTCCTTGATATGCCCGAATTTATCCTGTTTTACCCCGAATGTTTTTCCGGATGGTGTTGTAATCTTACTCAGATTATAATCATCGTCATAATCTAATACTGTCTTAAATCCATTCACATCCGTTACATAACGTAAAATTCCATATTTATCAAATGACCAGACGCTCTGATCCGCATCTGTCAGTTCCCATCCGATGTAGTCATGGTCTGTATCTTTATAGCTGACTGCTTTTAAATCATATACATAACCATCCGGAGCAGTGTAGCTTCCATCTTCATTCTTATCAAAGATCAGATAACTTCCGTCCCCTCTCATATACAGAAGACTTCCGTCCTCCATTTGAGAAAGTGACTGGTCATAGTTAAAGCTCCATCCACGTCCGAACATGGAATGCTGGTCTGTTCCTTTGGAATTGTAGCTTCTTGTAATGGAGAATTCTCCATTCAGTTCATTCATCGTCGCATCGGACTGATCCATGTAGAAGTTACCAGTATTTAAGTTGACTGGTTCAAATCCAAATTCACAGTGCAGGCCTCTTCCCATCAATGCTCCGTCAATCCGCATCTTATCCTGATCGGTAAGCGGTGCAGGACTATATGGAACATTTGTCTGTGGGTTACGGATAAAGATCGTGTTATTTGCGACTACCAGTGCGTCCATAACCTGATTGTCTTTCATAATGTTCTTAAGCGGAACACCATAATATTTTGCAATCTTCGGGAATGTATCAAACTGCTTCACTTCATAGATCACAAAGCTGTCACTGGTCACTTCTTTTCCTGTTTCCAGCTTTCCATCAATCTCTTTCGATGCTTTTGCTTTGATCTTATAAAGCTTGTCCTTCGTCAGCCCTGAATACAGTGCACTCTGCCAGTTGGAATCTTTGCTGTAATACTTATTCGCCTCCGGGAACTGCTTATTGTATTCAGTACTGTCTGGATAGGAATACAATGGTTTTGCATCTGTTTCGTGATGTTCTTCATTTTCCTCATCTGGAAGCAGATAATATTCTACTGTAGATTTGCTCTTTGCAATTCCGTCTGCAAATACGGCATCAAACTTCAGCTTTCCATTTGTATTCTTTTCTGTCATCGGGCGAAGCAGGATCGTTGTTTCATCCAGTGACATATCTCGCAGATATGGATCTTCAGCCGGTGACCACTGGATGCTGAGTTTCGGTCCATAAACGGATGCCCTGTTATTCAGTACCTCACACTGCATAGAAGCTCCAAGGTTATTTGCCTCGGCAATGGCTACCAGTGCAAATCCGTTATTCGCATGAGTTCCCTGCACCCAGTCATTGACCAGATCTTTGACGTCATAATTGATATAGCTGTTCCTGCTGGTACTTGCATTCTGTACATCCTGAAACGTAAGATTTACTGGTTTTGTTTTCCATGTGATGGAGGTGTTCCACGACTGATCTACACGATAAAGTCCAAACTGGGATGCACCACCACTGTATGCAGTTTTCTGACTGACTGCAAATGTTGCACTGTCAATTTTGGAATCTTTCGGAATCTGACTAAAATTTGAATTTACTTTGATATAAGTCCGGCAGTTCTGGTGTGCAGTACCAAATCCTGCAAGGTTCCCAGACTTAATACCATCATCAAATCCGACATACGGATAATTGTTGTCACCAATCTGACTGGTAGGACTTCCCTCTTCCACACCGATCATGTTAAAGGAACTCTTCTGAATCTCTACTGGTGTCGGATCGATCCTGACCGGATACTGACGTTCTTCTGCCGAAAGCCAATCCCTATCTGGTTTTACGGTCAGGATTGTTTTTCCATCTTCTTCCCGAAGTTCCAATGTGATCAGGAAACTGATTTCCCCGGCAGCATCTTCCATTGATGGCGTCTCCAGAAGATACTTCGCATCTTTGATTGTCTTCCCTTCCGGATAGATATAGACCTGATTGTCTTTTACTTCTGCCTGATACCCCGGAATCTGCAGCTCGTATTCATAGACTTCCCTGTCTGTTGGCTGCTGAAGTACGATATCTTCCTTAATGCTGGAATCCAGTACTGTATACTGAACATCTGCGCCCTCGTAAACTTCATTATAAAGGATCGCATTGTCTTTAATAACGGAATGTGTATAATCTCCATCTACCGGAATGATCCCGATTCTGGTCTTTCCATTTTCAATCGTTACACCATTCTCTTCTGACATCTGTTCCGGAAGAAGGATAGCATAATCGTTTGCCTTGTTCTGATAAACTTCTGTTTTCTCTTCCTTTTCTTCAGTTGCCACTACACTGCTGGCTTCCTGTGCTTCTTCGGATGCCGGAGTATCTGCTTCTTCTGGTTTTACAAGTGTATTATCAACCAGCTCGGTATCTCCATCCTCATTCTTATAAGTTCCGACATAACCTCCATAAACGGTTGTATACTGCTTGTCCCCTGTCTTATAAGTCTTGGAAATGGCATCATAATCAATCAGTTCACCTTCCGGTTCTTCTGGAATCGGATAGTAATCCTGTGGTTCTTTCAACTCCACTTCTTTTTCCTGCGGATTTTCTTCTGTTTCTTCCGCTGGAGTTGTCTGTTCTTCCTGCGTCTCTGTATCTTCTGATGGCGTCGTTTCATTTTGTACGTCCGCATCAGACTGCTGACTCTTATCTTGTTCTCCAGATGTGGAATCTGTAATCCCTGCTTCCTCTTCCGTCAAAGCCTCTGGTCTGGAGAAATCTGCATTCTTCTGTACATCCTCAATGGCCTCTTTTGCCTGTACAAAAATAGGCTCTGTTCCCTGTAGTGCCATCAGGAGTGCAAGTACTAAGGCTATAGCCGACTTTCGAAATCTCTTCATAGTCTCTTTCTCCCTCTTGTAATCTTTTTCTATAATTCCTTTACAAAATAACCGCTACCCTCCTTTTTTCTGACTTTGGCACTACTATAATCTAAAAAATCACAAAATTTTCATAAATGGTAAAAATGCCCCTTGAGGTGGCAAAAATAGACGAAATCGGTCGAAAAAAATAGTAAGACACCATCGCCTTACTATTTTTCATCTAATTTCATATATAATAATATTTTCACTTGAAAGGATTTCTCCGTATGGCAGATCTCCATCTGACCATGATATTTTTCTACTACGAGTTTCACATTTTGTAATCCTATTCCATGTCCTTCTTTCCTGCTTTTCGTTGTCAGATAAATTCCATTCCGCACTTTTGGTGTATCTTTTATGCTATTCTCAATCTGGATATTCATGATTCCTTTTCCATAATACATCTGAAACGATAATCTCCTTTCATCTGAAGCTGCTGTCCCACGAATAGCATTATCCATAAGATTTCCCACTATTATACTTATATCAAATAATTCTTCCCCTATATGATTCGGTATTTCTACAGAAATCTCCGGATTTTCAATTACTGATTTCGAATCTTCCAAAATATAATTCAGCAGATTATTCATATTACGGTTTTCTGTATATAAATGATGACATAAGGCTGTTCCGGCTATATTCTCCATTTGTTTCAGATACGATAGAATCTCTTCATTTCCTCCCGTTTTTGCCATTGCCCCTATTGTTGTAAGATGGTGCTTGTAATCATGATGTATCTTATTCAGCCTGTCCTGTGATTTCATCATCATCTCCAGTTCTTTTGCATACTGGCTCATCTGAATTTTCATCTCTTCCTGTTTTGCTGTTTCAATATAACTTTTCTGAACCTCATCGTGCAGATAGAAAATAAACACATTGATAAACAGTAAGAATAATACAATCGTAGACCGCACACCTCTTCTGTCTGGCAGCAATATCCTGATACAGACTATAATGCTGATCACCGGGACAGAAAGCATAGCAAGCCAATGACGGTTCTTTATATAATAACTTCTCTTTACACCTACTTTTCTTTCAATAATGACTTCCAGTAAAAAGAATATAAAATTTCCCATTACAATAGTTCCCGGTCCCATGTGATGATGCACCGGATTTCTTGCTACCGCATACCGTTGAAAGAACACGATTGGAATCCCATCACATAAAATTCCCATAATATATACCATAAGTGTATTCCAGACATGATGTTGCCAGTCTGCCTGATATGCCACTGTTATAATTAACAGAGCTATCAGCTCAAAGATCAGATCTCCGTACATCGTTCCCCACTGCATGCTTCCCCAGCATGAAAGCAGATGCACAAAAATATGCAAATAGCTTTTGTGTATCCTCATTTTTTGGATACAGGATGGTATTGTAACGGAACACAGTATAAATCCAGAATAATTTACTTGTCAGATAAGTGATCAAATGGATATTCATAATCTTTTCTTCTCCGTTTGTAATAGTCTTTCCCTGACCTTCTTGCGATTTGCTTTACTGATACTGAGACGTGTCTTGTCTTTCATAACCACGTTGTCATATTCGTAATGCTCCACGTGTTCCATATTGATGAGATAGGACTTGTGAATCAGTAAGAAATATTCTTCTGTTACATCCGCTACATCCTTTAATTTTCCTCGATATTCATATTCTTTTTCCGATGTCACGATATGTACTCTTTTTCCCAGACTATAAAAATACAGGATCTTGTCATAAGAAATCTTGTGGATTCCTTTTGTATCCGTATATTCAAATATTTTCTTCCGTTCTTTTAACAGTTCCCGTAATTCACCTATCACCCGGAAAAGTTCTTCCTCTCGGATTGGCTTTACAAGAAAATCAAATGGATGAATACGGAATAATTTCATAGCATATTCCTGATATGTTGAAATATAGGTAATCCGCAGTTCTTTTCCATAATTTTTCTTTCGTATCTCCGTTCCGATATCAATTCCATTCTCATGTTCCAGACAAATATCAAGGAATAACATATCGTAGGATTCTTCTTCCAGCCTGTTAAGAAGCTGCTCCGCAGAATAGTATATTTCTATAGATATCTGACAGTCATTCGCTTTCCCATAATGGAGCAGCTTCTGTTCTAACCAATTACATAGGATGATGTCATCATCACAGATTGCAAGTTCTAGCATATTTTCTTACCCTCAGTCTTTCGTAACACGACAAATGGGGAAAAGAATCCCCTTCAATTCTTTTCCCGAATGGACATCACTAATTTTGTGTCATTTTTCCGATGCAACAGCACCACTTCCTTTGCTGTCTTATTTTGTCCTCTATATAATAAACACTTGAACAAGAAAAAACTGTCGCCATTTTATAATTTATTTATATTTTTTATGTTTTATTTATATTTTATCCAAATATTACAGCGATAACTAATAATGTCACCCCCTGCATTATTCTTTTTATTTTTAGCGTCATTTGATAAAACATCAACGTTTTTGATGGCAAAAACTGTCTCTTATACACATCTGACGCTGCCGACGATAAGGC
>ENA-OZLH01001324-OZLH01001324.1-human-gut-metagenome-genome-assembly--contig:-NODE-1324-length-12001-cov-3.337351_pt1 | contig 12001 bp, 6 predicted proteins | sample MGYA00244832_ERZ653776 | MGnify/ENA primary metagenome ERZ653776 (study PRJEB26926, sample SAMN06165218) | human gut metagenome | biome: ENVO:00009003; feature: ENVO:2100002; material: ENVO:00002003...
GCACGGAGCGCCACGAATAGCGGCGTATCGACAACCAGCTGCGCGGCCGTGCGGGACGTCAGGGCGATATCGGTATGTCGGTGTTCTTCCTCTCTTTGGAGGACGATCTCGTCAAGCGTTTCGGCGGCGAGAGAATGAAGTCGCTCTATAATATGTTCAAGATCGACGAAGACACCTGCCTGCAATCGAGAATGCTCTCTCACGGCATCGAAAACGCGCAGAAGAACATCGAGGGCAGAAACTTCGGTATCCGTAAAAACGTTCTCCAATACGACGACGTCATGAACAAGCAGCGCGAGGTCATGTATGCGGAGCGCCTCAAAGTGTTAAAGGGCGAAAACGTACACGAGCAGGTGCTCAAATATATCCCCGATTACGTGGAGGAAACGGTGCGTGCGGCGGTCAACGTCGACGATATGCCCGAACTTTGGAACGAAACGGAACTCAACGCCGCGCTCGAAACCAAACTCCTGCCCGAGGGCACGAATTACGTCACCCGCGAAAAGCTGACCAAGTGGGATTACGAACTGGCGATCAAAAAGATCACGAATAAGACGATCAAGGAATACGAAAAGAAGATCGAGGACATCAAGGCGGCGGGCATCGACTTCACCTACGAAGACCCGAATGCGTCAATTTACGATTTCCAGACGACGGATGCGGCTGTGGACGTTATTACGCACGCGTCCGGCAAGGCGAAGTATGTGGATGAAACGGACGGCCCGTGCATCCGTACCCCGCTGGATCTGGCGGCGCGCTCGGCAGTGAAGGTCAAGGTCTACTATTGGATTGCGGATGAAAATGGCGTTTCGACGCTGGAGGAAGCCGCGAAGCTCGAAAATGCGCAGTATGTCAGCGTACCGTTCCCGAATGACGGCGGCAAGTACGCCATCAAGCTGCAAAGCAATGGCTTGGGCACGAATACGGTTGTGACCATTGACGAGAACAACGAGCCGACGGTTGCTATTTTCGGCTTGAAGTACACGGTGGATGAGAACGGCACAGATGTTTACACGTCCTGCGCGGTGATGGCGGAAACGGCGACGTACCGCAACCTGATTGCGGGCAGCCCCATTGTCATCTCCTACTATGAATACAATCCCTTTACGGAGAAGAAAATCGGCATTGGCGCACGCAATGCGGGCGCGCGCGTGCAGTGCGAACTGGATCAGCAGCGCAGTATGCTGACGACGATTCCTGCCGAGGGCGAAACGGCGCAGAAAATCAGCGTTGCAGACTATCTTGCGATGGACGAAGACGCACGGAATGCGATTCAGATTAAGTATATCACGATGGTTGCAAAGGTAGTTGCCTTGTACTCCATCGGTTGATACCCAAATAGCAAAGGGCTGCCATGCACAATCTGCACGGCAGCCCTTTTTACAATGGCACTTTTCCAAAGCCCAACACGCGGGCATTGCCTGAGAGTAGTACCAGTTCAATCGCGCGAAAGGGAGTCCAGAGGGTCGAAGACCCTTTGGCAGGGTCAAGGGGCAGCGCCCTTGGGTTCCCCCAATAAACACGCGGAAGAAGTGTGCAGAAGTCACCAACTCAATCGCGCGAAAGGGTCAAGGGAGGAACTCCCTTGCAGGGTCAAGGGGCAGCGCCCCTTGGGTCACCCCACCCACACCGTCTCTTTCAGCAAGTCCTCGTCCTTCGCGCTGTGCCCCGCCATCAGCATGAAGTCGCCCGGCGCGAAAACACGCTCTTCCGCACGGTTGATGTAGGTGAACGCGGTACGGTCAAGCTGGAAGGTGACTTCCTGCTCCTCGCCCGGCTGCAGAAGCACCTTGCGGAAGGCAATCAGCTGCTTCACAGGCTGCATCACCTCGCATACGCAGTCGCGCAGGTACACCTGAACCGTTTCTTCGCCCGCAATGTCGCCCGCGTTGCGCACCTTCACCGACAGCGTGAGCGCATCCGCATCCACCGCCAAATCGCGGTAGACAAACGGCGCATAGCCGATGCCCTCACCAAAGGTGAACAGCGGCTCGGCAGGCAGGTCGCAGTAGTGTCCCCAGTGCCAGCCGGGGAGATGGTTGTAGTACACCGGCACCTGCCCCGAATGGTGCGGGAAACTGATGGGCAGCCGCCCGGACGGATTCAGCCGCCCGAAAATCGCTTCCGCGACCGCCTGACCGCCGAACATGCCGCCGTTGAAGGCACACACGAGCGCATCCGTCGAATGGGCAATTTCCGGAATCGCCAGCGGCTTGGAGGACAGCAGCACCGTCACCAGCGGAATCCCCAGCGCACGCAGCTCACGGTATAGCTCCAGCTGCCGCCCGGACAGGGCAAGGTCGGCGCGGTCTTTCGTTTCGCCGTACTGCGCGTAAACGTCGCCCACGACAAGCACAATCGCATCCGCATTCCGGCACGCAGCCACCGCACCCGGAATATTGTCAGCATCCGAAGGAAGCACGCCGCACCCGCGGTGGTACGCAACCTCGAAATTCTCCTGTGCGCCGATGGCCTCGATGCCCTCGCGAATCGTCACATATGGGCGGACGGCGGGGCGATCCGGCTGGAATCCCGGATGCGTGAAGTACGTCCAATCGCCGTACTGCGCGCGAATGTCGTCCGCGTTCGCGCCGATGACCGCCACACGGCGGACAGATGTCAAGGGCAGGGTGTGCGCGTCGTTTTTGAGCAGGGTGACAGACTTGCGTGCCGCCCGAAGCGCCGCCTGCTGATGCTCCTTGCACCCGATGCACCCCGGACGCCCGCTCTTCTCCGGCTGTGCCAGCAGATTCATGCGGCACTTGACGGTCAGGATGTGGCGAACCGCGTCGTCCAGCACGGCTTCGTCGAGCTTGCCGGAGCGCACCGCGTCAATCGCCGCATCATAGAAGCCGAGGGAGGTCATCATCATGTCGTTGCCTGCCTTGGCAGCCAGCACGGACGCTTCGGGCATGTCCGCCGCGACGTGCTGGGCGGTCAGGAGCGAATGGCAGTTGTCCCAGTCGGTGACGCTGAAGCCGTCAAAGCCCGCGTCGCCGCGCAGAATCGCCTTCATGCTCTTCTCGTCAGCGGTGAAGGGCGTGCCGTCGATGGAGCCATACGCCGTCATGACCGTTGCGCACCCTGCCCGGAACGCCTTCTCGAACGGCGGCAGGAACGTCTCGCGCAGGCGGCGGTACGTCATTTCCGTGTCACAGGCATCGCGCGCGCCGACCGCTTCGCCGTAGCCGATGTAGTGCTTGGCGCACGCCAGAATATGCTCGCCGTCAGCCAAATCGTCGCCCTGATAACCGCGCACAATCGCTTCGCCTAATTCGCCCGTCAGATAAGGGTCTTCACCGAAGGTTTCGTCGATGCGCCCCCAGCGGGTGTCGCGCCCCAGGCACAGCACGGGCGAGAACGTCCAGTGCAGCCCGTCTGTGGCGACTTCGCGCGCCGTCACTTCGCCCATTTCGCGCACGATGTCCTTATCCCACGCGCAGGCGCAAGATAGCTGCGACGGAAAGATGGTGGCGTGGTCATTCAGCCCATGCCCGTGGATGGCGTCAATGCCGAACAGCACGGGGATGCCCAGACGGCTATGGAGCGCCGCCTGCTGCACCTCGCGCGCGTCGTCGCCCAGAACGTGCAGGAACGAACCCGCACCGAGCTTCGCCCAGCGCAGCGCTTCCTCGCGTCCGACGACGGTGTAGGGAACTTGCACCATTTGGGCGGCTTTTTCTTCCAGTGTCATTTGGGACAGCAGGGTTTCCACCTGCTGGTGGATGGCTTCGTTGGAAAGCATGGAGAATCCTCCTTGTTGGCGTGAATCGTTTTGGCACCGTGCGTGGAATACCCTCATGATACAGGCAAAAGAGAAAAAAGGCAAGCGGGGGAGCGGGGAAAATTTTGCGAAAACGATTGAGAAATCAAGAAAAAACAGGCGTTTGGGCTGATTGCACGGATTTTCGGAAAAGTTTTCGGATATTTTTTTGCGTTTGCGCAAGGATTTTTCACTTGTTTGTCGTACTCTTTGAGCAGGGAATTCATTCTTTTCATTTTTGAAAGGAGTACGCGATGAATCGGGAGCGTTATTTGCAGGAAATCGACGCGGTGAACGCGGCGGGGAAATATCACCCGACGTGGGAATCGCTCAGCACCCACCCTGTGCCGGACTGGTATCGGGAGAAGCGGCTGGGCATCTTCCTGCACTGGGGCGTGTTTTCTGTTCCGGCATATCATGACTGGTACGCGCGGAACATGTACATCAAGGGTTCGCCGGAATACGAGTACCACTGCCAGCATTACGGGCAGCCGAAGGATTTCGGCTTCAAGGACTTCATTCCGCAGTTTAAGATGGAAGCGTTCGATCCGCAGGCGTGGGTGAAGCTTTTCCGGGAAGCGGGGGCGGATTACATCGTGCCGGTGGCGGAGCATCACGACGGATTCCAGAATTACCGGAGCGAGCTGTCCCACTGGAACGCGGCGGAAATGGGCCCGCACCGGGACATCATGGGCGATTTGCTGGTGGAGGCGGAGCGCGCGGGCATGACGCTGGGCGCATCGAGCCATCGCGTGGAGCACTGGTGGTTCCTGGGGCATGGGCAGGAGTTTGACAGCGACATCAAGCAGCCGATGCACTTGGGCGACTACGCATGGCCTGCCATGCCCGAAGGGGAGAATCAGGATTTGTTCTCCGAGCCGATGCCGACGGATGAGTTCCTGACGGACTGGCTGCTGCGCTGCTGCGAGATTGTCGACCGCTATCATCCGCGCATCCTCTATTTTGACTGGTGGATTCAGCATTCCGCCGTCAAGCCGTACCTGCAGCGCTTCGCCGCGTACTACTTCAACGTCATGGAGAGCCGCGGCGGGTGCGTCATCAACTACAAGCACGACGCATTCCCGTTCGGCATCGGCGTGCCGGACATTGAGCGCGGGCAGTTCGCGGAAGCAAAGCCGTTCCTGTGGCAGTCGGACACGTCCGTCATGCGCGGCAGCTGGTGCTATTCCGTGCAGCCGGACAAGGCGGTCTACAAAGCGCCGCAGGAGATTGTGCAGGACTTGCTGGACGTGGTGAGCAAAAACGGCCGCCTGCTGCTGAACTTCGGCCCGAAGCCGGACGGCACGCTGGCGGACAAGGACATTGAGATCCTGCACAAACTGGCGGACTGGATGCGCGTCAATGACGAGTGCATCCACGGCACGGGCTTGTGGCGCATCAATCAGGAAGGCCCGACGAAGATTCAGGAGGGGCAGTTTGCCGACGGCGCGTCCCGCAACTTCACCAGCGAGGACTTCCGCTTCACCTGCCGTGGTGGAAATATCTACGCGGCGTGCATGGCGTGCCCGGCGGACGGCAAGCTGCACATTCGGTCTTTGCGCGAGGCGGACGCGAGCCACTTGCCGCTCTGGCACGGCATTGTGCGGAAGGTGGAGGTGCTGGGCAATCCCGCGCAGGTCGCGTGGACGCGCGACGGCGAAGCCCTGCATGTGGATTTAGGGGATTACCAAAGCGACATGCCGGTTGTGGTGAAAATCATCACGGACTAAAATCAGCGGTTTCCGCGCCCTGTGCGCATGAAAAAGCCATCAAAATCATCATAAAGGAGAGCATCAACATGCGTTTTACGCAAGGTTACTGGGTCATCCGGCAGGACTATGTGATGTCCTACGCCACGCAGACCGTTCGCGTCATCAAGAACGACAAGGAGCTGCACATCATCAGCGCCTGCCGCCCGATTCGCCACCGCGGCGACATTCTTGACGGCGGCTCGCTCGACATTGTGTTCACCGCGCCGCGCAAGAACATCATCCGCGTGCAGGTGACGCACTTCGCCGGAACGCCGCGCAAGGATCCCAAGTTCACGACGTATGAAGAGGATGTGACGCCCGAAATCCGCGAGGATGACGACTACGCCTACTTCACCTCCGGCGAACTGACCGCGCGCGTGAGCAAGGGCGGCAATTGGGCGGTGGACTATATGGTCGGCGACCGCATCCTGACGACGTCCGGTTGGCGCGGCATGGGTCGTGCGCTGAAGAAGGACGGCACGCCCTGTTCGCTTCTGCCGCACGGCACGTCCTACATGTCCGAGAGCCTCCAGCTCGACGTGGGCGAATGTGTTTACGGTCTGGGCGAACGCTTCGGCGCGTACGTCAAGAACGGTCAGACGGTTGATATGTGGAACGCGGACGGCGGCACGGCGTCGGAGCTGGCGTACAAGAACATCCCGTTCTACATGACCAACCGCGGTTACGGTGTGCTGGTGGAGAACGCAAGCGACGTGTCCTTTGAAGTCGCGACGGAAAAGGTGGAGCGCGTGCAGTTTTCGCACGAGGGCGAAACCATGGTCTATGACGTGATTTATGGCGGTACGCCGAAGGATACGCTCGACCTGTACACCGCGCTGACGGGGCGTCCGGCACTGGTGCCCGCGTGGTCGTTCGGCCTGTGGCTGTCCACCTCCTTCACCACGAATTACGACGAGCAGACGACGTCCTCCTTCATCAACGGCATGGCGGAGCGCGACATTCCGCTGTCCGTGTTTCACTTCGACTGCTACTGGATGAAGGGCTTCAACTGGTGCGACTTCGAGTGGGATCACGACACGTTCCCCGACCCGGTGGGAATGCTTAAGCGCTACCACGAGAAGGGGCTGCACATCTGCTGCTGGATTAACCCGTATATCGGTCAGGCGTCGCCGCTGTTCCGGGAAGGCATGGAGCATGGCTACCTGCTGAAAAAGACCGACGGCAGCCTATTCCAGACCGATATGTGGCAGGCGGGCATGGCGATTGTTGATTTCACCAATCCGGATGCCTGCAAGTGGTACGCTTCGTACCTTTACAAGCTCATGGACATGGGCGTGGACTGCTTCAAGACCGACTTCGGCGAGCGCATCCCCACCGACGTGGTGTACTACGACGGCTCCGACCCCGAACTAATGCACAACTACTACACCTACCTGTACAACAAGGTCGTCTTTGACGTTGTGAAGGATCGAAAGGGCGAGGGCGAAGCGATTCTGTTCGCCCGCAGCGCGACGGTCGGCGGTCAGCAGTTCCCGGTGCACTGGGGCGGCGATAACTCCGCGACCTACATCTCGATGGCGGAAACGCTGCGCGCGGGTCTGTCCATGAGCCACAGCGGCTTCGGCTACTGGAGCCACGATATTTCCGGCTTTGAGTCCACCGCGCCGGCGGACGTTTACAAGCGCTGGGTGCAGTTCGGTCTCTTGTCCTCCCACAGCCGCCTGCACGGCTCGACCAGCTACCGCGTGCCGTGGCTGTTTGACGAGGAGAGCGTGGATGTCTGCCGCAAGTTCACCAAGCTCAAGTGCCGCCTGATGCCCTACCTGTACGGCAAGGCGGTGGAGGCGCACGAACACGGCGTGCCGATGATGCGTCCGATGATGCTGGAGTTCCCGGATGACCCGGCGTGCGATATGCTCGACCGCCAGTACATGCTGGGCGATTCGCTGCTCGTTGCGCCGATTTTCCGCAAGGACGGCGAGGTGCAGTATTATCTGCCCGACGGAACGTGGACGTCCCTGCTGGATGGCGGCAAAGTCGAGGGCGGCCACTGGCAGACGGAGATTCACGACTTCATGTCCCTGCCGCTGATGGTGCGTCCCGGCACGGTGCTGCCGCTGGGCGCGCATGACGACCGCCCGGATTACGACTATCTGGACGGCGTGGAGCTGCACGTCTACCAGCTGGCGGACGGCGAGAGCGAGACGGTTGAAATCCCCGACACGAAGGGCAGCGTCGCCGCGACATTCACCGTGACGATGAAGGACGGTCAGGCGCAGGTCGAAACCGACTCTACGAAGCCGTATACTGTGGTTGTGCATCAGTAAATAACAACAGCCCTCTGGCGCGGAGTTTGCGTCAGAGGGCTGATTGCGTAATGTGCAATATTGTTATTTTCACATGCAATTCGATGCTGCACAAAAGGTTTCGCGTCTGCGGATGCGAAATCCCCGCGCACAAGCAAAGTTTAGTTGGAGAAAAGGGAGAACATCAGAAAAGCAGCATCATACTTCCGGTGACGCCGTTGCTGCCGCATCCTCCGCGACATACACCGCCGCCCCATCCATGCTTGCATTCTCCAGCAGTTCTGTCAGGAACAAGTACAGCGCATGATGATCCCGCGCCAGATTATACCCCGATAGAATCAGCAGTTCGCCGGAATCCGCCAGCACCATCAGCGTAATTTTGTCCTCGCCGTCGCCAAAGGCGTCGTTCACCACGCCGCCGAGAATGCAGAAGCCGGGCTGGGCGTCAAAATCCATCGTCTCGCTGGTCTTGGAGTCGAAATCCTGCATCAGGATGGGCAGCGCCGCCGCCGGGTCTTCATCCGGCACGCGGGAAATCACCATCGCCACCACGCGCGAATCTCCCCGCACGAGCGTGATGCGCCCCTCCGCCATCTCCACATGCGCGTCCTCCGGCAAAACCACGTTGAAGGGCGCAAGTGCGCTTTCCGGCACGGCGGTCAGCATCGGCGTGGGCGCGGGCGTGCCGGTCGGGGCGTCCGTTTCTTCCGCCAGCGGGCAGGAGAAGGTTATCAGGGAAAAAAGAAGCATCAGGCAAAGCAGCCGCGTCATGTGCCGCATGGTCATGCACCTCCGTCAAAAGCAGTTTTGTGTCTTCATCATACCGCATTTGCGCGCGGATGTCAATTTGCGAAATGTAACACTTCCTTTTAGGGGGAAATTATGATATGATAAGGGCGGAAATTCCCGCAACACGAAGGAGGTTTTTTCCTTGATGCAGAAAATCATCCGCCACCTGTTCTGCCAGCCGCACATGGCGCGCCGGATTGTTGTGCTGATTCTCAGCGTGACGATTATGGGCGCGTGCGTGTCGGTGTTTGACCGCATTCAGTTCGGCACAGACCCCGCGTCCGTGCTGAATCTGGGCGTTGCCAATAAGCTGAACATGCTCCTTGGCACCTACCAGATGCTCTTCTACGGCGCGCTGCTCATCGTCGTGATGGCGATGCGGCAGTGGGAGTTCATCGGCCTGGGGTCGATTGCAAACATGGTGCTTGTAGGTTACTCGAAGGACTTGTTCGATGTTATCTTCAGCGCCCTGAACATCCTCAACCGCGACGCAATGGGCATGACGGAGCGCATCTGCTGGCTTGTGCCGACGCTGGGCGTGTTCATGGTCGCCGTGGCGTTCTATATGGTGGTGGAGCTTGGCAGCGGGCCGTATGACGCGATTCCGCAGATTATCTCGAAGTACGTCAAGAAGATTCCCTATGCCGTGATTCGCATGATTTACGACCTGTCCGCGATTGCCATCGGCTGGCTGCTGGGCAGCACGGTCGGGGTGGTGTCGATTGTTACGGGCTTCTTCCTCGGCCCGATTATCGCGGCGATTGCGAAGAAATTCCGCCCGTGGTTTGCGTGATTTCCCGGAGGTGACATGATGCTCGCCGAAAGAATGGAATTGCTGACGAAGCGCCCGCAGGGAACGCTTTTCCCTCCGGCGCAGAACCGCGCGGCATGGGAAGCGCTGCCCGCCGACGACCGCATGGACATGGAAACGTTCATTGCCAAGTGGCGCGGTACGCCCTACCCGATGCTGCTGCTGAGCGACTACGCCGCATTCGTCCGCACGGGCAGCCGCGCACAGTGCGAAACGCCGTATTTCGCGCGTCGGCGGAAGCTTATCGCGGCGGTATTAGACGTGTGCCTGCACGGAGAATCGGCGGATTTGTCCCCGGTGGAGGATGGCTTGTGGTGCATCTGCGAGGAAACGACGTGGGCGATCAGCGCCCATGCGAACCTGACGGCGGCGCACCCGTTTCCTATCAGCGGCGAACCGATACTGGACTTGTTCGCCGCGCAGACTGCCATGGTGCTGTCCTTTACGCTGACGCTGCTGGGCGATTGGCTTGATAGCTCCCTGCGCCGGCGGGTGACGGCGGAAATTCAGCGCCGCGCAATTGACCCGTTCCTGCACCGCAATACTGACTGGTGGATGGGGTTCACACGCAAGGATTTGTGCAACTGGACGCCGTGGATTGTGTCGAACGTGATGTTCTCGGCGCGCTGCCTGCTGGACGATCCGCTGCCCGTGTACCGCCGCGCCTGCGGGATGCTCGATGCGTATCTGCGCTGCATCCCGGCGGACGGCGGCTGCGACGAGGGTGCGGCGTACTGGAACATGGCGGCGGGCAGCCTGCTGGACTGCCTTGAACTGATGGCGGAAGCCGGGCTTAACTGCTGGGACGAGCCGAAATTGCGGAACATGCTGCGCTTCCCGCTGCTGATGTCGCTGGGGAACGGCTATTTCGCGAACTTCGCGGATTGCGACGCGCGGCCGGTGATGTATGGCGAGCGATTGCAGCGTGCGGGCGAACTGCTTCGCGATGCGGCGCTGACGGCGATGGGGCAGAACCTGCGCGGTCAGCCGACGGACTGCATCGGCGACGTGCCGCACTTTTCGCGCCTTTTGCAGCGGCTGTTCCATCCGGCTGGCGCAGGTCAGTCGGCAGGGGACACGCAGGACACGCTGCTGCCGGACTTGCAGGTGCGCATCATCCGCCGAAGCGGGTGGACGCTGTGCATCAAGGGCGGGCACAACGGCGAAAGCCACAATCACAACGATGTCGGGTCGCTGATGGTGTATGTGGACGGGCATCCGCTGCTGGTGGATGCGGGCAACATGGTTTATACCGCGAAAACTTTCTCCGATGCGCGCTACACGCTCTGGAACTGCCGGAGCATGTACCACAATGTGCCGCTGATTGGCGGATTCGAGCAGTGCGCCGGGGCAGAGTACACCGCGCGGAACTTCCGTGCTTTGCCGGACGGCGCATCGCTGGACATGGCGGGCGCGTATCCGGCGCAAGCGGGCGTGCTGTCGGCGATTCGCGGCGCATTGGTCACGCCGGACGGGGTTCAAATTGCGGACGAAATCACCCTGCAAGCGCCGGAAGCCGTCACGTTCACCATGCTGGCGCGGGAGAAGCCGGAAATCCGTCCGGACGGGATTGAATTTGCGCACGCACGGATGGAAATCAGCCCCATGCTGGCGGCAGCGGTGGAAGAAATCCCCGTTACCGACGCGCGGATGGGGAAGAACTGGCATGGGTCGCTCTGGCGGATTGCGCTGACGGCGGAAGCGGGCAGGCATCATCGGCTGTCCATCAAAATCAGCAGAAATAATTTTGCAAATCAGGAATGAAGTTGGAAGGGTCATTCGTTGTATCATTGGAAAGCCGATGGAAGGAGGAAACTTCCTTATGAAGAATTTCTGGAAAATTGTGATGCTGACCGTCCTGTGCGTGTCGCTGCTGTGCGGCGTGACGGCGATGGCGGAAGCCGACCGTTTTCAGTTTGAAAAAACAAATTTGACCGTCTTTGAGGGCAATACGCTGGAATTGTCGCTCATCCGGCAGGGCAATTGCGCGGCGGACGGCGAATTGACATTTGTCAGCGGGCGCGAGAACATCGCGACGGTGGATGAAAACGGCGTGGTAACGGGGCTGACGAAAGGGAAGGCGACGATTACCGCGACGCTCAAAACCGAGAAGCGGACGTGGAAAGCGTCTGTCAACGTGACGGTGGCGCGCGCCGTGACGGACATTGCGGTGAACGAAACGAGTCTCACGCTCTATGATGCGGCAGATCCGCTCATCAGTCACCTGACGGGCGGCGCGGACGGCCGCGTGCTGCTGCTGCGCAAAGGCAAGCAGGTGTCGATTCGGGCGACGCTGTCCCCCAATGACGCGAACAACCGCCGTTATACCGTCGCTTCGTCGGATACGGACGTGGTGCGTGTGAGCGGATCAACGCTGACGGCGCGCGGCGCGGGCGAGTGCATCGTGACCGTGGCGAGCGAATCGAACCCGGAAGTCAGTGTGGATTACCGCGTCATCGTCATCACCCCGGTAACGGGTGTGACCGTGACGGCGGACACCAAGACGCTCTTCATCGGCACAACGGCGCAGCTGACTGCGACGGTGAAGCCGGCGGACGCATCCATCACGGGCGTGAAGTGGGAGAGCACGAACGAGAAAGTCGCCGTTGTGGATGAATAC
>ENA-OZLH01001327-OZLH01001327.1-human-gut-metagenome-genome-assembly--contig:-NODE-1327-length-11991-cov-8.482993_pt1 | contig 11991 bp, 9 predicted proteins | sample MGYA00244832_ERZ653776 | MGnify/ENA primary metagenome ERZ653776 (study PRJEB26926, sample SAMN06165218) | human gut metagenome | biome: ENVO:00009003; feature: ENVO:2100002; material: ENVO:00002003...
GAGATCATGCCTAGTCTCGTGGGCTCGGAGATGTGTATAAGAGACAGGATATGGAGTATGTTGCTATGAGCAAACCGGTAGTAGCCATCGTTGGAAGACCTAATGTAGGTAAATCAACGCTTTTTAACGCTTTGGCAGGCGAACAGATTTCAATAGTTAAAGATACGCCAGGAGTAACAAGGGACAGAATTTATGCTGATGTTACATGGCTGAATTATAATTTTACACTGATTGATACAGGCGGTATTGAACCCGAATCAAAGGATATTATTTTGTCGCAGATGAGAGAACAGGCTGAGATTGCCATTGCATCGGCAGATGTCATCATTTTTATGGTGGATGTAAGGCAGGGACTTGTGGATTCTGATTCCAAAGTAGCCAATATGTTAAGACGTTCAGGTAAGCCTGTTGTTCTTGTTGTCAATAAAGTGGACAGCTTCCAGAAGATGATGACAGATGTATATGAATTCTATAATCTTGGAGTCGGTGATCCTGTACCGGTTTCTTCTGTGGGCAAGTTGGGAATCGGCGATATGCTTGATGAAGTTGTTAAGCATTTCCCTGAAAGTGCGGCAGAGGATGAAGAAGATGAAAGACCTCGAATCGCCATTGTTGGTAAGCCTAATGTAGGTAAATCATCCATTATCAACAAAATAGTCGGCGAAAGCAGGGTTATTGTTTCCGATATAGCGGGAACAACAAGAGATGCCATTGATACGGATATTACTTACAACGGTAATGAATATGTATTTATCGATACAGCCGGATTAAGACGTAAGAATAAGATAAAAGAAGAACTTGAAAGATACAGTATAATCAGAACTGTAACGGCGGTTGAGAGGGCAGATGTTGTCCTTGTTGTAATTGATGCGACGGAAGGCGTTACAGAGCAGGATGCCAAGATTGCGGGAATTGCACACGAAAGAGGTAAAGGCATAATTGTTGTTGTAAATAAATGGGATGCCATTGAGAAAAATGACAAGACCATATATGAACACACCAACAGAATTAAAGACATACTTTCGTTTATGCCGTATGCGGAGATACTTTTTATTTCTGCCAAGACAGGACAGAGAGTAGGTAAGATTTTCGATACCATAGATATGGTAATTGAGAATCAGAATTTAAGGATTCAGACAGGTGTTCTTAATGAAATTTTATCAGAAGCGGTTGCAATGCAGCAGCCACCTTCAGATAAGGGTAAGAGACTTAAGATTTTTTATATGACTCAGGTAAGTGTTAAACCGCCTACATTTGTCATATTTGTTAATAACAAAGAACTTATGCATTTCTCATATACACGTTACCTTGAGAATAAGATAAGAGATACTTTTGGTTTCAGAGGTACGGCTTTAAGATTTATTATCAGGGAACGCGGAGAAAAAGAATAGAATTATAATTATTTGGAGGATTTTAATATGGCAAATGTTGGAATAATGGGTGCCGGAGGATGGGCACTCGGATTAGCCATGACACTTAACCGTAATAACCATAAAGTAACAGTGTGGTCCAAGGTTAAGGCGGAATTAGATGCAATAAGAGAGACCGGACAGAATGAACGTTCACTTCCCGGTGTAATGATTCCTAAGGAAATCGTTTTATCAGAAGATCTTAAAGCGCTTGCGGAGAATAATGACATTCTTATTATGGCAGTTGCTTCTCCTTATGTGAGAAGTACGGCAAAAGAACTTTCTTTAACAGGTGTTAAGAATCTTAAAATTGTTAATGTTGCAAAAGGCATAGAAGAGGGAACTTTAAGAACCATGACACAGATAATAGAGGAAGAGATTCCTGACTGTAAGACCGCTGTTCTTTCAGGACCAAGCCATGCGGAGGAAGTAAGCAGATTTCTCCCTACAACATGTGTAGTAGGTGCGGCAGACAAGGATTTCGCATTGTATCTTCAGGATATTTTTAACAGTGATGTATTCAGGATATATACAAGTCCTGATGTGTTAGGGATAGAGCTTGGCGGTTCGCTTAAGAACGTAATTGCCCTTGCCGCAGGTGTGGCTGACGGACTGGGATACGGCGATAATACCAAGGCTGCTCTTATAACGAGAGGTATTCATGAGATAGCAAGACTCGGTGTTGCCATGGGTGGTAAGCTTCAGACATTCTATGGCTTATCCGGAATTGGTGATCTGATTGTTACATGTGCAAGTATGCACAGCAGAAACAGAAGAGCCGGAATTCTTATGGGACAGGGTAAGACAATGGAAGAAGCCATGGCTGAGGTTCATATGGTAGTTGAAGGTGTGTATTCCGCCAAAGCGGCAGCAGAACTTTCTGAAAAATACAATGTTGAAATGCCTATTGTAAAAACAGTCAACCAGATATTGTTTGATAAGGATTTTTCGGCCAGCAAATCAACAGGTATGCTTATGGAAAGAACTGCCAAAGTTGAGAATCTTGATATGCCATGGTAAAGGAATGATTTTTGATGAAAATAAACGATCCTAACGGTGAAAATATTATATACATTAACGAGAGACTCAGAAATAAAATTGACAAAATACCATTATATGATATTACTGTTATTGATGCACCCGCGGGATACGGTAAAACAGAAGCAGCATCCTTTTTTTCAAAAGAGCATAAGGACGAGGTAAGAACGATTTCAGTATTGTCTTCGTCCACTGAAATATTTTTTTATGATTTATGTGATGCACTGGGTCTGTATGATTCCGTTGCATCTGTGCTACTTAAAAGTATCGGTTTTCCCCAAAATGACGGACATATTGCAAAGATAAGAGAAATAATAAAAAACATCAGATTGCAGGATGAACTCTTTATTGTGATTGATAATTACCATCTTGTAAGTTGTGATGAATTTAATACACTTATAAGTAGTCTTGCAGGCAATATGAATAACAAAATTCATTTTATTATGATTATGTCTTATATTGATTCGCAAATTGTCCGCAATGGGGTGGAATCCGGTAATATTCTGTATATCGGCAAGGAGTACTTTGTCTTTACACAGGACGATATCTGTGAGTATTACAGATTAAACGGTTTGGATATTAATGAAGAAGAAAGCAATGCAATATACGGACTTACAAAAGGCTTTGTAACTTCAATAGAGCTTTCGTTATTGCAGCAGAAGGTTGATATTAAGGACAAAATAATTAAAAATATATTGTGGGACAGACTATCGGACAAAACCAAAGAAAGACTTATGCTGCTTTTTATCATTGATTCGGTTTCAATTAAAGAAATCATGGATTTTAAGATAAGTGTTATGACAGAAAAAGAATTATTGCTTTTTATGAACACTTCGTATTTTATCGAATATGATACCGGGAAATGCCGCTACTGCATAAGGGATATTTTCAAAGACTTTTTAAAAGAAATCATTACTGATACGGAAAAAGAGTCTAAAAGAGGAATATTGGAAAAAGCCGGTGCTGTGTTTATAAAAAGGGATGATTTTTTTGCAGCATATAAATGTTTCTACGAAATAGATGAATGGGAAAAGATATATTGTTCAAAACCCGAATTTCATAAGATTTACCCTGTCCTAAAGGCAGAAAATAAGGACTTTTTTATGGAAATCATAAAAGAGTGTCCCAAAGAAGCCAGAAAAAAGAATTATTATTTTACCACACTTATGTGCCTTGTTCTTTTCTTTTATAACGAGAGAAATTATCTGATACAGTATCCTATGGAGATAGTGTATGACATAGAAGAAGATAATGAGCTTAACGATATGGACAAAGCGAATTATCTTGGAAATCTCTATTTTGTAAAGGGATACACAGAATTTAACAATATTGAAATTATGAATGGATTTTACAAACAGGCACTTGATTATTCGTATTTTCCGGTAAATGGTGTTACTTCAAAGATACCTTTTAACTTCAGCTGTCCTTCAATTCTTCATCTGTATCATACAGAGGAGGAAAAAGCAGACGAGGAACTTACAAAACTTGTGGAATGTATGCCATATTATTACGAGTTGTCCGGAGGGCACGGCAAAGGTGCGGATGCACTTATGAAAGCAGAGATTTTTTTTAACCGGGGAGAATTCGATGCTGCGGCGATTTTGTGCCATAAATCTCTTTATATGTCTGACAGCAGGGAACAGTACAGTATTTCTGTGGGTGCAAAGCTTTTATTGACCAGGATATGCCTTAATAACGGTAAATACGATGATTTTAAGCAGAATTATGACAGTCTTTCTATGAAAAATATGGATTTTAACGGTTTAGACCATGAATATATCGTTTTATCGGAACTTGCGAAAGGTTTCGTAGACATTACGACAGACAATGCGAAGCGTGTCAGCAAATGGCTTACAGACTGGGAAACTGTAGAAAATAACGTCAATATTATGTGCATGAGTTATGCTGATATTATATATGGTAAATGGCTTCTTCTCACGGAACAATACACCAGGTTTTTAGGTATAAGCGGGGAATTATTAGGTGTTGCATCAATCTTTTCAAATGAGATGCCAAAGATATATTTATACATTTATATTGCCATCGCGAATAATATGCTTGGTAACAAAGATAAGGCTGTAAGAATTTTAGGCACTGCATTAGATATAGCACTTGCAAACAGTTTTGTCATGCCTTTTGTTGAAAATTACACTCATATATCAGAAATCGTTACATCTTATGGCATGGATATGAAACACAGGGATTTCGTTAAGAAGATTGCAGGCGTAGCAGCTAAATATGGTGCAGGTGTCAGAAGTATACTTAAAAATGCAAAAAACAAAGACAATTTCGGACTTACAGCAAGAGAACTTGAAGTGGCAAAGTTAGCCGCCGGACGTCTTAGTAATAAAGAAATTGCAGGAGAACTTTTTATTGCGGAAAGTACAGTAAAATCCACAATGAAAACTATATTTAACAAGCTGGACATAAGTAAACGACAAGACCTTATGAATTTTTTTAAAGAAAAATAAATTAAAGTGAATAAATGAGAAATGCTCCTCATAAATTTTATTAAGCAGATTAATAAATTCAAAGAGGGGCATTTTTTATGGACAATATAAGTCTTTACGAAGATATAAAAGCCAGAACCGGCGGTGAGATTTATCTGGGGGTTGTAGGACCTGTCAGAACGGGTAAATCTACCTTTATCAGAAGATTCATGGATTTATGTGTTATTCCATCCATACTTGATCCGAATGAGAAAAAAAGAATAATTGACGAACTTCCGCAGGCGGGAGTAGGAAAGACGGTTATGACAACAGAACCGAAATTCATTCCGAAAACAGGAATAGAGATTCCCTTGTCTAATAATGTAAAAGCAAAATTCAGACTTATTGACTGCGTCGGATACATTGTTGACAGTGCACAGGGTGTATATGAAGATGATAAAGAACGTCTGGTTAAAACGCCTTGGTTTGATGAAAATATTCCTTTCAGCAAGGCGGCACAGACCGGTACGGAAAAAGTTATCAGGGATCACTCTACAATTGGAATAGTTATGACAACCGACGGCTCTATCGGTGAGTTTACAAGGGATGACTACATATCGGCAGAAGAAAAAGCTATTATGGAATTAAAAAAAATAAAGAAGCCGTTTATAGTTATTGTAAATTCCACATTTCCTGCATCGGATTTTACGAGAAAGATTGCTAATGAAATTTCCGAAAAGTACGAAGTAACGGCACTGCCAATGGATTGTGAGAATCTTAACAAAGAGGATGTAAATAAAATATTATCTGCTATTTTATACGAATTTCCGATTGACTGTTTTAATTTTAATATTCCCGGATGGACGGAATGTCTGAAAAACGACAACCCTGTCAAAGCCGAACTTATTGAAAATGCAGCCGATATTCTCCAGAAAATAACCTGCGTAAAAGATATTTCAAAAGGTTATCGTAACAGCGACAAAAACCAGTATATAACTTCTGTGAAAATCAACGAGTTTGATTTCAATACAGGAATATTGTCGGTGGATTTTGAACTTGATGAAAAATTGTATTATGAACACCTTAGTAACCTTACAGGTGAAAATATAGAAGACGAATATGCGCTTATTGAGCTGATAAGGAGACTGTCAAAGTTTGATAAGGAGTTTAATGGGTACAATGATGCAATTAATGTTGCTAAAAACAAGGGATACGGCGTGGTGGTTCCCGGACTTAATGATGTTAAATTGTATGATCCCGAAATAATCAAAAACGGCAATAAATACGGCGTAAAACTTAAAGCGGAAAGCCCTTCACTTCACATGATTAAGGTTAATATCGGAACTGAAATATCGCCGATTGTCGGTTCAAAAGAGCAGGCAGAAGATTTGATGGCATATATAAAAGAAAGTACCAAAGAAGGCAATGTCTGGGAGACCAATATTTTTGGCAAAACCATCGGAAATCTTGTTGAGGAGGGAATTGCCGCAAAGATACAGACAATTAATGATGACTGCCAGATGAAGCTGATAGACACGATGCAGAAAGTTGTAAACGAAACAAGTAATGGCATTATATGCCTTATACTGTAAAAAGCTCGCCTCTCATTAACAGACTGATAATCTGTTTCTGGAGGCGAAAATATTGTTGTTAATAAATGGTAAATAGGTTATAATAATCTCTAATATATCATTTGCAGGAGAGAAACAAATGGACTATCTGAAAATTATTCTTATAATCATAGCGGCAGTCGCTGCCATTGTCATTATTGCACTTATTATTGCAAAATCTTCCGAAAAAAACGAATATTTACAATTAAAAGTTAATTATGGCAGGCTTAAGAAGTACGAGTTTACTTATGAAGAATATGAAAGCATTTCGCATTTCTTTAAAAATACTTTAAAAGACGGGGAACCGTATATTGATGATATTACATGGAATGACCTTGACATGGACAAGATATTTATGATGATTAACAGTACTAACTCATCTGTAGGAAGGGATTATCTGTATAAGATTTTAAGGGTTCCGGTTACCAATGAAGAGGAACTTAAGGAAAGAGACAGGCTGGTTGAATATTTTGACTCCCACTCCAATGAAAGAACACTTATTATGCAGTGTTTTACAAAAATTGGTTTTACAAGAAAGATATCAATAACCGACCATGTGGACAGGCTTTTGCAGATAAAACCATCGTCCAACTTTAATCATTTTGTCAATCTTCTATGTATAATTGCGGCAGTTTTTTTTACTGTATTTGTGGATGCTACCATTGGCATACTTCTTATACTTGTAACAGTAGGAATAAGTATTGTAAGCTACTATAAGACTAAAGCGAGAATTGATTCGTTTTTTGTATGTATAAGACATATTGTAAGCATGGTTAATGCCTCAAGGCGTATAACATCACTTAATATTGCCGAACTTGAGCCATATAACACGGAACTGAAAAAATATATAACGAAATTCAGCAGAATAACACGAAATTCGTGGCTGCTTGTATCAGGAAAGGGAACATCCGGTAATATTTCCGAGATACTTATGGAATATGTAAGAATGTTCACACATGTTGATTTAATCAGATTTAACAATATGATAAGACAGCTTGATAACAGCAAGGAAGAGATATATGATTTTATGGGTGTCCTGGGTAAAATCGAAGCAATGATCAGCATTGCCAATTTCAGGCATCTTCTTCCGTACTATACTAAGCCGGAATTTGTGAAAAGCAGTAAAATGGAAATTAAGGATTTATACCATCTTTCCATAAAAGAGCCGGTTGCTAATTCAATTTATACGGATGGTCCGGTTCTTTTAACCGGCTCTAATGCATCAGGTAAGTCAACTTTTCTTAAATCGGTTGCAATTAATGCAATACTTGCCCAATCTGTATACACATGTCCGTGTGAACTCTACAGAGCCGGATTTTATCAGGTTATGTCATCAATGGCATTAAGCGATGACCTTGATTCGGGAGAGAGTTATTATATTGTGGAAATTAAATCCCTAAAAAGAATTGTTGATGCCGCAGCAGCCGGCAATGTCAGGGTTTTATGCTTTATCGACGAAGTCTTAAGGGGAACAAATACGGTTGAAAGAATTGCCGCGTCTACAGAGATTCTTAAGAATCTTGCGGAGAATAATGTTATGTGCTTTGCAGCGACCCATGATATAGAGCTTACCGATCTGCTTTCAGAACACTATGATAACTATCATTTTTCAGAAGAAGTTACTGACGGAAATGTTATTTTTTCTTACATCATACAAAAAGGAAAAGCAACTTCGAGAAATGCCATAAAGCTTCTTGAAATAATCGGATATGATAAGAATATAATCAACAAGGCTGAACAAAGGGCAGAAAGATTCATAGAAACAGGAGTCTGGAGGAATTAGATTTGAATAATGTTATTATATATACCGATGGCGCCGCAAGGGGTAATCCAAACGGGCCCGGAGGATATGGCGTTGTTTTGGAATATACTGACAAAAACGGTATTGTCCATCATAAAGAATTATCACAGGGTTACAAAAAAACCACCAATAACCGTATGGAACTTATGGCAGCAATCGCAGGACTTGAAGCACTTAAGGCTCCATGCAATGTGACATTATATTCCGATTCAAAATATCTTGTGGATGCATTCAGGCAGAAGTGGATTGATTCATGGATAGCTAAAGATTTTAAAAGAGGAAAAAATGAACCCGTCAAGAATCCCGATTTGTGGAAAAGACTCCTTAAAGCCAAGGAAAACCACAATGTAGAATTTGTTTGGGTAAAGGGTCATGCCGGACATGCAATGAACGAAAAATGCGATATGCTGGCAACAAGTGCCGCTGACGGAGATAATCTTGCTGATGATGTGACACTTGAAAACATTGTCTGAATGTGCTACCATTAATAAAGTGTGTAGTTTACAGGAAGAAAGGCAGGTCATGATATGATATTAGCTGATATATATGATTTACTTAATGATGTTTTCTTTGAAGTGCTCAGGCTTGTATTTATAACTGCTATGATTGCACTTGCAATTTTTCTCGGAGTAAAACTTCGCAAACATCATGATAAGAAAAAAGAAATGGAATCAGCCGGTAGCGATAACAATATAACAGATGATACCGGTTCAACCATGCAGTAACAGGAGGAAATAGCCATGATAAAGTATGGCGTGAATGAATTAAGAAGAAAATATCTTGAATTTTTTGAAAGCAAAGGACATCTTAAGATGAACAGTTTTTCACTTGTTCCTCAGAATGATAACAGTCTTTTACTTATCAACGCAGGTATGGCTCCTTTGAAGCCTTATTTTACAGGACAGGAGATACCTCCAAGAAGAAGAGTAACAACCTGTCAGAAATGTATAAGAACAGGCGACATTGATAATGTGGGCAAGACAGCAAGACATCTTACATTTTTTGAAATGCTTGGTAACTTCTCATTTGGTGATTACTTCAAACATGAAGCAATTAACTGGTCTTGGGAATTTCTGACAAAAGTAATCGGAATGGAAGAAGACAGACTTTATCCTTCAATTTATGCCGATGATGATGAAGCTTTTAATATTTGGACTAAGGAAGTGGGTGTCCCTGCTGAGAGAATAACAAGATTCTACAGGGATGAGAACGGCGATTGTGATAATTTCTGGGAACATGGTGCAGGCCCATGTGGTCCATGTTCAGAGATATATTATGACAGAGGAATCAAGTACGGCTGTGGAAAGCCTGACTGTAAAGTAGGTTGTGACTGTGACCGTTTTATGGAAGTCTGGAACAATGTATTTACACAGTTTGAAAGTGACGGACATCATCATTATACAGAATTAAAGCAAAAGAATATTGATACAGGAATGGGTCTTGAAAGACTTGCCGTTGTTGTGCAGGATGTGGATTCGGTATTTGATATTGATACCATGAAAGCAATCCGTGACAAGATATGCGAACTTGCCGGAGTTACTTATATGGAGGACGAGCATAAGGATGTGTCTATCAGACTTATAACAGATCATATCCGTTCAGTTACATTTATGGCATCTGATGGTATTATTCCTTCTAATGAAGGACGAGGATATGTTTTAAGGAGACTTTTAAGAAGAGCTGCCAGACACGGAAGAACTCTTGGCATAGACGGGCTTTTCCTTGCCAAGCTTGCAACAACAGTTATTGACAGCAGCAAGGACGGATATCCTGAGCTTGATGAGAAGAGGGAACTTATTCTTAAAGTTCTTACAACAGAGGAAGAAAATTTCAATAAGACCATCGACCAGGGTCTTGTAATTTTATCTGACCTTGAGAGCCGTCTTGTTAAAGAGGGTAAGACTTGTCTTGACGGAGAAGATGCGTTCAGACTTTATGATACTTATGGATTCCCTATAGACCTTACCAACGAGATTCTTGAAGAAAAAGGATTTACTGTTGATATGGACGGATTTAACAATGCGATGAATAAACAGAAAGAGACCGCAAGAGGTGCCCGTAAAGAGACTAATTATATGGGAGCTGATGCAACTGTTTATGATAAGATTGATACAAGGATAACTTCAGAGTTTGTCGGTTACGATACACTTGAAACTGAATCGGAGATTACGGTTCTTACAACTTCAGAAGACATAACAGATACTCTTGCAGAAGGTATGGAAGGAACTATTATCGTTAATAAGACACCATTTTATGCTACAATGGGTGGACAGCAGGGTGACACAGGCGTTATCACATGCAATGGTTCGGTATTTGAAGTTATTGATACAATCAGATTAAAGGGCGGAAGAGTCGGACATGTAGGTAAAGTTACGGCAGGTTCTTTTAACGTTGGTGATAAGGTTACACTTACAGTAGATGAAAAGAAACGTATTGATACAGCCAAGAACCACAGTGCGACACATCTGTTACAGGAAGCTTTAAGAATTGTGCTTGGTAATCACGTTGAGCAGGCAGGTTCACTTGTTACACCTGACAGGTTAAGATTTGACTTTACCCATTTCCAGCCTATGACAGAGGAAGAGATAGAAAAGGTTGAAGCCATCGTTAATGAACAGATTGCAAAATCAATAGATGTAGAGACTAAAGTGCTTGCTATCGAAGATGCTAAGAAAACAGGTGCCAAAGCATTATTTAATGAGAAATATGGTGATACCGTAAGAGTTGTATGTATGGGTGATTTTTCTAAGGAATTCTGTGGTGGTACACATGTAAGCAATACAGGACTTATCAATTCATTTAAGATTGTATCTGAGTCAGGTGTAGCTGCAGGTGTGAGAAGAATTGAAGCTTTAACAGGCAATGGTGTATTTGCATATTATAAAGATATAGAAAAAAAATATAACGATATATGCAAGGCTGCAAAGGCAACACCTGCTAACGTTGAAGAAAAGATTGCACATATGCAGGCTGAGATAAAATCACTTAATTCCGAAATAGAAAGTCTTAAAAATAAAGCTGCAAACGAAGCACTGGGAGATGTTCTTAATCAGGCAGAAGATGTTAATGGAGTTAAGTTCCTTGCCGTAAAACTTAATGATGTAGACATGAACGAACTTCGTAACCTTTCTGATGACCTTAAATCAAAGATTGGTTCCGGTGTTGTGGTTTTAGCTTCTGCAATGGGAAGCGATAAGGTAAATCTTATTGTTACCGCAACAGATGATATTGTTAAAGCCGGAGTTCATGCAGGTAATATTATAAAATCAGCAGCACCATGTGTAGGTGGCGGCGGCGGCGGACGTCCTAATATGGCTCAGGCCGGTGGAAAGAATCCGGCCGGAATTGAAAAGGCTTTTGAGACTGCTAAAGAAACACTTGCATCAATGTTATAATTATTTGCATAAATAATCTATTTTTTAGTTGACGAATTTCGATTATATGATATAATCGTAGTTGTGCGAACATGAGACTGGTTATTTGCCATGTCTTTCAAAATATACCCAAACAGTTGTTTTGCACAATCTACAACTGGAGGGAGGTCAGGTGTGAAATGTCAAATGTAATCGTTAAAGAGAACGAATCATTGGATAGTGCATTACGCAGATTCAAGAGAAACTGTGCTAAGGCAGGAATCCAGCAGGAGATTCGTAAGAGCTGTCTCTTATACACATCTCCGAGCCCACGAGACTAGGCATGATCTC
>ENA-OZLH01001331-OZLH01001331.1-human-gut-metagenome-genome-assembly--contig:-NODE-1331-length-11986-cov-5.124633_pt1 | contig 11986 bp, 13 predicted proteins | sample MGYA00244832_ERZ653776 | MGnify/ENA primary metagenome ERZ653776 (study PRJEB26926, sample SAMN06165218) | human gut metagenome | biome: ENVO:00009003; feature: ENVO:2100002; material: ENVO:00002003...
TGCCTAGTCTCGTGGGCTCGGAGATGTGTATAAGAGACAGCAATGGGCTATTTTGCACTATAATAAGAAACATCTGTTGCGCAACGTTAGTTATTTAACGGGAAGGGGAGGGGATACGCCTATGCCGCCGAAAGTCCGATTCACCCGGGAGGAGATCATCCGGGCCGCCCTGGACATCATCCGGGAGTCCGGCCCCGAGGCCCTGACGGCCCGGAGTCTGGCCGCACGGCTGGACTGCTCCGCCAAGCCCATTTTCGGCCTGTTCCGGAGCATGGACGAGGTGCAGCAGGAGGTGCTGAAGGCCGGGTACCAATTCTATGGCGAGGCCATCGCCCGGGCCATGGAAAGTGGGGAGTATCCCCCCTATAAGGCCTCCGGCATGGCCTATATCGACTTTGCCCGCCGGGAAAAGCACCTGTTCCGTCTGCTGTTCATGCGGGACCGCAGCCGGGAGGAGGTCACCCGTCAGCTGGGGGACGACGCCGAGCCGCTGCTGGACCTGATCCAGCGGGCCGCCGGCATCAGCCGGGAGAGCGCCCGAATGTTCCACCTGGAGATGTGGATCTATGTCCACGGCATCGCCTCCATGGCGGCCACGTCCTTTCTGGACTGGGACACGGAGCTGATCAGCGCGTCGCTGACCGACGTATACATGGGCGTGTTGGCCCGATTCAAGGAAAAGGAGGCGCAGAAATGAACGCCATCGAAATACAGGGCCTGACCAAGCGCTACGGGCCCATCACCGCCGTGGACGGTCTGGACCTGACGGTCCGGCAGGGGGAGCTGTTCGCCCTGCTGGGGGTCAACGGCGCCGGAAAGACCACCACCATCAAAATGCTGTCCTGCCTGACCCGGCCCGACAGCGGTGACGCCCGCCTGCTGGGCCGCAGCGTGGTCACCGATACCGCCGCCGTCAAGAACTGCATCGGCGTGTCCCCTCAGGAGACCGCCGTGGCCCCCAACCTCACCGCCCGGGAGAATCTCCTGCTGATGTGCGGCGTTCACGGTCTGCCCCGGCAGGAGTCCTTGGCTCGGGTGGAGGAGCTGGCCCGGACTCTGGGCCTGGAGCCGGTGCTGGCCCGCCGGGCCGGGAAGCTGTCCGGCGGCTGGCAGCGCCGCCTGAGCATCGCCATGGCCCTGGTTGCCCGGCCTGAAATTCTGTTTCTGGATGAGCCCACCCTGGGGCTGGACGTGCTGGCCCGGGCGGAGCTGTGGGACGTGATCCGGGCGCTGAAGGGGCGGATCACCGTGATCCTCACCACCCACTATATGGAGGAGGCCGAGGCTCTGTCCGACCGGGTGGGGGTCATGAAGGACGGCCGTCTTCTGGCCCTGGGCACTCCGGAGGAGCTGAAGGTCCGGACCGGCTGCGAAAAATTCGAGGACGCGTTCATCGCCATTGTAAAGGGGGCGGGGAAATGAAGCTGCAGGCACTTTGCCGCCGCACCACATGGGAGATCGTGCGGGACCCGCTGAACCTGGCCTTCGGCCTGGGCTTCCCCCTGGTGCTGCTGCTTCTGCTCAGCGCTATCCAGGCCAACGTCCCGGTGGACCTGTTTGCCATCGAACGGCTGACTCCGGGCATATCCGTGTTCGGCCTGGCCTTCATCGCCCTGTTTTCCGCCACCTTAGTGGCCCGGGACCGGGAGAGCGCCCTGCTGCAGCGGCTGTATACCGCGCCCCTGACCGCCGGGGACTTCATCTTCGGCTATGTGCTGCCTCTGGCGCCTATGGCGGCGGTGCAGGCGGCCGTCTGTTACCTGGCGGCGATCCCCCTGGGGCTGACGGTGTCGGTGCGGATGATCTGGGCGGTGCTGCTGGACCTGCCTGCGGCGCTGCTGTTTATCGGCCTGGGCCTGCTGTGCGGCAGCGTGATGAACGTCAAGCAGGTGGGCGGCATCTGCGGGGCGCTGCTGACCAACCTGACGGCCTGGCTGTCGGGTACCTGGTTCGACCTGGAGCTGGTGGGCGGGGCCTTCCAGCGCATCGCCTATGCGCTGCCCTTTGTCCACGCCGTGGAGCTGGACCGGGCGGCTCTGTCCGGCGATTGGGCCAGCGTCATGCCCCACCTGTGGTGGGTGCTGGCCTACGCCGCCGCGGCCCTGGCCGCCGCCGTGCTGCTGTTCCTGCGGCAGATGAAGCGGCAATAATATGGATAGAAAAAACCGGTGCCGGGCGTGATGCCCGGCACCGGTTTTGCAGCAATTTTAATGCAATAGGGATCTCAGCACTTCTCCGTGATGATGCCGAAGCGGTCCCGGATGGCGTGACGGGGACACACGTCGCCGCAGGCGCCGCAACTCAGGCACCGGTCATAGTCGATGACCGCCCGGAACTCCACCACATGGATGGCGTCGGCGGGACACTTCTTCACGCACAGGCCGCAGCCGATGCAGCTGACATCGCACACGGTCCGGGCCCCGGTTTTGGTGGCCGGGTCGAAGCCCTTGTCCCGGTTGGAGCACAGCACCGCTATGCGGTCCTCTGTCCGCCGCAGGTCGATGAGCCCCCGGGGACACTTCCGGGCGCAGGCCCCGCAGCCGATGCACTTCTCCTCGTCCACCTCGGCGCAGCCCAGATCATTGATCTGCACAGCGCCGAACCGGCAGGCCTCCACGCAGGCCCCGCAGGCCACGCAGCCATAGGCGCAGAGCAGGCCGCCGTTTTCATCCCGCTTGGCCCGGCAGCCGCCGCTGCAATGGACCGTCGCCGTCCTGGCCGGGAATTTCCACTTGATTGCCATGGCTTTTCTCCCTCATTTTTGTTGATTTCTCCCATCAGTATACCACAAATCACGCCCCTTGCCAAGAGAGAACCGGCAATTCCCGCGCCTACACTGCCGCCGACGAAAAAAATCTGCGCCGGGGGGTTGACAGGGGAGGGGAAACTGTATATAATAAGCATCAGATTAGAAAACAAACTTTTGCTTAGGAGGTGAGCCCGTGACCCAGCGAGAGCGCCAGCTGCTGGAGTGGATCCGCGAAAACCCCATGATCTCCCAGCAGGAGCTGGCGGACAAGGCCGGTATCACCCGCTCCAGCGTGGCGGTACACATATCCAATCTCATGAAAAAGGGCTGCATCACCGGCAAGGGCTACATCGTCCGCACCGACCCGTATGTGGCGGTGGTGGGCGGCGTGAACATGGACATCGGCGCGGTATCCGCCGGGGCCCTGGTGGCCCGGGACTCCAATCCCGGCCATGTGACCACCTCCCTGGGCGGCGTGGGCCGGAACATTGCCCACAACCTGTGCCTTCTGGGCCAGCGCACCGCCATGGTGACGGTGATGGGCGACGACGACTTCGGCCGACGGGTCCAGGAGAATGCCAAGGACATCGGCCTGGACCTGAGCGCCGGGGCGGTGCTGCCGGACTGCCGCACCGGCACCTATCTGTATATCTGCGGCCCCGACGGGGACATGGCCTTGGCTGTCAACGACATGGCCATCTATGACCGCATGACCCCGGATTTCCTGCGGCAGCGGCTGGACTTCATCAACGGGGCGGACCTGGTGGTGCTGGAGACCAACCTGCCGGAGGAGTCCATCCGGTGGCTGTGCGACAACTGCAAGGCCCCCATTCTGGCGGACCCCGTGTCCACTATCAAGGCCGAAAAGCTCCGGCCGGTGCTGGGGAAGTTGGCCGCCCTGAAGCCCAACCGCCTGGAGGCGGAGCTGCTGTCCGGCATGTCCATCCGCACCCGGGAGGATGCGGCCCAGGCGGCCCGGAAGCTGCTGGACACCGGCCTGGGGACGGTGTTCATCTCCCTGGGAGCGGAGGGCATCTATGCCGCCGACCGGTCCGGGGACACCGCATGGGTCCCCTGCGCCCGGTGCACCGTGGCCAATGCCACCGGCGGCGGCGACGCCGTGGCGGCGGCTCTGGCCGCCCGGATGGTCCGGGGCGACTCCCTGGCCGAAACCGCCCGCTGGGCCGTGGGCGCAGGCGCTCTGGCCTGCGAGGCTGAAACCACCATCAACCCGGCCATGAGCTGGGATAACATTGAAACAATTCTCAACAGGAGGTAAATGACTTATGAATCGTTATCTGGATGTAGCGCCCGAGGTGCAGCAGGCTGTGGCAGAGGGCCGTCCCGTGGTGGCTCTGGAGAGCACCATCATTTCCCATGGTATGCCCTATCCCCAGAATGTGGAGACCGCTCTGAACGTGGAGAAGATCATCCGCGAAAACGGCGCCGTCCCCGCCACCATCGCCATCATCGGCGGCCGCCTGAAGGCTGGTCTGACCCCCCAGGAGATTGACTATCTGGGCAAGAGCGGCCACGCCGTCACCAAGGCCAGCCGCCGGGATCTGCCCATTCTGGTGGCAGAGGGACGCGACGGCGCCACCACCGTGACCACCACCATGATGATCGCCCACATGGCCGGTATCCGTATCTTTGCCACCGGCGGCATCGGCGGCGTGCACCGGGGCGCCGAGACCACCATGGACATCTCCGCCGACCTGGAGGAGCTGGCCCAGACGCCTGTGATGGTGGTCTGCGCCGGCGCCAAGTCCATTCTGGACCTGGGCCTGACCCTGGAGTACCTGGAGACCAAGGGCGTACCCGTTATCGGCTACGGCACCAAGGAGCTGCCCGCCTTCTATACCCGCAAGTCCGGCTTCGCCGTGGACTACGAGATCGACACCCCCGAGGATCTGGCCAAGGCCTTCCATGTGGCCCGTCAGCTGGACATGAAGGGCGGCATGCTGGTCACCAACCCCATTCCTGAGGAGTATTCCATGGACCACAAGGTCATCGACGCCGCCATCGAGCAGGCCCTGGCCGATGCCAAGGCCCAGGGCATCCACGGCAAGGAGACCACCCCCTTCCTGCTGGCCCGGGTCAAGGACCTCACCGGCGGCAACAGCCTGGAAAGCAACATCCAGCTGGTGTATAACAACGCCCGCCTGGCTGCCAAGACCGCCTGCGAACTGGTGGCACTTGCCAAGAACTGAAAACTCTGCTAAAATGGACTGGTCGGGAATTTCCCGGCCAGTCCTTTTTTCGACTGCAAGCGCAAAGCAAGGAGTAAGCCTCCCAAATCATAGAAAAGCAGGTAATGAACAATGATGACGCGTCTTGCCAAGACCGTGGTGGAGCCCACGGCGAAAAACGGTTTTATTTTTACGCTTCTCGGCACCAAATGGGGATTCCTTTGGCTGTGGCTCCTGATCATCAATGTTGCGGCGTTTCTGGCCTATGGATTGGACAAGCTTCTGGCTAAGCTGAAGGCCCGCCACGAGAAGGTCCCCCGCCTGCCGGAGAGAAATCTTTTGCTGCTGGCTATCGTAGGCGGCGGTATCGGCGCATGGCTGGGCATGGAGGTCTTTCGCCACAAGACCCAGCACCGCTCCTTCCGGGTCGTTGTACCTCTGTTCACCTGCCTCTGGCTGGTCATCGTCACCGGTGCGTATCTCTATTTCAACGTGTTCCGCTGATTCTCTTTTCATCTGACAAAACCCCACCCTCGACGGACAGTCCGCCGGAGGTGGGGTTCGATCATATAGAAACTTTTTTACAGGGCCGACACAGCCTCGTTCACGGCATCCTCGCAGGAGCGCATGGCCAAAATGGTCTTTTCCATCAGTTCCTCAATAGGCCAGCCCAGCCGCTCCGCGCCTGTATTGATGACATCCCGGGAGCAGCCTGCGGCAAACTTCTTGTCCTTGTACTTTTTCTTGACGGACTTGACCTCAAGATCGCTGACGCTCTTACTCGGGCGCATGAGCGCGACCGCGCCGATCAGGCCTGTGAGCTCGTCGGTGGCAAAGAGGATCTTTTCCATCTCGTGCTGAGGCTCGGGAAGGCCGTCAAAGTGCAGGCCATAGCCGTGGCTGGCGGTGGCGCGGATCAGGCGCTCGTCGAGACCGTTTTCACGCATGATCTCCTGCGACTTGATGCAGTGCTCGTCGGGATACATCTCAAAATCAAGGTCGTGGAGAAGGCCGACGATCTCCCAGAAGTCCGCCTCGTCGCCGTAGCCGAGCTTTTCCGCGTACCAGCGCATCACGTCGGCGACGGTGTTGGCGTGCTTTAAGTGGAATTCACCCTTGTTGTACTGCGTGAGCAGCTCCCACGCCTGTTCTTTCGTATATGCCATAATGATTGCCTCTCTTTGCTTATGGCTGCTCGTCCGTAAAGTGGACGTGATTGAAAATGTGGTCAGAGCAGAAGCAGTGGTACCCTGCGCACTTGCTGCAATAGCGGAACTGGAGCTCGGGATTCGTCACATCGGTGCGGCCGCACACGGCGCATTTGTGGCGGAAGCCCTGCGTCTGCTGCTGATACTGCTCCTGACGCTGCTGGGCGCGCACGGTGTTATGGAAGTGCGTGGCCTGCTTGCTCTGGTGGCGTTCGAGTCCCCAAAACCGTGTAAGCTCGGGCCAGAAGAAAATGACGAAATTCAAAAGCGCCACGATGGGCATGATGGAATAGTACCATCTGCCGGCGGCAATGTAGCGCACAATGTCGAAGAAGAAGTAGAATACGTCAATATACGCGAGCCACTTCATGCGGATGGGGAAGACGAAAAACAGCAGCACCTGCGCATCGGGATAGAGGAGCGCGAAGGCCATGAACATGGCAAAGTTGACATAATTTGCACCGTAGACGGGGATGCTGTAGCCCGTGATCAGGCTGACGATGCTCGCGCCGAGGACGGTGAGCAGCATGCCGCTCAGGTAATACGTCGTAAACTTGGCTGTGCCCCACTGCCGCTCGAGCGTCGAGCCAATCCAGTAGTAGAAATAGCAGGTGATGAGAAGATAGAACGGACTCGTGCTCTCAGGGATGAGGACAAAGGTGACGAGCCGCCAGACCTGCCCATGGAGAAGACCCGAGAGCGTGTAGGAGAAGAAGCTCAGAAAGTTGCCGTTCGAGAAGTTGGACAAAAGCCCCAGCACCACGTTGCCGATGACAACATAGAGCATCAGGTTGGGGATGCCAAAATTCGGATGCAGGATACAAAAGCGGTCGATCGCCTGGTTGAGTTTTTTCAATGCGGGATACCTCGTTTCGATCAAATAACATTTGCAAACATTATTACACAGCGGCGGGGAAAAGTCATCAATAAAGTTTGAACAAATGACCATTCCTGAGTGGAATGAAGAGCAAGAATGCGGAAAGAAACGAATTCTTTCCACATTCTTAACACTTGTTCACTTGAGATCGAGCTCGGGCGGAACGTCGATCTCCTCGCCGACGTATTTGCCGTTCTTTTTCCGCTGGCGCACGCACTCGGTCAAAAGATACTCGATTTGGCCGTTGACGGAGCGGAAATCGTCCTCTGCCCAGGCGGCGATGGCGGCGTAGAGCTTGGGGGACAGGCGCAGGGGCACCTGCTTTTTGGCGTTGTCGTTCATGGCAGCCTCCCAAAAAGTAGCGCGGCGCGCTTAATACAGGCTGCCGGAGTTGACGACGGGCTGGGCATCGTGGTTGCCGCACAGCACCACGAGCAGGTTCGAGACCATGGCCGCCTTGCGCTCCTCGTCGAGCTCGACCGTGCCCTTTTCCGCCAGACGCTCAAGCGCCATTTCGACCATGCCGACCGCGCCGTCAACGATCATCTTGCGCGCGTCGATGATGGCGCTGGCCTGCTGGCGCTGGAGCATGACGGCCGCGATCTCGGGCGCATAGGCGAGGTAGGTGATGCGCGCTTCGATGATCTCAAGGCCCGCGTCGGCGACCTTGGCCTGAATTTCATCGCGGATGCGCGCGGCGACGACCTCGCTGGACCCACGCAGGCTCCCCTCGTCGGCCTGACCGTCGCCCGTGGTGTCGACATTCGGGGCGACGTCGTAGGGATAGAGGCGGACGATATTGCGCAGTGCTGCGTCGCACTGGAGCGACAGGTACTCCTTGTAGTTATCCACATTGAATACGGCCTTTGCTGTGTCGGTCACGCGCCACATCACGGCGATTCCGATCTCCACAGGGTTACCGAGACAGTCGTTGATCTTCTGGCGGGCGTTGTTGAGCGTCATGATCTTGAGCGAGATCTTCTTGCTGCCGCCCACCTCGACCGCGGCGGACGCGCCCTGCATGGCAGCGAGAAGGTCCGTGCCCTTGTGGCCGCCGTCCACATCGCCGGACTGGTTGAGCTTCGTCTTGGCGGCGGGGTTGAACGACGAGCAGAAGGGATTGACCCAGTAGAAGCCCTCGCCCTTGAGCGTGCCAATGTACTTGCCGAACAGCGTCAGCACCAGCGCCTCCTGCGGCTTCAGAACGCGCAGGCCGCACAGTGGGATCCAGCCGAGCAACAGCAGGATGACGCAAAGGACGACAAGGGGCAGAAAGCCTGCATTGATGCCGACGATCAGAAAAACGACCGCGGCGATGTAGAGAACAAGCTCGAGCAGCAGCACGAGCATGCCGTTTTTGTGACCGGTGATGATCTTTTCTTCCATAAAAAGCACCTCCAAACTTGATATCAAAATAATATCACAACAATATGAGGTGTCAAGAGGAAAATGCAAAAAAACGACCGGTGATTGCACCGGTCGGTGAAAAATCAATTATGTGGCAATGACAAACTGGAATCTATCTGGGTATTCCATCATCATTAAAATGTTTTTTCAAAGCTTTTTCTGTCGGGTAAATTGATAGAATCATAATAAAACATTGGATTGTTACAAGAATTATCCCTGCAAATCCAATCGTATTCTTATCACTATGGTATAACGGAATATGTATCAAGGCAGATGGTATAACCATTACCCATCCTATTTTCCACCAAAGTTTTCCACAATAGTTATGAGCAAATTTCCATGTATCCATATTTTTCATTGAACGAGTTGTTCTGTATCCTAACATGCTGTTTATATGTTTTGGGCAATGCTTCCACATCATTCTTCCTGCAATGACCATAACAATGGGAATGATCAAATCGCATAGTAACATAAACCACCAAAAGCACATAACATTCACCTCCAAAAGTAGAATTTGACAGAATTATTATGCCACAGCCCGTCAGAAAGCGCAAGCACAGCCGCGGTGGTTCGAGCCACCGCGGCTGTTTGGATGATCTGCTTTATGCGTAGTGGTATTTTTTCCGTCCGAGGAGGAAGAGCGTTTCTGTGACGATCAGTGTGAGCGCTTCGGCCACGGTGATGGCGAGCCAGATGCCGTTGATGCCAAGAAGTTTTGGCAAAAGAAGTACCGCGGCGACCTGAATGACGAGCGTGCGCAGGAACGAAATGAGCGCGCTGGCTGTGCCATTGTTGAGCCCCGTGAAAAACGCCGAACCGAAGATATTGAAACCGCAGACGAGAAATGAGAGCGCGTAGATGCGCAGCGCGTTGACCGTCATGTCGCACAGCTCCGCGTCGTAGCCGACGAAAAGATGTGCGATGGGGTTTGCCAGCAGGATGGACGAGGCCGTCATCGCAAGGCTCGTGATGAGCGTGACGGTCAGGCTCTTTTTGAGGAGGCTCTTGAGCTCGGCGTGATTCTTCGCGCCGTAGTGATAGCCGACGACGGGTGTGACGGCGATGGAATAGCCGAAGAAAAACGCCATGAAGATGAAGCTCACGTACATCAGAACACCGTAGGCATTCACGCCGTTTTCCTTGGCAATCGCCATGAGCTGCACGTTGTAGAGTACGCCGACGAGAGAGGTCGAAAGGTTGCTGACCATCTCGCTCGAGCCGTTGTAGCAGGCCTTGCCGAGGGCGCGGAAGTCAAAGCGCGGACGCGTGAGGCGCAGCAGCGAATCGTTCGGGCGGAGAAAGTAGACAAGCGGGATGAGCGCGCCGACAATCTGCGAAAACGCCGTGGCGAGCGCCGCGCCGAGAAGGCCGAACGGGAACACGTAGACGAGCAGAAAATCGAGTACCATGTTCGTCAGCCCCGCGAACACCGTCACGCGCAGGCCGAAGTGCGGCTTTTCCGCCGTCGCCAAAAAGCTCTGGAAGCTGTTTTGCAGCATGAAAAAGGGGAGCGACGCGAGCAGCACGCGCCCGTAGAGCACGCAGTCATCGATCGTCAGGTCCGTCGCGCCGACGGCGAACGAGATGGGGCGCAGGAAAACGATGCACACGCCGCTTAAAATCGCGCCGCCGGCGGCAAGCACGATGACGAGCATGGAGAAGATCTCGTTCGCTTTCCTGGGCTTACCCTCGCCGAGCGTTTTGGCGATGAGCGCGCTGCCGCCTGTGCCGATCATAAAGCCGACGGCGGCGAGCGCCATGATGACGGGAAAAATGAGGTTCAGCGCGGCAAACGAATTTTTGCCGACGAAGTTCGAGACGAAAAAGCCGTCGACAATGCTGTAAATAGAGGTGATGATCATCATCAAAATGCTGGGCGCGACAAAGCGCAGCAGCTTTTGATACGTAAAATGATCGGAAAGGGAGATCTGCATGGAAGAGCCTCCGATTGTTTCAAAAAATATAAAAAAAGTCCGGTCACTGCTTGACCGGACGCATCCGACATCTCTCGACCGCTGCGGCTGCGGCCGCAAGTCCCCGATGACATTCAATTTGTGAACAATATTGTAGCATAAATCCGGACAAAGTCAAGTATTTGCACAAAATCTTCAAAAACTGATTGACAAAACGCACAAACATGGTAGAATACGATTCGGCGAAAGCCACAAGTGAATACTTCATCGAGAGTGGTTGAGGGATCGGCCCTATGACACCACGACAACCTGCCCGAAGAGGCAAGGTGCCAAATCCGACGAACGAATCGAAAGATGAGGAAGAGCAGAAAGCGCGATACTCTGTCGGTTCGACAGAGTATTTTTTGTTTTTCCCAACAACGAGAAAGGAAGAAAAGAACCATGGCAAAACGTTTATTCACCTCCGAATCCGTCACCGAGGGGCATCCCGACAAGATCTGCGACCAGATCTCCGATGCGGTGCTCGACGCGATCCTTGAAAAAGACCCCAACGGCCGCGTGGCCTGCGAGACGACCGTCTCCACCGGCCTTGTCCACATCATGGGCGAGATCACGACGAGCTGCTACGTCGATATCCCCAAGATCGCGCGCGAGGTCATCCGCTCGATCGGCTACGACCGCGCGAAATACGGCTTCGACTGCGACACCTGCGGCATCATCACCAACATCGACGAGCAGAGCGGCGACATCGCCATGGGCGTCGATAACTCCTATGAGAACAAGGAAAGCGGCGCGAGCGACCTCGACAACGGCGCGGGTGACCAGGGCATGATGTTCGGCTACGCCTGCGACGAAACGCCGGAGCTGATGCCGCTGGCCATCTCACTCTCGCACAAGATGTCCAAGCGCCTGACCGAGGTTCGCAAGCAGGGTCTTGTGGACTATCTGCGTCCCGACGGCAAGACGCAGGTCACAGTCGAGTACGACGAGGCCGGCAAGCCCAAGCGCATCGACACCGTGGTCGTCTCCACACAGCACGCGCCCGAGGCGGAGCTGGAGACCATCCGCCGCGATATGATCGAGCTGGTCATCAAGCCCACCATCCCCGCGGGCCTGCTCGACGGCGAAACGAAAATTTATGTCAACCCGACCGGCCGCTTCGTCATCGGCGGCCCGCAGGGCGACAGCGGTCTGACAGGCCGCAAGATCATCGTCGATACCTACGGCGGCAGCGCCCCGCACGGCGGCGGTTGCTTCTCCGGCAAGGACCCGACGAAGGTGGACCGCTCCGCCGCCTACGCCGCGCGCTGGATCGCCAAGAACATCGTGGCTGCCGGTCTTGCGTCGAAGTGCCAGGTGCAGCTCGCCTACGCCATCGGCGTGGCGCATCCCGTGAGCGTGCTCGTCGAGACCTTCGGCACCGGCACGGTCGCCGACACGAAGCTCGAGGAGGCCGTCGAGAAGGTCTTTGACCTGCGCCCGACCGCTATCATCCGCGACCTCGACCTGCGCCGCCCGATCTACCGTCAGCTCGCCGCCTACGGTCACATGGGCCGCGAGGAGCTGGGCGTCGCGTGGGAGAAGTGCGACCGCGTGGAGGCGCTCCGCGCCGCGCTGTAAGCCTCGCGCACAAGAAAATACCG
>ENA-OZLH01001353-OZLH01001353.1-human-gut-metagenome-genome-assembly--contig:-NODE-1353-length-11858-cov-3.594002_pt1 | contig 11858 bp, 6 predicted proteins | sample MGYA00244832_ERZ653776 | MGnify/ENA primary metagenome ERZ653776 (study PRJEB26926, sample SAMN06165218) | human gut metagenome | biome: ENVO:00009003; feature: ENVO:2100002; material: ENVO:00002003...
GAATTGCTCCCGTACTCTTTTCCTTAATCACGAAAGCAAAAGGACGGTCTACATAGAAAGATATAGGAGTAGATGGCCCGGCAGAAGTTTCCAACATTCCACCAACTGTAACAGCTGCTGCTTCAGTACCTTCCTCATCTACATTTACATAAGTAAATTGCTGCAAAAGACCAATATACAACTCGGCAGCCGACATTTTTGAGAAATCAGCCTTATAACCATCAAAGGCATCCTTCATCCCCATAGCAACCATATCTTCTATGAGTATCTTGTCATACTCCACTTTAAAACGGGGAAGTTTAACCTGCAATTGCCTGCTCGACAAAGCTGCATTCCATTCCTTCCAGTTTTCATAAGTCAATTCGGACAAACTCTCATCCAAAGTCTTATCCACGGCAGGCAATAAGAGCACCATACTGAAAGCTTCGTTACCATACGGCAATTCTGCGATGGAGAATGCTGAGTTCTGGGCATAATTAAACGTTTCTGTCTGATTCATCATGTTCACTTTCTGCTCAGTACCATCAGAATTAGTAAAGTTTTCCTGGCGAGTATCCGATTTTTGGAATTGACTCTTCCAAATGCCTTTGAAGTAGAGTGCATTAATCAAATACATACGCGCATCTTCCGGTATTCTCTGTATAACCTCTTTTATACAATTATTCGTCTGCTCAGCGCACCACCGGTTAATCACATCCTTCGCTGTGGGAGATGTAAAATCAAGTTCCTGTACCTGAGCATCATACATCTTCTTATTCACATCTACAAAAGAATCGTAAACTTTAAAGCCTTGTTTTACCCAAATAGAATTGGCAACTCCTAATTGAGTGGTATTATCTAAATCCAATAAAGCTGAAGTTAGTTTTTGATAATAGTTATTCAGATCATCAAGAGAGAAAGAAGCGGCAGGAAATCCCAATACGTTCTGCATTTCAGTAAGCGTATTGCCCGAAGCTCCGTTAGTAATCATTGATAAGCAAAGTGATGCACTCAATGGAGATACAAAGACATTCGGTTTTTCCTTTTCGGTACTGCACACCTGATCGAAGAAACGGAAAGCAAAGTCTGTACCTTTGTCCATTAAATCTTGTTCCGCACGGGTGAGATTGATGTCTTGACGTGGTTTAGGTTCCGGTTGAGAAGGATTCTCATCATTCTGACAAGCTGTAAGGATACTGAGTAGGCTTAGCACAGCAATAGTTTTCTTTAGCATAAGCATTATAGTATTAGTTTTCTATTAAGTTACTCTGTTAGAATAAATGCATAAATTTATAAAATACTGCACCACATTACAAATTAAACATAAATCTTTCTTATCTTTGCTCCCGGTTTTGTTGGAGTATGCCTTTCGGTATACTCCATGAAAAGGGAATTGGGTGTGACTCCCAAACAGTCCCGCTGCTGTGATCTCCTATTGCAGGATTTGCCAATCACCTGTGCCACTGCCAATATTCGTATGGTGGGAAGGCGGTAAATCCGGAGTAAGTCAGAAGACCTGCAAAACCGATCATTTCTTATGCCTTCGAGGAAAGGGCATGAGGTGTATCTATTTTTATAGCTTTCTATATATGATAAAAGATAATCTATGTCGGTACATCTGGCTACGGTTTTATTTGTTTTGCTTTGTATGTTGGCTTTGCGCCAGCCTGCAAGCACAACAGGTGGGAGACTCCATTACAGGAAAAGTACATGCAATTCCGGAAGTGGGGATAAAAGGTCGGCGTGTACCACCGGCTCTCTCAGCAACCGCCCCGCTCCAACAGATGAAGAAAACTGATATGGAACGTTTGGGAGTATCGGATGTGGCCGATGCAGTTCGCCATTTCTCGGGAGTCAGCGTTAAGGATTATGGTGGAGTTGGTGGATTAAAGACTGTTTCTGTACGCAGTTTGGGAGCGCAACATACAGCAGTCAGCTATGACGGAGTGACAGTCAGTGATTGTCAGTCAGGGCAGGTAGATATCTCCCGTTTTTCGTTAGACAATGTTTCTGAACTGGCACTCAGCATTGGGCAGAGTGATAATATTTACCAGACAGCAAAGATGTTTGCCTCTGCCGGTGCTTTAAGTATCGAAACCGCACGTCCGGACTTTAGTGACAGACCTTTACGGTTGCTTGCAAATATGAAAACCGGTTCTTACGGGCTTGCTAATCCTTCTTTATTTTATGCTCAAAAATTAAGTAACCGTTTCAGTCTTTCTGCCCATGCTGATTATTTACGAGCAGACGGCAATTATCCTTTCAAAATGTGGAATGGGAATAAACTGATTGACTCCAAACGAAACAATAGTGATATAGAGACTTATCGGGCAGAATTAAATTTGTTTGTAACTCTGAATGAGAAACAGGATTTGAAAGCCAAAGTTTATCTCTTTGATTCGGAAAGAGGGTTACCCGGCGGAGTAATTTATGACAATCCGTATGCTGCCGAAAGACTATATGACCGTAATTACTTCGGCCAATTGAAGTATGAGAATCGGTTCTCTGAGAAATGGAAACTACAAGCAAGTGGAAAATTTAACTTCAGCTGGAACCGGGACTATAATAATGAATCTTCCGGTATTACAGACAATCGTTTCCGCCAGACTGAGACTTACTTATCCGCTACCCTATGGAACGAACCGGTGAAAGGGTTATCTTTCTCATTAGCACAGGATTTCGCCTATAACTATTTGTCAACGACTTTACAGAACAATCAATATCCGGAACGTTTCACCTATTTAACAGCAATAGCCACACACTATAAAAGCAACCGATTTTCTGCTACCGCTTCCCTGCTGAATACTTATATTACAGAGAATGTACGGACAGGAAAAGCTGCTGCAGACCGTAAACGCCTTTCCCCCGCTGTCAGTCTGTCGTGGAAACCATTTGATTTTGGTCTACGTTTCAGAGCTTCATACAAAGATATCTTCCGTACACCGACATTCAATGATTTGTATTATCTGGTAATTGGCAACCATAATTTAAAGCCTGAAGTTACCCGGCAATTCAATGTAGGTACAACGTGGAGTTCTACTTCATTGGAATTTATCGACTATCTAAGCCTTTCAGTAGATGCTTATTATAATCGGGTGAAAGATAAAATTGTGGCAGTACCCACTATGTTTATCTGGAAGATGATGAATTTAGGTAAAGTCGAAACCATTGGTACGGATATTAACCTGGCAATTGAAAAAGAATTAGCAGAACATTATAAGTTATATCTCACAGGAACTTACAACTTCATGCAAGCGGAAGATATTACTGACCGTAATTCTAAAATATGGCGGAATCAGATTATATATACTCCGAAGCATTCAGGTTCAGGAAGTCTGACTTTTGAGAACCCGTATGTCAACCTGACTTATAACATAATGTACGCTTCGGAACGCTATTCAATTGCCCAGAACATTCCGGAAAATCGTATTAAATCTTACACTGACCACAGTATATCACTCTCGCATACCTTTAAATGGAAGAAGCAGTCACTACGCATACAGCTGGATGCCTTGAACCTGAGTGATAAGAACTACGAAATAGTCCGCTTCTACCCGATGCCCGGACGCAATTACAAAGTAACAATCAACTATAAATTATAAACTAAAAACAAAAACTATGAAGAAGTATTGGTATAAAACCGCCATGCTGGTTATAGCATTAGGAGCATTTACCGCATGTAGTGATGATGACGAACCGACAATTCCGAAAGGACCGATAGCACCTGTTAATGGAGCATATGTTATTAATACAGGAAACTGGGGAGAGAATAATGGTACTATACAATGGTATGACAGAGATCTGAAGACAATTAGTGCAGATTTGTTTGCAGCTGCCAACGGAGCAGGTATCGGTGATGCACAGGACTTGTGTATATATGGTACAAAAATATATATCACTTGTTCCAGTTCAGCCAAGATTGAAGTGGTGGACAGAAAAGATTTCGCTCGTATAAAAACATTGAACTTAAAAGATGAAAGTGAGAAGTCTATCCAACCACGATATATGACAGCTACCGGAGGAAATGTTTATTTCACCTCATACGATGGCACGGTATCACGCTTGGACACCACGAACCTCTCCATCACCGGAAAGATAGAAATAGGAGATCATCCGGAAGCATTGACTTCTGCAAATGGAAAACTCTATGTAAATCTGTCAAATTATAACAATGATGGTACCGGCAAATACGTGGCAGTTGTCGATATTGCTACTTTCAAGAAAACGAAAAACATAGAAGTACTTCTCAATCCTTATGATGTTTGTACAACCGGAGAAGACGGAAAAGTATATTTCATTTCATGTGGAGATTTCAGAGGAAATCCAGTTCAGACATTACAATGCATCGACCCGCAAACAGATCAGGTTACGGAAATATGCCCAGCCAGCAAAATAGCAATAAAAAATAACAAGATCTATCTCATTTATGCAGAATATTACGAAGATGCCGCTCCTAAAAGCATTTCTGTATATGACATGAATACCAAGCAAACTACGCGGTTTGCCAACTACAGCGATTTCTCCAATCCTGGTAATATTGTAGTCGACCCGGCTACAGGAGATGTAATTATCATCGATCAACCCTTCTCTGCTCTCAACGACATATATGTTTATGGTAGTGACGGCGTACTTAAAAAGAAGTTGGAAACCGGATATTATACCACTAATATGCGTTTTGTAACTGAATAACAGCATGAAACAAATTTATTTCTTTCTAACCTTTTGGGTGACAGTGTTACTTCTTTCCGCCTGTAGCGGAAAGAACAGCACTGCTTCCGGCTCTGCACAAGGAGACACCATCCCGCTGCACTACTCCGCTAATCTCTCTCTGATAGATTACGAAGATTACATCGTTGCACAGCTACGCAATCCCTGGGATACAGCAAAGATACTACACACCTATGTATTAGTAGACAAAAAACAGCCGTTGCCCCATGAACTGCCTCAAGGCACCCTTGTTCGCACTCCACTTAGTAAAGCCGTCATTTACTCATCCGTTCATTGCAGCTTACTGAAAGACTTTGGTGATTTGAATAGCATTGGTGGCGTATGCGACTTGAAGTATATCAAACTACCGGAAATAGAGGAAGGATGTCGAAACGGAACCATCGCCGATGTAGGTGATGGAATGAATCCCAATATTGAGAAAATCATAGACCTGCATCCCGATGCCATCCTCCTTTCTCCTTTCGAAAACAGTGGTGGATACGGACGTGTAGAGAAACTGAATGTACCCATCATTGAATGTGCCGACTATATGGAAACCTCTTCATTGGGACGTGCCGAATGGATGCGTTTCTACGGTTTATTATTTGGTAAGAAAACAGAAGCAGATGCTATGTTTGCTTCGATAGAAAGAAATTATAAGGATTTGCAAGAATTAGTAAAGCCTATCTCTTTTGCTCCCTCCGTGATGTGTGATTTGAAAACAAGCTCTACCTGGTACACTCCGGGTGGTAACAGTACCATCGCCAAACTATACTTTGATGCAGGTGCCAACTATATTTTCAGAGAAGATACACATAGCGGCTCACTCCCCTATCCTTTCGAAGTTATCTTTGAGAAAGGTCAACAAACGGATTTCTGGCTGATACGCTACAATCAACCCGTAGATAAAACATACGGGGAACTTGAAAAAGAGTTTGCCCCTTATGCAGGTTTCCGTGCCTTCAAAGAACGGAACATCTACGGATGCAATACCAACCGGGTTCCTTTTTATGAAGAAACACCTTTCCATCCAGACTGGTTATTGAAAGATTTAATTAAGATATTTCATCCTTCACTGTTGGAAGGGTATGAACTGAGATATTACAATAAATTAGCAGAGTAAAATCTGCGGTCTATTTCAGAATGAAAGCAAAAGGATATATATATGGTATAGCACTGTCAGTCCTCATTCTCGTATTGATGGCTGCCAATCTCTGGTTCGGTTCAATCAATATCCCCGCCGGAGCAGTGTGGAATACCCTCACAGGAAATGAAGTAGAAAAAGCCAGCTGGACTTTTATTATCTGGGAGTCGCGTCTACCGCAAGCCATCACGGCTCTGCTATGTGGTGCCGCACTCGCAGCTTCGGGGTTAATGCTGCAAACGGCATTCAACAACCCACTGGCAGGTCCATCCATCCTGGGCATTAACTCAGGGGCAAGTCTTGGCGTGGCGTTGGTGATGCTGGCAGGCGGAGGAAGCATTGCTACAGGGGTATTCACCTTATCCGGTTTCTTCTCCGTGATACTCGGTGCCTTCATCGGATCGATGGTGGTAATGGGACTTATCCTTTTCTTTTCTACACTGATTAAAAGCAATATCATGCTGCTGATTACAGGTATCATGATTGGTTATATCACTTCTTCCGCTATATCACTGCTCAATTTCTTTGCAACAGCCGAAGGGGTACATTCTTATATGATATGGGGTATGGGAAACTTTGGAGGGGTCTCATTGCAACAGCTCCCCTATTTCTCTATTTTCTGTCTGGCAGGTTTGTTACTTTCCATCTTGCTTATCAAACCTCTGAATGCCCTGCTACTGGGTACACGCTATGCTGAAAACTTAGGAGTAAACATCCGTCGCACAAGAAATCTGCTACTGATTGCTACCGGACTACTGACAGCTGTCACCACTGCTTTCTGCGGACCTGTGGCTTTCATCGGTCTGGCCGTTCCTCATATCTCCCGCCTGATGCTGGGCACATCCAATCATAATTCACTGCTTCCCGTTACTTTGCTGACGGGCGGTGTGATTGCTTTGCTCTGCAATCTGATCTGCATTCTTCCGGGCGAAGCAGGTATTATTCCTCTCAATGCGGTAACTCCAGTACTGGGTGCGCCTGTTATCATTTATGTCATTGTCAACCAACGTAAAATACAATACTTCAACTGATGGAGAAAGCTGTTATCACCGCAAGCGATTTATGCATCGGCTACCGCCAGGGAAAGCAAGAAAAACGGATACATGAGCATCTCTTCTTCCGGCTCTACCCCGGAGAACTGACTTGTCTGCTGGGAGCTAACGGAACCGGCAAATCGACTCTGCTCCGCACTTTGGCTGCTTCACAACCAGCGTTGTCGGGCGAATTACTTGTACAAGAAAAGCCGTTGTCCGCTTATTCCGAGAAAGAACGTTCACGTACCATCGGTGTAGTACTAACAGACAAGACACAGGCAGGCGGACTGACTGTATATGAGTTGGTAGCCTTGGGACGGCAACCTCATACGGGGTTCTTCGGCAGATTGAACAAAACGGATCATTCTATCATTGAAGAAGCTCTGGAAGCTGTAAGCATCAGCCATAAAGCCCACAGTTATACCGCAGAGCTATCGGATGGAGAACGGCAGAAGGTTATGATTGCCAAGGCATTGGTACAAGAGTGTCCGCTCATTCTGCTGGATGAACCGACAGCTTTCCTGGATGTAGTGAGTCGTATTGAAATTATGACGTTGCTTCATCGCTTGGCAGTAGAACAAAAGAAAGCAATTCTGCTTTCCACTCATGACATAGAACAGGCATTGGTACTGGCAGATAAACTTTGGTTACTTTCCAAAGAAAACGGACTGCAATGCGGAGTAACAGAAGATATGATTCTGAGTCACCGGATGGACGGCTTGTTCTCCCGTAACGATATCCGGTTTGATTATGCGCACGGGGTATATTATCCCAAAGTAGACAGCCACCACCGTATCAGTGTAGAAGCCAATGATGAAGTATTACTGCATTGGACAACAAACGCACTCAATCGTCATGGATACGCTTGTCACCCTGTCTCTTCACCGGAAACCAACGAATCGCCGCGTTTGCAGGTTTTAGCTGCCGACCACTTCATATTACACACAGAGGGACAACACGAATATCATTCTTTTGAACAGTTGCTTGCAAACATCTGATTAAGATTTCAGTAGCATCAGTATCTCATCCGGCAAGTATCCGCTCCGGATGCGCCACTCCTGCGGGTAAAGGTTATTAGCCCGGTTACCGATATTCTTCACAAAGCCCAGAGGAATATTCTTATACGTCAACAGCACATAACCGCGTGGAGCAGAACCGGAAAGTACAATGGCTTCCTTACGCAAATAAGCAATAGCCTGTTCATAAGAGATCTCTTCACGAGGAAAAGCATCGGAAACCGGTACAGTGCTCATAGCAAGAGCATGATTGGGAATCAAGTCTTTTCCTTTCACTTCGGCAAGAGTAACACCTGCCTGAACAACGCGAAGGGATTGTTGGAAAATGGATAATTCGGATATATATTCTTTAGGGAAAGCTGTAATATTCATTCCATTTGCAGAAACTTCATAATCCTCTGCCGAAAGAAGCCAGGCACGTGCAGCCAATAATTGTTCCTTAGATGCTCCGGCGTTAACTTTAGAGCTACCCGTTTTTTTCTTTCCTTGTGAAGAAGTGGATTTGTAACGGATTTGTGCTGCCTCTCCTTCCGGTTTACGAAGCACGGCAAGGAAAAAGCCTTCACCCTTTATACGGTGAGGCAGGAAACGATATATAGGAAAATCTTCACCTACAAGCAAGTTTCCGGTAATGTTCCACGTTGCCGGAGCATCTACAGGAAGTATCTCTGCACCGAATTCATCGTGCATCCAACGGATATTTTCTTCATCTTCCTTTGTGTTATACGTACAAGTGCTATAGATAAGCAACCCACCGGGTTTCAGACTGGGCCATATATCGGAGATGATGCGCCGTTGACGTTGCCAGCAGATTTCCACATTCTCCGGACTCCACTCGCTGACGGCAACAGGATCTTTACGGAACATGCCTTCACCGGAACAGGGAACATCGGTCAGGATAACATCGAAGAAATCTTCCAGACCAGCGAAATCTGCCGGATCATTATTGGTCACCACGACACCAGGATGCCCCCACTTCGTCAGATTCTCCGCCAGAATTTGCGAACGGTTACGAATCACTTCGTTTGCTACCAGCAGGCTACCCTCGGGCAATACACTGCGAGCATGAGTAGATTTTCCACCGGGAGCAGCGCAAAGGTCAAGCATTACAGAGGGTGTTTCGCCGATATATTGCTTTAATGCCTGCTCCACAAACATGGAAGATGCTTCCTGTACATAATAACATCCGGCATGAAACAACGGATCAAAGGTAAACGTCAATCGACGGTCGAGATAGTAACCTGTTGCCGACCAAGGCACACGATCGGAAGAGGCATGAAAAAGACTGAATGAAGAACTGGATAGTTTTTCGTCATTCAGTCGGATGCTTACGGGCTGTTCGTCATTCAAGGCATCAGCCAGTTTGTTATATTCTTCATCTCCCAGGAGGGAACGGGTACGGTCTGCAAAAGATACGGGTAAGTCCATGTGCCAAATTATTTTATGTCCGCAAAGGTAATGCAAATCGAATGCATAACTTTCATGCTTGCATAAAAAAGTTATGTTAAGATGTAGCTTATCTTCTTCAAAGGAACATAAAAAGGCGATACAAGACAAAACCGCCGGGTACTAAAAACTAAGTTTGACGCCCGCAAAGTAGGAACGAGGTGCTCCCGGACCATAAATGTAACCGGAATCACGAGTGGCTCCTTTATCAAAATCTTTCTGATAAGAGTTGAATATATTTTGTACTCCTACGTTGAATTGCAGGCACATGCCGGAGAAATCTATATCATAAGCGACTTTAGCACCCAGTTCAAAGAAATCCGGGCTCTTCACCAACAAGTCTGCCGTACCATCTACTTCGGACATCAGGTGAGGCACATACATTTGCCCGGTATAATTACCGTTCAAGGCCACCGACAATGCCTTTGTGGGATTGAAAGTAGCAGTAAAATAGCCATAAACATCGGGGGTACGCAATAACCGGTCGCTAGATCGTTCTTTGTCAGACAGGTGCTCTTTGTCTGCACTCCACTCCTCGGGAGAGTCGTACAGACTGCGTTGCACAGTCAGTCCCGCCTGCAACTGGATTTTATCACGCCAAGCAATCTTTCCTTCCAATGTACCGCCATATACTTTTGCACCAGAACCGTTGACACGGGTTTGTATCAGATATCCGCTACCGTTCGGATCTTCTATCGGTGCTGTCAGCACAAATGGATCAGAGAGTTTTGTGAAGAAGCCTTCTACCAACAGGTTTGCCTGAAAGTCACCGAAATAGTGATACCAGTCCATCGAAGCATTCACACTGCGCGAACGTTCCTCTTTCAGATCCTTGGCACGAACGATGGAAATCAACTCGCCTCCCACATTGCTAATATGCAGGTCTTCGTCGAAAGCCTGCGGAGCACGAAAACCTTCGGCATAACTGAAACGGATATTTATATCTTGTGTAGGATTGTAGCGGACATTGGCACGAGGGCTGAAGATGGCTTTATCCATAATACTGTTCTTATCCAAACGTCCGCCTATCAGGAAACTCCATTGCTCACTTTTCCATTCATTCTGCACGTAGACACTTGCTATGTTCACTATTTGCTTCAAAGGATCGGGCGTATACTTATCAATCAACTGTTGCAGACGGTCGCCTGTTGCAGTAGGATCTTCCGCCAGGGCAGCATCGCGGTATTTTTGCATGTCTGTTGCCTTGTCATCCAGATTATCATGGTTAAATTCCACACCACCCGTCAAGTCGGAAGGCATGAAAAAGAGCTTATCAAAATGATAGATATACTGAGCACCCAATACACCGGTAAAGTCTGTGGTATGCCCATAGGCACTGTAATAACTATCGCGCACGATATGCTGGGCAGAGGCGTATGCATTGAATGAGTGTTTCTGGTCCTTGGAAAAGGCACTGAACTTCAATCCGCCCGTATTGATGGAATGTTCAATCTGCTCCACCAGTCCGGGCTTACCGGAACCATTCAAATTGGCATCTTCGGCAATGTGAGGCGGCAGATCAAAGCGGTTACCGCCACGACGAAACTCTTCCATGTGATGATATTCCAGATTCAGCTTGGAATAGGGATTCAGTCTATAATAAGCGTTTATGCCTACTGTCTGGTTCTTCAATTTGGGCAATTCGGAGAAGCCGTCCCCATTGGAATCCCATGCCGAACGGTGACGGTTCTGCCCGTAGATGTAGGCTCCCATTTTGTTGTCCGAAGATACCAGGGAAAGATTAAGCGTGGTATTATTGTCAAACGAACCAGAACCATCGAAATTGGAGATGGAGTGAGCAAACGAACCGGAGTTGCGGAGAGGTTCTTTCGTAATGATATTCACCGTTCCGGCAATGGCGGAAGAGCCGAATAGGGCCGAGCCACCTCCACGCACCACTTCCACACGCTCTATCATGTTGGCGGGAATTTGTTCCAAGCCGTAGACACCTGCCAGTGCAGAGAAGATAGGACGGGAATCAATCAATATCTGTGTATATTTTCCGTCCATACCATTGATACGTACCTGAGAGTAACCACAATTCTGGCAATCATTTTCTACACGTACACCCGGCTGGAATACAAGCCCCTGCGATAAGGTGTGCGAATTGGTCATATCGAATAGTTTCGGTGTAACGACTTTTACCAAGGTAGGTGCCAGTCGGCGAGCGGTTTCATTACGATTGGCTGTAACAACTACACCATCCAGGGCTACCATGTCTTCTTCCAGTTCGAAGTTTTCTTCCAGTGTCTTGCCTCGTTTCAGGGTTACTTTTCGTTCTTGTGGCTTATAACCTACGGCACTGACGGAGAGCGTAAACTCACCTTCCGGAAGGTTCTTCAAAAAGTAGTGTCCGGTACCATCAGTCATGGTTCCGATAGTGGTCCCTTTCAGGGCTACTGTCATATAGGGAAGGTGTTCTCCTGTTTTTTTCTCCAGTACGTGGCCGATGATATTGGCATCGGATTTATTTAAATCAATGGCATAAGCGGTGTGGGAGCTGTCTCTTATACACATCTGACGCTGCCGACG
>ENA-OZLH01001355-OZLH01001355.1-human-gut-metagenome-genome-assembly--contig:-NODE-1355-length-11837-cov-4.499660_pt1 | contig 11837 bp, 12 predicted proteins | sample MGYA00244832_ERZ653776 | MGnify/ENA primary metagenome ERZ653776 (study PRJEB26926, sample SAMN06165218) | human gut metagenome | biome: ENVO:00009003; feature: ENVO:2100002; material: ENVO:00002003...
GGATTCGGATAAGTACTTCGGCTACATAAAGGAATTCGGGCTGCCGGAAAAGAAGGCCTTCAAGGACTTTTCGCGAGGTATGAAGATGAAGCTGGCCATAGCCGTGGCACTGTCCCACGACCCGAAGCTGCTGGTGCTGGACGAGGCAACGGGAGGGCTGGACCCAATAGTGCGGGATGAGATACTCGACATATTCAACGACTTTACCCGGGATGAGAGCCACAGCGTACTCATATCTTCCCACATAGTAAGCGATTTGGAGAAGATATGTGACTATATAGCCTTTCTGCACCGGGGCAGGCTTGTGTTTGCCGAGGAAAAGGATATGCTCTATGAAAACTATGCGCTCGTCAATATGACCCGGGCGCAGCTTGCGGCCATGCCTAAGGGCAGCGTGCTTGGCAGCAGGGAGAACAGCTATGGGGCTGAGGTGCTTATGCTGAGGAGCGACATTCCTGCGGGTATGGTGCCGGAGCGCATAACAATAGAGGATATAATGCTTTATATGGCGAGGGAGGCGAGATAGCATGCGCGGACTTATAATGAAGGATATGCTCACAATAGCGAAGCAGGCCAAGGCATTCCTTATACTTATACTGTTTTTTGCCGTCATTCCCAGCTTTTCGGGGAGCAGCTTCGCCATGCTATATGCGGCCATGATGCCTATAAGCGCATTGGCCTACGATGAAAACTGCAAGTGGGATCAGCTTGCAGCCATGATGCCGTACAGCGTCAGGGCATCGGTGGAGAGCTGCCGGAATCGGCAGTCTTGGAACAGTGCTTTCGGGATGCGGAAGTAGGAGAACAACTCGCCCGACTGACCGTAGAAGTAGTCCAGCGTCATTTGGTGTGACCTCGGATTTTCAACTGTGTAGGTGTGCTCATGTGGAAAACCTCCTTCCCAATTTCTACAAAAGAAAAAGCTCACCTTCCTTTTTTGAAAGTGAGCCATGTAAAGCAAAAATGGTAACAGTAGGTGTCGAGTTTCGTAGGTGAAAATTTTCACCTACCGTTTCACCTACAAAGAGCCGTTTTAGAGACTAAAAGACACCAAAAGTTACGTCAAAGTACACAAAGGCACTTTTATGAAATTATCAGATAGTCACAAGATTTCACAAGAAAAATGGGATTTCAAAATTAGCGATGTTCTCATAACCGCAGGAGTGGGGGTTCGAATCCCTCATGGCCCATAAAAAAAAGACACCCACTCGGGTGTCTTTTTTTTATGGCGTCAGGACTGGAGCAATTCTTTTAGCTCCTCCGGGGTGTTCACGTTGCACACCACGGCATCGGGCAGGGATGTCCCCTCCAGGGAGATGGCCTGCCCGCCGACGGACTGGAACAGCCGCCCAACGCGGTGTTCCCCGGCGGCGAGGGCCGCCTGAATGGCCGGGAGGCACTGTTTGGTGTAGACGCCGCAGAGCGGGTGGAGGCGGTCCGCGCGGTCCCGCAGGGCCCAGGCGGGCCAGCCCTGGTCTGCAAAGCTGGCCAGAAACTCGGCTGCGGCCCGGTCAAAACAGGGCATATCACAGGCGGCGACCACAAGGCCGTCGCTCTGGCAGGCGGAAAGCGCTGCTGCCAGCCCGGCCAGCGGGCCCATGCCGGGCCGCGCGTCCGGCACCGGGGCAAAGCCAGTGCCCGCGGCCAGCTCCGGGGTGTTGGTGCTGAGCAGCTTTTCGTCAAAGCCCGCAAAGGCGGCGCGGAGCCCGTCCAGAATGAGGGCCCCGCTGCCATTGGGCAGCAGGGCTTTGGGGCTGCCGTCCATCCGGCGGTTCTGCCCGCCTGCAAGGATCAGCGCCCCCAGTGTGATGTGGCTCATGCCATGACCTCCCAGTGTCGTGTTTTTGTCGTTAGATGGTTTTTGTGGTTGCTTTTTGGAGCAACATGCTATATTATATAATATGTTATGTGCCGCAAAAGTGCAAGTCTCTCCGTCCATTTTCCGCGTGCCGCTTCTTGATCTCTTGCAGGCCGCGCGCTGGCGCTCATTCTATGATACTGAATATAACGGGTAAAAAGGAGAATATACCATGATCGGAACCATTGCCAACGCCAGCACGATTCTGGTGGGCAGCATCATCGGCAGCACCCTGCGCAAAGGATTTGACGAAAAATATAAAAACATCATGATGGATTCCATGGGCCTGGCTGCCACGGCGCTGGGCATCAACTCCGTCGTGCAGGCCATGCCTGACTCCAAATACCATGTGCTGTTTATCGTCAGTCTGGCGCTGGGCGGCATCATCGGCACGGCCCTCTCGCTGGACACCCTGTTTGACCGGGCGGTGTCCAAAATTTCTAAGGGCTCTAATCTGGCGCAGGGACTTTCCACGGCCATCCTGCTCTACTGCGCGGGCACCCTGTCCATCCTGGGCCCCATCCAGAGCGCGCTGCAGGGGGATAACACCTATCTGTTTACCAATGCGATTCTGGACGGTATCACGTCCATTGTGCTCTCTTCCACATTCGGGAGCGGCATTGCGCTGGCGGCCATCATCCTGTTCTGCTGGCAGGGTGCTATCTACCTGCTGGCGGGCCTTATTGCTCCGTTCATCACCGATACGCTGATGACGGAGATCAGTCTGGTGGGCGGCGTGCTGATCTTTGCCTCCGGCCTGGGCATCCTGGGCATCAAGAAGATCAAGACCCTCAACCTGCTGCCGGCTCTGCTCATTCCGCCCGTTGCCGTCACCATCCTGTCTCATTTTGGGATCTGAAAACACCTTATTATAACATCTCTGCGATTACGGGCAGCGCTTTCCAAAAGCGCTGCCCGTTTTTTTTTGGATTTCCCATTCTCCTTGGCTGGATATAACATATCTTGTTCTTGATTGTGCTGTTATGATGTGCCCGGACAAAAATTGTCTATATGCACAAAATATGCACAAATTGGCCGGATTTACTTTGTACGACTCTCTGATTCCGGCTGCTTTGCCGCAAAAATGTGAATAAAGTGTTGATATCCGAAAGATGACTTGTTATAATACATGATATGAAAACAAAAAGGCAAAAGCGAGGCAGGACAGGGTGGAGCACGCCCTGTCTGCCCGCGCTTTTGCAACGGAGGATTTCAGAAGAGAAAGGATCTGTTCACGATGTATGATTTCGACAAAGTGGTAGACCGCCGCGGTACCAGCAGCATTAAGTGGAATTTCCAGAACAGCTTTGGCCAGCAGAGCGGCCTGCTGCCCTACTGGATCGCGGATACCGATTTTGCAACGGTTCCGGAAGTGGTGCAGGCACTCCAGAAGCGCTGCGACCACTCCGTGATCGGCTATTCCAAACCGCTGCCCGGCGTTTACACCGCCATCCAGGGCTGGTGGGACCGCCGCCACGGCTGGAAGCCCGAGACCGACTGGATGCTGCTGAGCTACGGCGTGGTCACCGGCATTTACTTCACGCTGGACACCGTGGTGCCCAAGGGCGAGAAAGTCCTGACCTTTACCCCGGTGACCACGCCGTAGCTCAGCCATCAAGAACAGCGGCCACACTCTGGTGGACTGCCCGCTGGACCACAAGGACAACTACTACACCATCAACTGGGAGCTGCTGGAGAAAGAGCTGGCCGACGGCGTCAAGGCTGTGGTCTTCTGCAACCCCCACAACCCCATCGGCCGTGTCTGGACCGAGGAAGAGATGGAAAAGCTGGTGGAGCTGTGCGTCAAGTACAACGTCTACCTGCTGAGCGATGAGATCCACTGTGATTTCGGCTTCACCCGTCCCTGCACCACCGCGGGCAAGTTTACCCAGATCTACGACAAGCTGGTGGTCTACACCGCCATCAGCAAGACGTTCAACATGGCCGGTCTGGGCTCCTCCTGCATGATCATCCCCAATGCAGAGCTCAAGCAGAAGATCAAGGACGCTTACGACAGACGCTGGATGTTCGGCCCCTCCGACCTGGCGTTCACCGCCATGGAAGCCGCTTACACCTACGGTGACCAGTGGGTGGACGAGCAGTGCGAGTACCTCAAGGGCAGCGCTGAGATCGTCCGCAAGTTTGTGGAAGAAAAGATGCCCGAGGTCAAGGTCACCACCCACGAGGGCACGTTCCTGATGTGGCTGGATATGACCTGCTTTGGCAAGACCAGCGATGAGCTGACCGAGATCTTCGCCAAGGAGTACGGCCTGGCCATTGGCAACGGTGCACACTACGGCAAGCAGGCCGAGGGCTATATGCGCCTGAACATCGGCTGTGCCCGCGGCATCCTGCAGAAGGGTCTGGATCAGATGGCCAAGATGTACGCGGATTACATCAACAAGTAAGGTTTTGTTCTTCTAGCCGCGGGCCTGCTCCCCGGGCTTTTTGAAACGGCTGCCCCACACAGCCGCTTGTCCGCCACACACCCATAAGAAGAGGAAAATCTCCTGAGCAACACTCCCGGGGCCAGCCCTGCCGCTTTACGCCGGAACAGCGGGGCCAGCTGATACGCTACGGCCTGGAAGAATCTTTTATTGACCAACTGGAGGCGACAATATGACGGAACTGGAACGCAAGATCAAGGCGAAGATCCCCGGCCCGGACACGGGCATCGAGGTGCGCCATACTATATGCGATATCTGCTCTCCCGGGATGCACTGCGGCATCAATGCCTACATCAAGGATGGCAAGGTGATCAAGATCGAGGGCATCGACGGCCACCCCTCCAACGATGGCCGCCTGTGCACCAAGGGCCTGTCCAACCGCCAGTACATCTACCGGGAGGATCGCGTCCTCACCCCTCTCAAGCGGGTGGGCAAGCGCGGCGAGGGCAAGTTTGAACCCATCACCTGGGACGAGGCTTACGCCGAGATCGCCAAGGGGCTGAATGCCGCCAAGGCAAAGTACGGCGCGGAGAGCGTGGCGTTCTACTCCGGCTACTCCAAGTGGTACCGCCAGATGCTCCGCCGCCTGGCCTACGCTTTCGGCAGCCCCAACTACGGCTGTGAGTCCAGCGCCTGCTACACCGCTGCCTTTATGGCCTGGAAAGTGGCAGCTGGTGAGCAGGGGAGGCCGGATATGGCCAACAGCGACCTGTTCTTGGGCTGGGCATTCAATCCGTTCTACTCCTCTTACATGAAGGCCCGCCGTGCCATGGCTCTGAAAGAAAAGGGCCTGAAGTTCCTCATCGTGGACACCCGCCGCACCCCCGCCAGCGAGAAGCTGGCCGACCTGTTCCTCCAGCCCCGCACCGGCACCGACGGCGCTCTGGCCCACGCCATTGCCAACGTGCTGATCCAGAACGGCTGGATCGACAAGCCCTACATCGACAAATACGTCTACGGCTTCGACGAGTACGCGGAGTATGTCAGCCAGTTCAACGAGAGCAACATTGAGCAGCTGACCGATGTGCCCTACAGCCAGGTGGTGGAGGCCGCCAAGCTCATCCACGAGAACAAGCGGATCAGCTGCAACGAGTCCTCGGCCCCCCTGTGCCATCACCGCAACGGCCTGCAGAACTACCGCGCCGTCATGGCACTGATCGCCATTACCGGCAACTTTGACCGCGAGGGCGGCCAGCTGCTCAGCCCCCACAGCTATATGCACGTTGGCTGCGGCTGGGAAGCCCATGAGCACCAGTACCTGTACGAGACCCGCCCGAAGAACGTCAAGGATCCCGTGGGCGCTCCCCGCTTCCCGCTGTGGAACTATTTGGAGGGCGAGATGCAGGCCATGGACATGCCCCGCCAGATCCTGGAGGGCACGCCCTACCCGCTCCGCGCTGTCTTTGCGCTGGGCATGAACGCCCGCATGTTCCCCAACTCCGGCCGGATGTTCAAAGCCCTGGAGAGCCTGGACTTCTTTGTGGATACCGACCTGTTCATGACCGATGCCGCCAAGTACGCCGACATCGTGCTGCCCGCCTGCTCCAGCTTTGAGCGCGGCGAGTTCAAACCCTACCCCGGCGGCACGGCCTGGTACACCAGCCCGGTCATCCAGCCCCTGGGCCAGGCCAAGAGCGACACCGACATCGTCACCGAGCTGGCCCGCTATATGGACCTGCCCGATGAGCAGCTGAAAGAGGGCTATGAGTCCTTTGTCCAGAAGTACATTCTGGATGACCTGGGCTTTACCGTGGAGCAGCTCAAGAAAGTGGACCTGCCCATCCCGGTGTGTAAACCCGAGCCCCATGTGGACTATCAGGAGCTGGACAAGGGTTTGAAGACCCCCACCGGCAAGTTTGAGCTCAAGAGCGCCATCATGGAGAACCACCCCGAGTGGGGCCTGGACGCTCTGCCCACCTATAAGGACCCGCTGGACGGTGCTGACCCCGAGAAATATCCGTTCATGTTCACCTCCGGCAGCCGCATCCCCAACGCCATCCACTCCCGCCTGCACGGCGTGCCTGCCAACCGCAGCCTCCGCCCCGTGCCCACCGCGGATATGAACAACGAGGACTGCGAGGCGCTGGGCGTCAAGGACGGCGACCGCGTCACCATTTCCACCCCGCGTGGCAGCGTCACGGTGAACGTGCACCCCACCCACACCGTGCCCGAGGGCCTGGTCAACCTGTACCACGGTTACTCTGAGGCGGATGCCAACAGCCTGCTGGACGAGAACCATCTGGACCCGTACTCGGGCTTCCCGGCTTACCGCTCTACCCGCTGCGCGGTCAAAAAGGAGGGCTGAGCCCCATGAAGAAATATCTGTTTTTTGATTCGGCCAAGTGCTCGGCCTGCGGTGCCTGCGCCCTGGCCTGCATTGACCAGAACGATGTGGATGTGGCCAGCGGCCAGCAGCCGTTCCGCCACACCTTTACCCTGGAGAACAAACAGGGCGACCTGAGCTTCTACTCCGTGTCCTGTATGCACTGCGCCGACGCGCCCTGCGTGATGGGCTGCCCCTGCGGCTGCCTGACCAAGGACGCCGAGACCGGCTTTACCCTGTACGATACCACCAACTGCATCGGCTGCCGCGCCTGCGCCAGGGCCTGCCCTTACGGCGTGCCCAGCTTTGGCCCGGACGGCAAGATGCGCAAGTGCGACGCCTGCATCGAGCGCCAGCGCGCCGGGATGCTGCCTGCCTGCGTCAAGGTCTGCCCCACGGGCGCTCTGGTGCTGCTGACCGAAGACGAGTTCAAGGCCCGTCAGGCAGCGGAGTAACCTTTAAAAATCACAGTTTTTGAAAGCGCGGTGCAAAACAAGTTGCACTGCGCTTTTTTCTGTGCTAAACTGAACCTGTGCGGAAATGCGATTGTTGGAAATAGGGAAATAGCGTTTAAAAGCTTAGAATAGGAAAAAGAAAATTTTATGGCCAATCAATATCGAGTCAAAACCGGCGTCAAGCTGTATACGCAGGTGCTGGAGCAGGTCAAAAGCATGATCGCGCAGGGCGTGTACCAAAAAGGGGACCTGCTCCCCAGCGAGAAAGAGCTCATTGAGATGATGGGGGTCAGCCGCATCACGGTGCGCAAGGCCCTGCAGATCCTCAGCGAGGCAGGTGTCATCGAGACCCGCAAGGGCAAGGGCAGCTTTGTGGCAGTGGATGCCAGTGAGCTGGCCCCCGCCAGCATGGACCTGAAAAAGTACTGTGAATCGTTCGTTCAGGCTACCCGGGCCCGGCTGCTGCTGGAACCCGCCATTGCCCGGCAGGCCGCCCAGACCGCCACCCCGGAGGAACTGGAACAGCTGCGCAAGAATGTCCACACGGCCCTGCCGATGGATCGTTTCCACGATGTGTTGGTGGAAATGGTGCATAACCCGCTGGTGACGGACTGGATCCAGCAGAGCCACCGGCTGGAAACGGACCCCACCCTCTCGACCCTCATCCCGCCGGCCCGGCAGCGGAGCATGTCCCCGCAGCTGGAGGCACAGCACCAGAAAATTTATGAGGCGATCCGGGACCACAAGAGCGAGCACGCCTATTTCTACATGAAAGAGCACCTCGAATTTGTGTTGGAGAGCTATCAGGAATATTTCGCCATGTTTTATTGAGCAGCGTATCAAAAAGGCAGTGCCGCCCGGCACTGCCTTTTTGCGTGCTTATTTCTGGAACGCGTCGTCGGCCTTGAAATGCTTTTCAAACGCCGCAAACACGGCCTCCCGGGCTTCTTTTTCAAAGGCGAGGTAGCGGTCCAGCAGCTCTTCGCCCTGAGGGGTCAGGGTGCTGCCCGCCCGTTTGGTGCCGCCTTTCTGGGTGTCCAGCAGGGGGATGCCAAGGTCGGCCTCAGCGCTCTTGAGCAGCCGCCACGCCTTGGAGTAGGAGAGCCCCATCTGGGCGCAGGCGGCCCGCAGGGAGCTGCCCTGCCGCACCAGCATCATAATGGAGACGATGCCCTTGCCGAAATGTGGGCTTGTATTATAAATTTGCAGCTTCATCATAACATGCTGCGGGCCCCGGGCCGTGCTTCCCGGGCGTTCCTGCGTCATCAAAAAAGAGACACTTCCTTTCGATTTTTCCTGTATTTTCATCTCTTTTCACAAAGATATTATACCATTATTGTTTCTTTGACACAATGGTTGATTTTTGCGGGAATTTCCATTATACTCTATAAAGAACATAACAAGCGAGGGTTCGCGCGAAAGGGAGCGTGTTTTTATGAAGCTGATGCGTACGGAGGATGCCATTGGGCAGGTGCTCTGCCACGATATCACCCAGATCATCCCGGGGGTCAAGAAAGGCCCGGTCTTCCAAAAAGGCCATATCATTGCCCCGGAGGACGTGCCTGTCCTGCTGAGCGTGGGCAAGGAGCATGTCTACATCTGGGAAAAAGATGACACCCGCTTCCATGAGAACGAGGCCGCGCGGATCCTGTGCGAGATGAGCCGGAACGACTACATGGACGCCAGCGAGCCCAGCGAGGGCAAAATTGAGCTGACGGCACAGGTGGACGGCCTGTTCACGCTGGACCGCCAGCGGCTCTACGCCGTGAACAGCCTGGGCGAAATGATGATCGCCACCCGGCACGCCGGCCCCGTGAAAAAGGGCGACAAGCTGGCCGGAATGCGGGTCATCCCGCTGGTCATTGAGAAAGAGAAGATGGCCGAGGCCCGCGAGACGGCGGGCAATACCCCGCTGCTTACCCTGACCCCCTACCGCGCCCTGAAAGTGGGCCTCGTCACCACGGGCAGTGAGGTGTACGATGGCCGCATTCAGGACCAGTTCACCCCGGTCATCAAGGCAAAGCTGGCCGAGTATGGGGCCGAAGTGACCCACCACGTTCTCCTGCCGGATGATCACGCGGCTGTAACCGAGAAGATCAAAGAATTTCTGGCCGACGGCGTGGACATGGTGCTCTGCACCGGCGGCATGAGCGTGGACCCTGACGACAAGACCCCGCTGGCCATCAAAAATGCAGGCGTGAACGTGGTCACTTATGGTGCCCCGGTGCTGCCCGGTGCCATGTTCCTGCTCAGCTATACGGACGATGGCCGCCCGGTCTGCGGCCTGCCCGGCTGTGTGATGTACGCCAAGCGGACGATTTTTGATTTGGTGCTGCCTTACCTGGCAGTCGGCGTGCCGGTGACCAGGGAGCAGATCGCCGCTTATGGCGAGGGCGGCCTCTGCCTGAACTGCAAGGTCTGCACCTGGCCCAACTGCGGTTTCGGAAAAGGAGTTTAAACGGAATGGACAATCATTTTACCCATGTGGACGCTGCGGGCAATGCCCGGATGGTGGATGTGGGCGAAAAAGCCGTCACCCACCGCACGGCAGTGGCCGTGGGCCGCGTCACCATGAGCCCGGAGTGCTTTGCGGCCGTGGCCGAGGGCCGCGCCAAAAAGGGCGATGTGCTGGGCGTGGCGCAGGTGGCTGGCATCATGGCCACCAAGCGCACCAGCGACCTGATCCCCCTCTGCCACACCCTGCTGCTGACCAAGAGCGCTGTGGAATTCACCCTCCACCCGGAGGAGCACAGCATCGAGGCGAAATGCACCGTCCGGTGCGAGGGCCAGACCGGCGTGGAGATGGAGGCCCTGACCGGCGTTTCGGTGGCCCTGCTGACGGTCTACGATATGTGCAAGGCCATTGACAAGCGGATGACGCTGGGCGAGATCCATCTGGTGGAAAAGCACGGCGGCAAGAGCGGCGATTTTTATTTTGAGGAGCAAGAGCATTGAAAGACCATTTCGGGCGGAACATCAATTACCTGCGTCTGTCCATCACCGACCGCTGCAACCTGCGCTGCAAATACTGTATGCCCCACGGGGTGGAGTTCACGCCCCATGAGCAGATCTTGACCTACGAAGAATTCCTGCGCGTTGCGCGGGCGGCGGTGCATCTGGGCATTCCCCGCTTCAAGATCACGGGCGGGGAGCCGCTGGTGCGCAAGGGGGTCACGGATTTTATCGCGGCCCTCAAGCGGCTGCCCGGCGTGGAGGAAGTGACCCTGACCACCAACGGTGTCCGGCTGGCGGAGCTGGTCCCGGCGCTGAAAGCCGCGGGCGTGGACGGCGTGAACATCAGCCTGGACGCCGCCGACCCGGAAACGTTCCAAGCCATCACGGGCTTTGACCAGCTCGGGAACGTGCTAGCCGGGCTGGACGCCAGTCTGGCGGCGGGGCTCCACACCAAAATCAACTTTGTGCTGCTGGCGGGCTGCGAGGGCCGGGTGCTCCCGGTGGCAAAGCTGGCTCAGAGCCGCCCGGTGGATGTGCGGTTCATCGAGGTCATGCCCATCGGCGCGGGGGCGGAGAGCCGCGGTCTTGCCCCGGCGGAGGCCCGCAAACTGCTGCTGGCCCAGTGGCCCGACCTGCACCCGGTGGACGAGCACCGGGGCAACGGCCCGGCCCACTACGACGCCAGCGCCCGGCTGCTGGGCCGCATCGGCTGGATCGAGGCCGTGAGCCACGCGTTCTGCGCCAGCTGCAACCGGGCGCGGGTGACCAGCACCGGCCTGCTCAAGCCCTGCCTGTGCTACGGCGAGGGCACCGATCTGCGGGTCCTGCTCCGCGGCGGGGCCGGTGACGCGGCTTTGGAACAGGCCATGGCGGCCACCATCTACGAAAAGCCCCGGTCCCACTGCTTTGGCAGGGGTCCGATCACGGAGCAGCACGTCATGGCGGCCATTGGCGGCTGAAAATAGGAAAACATCGAGGATTTTATACTTATGGGAATCATCCAAGCAATTTGCATTTCCGAAGTCCGGGGCGTGCAGAAGCACGCCATCCCGGAAGCCGACCTGACCCCGGAGTGGGGCATTGTGGGCGACGCCCACGGCGGCAACTGGCACCGGCAGGTCAGCCTGCTGGGGCTGGAAAAAATCGAAGCGTTCCGCGCCAAGGGGGCCGATGTGGCTTATGGCGCGTTTGGGGAAAATCTGGTGGTGGACGGGTTCGATTTCCGCACCCTGCCCGTGGGCAGCCTGCTGGCGGTGGGCGATGTCCTGCTCCAGATGACCCAGATCGGCAAGGAGTGCCACAACCACTGCGCCATCTACAAGGCCGTGGGCGACTGCATCATGCCCCGGGAGGGCGTGTTTGCCAAGGTGCTCCACGGCGGCCACATCAAGGTGGGCGACGAGATGAAGCTCATCCCCCGCGCCGAGCCCCTGCCCTGGCAGGCGGCGGTCATCACCCTGAGCGATAAAGGTGCCCGGGGCGAGCGGGAGGACAAGAGCGGCCCCGCCATCGTCCAGCGGCTGGAAGCCGAGGGCTACGAGGTGGTGGAGCAGATCCTGCTGGCGGACGACGCCGCGGCCCTGAAGACCACCCTGACGCGCCTGGCCGACCAGCGTCAGCTCGATTTGATCCTGACCACCGGCGGCACCGGCTTTGGCCCCCGGGATGTGACCCCCGAGGCCACCATGGCCGTGGCCACCCGCCTGGCCCCCGGCATTGCCGAGGCCATCCGGGCTGCTTCGCTGGCCATCACCCCCCGCGCGATGCTCTCCCGCGCGGCGTCGGTCATCCGGGGGAAG
>ENA-OZLH01001356-OZLH01001356.1-human-gut-metagenome-genome-assembly--contig:-NODE-1356-length-11828-cov-7.107194_pt1 | contig 11828 bp, 13 predicted proteins | sample MGYA00244832_ERZ653776 | MGnify/ENA primary metagenome ERZ653776 (study PRJEB26926, sample SAMN06165218) | human gut metagenome | biome: ENVO:00009003; feature: ENVO:2100002; material: ENVO:00002003...
TCTCGTGGGCTCGGAGATGTGTATAAGAGACAGTCTATATCTCATGTGAAAAATATTCATGAATAAAGCGGATGGACAAAAAGGCTAGCTGTGATTAAAAAAGAGGCCACGAAGGATGGCAAGCAGAAACGTAGCGAGCGCGTTTACAAGCGAGTAGAGGAGGCGCAGTGTGACTTTTTGGGGAAGAGGAGCGATGACGAAAAGTGTGCGCGTCGGGGGAAAACTTCTATGTTAGCATGAATATAGAGAACTGGAAAAGAAGGAAGATGTAAAAAGATGGCGCAGGCAAGAGAAGCAAAATACATGACGATAGACACGTTTCGAGGAGTGGACTTTTCAAATGACGATATGGCGGTAAACTCTGCGCGCTCACCTATAGGAAGGAATATCATTGCAGACGTCGCGGGAAGGCCGGAATTGAGGCCGGGGATCACACCATTGATGATTAAAAACGAAAACGGTGGATATCCAAAGGTCGGCACCATTTACGCGATTACGCAGCATAACGAATATACAATCATATGTTCAGCATACGGGCCATATGCATGCAAACGGGAGGGACAAGAATATATAGTCAAATATAAAGAGAGCATGACTATATTCCAAAGCAATAAGAATGTGGCGATATTCAAGATGAATGACCTTACATACATCATATCTTCGACTGCTTACATATACTTCAGGTCTTCATTGCCTGTAGGAGTAGAACCAGACACAGAAGAAGCGGAGAAGTATCCGCTTGGGTTTAGCATAGTTGAACCGTATATCCCAACGACGACGATAAACAGGACGCCTGCGGGCGGAGGAGTAGTCTATGAGGCGATCAACCTCATAAGCCCGCGCAGAAAAAACAGCTTTGTCGGCGATGGAACATCTAGTAAATTCTGGCTTGACGGAAAGCTTTATACAGACTACGACAGTCAGTTCAAGGCGGAGGTAAACGGAAGCATGGCGGGAATCAAAAGTTTTGGAAATGCTACCAGAGAGGGATTTGGAGACGCAGAATACGGCTGGGTCGAATTGAACAACGTACCGCCGGACGGCAATGGGATAGACAATGTTGTCATAACGTATCAGACGGCGGATGAGAATGTTAACAAGCAAAACAAGGACAAGATCTTGAAATGCACGATCGCCTCGACTTACGGCGTTGGAAACGACAGCAGGGTATTTGTATCGGGAAACTCTGACTTTCCCAATATGGACTTTTGCAGCGCGCTATATGACCCGACGTATTTTCCGGATACAGGATTTACGCAGATAGGTGACGACGGTCCGATATACGGATATTTAAAGAACGACGGTAAGCAAGTCGTAATCAAGAAGTCGGACGAGGGCGAAAGCAACTTGTTTTTAAGAAATGCAAGTCTTCAGGAGACCCTAGCCATAGATGGGGAGAACTCAGAGACGACGACGGTGTTTTCCGTTACAGAAGGCATAGCGGGGTTAGGGCTTTGCGCAGTGGGGGCGACAGTAAATATCAACGGAGATGCTATGTTTTTGACACCGCAGGGATTATACGGCCTTGAGACAAACAGTGTAACAAACCAGAGGACAGCACAGCTAAGATCGTTTTACATCAACCGAAAGCTCGTGAAGGAGAATTTAAAAGAGGCGCATTTATGCGCTTGGGGCAAATACGTAATAATCGCAGTGGAAAACCACATGTATATCGGCGACACACAGCAGACGAATGAGAACCCAAATGGATATATAGGTTATGAATGGTATTATTGGGAGCTGCCGGTCGACATCAGGATTAATACGATTACGAATATAGACGGCACGCTCGTTATTGGGCTCAAATCGTCGACGTTAACACAGGATAAGCCGGTGGTCTATGAATTCAAAAGCACCGCAGACGGAATGAAGATGTATTCGGACGAAATAGATGGGGAGCGTTTAGGCATAGACGCCGTTTGGTCGACACCGATCCTCTACGGCGGCGACTTTATGAGATATAAGACCATTTCTAAGAGGGGATGCGGCGTTTTAGCAAAGCCGTTTTCGAGAGGAAGCGGAGAAATACTTATAACCACAGATAAAAGCCTACAGAAGGGAGCAGGAGAGTTCACGACGGACATATTTGATTGGAACGATATCGACTTTAACCGATTTACCTTTAACATGCGCGAAGAGCCGAGAGTGAAGGTGTATCCCAAAAAGCATAGAAAGGTGCTTTTCTTTCAAATGGCAGTCAGGCATACGGCGCCGGACGAGGGATTTGGCATCGCGGCGATGAGGATAGCCTATACGTTGGGAAGCTTAACAAAGAGAGGAAATTAATGCGGGGACACCAACCGCGTTAAAAATATAGAAACATAGGAGGCAGCAAATGGAGCAGGACACCAATGTTCTAAACGCTGAAGAGCAAGAGATTACCTTTGACCCTTCGGATTTTGGGCTGGAAGAGACCGAGACGTCGGAAACATCGAACAGCGGCAATGTCGAAGAACAAGAAGGAGAAGAAAAAAAGGCCGAAGAATTAAGCGAACCGGACACCCACGAGGAGCGAGGCGAGGAGGCCGAAAAGGAGGAAGAAGAGGGCTTTGAAGTTAAGTTTTTAGGCGAAACAAAGCGGCTTTCCAAAGAGGAGGCAAAGACGTTTGCGCAAAAAGGGCTTAACTATGACCATCTTCAAGAGGAATTCAACGCGCTTAAGGAAAATGCGCTGGTGAAAGCGGCGCTTAACAGCGTAAAGCATTCGGGAATGAGCGAGCAGGATTTTGCAAATTACCTGAATGAGAGGACAAGAGAAATACAAATAGGAAAAATTTCAAAAGAAAGGGGTATTGACGAAGAAGCAGCGGGAGCAGTTGTCGACGCACTCATGGCCGAGCAGGGAAAGGCGGATAAGTTATCTGATGATGTGAAGCAGATGCAGCGCGAAAATGAACAGCTAAAGGAGTATAAGCGTTTAAATGAGCTCAAAGAAGAAATGAGGCGCGAATGGCGAAGCTTTAGCGAACAGCATCCAGAGTATAACACGATGGATGATCTTCCTGACGGCGTGAAAGAAGCGATTAAGTCGGGCGAGGCGCTCGAGACGGCATATATGAAATACGAAAATGCCAAACTCAAAGAGGACTTAAGGAAGAAGAGCGCAGCACAGAAGACGCCGGGAGCAGCAGCCGGAACCGGAAACGGCGAGGAAGAGGACGACTTTCTAAAGGGCTTCTTCGGAAAGTATTAAAACAATGGCAGTAAATTTAGCAAGTAAATATGAAAAACAGTTTGACGCGGCATTTAAGCCGAGCTCGTATTTAGAGGGAAAATGCTCCTCCAAATATAATTTTGACGGGGCAAAGAAGATCAACATCTACTCGCCTGTAACGGCGGCGCTTGTGGACTACACGAGAAGCGGAACTTCGAGATACGGCACACCCGAAGAGATGCAGAACACCTTGCAGGAGCTTGAGCTTACGCAGGACAAGGGCTTTACACAGACCCTAGACAGGGGAAATTATTCCGATTCCATGATGGCGATCTCCGCAGGGGCATGGATGCAGGAACAGATTGCACAGGTGATTGTTCCGAATTCGGAGAAATACGCGTTTTCGCAGTTTATTAAACTGGCAGGACAGGTCGTCACTGTGACAGCGGCGGTTGAAAAGAGCGATGTCGCGACTGGGCTTATGAGCCTTGCAACGGCGCTTACCAATCACAACGTACCCGAACAGGGGAGATATCTATATATTCCGGCATCGCATCATGCGAAACTTAAGCTTTCCGATGAGTTTATCGCAATTCAGAACTTAGGCGAAAAATCAGTAGGAAAGGGCGTCATCGGCGAGTTTTCAGGAACGCCTGTGGTATGCATACCAGACAGCTACTTCCCTGCGGACTGTTATGCGCTGATGGCGCATAGGGACGCGATCATCAATCCAAAAAAGATATCGACCTTTAAGACGCACACTAATCCTCCGGGAATTGATGGCTGGCTCATGGAAGGCCGCGTATACTATGACGCATTTGTATTGGCTTCCAAGTGCTGGGGCGTTGCGGCACTCGTATTAGCTTCTAAGAAGTCAAGTGTTACTTTAACGACGGCGGGAGTTGCATCCGGAACAAATACAAAGGAAATATGGTGCACAACTGACGGCACAGACCCGAGATATTCCAAGACAAAGTTTGTCTACACTTCTGCAATTGGTGAAGCAGGTGATACGATTAAGGCGGTCGGCTTAGGCAACGACGGCTATTTCACGTCAGATGTAGTTACTGAGACGAGAGCAGGGAGCTAAAAGAATAAGGGGCGGCAAAATGCCGCCCTTCAGTCAATAGGAGAGAATTATGACGGCGGACGATATTTTTAATACGGTGCTGGGGCTGATGTTTTGTATGAAAGAGGAAAAAGCAGACTATGAAAGCTCTTTTATTCCCATGCTCAACATCGTCCTTGCAGAGACGTTTCATATGAATAATGCGCGCCGAATGGGAAGCGGAAAGGAGGAGCTTTCCAGCATTCCAGAGGTGAAGAAACTATCGGATGAGATAGAGTACGAGGACATCATCTTAAGAAAGACAGTTCCCTATGGAGTAGCAGGAATGTTATATGCAGAGGACGACGACACGGGAATGGGAAATTACTATAGAGAAAAATATGAGCAAATGAAGGCGGAGACGGGTTTTGCGAGATTTGAACCCGCAATAGAGGAGGTGTGAGCTTTTGAGCATAGAGGAGAAGATTGCCGCGGTGAGAGCGGCAAAGACAACGCCGGACGACTATGAGGGAAAGCGAATTACTGAGCTCGAGGATACGGTATTAAACAGTGCGGATGAATTAAAAGCGCGGTTTGATGCGAATGTGGAGGATGTATTAGACCCAGCGCATAACGAACTGTGCGAGGCGACGGCACAGGCGCTGGAGGAGCAAAAGACGACGACACAGGATGAGCTTGCTGGAAAGTCGGACATCACGCACACGCACGCACTGACGGATGACAAGATAAAAGGCATTTTACCCATTACAAAGGGCGGCACCGGTGCGGTAGAGGCAAATGCGGCGCGTATAAATTTAAAAGCTGCGGAAATAGGACACTCGCACACGTTTGGCACGAGCTCTTTAATCGGAACACTTTCGATTTCACAGGGAGGAACGGGAGCAACGAGCTCGACGCAGGCGCTTAGTAACTTAGGCGCGGCGCATGTAGGGCATTTACACGAACTATCAGGAATAGGGTTAACGGGAACGCTTCCGGTTTTAAAAGGCGGCACAGGAGCGACGACAAAGGAACAGGCCCGTACAAACTTAGAAGCAGCGGCGACGGTTCATGTCCATGCGCTCACTGACGCAGGGATAGTGGGAACATTGCCTGTCTCAAAGGGCGGCACAGGCGCGACGAGCGCATCACAGGCACTTACTAACTTAGGAGCAGCACACGTAGGACATTTACATCAGCTGTCAGGAATGGGCATTGTGGGCACACTCCCGATAACAAAAGGCGGCACAGGCGCGACAACGCAGATAGCGGCGCTTACGAGCTTAGGCGCGGCAGCGGCGAGCCATACCCATAGCGTTTCAGATATTGAAGGTCTAGAATCGGGAAGCGATATCAGCGAGGCGATGATTGCGGAACATAATGCTTCAAGCTCGGCGCATGCGGCGCTTTTTGGTGCAAAGGCAAATATTGAGCACACCCATGAACAAAGCGATGTGACAGGACTGTCAGCAGCATTGTCGGGAAAATCCGATACAGGACATAAACACGTCGTTTCAGATATTGAGGGATTAGAGAGCGGCGGAGAGATAAGCGAAGCGATGATCGCAGAGCATAATATCAGCGAAACAGCACATTCCGCACTTTTTAATGCAAAGGCAAGCGCAGTCCACAGCCACGAACAGGCGGATATCGCAGGACTGTCAGATGTGATTTCTGGCAAGGCAAACACAGTTCACAGTCATACGCAAGCGGATATTACGGGGCTTGAAGAGGCGCTTTTGTTAAAGGCGGCGGCGGATCATACCCATGCGCAGGTTGATGTGACGGGATTAGTTGACGCTTTAGATGCAAAGGCAGGAAGCGACCATTCGCACGCACTGACAGATGACAAGATAACGGGAACTCTGCCTGTCGCGAAGGGAGGAACAGGAGCGACAAGTGCAGCGGCGGCATTAACAAGCTTAGGTGCGGCAAGTTCCAGCCATACGCATTCGCTTACATCTTCAACGATATCAGGAACGCTGCCCATCTCAAAGGGAGGAACGGGAGCGACGAGCGCATCTTCGGCCCTTTCAAACTTGGGAGCAGCGAGCGCGAGCCACACACATTCATTGTCATCATCGACGATAACGGGAACGCTGCCCATCTCAAAGGGCGGAACAGGAGCGACGAGTGCAACAGATGCACTAAGAAAATTAGGCATAAAGTCAGGAGAGGTTTCTGTAACGGTTCCCAAAGGAGAAGTGAGAGGGTCAGAAGTGATTACGTTTGATGAAGCGTACCCCAATACGAATTATATAATCGTGGTGTCAGTTTACTCTGGAATTGCCGGAGGCAATGAAGGCAGGACTGCCACCTTTACGGCAAAAACGGCAACTGGATTTGAATTGCGATTAGGCATGAACAATGCGTCAACGACGCAGGCAAACAGCGCTGCATGTTCATGGATAACAATGCCATTCACAGATGAATAAGGAGGAAAGAAAAGATGGTAATCAGGACAAATGAAGAGGGGTATATCACGGCGTATTCGGTGGGAAGCGGACACATCCAAGGGATGAAATACGAAGGAGAAGTGCCGGAGGGCTTTTATGAATGCATGGGAGCATACAAGCTCATAGAAGGACAGCTTGTTTTAGATGAAGAGAAAAAAGCACAGCTAAGGAACAGCAATCATTAACGGAGGAAAAAAGAATGAATATAGTACTTAGATTAAAGAACAAGACGACGCTAATTTCACTAATCGCGGCGGTGATTACGCTGATATATCAGGTTTTGGGGCTATGCGGGATTGTCCCCAAGATAAGTGACGAGGCGCTGATGAATGTGGCGGGTGTAGCAGTAAACATCTTGTGTATGCTGGGGATCGTAGTAGACCCGACGACAAAGGGAGTTAAGGACAGCGAACAAGCGATGAGCTATACGGAGCCGAAGAAATGAGAGAGACGATATTAGCGGGCGTACTGACGGGGGTGATTATGCTCATCGTAGGCGCGCTCGCGGGACGAATAACCATACGTACAAAGACGGCGAAGAGGGTGAACGATATGAGCCAAAAGATGATAACACTTGAAAAGAAGCTGGACGAGCATTTGGTAGAGAGTGAGGAGAGAAACGAGCTCATATTAGAAAGCCTGCTTGCCATTATGCTGACCTTAAAGAAGGGTTCAGCAAACGGGGAAATAGACGGAGCATTAGAGAGGCTCAACAGCTACACCATCCGCAAGGGAAGCAAATAACAGCATTGTAAGGAAAAAAGAAGTACAACAGACTTTGAGAAGACAAGAAAAGGAAGCAAATAGAATATGAGTAACAGTTCATTGATTAGTTTTACGAAAATTTCACCGAATAAAACGCCCAACCGCAGCCACAAGATCGACACGATCACAATACACTGCGTTGTAGGGCAGTGCACAGTAGAGGCATTGGGAAATTTATTCGCGTCCACGGCAAAACATGCGTCGTCCAATTACGGCATTGGATATGATGGGAAAATAGGCATGTACGTCGAGGAAAAGGATTGCTCGTGGTGTTCTTCGAGCACGGCGAACGACAGCAGGGCGGTGACGATTGAGGTTGCCAGCGACACAACACATCCCTACGCAGTTACAGATAAGGCATATGCAGCGCTGATCGACCTTGTAACGGATATCTGTAAGCGAAACGGCATAAAAGAGCTCAAATGGAAGGCGGATAAGTCGCTTATAGGGCAGGTGGACAAGCAGAATATGACGGTGCATCGCTGGTTTGCGCCCAAGGCATGTCCGGGCGAATACCTTTACAGCCGTCACGCAGACATTGCCGCAAAGGTCAATAAACGCCTGAAAGTACAGGAAGAGCCAGAAAAGGATACAATTTACCGGGTACAGGTAGGCGCATTTTCGAACGAGAAAAACGCGAAGACACAGCTTCAAAAGATCGAAGCCGCAGGATTTGACGCCTTTATCACGCAGGTGGACGGCCTATACAAAGTACAAGTAGGGGCGTTTACTAAAAAGGAAAATGCGCAGACGCAGATGCAGAAAGTTAAGAAAGCAGGGTTTGATGCCTTTATTACCACAAAAGGCGGGTCATCCATTTCTCCCAAAAAGACGGTTGAAGAGCTTGCGAAGGAAGTGATTGCCGGAAAGTGGGGAAGCGGAATGGACCGCAAAAACAGGCTTACACAGGCCGGATATGACTATGAAGCAGTTCAGGCAGAAGTAAACAGGATTATGAAAAAGTAAAATTAAAGTTTATCGGTTGGAGGTATGCGCGATGTTGTGGACTTTGATAGTTTTAGGGATTATCCATTTTTTTATGTTATCGCTAATGACGGCGGCAGTGGTATACATAGCGATAGACAGATATAAGGCAGGGCGAGAGAGGAAGAATAGTGCCGCGCATAAGCAGAATAAGACGGACAAAGGGGAAGACAAAAAAGAGGACTTACAAAAGAGAATGGACGAAGAGATGAGAAACATGATGAACTATTTCGGAGATGCGCAGGGGGGTAAATGATGAAAGACCCATTTTTACAGATAAGCGAAGCAAAAAAGAAGAACGCAATCGCTAGGTTAAAAAGATATAGGGAGAGTCATCCGCCTTCTAGGCTTTTTGAGGAGTACAGAAAGGGACTCAATTATAAGAGCAGCAACGACGTATTTGAAAATGCTAAAAAGAATGAAAACTTTTTTATCGGCAAACAGTGGGAGGGGGTTAACGCGCCAAACATGGATAAGCCTGTCTTTAATATTTTAAAGCGCGTAATCAACTACTTTATTGCGAACCTCGTCTCTGATAAAATAGGTATCCATTTTTCCCTTATCAATAGGGTAGAAGATGACACGAAAAAGATATATCTAAAGGCGGTAAGAAGGCAGATAGAGCTCGTCATGGAGCAAAACAAATACTATCAAAAAGCCCGTCTAGCTCTGCGCGATGCAGCCGTTACGGGAAACGGCTGCATGCACTTGTATTATGACCCTGCTGTTAAGACGGGACATGAAGGAGAAGAAGGCGGGATTTCAGTTGAACTCATAGACGCGACAGACATCATCTTTGGAAATCCCATGACGAGCGAGGTTCAAGAACAGCCGTACATTATTATTGCCGCACGCAGGACGAAACAGAGCGTTTTAGAAGAGCTGGAGAGGTTGAACAAGGAAAGTCTGATGCCTGAAATTGTTTCCGATGGAGCGGAAAACCCGAACGTGAGCGAAGATGATGACCTCTATGATGACAAACTGACCGTTCTGACAAAGTATTACAAAAGAAATGGACGGGTATTTTTTACGAAGGTGACGAAAAATGTTGCGATATTTGAGCCCACCGATACGGGAATGGAGCTATACCCGGTTTGTTATATGAACTGGGAGAGAAAAAAGAACTCTATGCATGGGGTTGGTATTGTAGATGGATTAATACCCAATCAGATCGCGATCAATAAAATGGCGGCAATGTCCTTTCAGTTTATCAAACAACAGGCATTTCCTAGAGTGATTTACAATAAGCAGAAAATAGAGAGATGGCAGACGGGCCTAGCGCCTATTGCTGTAAACGGAGACCCGAATGACGTCCTATTCTACGACAAGACTTCCAACGAAATGTCGAGCGCGGTTCCCGTATTCTTTGAAAAATTTGTATCCTACACGAGGGATTTAATGGGCGCTTCAGACGCAGCATTGGGAAACGTTGCGCCGGACAATACCTCGGCGATTATCGCAGTTCAAAAGGCTACGGCAATCCCCTTAGAGCTTGTAAAACAGGAATATTATCAATTTGTAGAGGATTTTGTCAGAATAAATATCGAGATTATGAAGAGCTATTTTGGCGTTAGGACGATACTCGTTACCGATGAGGCGGGAAACGACTCTGAACAGCCCTATGATTTTTCACTGCTAAATGACATGGTATTTGCGCTGAATGTAGACATCGGAGCTTCGAACTATTGGCAGGAGACTACGGATATAGGAACTTTAGATAACCTCAGAATGGCGAATGTAATAGATGACCTTACCTATGTCGAGAGCTTGCCGGAGCACAGTGTACCCAACCGCGAGAAGATCATCGAGACCATTAGAGAGCGGCAGGAGGCGGCGCAAATGCAAAACGAGGCGGCTCTGGCGGAGGGACAGGGTAACCCCAGCATAGGCAATATTCAAAATGACGAGCTAGGAATACTAAACAACTAAGGGGGACGATGAAAAGTGGCAACGTATACAAAGAAGGACTATACAAAGGACTTTAACAGCATTTCAGACCAACGCAAAAAAGCCATTAATGCTCAGTATAATGCGACCGTAAACGACTACAAGAACCAGCAAAAGGATTTGGCACCGGAATATGATGAGAAAAGAAGCGATGCATACGTACAAGCGCGTTTAAATGCGAGAAGCGCAAATGAGCAGGCGGCTGCTATGGGCCTACAGAGGGGCAGTGGGGCGGCGACGAGCGGCTATTCCGACATCTCTCGTACAGCACAGAATAATGCACTGCAAAGAGGGATTAACGATTTGAATATCGAACAGCAAAAGCAGCATGACGAGCTGCAAAGACAGATCATAGAGGCGGGATACACGAGAGATGCAGAAGTAGCGAACGCGCTGGCAGATATCCAGCTTCAAAAGCTGAAAACACAGCAGGAAGAGAACCAATATGCTGCGACGGCGGAACAGAATAAAAATTCTGCTGCATACAGCCAAGCTCTTTCGCGTGCACAGCTTTTAGGATACGTCGCTTCAGAAGCGGACGCCAAGATTTTGGGAGTAAAAAAAGGAACAAGATTAAAGTGATTTAGGAGGCGGCAGGCAATGGCATATAGAGACACGAAATACGCTAGCGACATACAAAAGGACTATAATAACGCCTCTAAGAAGAACGAAAGCGCGTATAAAAACGCGCTTTCAAACGCAAATAAGGCCTTAGATACACAGTCTAAAAAAGTCGATGATGCCTACAGCGATATCAATAAAAAGGCGCAGGAAAGAAGGACGCTCAATGCCTTCTTAAATTCAAACGATGCTACTGGAAGCAGAGGGGTTACAGGAACGTCCAGACTTTCTGAAACAGTTAACTACGAAAATATGAGAAACGACAATGCCGATGCACGCAAATATGAAAAGGAGCAGATATCGAGGGCGGCGATTGATTTAGGTCTTACCAATGATGTAAACGTTGCGAATATGTATGCGAACAATATCTTAGCGAAAATAGACGCCGACGCAAATGAACGGCAATTCGGATATGAATACGATTTTGAAGAGGAAAACGAGGCAATGAATGAGGCGTTAGCGCGCACGCAGGAATTTGGCAAGGTCATGACGAAAAACGATGCGAAGCTTTTAGGTGTACCTGTTGGAACGAGTATTCGGAAGGTGACGGCGAGAGGAAGTTCAAGTGGAAGCTCGAAAAAGAGCGGAGGAGAAAGCTCATCATATTCCGCGATATCAGCAAAGGGAAGAGAAATAATAGCCAGCAATATACTACCTGAAATATACGCAGGGGGATGGGAGACAAGTGGACAATACGCACAGCCGACGAGCTCTTACGCCGCATATCTATCGCAGCTCAATCAATCTAATGAAGGAATTTTAGGTGACAAGGCTGTTAGAGATTACTTAAACAAGCAGGGAATTACGGATAAATATGAACAAAGTAGAATCTGTCTCTTATACACATCTGACG
>ENA-OZLH01001361-OZLH01001361.1-human-gut-metagenome-genome-assembly--contig:-NODE-1361-length-11792-cov-5.858652_pt1 | contig 11792 bp, 7 predicted proteins | sample MGYA00244832_ERZ653776 | MGnify/ENA primary metagenome ERZ653776 (study PRJEB26926, sample SAMN06165218) | human gut metagenome | biome: ENVO:00009003; feature: ENVO:2100002; material: ENVO:00002003...
GCGTCAGATGTGTATAAGAGACAGTTCTTAAATCTATTTAAAAGGAGAATATTCCGTCGTAAATAAGCTTTATCTTTAACACGTAATTACAAATAATATAAATGTAGATATGATACAGATAGTGCAATTACATGGTACGGATAAAAAGCTGTATGAGCTTGTAGCCCCTTTGGTTATGAGCCCGGAAGTGCTGAAACAGAACTACAATTACCCTTTCCGGACATCGGAAGAGTACGAGTGGTTTGTTGCTCTGGATAATAAACATGTTGTAGGTTTTGTGCCGGTGGAGCACAAGAAGTATGAATGTGTCATCAACAACTATTATATTAAGGAAAGGAATGTTGACACGCTAAAATTGCTTCTGGAAAAGGTACTTGAGAAGCAGGGCGAGGAGAGTAGTCTGACGGCTGTTAGCTTTGTTGAAGATAGGGATGTCTTCAGCGAGCTGGGCTTTTTGGAAGACAAGGTATGGACCCGTTATGTGAAAATGAAGAAAAACAGATAATTATGGCTACACCCAAAAATGTGTATGAACTGGCGCAAGAACGTCTTGATGTGATTTTTAGGGAATTTGACACGATATGCGTCTCTTTTTCGGGAGGAAAAGATAGTGGAGTGTTGCTGAATTTGTGCATAGACTATATCCGCCGGAACCGGCTGAACCGTAAACTGTGTGTATTCCATATGGACTATGAGATACAGTACAGCATGACCATTGATTATGTGGACCGGGTATTGGAGGCGAATAAGGATATATTGGAGGTGTATCGTGTTTGTGTGCCTTTCCGTGTAACGACTTGTACGTCGATGTACCAGAGTTACTGGCGTCCGTGGCAGGAGGATTTGGAGGACATTTGGGTAAGGAAGATGCCGAAAGGCTGCCTCACTAAAGAGACGTTTCCTTTCTACACTCCCGAAATGTGGGATTATGAGTTCCAGATGCACTTTGCCAAATGGCTGCATGAGAAGAAGGATGGAGTGCGTGCCTGCTTTCTCATAGGCATCCGTACGCAAGAGAGTTTTAACCGCTGGCGCAGCATCCATCTGAACCGGAAGTATCAGATGTACCACAATTACCGCTGGACCTCGAAGATAGGCAATGACATTTTCAATGCTTATCCCATTTATGATTGGAAGACGACGGATATCTGGACAGCCAATGGCAAATTCGGCTTTGACTATAACCATTTGTATGACCTATATTATAAAGCCGGAGTCAATATCGAACGCCAGCGTGTGGCAAGCCCTTTTCTTTGTGAGGCACAAGAGAGCCTGAAGCTGTATCGTGTCATCGACCCGAATACTTGGGGAAGAATGATAGGGCGGGTCAACGGGGTGAACTTTACCGGTATTTACGGAGGGACGCGTGCTATGGGGTGGCAGACGGTCCGACTGCCCGAAGGGTATACGTGGAAAGGCTTTATGCAGTTCCTGCTTTCCACCTTGCCGGAAGAGACCCGGAGGAACTACTTGAAAAAGCTTACCGTCAGCATTGAATTCTGGCGTACAAAAGGGGGGTGTCTGGCTGACGAGACCATCCAGAAGCTGAGGGATGCAGGAGTGTCCATTGAAGTGATAAATATCACGAATTACAAGACAAACAAGAAGCCGGTGCGCATGGATTATCTGGATGATATTGACATCGCGGAATTCCGGGAAATTCCCACTTATAAGCGGATGTGCATATGCATCCTGAAGAATGACCATGCCTGCAAGTACATGGGTTTTGCCTTGAACAAGGAAGAGGCATACAAAAGAGACAAGATAATGGAACAATTCAAAAATATGATGTTATGAGCGTAGATAAAAGTCCGGTATATAACGTAAGGGCAATTCCAATAGAGAAAATACAAGCAAACGATTACAATCCGAATGTAGTGGCACCGCCCGAAATGAAGCTTCTGGAGCTTTCCATCTGGGAAGATGGTTTCACCATGCCTTGTGTCTGTTACTATGATGAGGAAGAGGATAACTACATCCTGGTGGACGGTTACCACCGTTATCAGGTGTTGAAGACATCCAAAAGAATTTATCAGCGCGAAAACGGGTTGCTTCCCGTGGTCGTGATTGACAAGGAACTTTCCAACCGTATGGCGTCCACTATCCGTCATAATCGTGCCCGTGGTACGCATAATATCGAGTTGATGTGCCATATTGTTGCGGAATTGGACAGAGCCGGTATGTCTGATGAATGGATAATGAAGAATATCGGAATGGATCGCGACGAAGTGTTGCGTTTAAAGCAAATTTCGGGTCTGGCAGACTTGTTTGCGAACAAGAACTTCAGCATTCCGGATAAGAAAGAAGAGTATGTGGCGGATAAATAAATGAATATTTCAGGGGTGGATTTTTTAATCTGCCTCTTTATATTCATTAACAAGTGAAATATTTCGTTGCAAACTTGCATAATTTAGTCAAATCGCCTACATTTGTCAGCATCAAAACAAACAGAATAGGTCCTATGTGCTTTAAGGCACTATAAAAAACATTACATGAAGAAAATTTTGGTTAGTGGCGGTGCTGGTTTTATAGGTTCTCATCTTTGTACCCGATTGATAAACGACGGGCATCAGGTGATTTGTCTGGATAATCTTTTCACCGGTTCGGAAGGAAATATCACTCATCTGAAGAGCAATCCCCGCTTTGAATTTGTACTGCATGATGTGGAAACCCCTTATGAGGCAGATGTGGACGAAATCTATAATCTGGCTTGTCCTGCTTCTCCCATCCACTACCAATATGATGCCATTAAAACCATCAAGACTTCTGTATTGGGCGCCATCAATATGCTGGGGCTGGCCAAAAAGACGAATGCCAAGATATTGCAGGCTTCTACCAGCGAAGTGTACGGTGACCCCGTTATTCATCCCCAAGTGGAAAGTTATTGGGGAAATGTAAATCCAATTGGCCTCCGTTCTTGTTATGATGAAGGGAAGCGTTGTGCCGAGACATTGTTTATGGACTATCACCGCCAGAATGGAGTGCGGATCAAGATTATCCGTATATTCAATACGTACGGTCCTCGGATGTTGCCGAATGACGGACGGGTGGTTTCCAATTTCGTGGTTCAAGCATTGCAGAACCAGGATATTACAATATACGGTTCGGGTAATCAGACGCGAAGTTTCCAATATGTAGATGACTGTATAGAAGGTATGGTGCGGATGATGAACACGGAGGACGATTTTATCGGTCCGGTAAACTTGGGAAATCCGAATGAATTCTCCATATTGGAACTGGCGGAAAAGGTCATTAGGCTGACGAATTCCAAGTCGAAACTGATTTTCAAGCCACTGCCTCATGATGATCCCAAACAGCGTCAGCCGGACATCACTCTGGCAAAGGAAAAGTTGGGCTGGGAACCGACTATAGAGCTGGAAGAGGGTTTACAGTATATAATAGAGTATTTTAAGGAATATCGTTCCTAACTAAATAGTAATTTTGATAACGGGAAAAACAATATAGAAAGATGAACATGGAAATAAATCCTTCCGAATACAAGATTCTCATCGTTGACGATGTGATGTCAAACGTTTTATTGTTGAAAGTGCTTTTGACAAATGAGAAATTCGCGATTGCTACTGCAAGTAACGGGCGGCAAGCGTTGGAACAGGTGGAAAAGGAAAATCCTGATTTGGTTTTGCTTGACGTAATGATGCCGGACATGAGTGGTTTTGAAGTAGCTCAACATTTAAAGTCAAATCCGAATACAGCTGATATTCCAATCATCTTTCTGACCGCACTGAATAGTACGGCAGATATTGTGAAGGGGTTTCAGGTTGGCGCGAATGACTTCATCTCTAAGCCTTTCAATAAGGAGGAATTGATTATCCGTGTTACCCACCAAATATCTTTGGTAGCTGCCAAACGGTTGATTTTGAGTAAGACGGAAGAACTGCAACGTACTATTGCCGGGCGTGACAAGCTTTATTCGGTGATTGCCCATGACTTACGTTCTCCGATGGGATCCATCAAAATGGTGCTGAATATGCTGATATTGAACTTGCCATCTGAGAAAATTGGCGCCGAAATGTACGAGCTTCTGACGATGGCTAATCAGACTACGGAGGATGTGTTTTCATTGCTGGATAACCTGCTGAAATGGACAAAGAGTCAAATCGGTAAGTTGAACGTGGTTTATCAGGATGTGGACCTCGTCGAAGTGACAGACGGTGTCATTGAGATTTTCAGTATGGTGGCAAGCCTGAAGAAGATAAGAATCCGCGAGATGAAACCGGAAAAAATGATGGTCAACGCTGATATTGACATGCTGAAGACAGTGGTCCGTAACTTGTTGAGTAATGCCATTAAGTTCAGTAAGGAGAACTCAGAGGTACTGGTGAAGATGGAGGAAGTAGATGGTATGGCAGTTGTCAGCGTCCAGGATTATGGCTGTGGCATCAGCGAGGAGGGGCAGAAGAAGTTGTTGCATACTGATACGCATTTCAGCACGTTCGGCACGAACAACGAAGAAGGCTCGGGACTGGGCTTGTTGCTATGCAAGGATTTTGTCGTGAAGAATGGCGGTAAACTGTGGTTTACTTCCAAGGAAGGCGAAGGCTCCATATTCAGCTTCTCTATTCCGGTGAAGAAGTGATAACGAAGAAAATAGAACGGATGGTCCGTTGAAGTAAAACAGACCATCCGTCAGACTCAAATAGACCGTCTGTTACGGTCGTACAGACCATCTGTTTCTTATGAACGGATGGTCTGTTTTTTTATCTCTTACACAGACTGCGGAAATCGCAATATTCACATTTCCGGGTATCCTCTGTTTGGCTGAATGTTTCTTCTTGGCTGAATATCTCCTGCAGGAGTCCGTGCAGCCGTTCGCGAAACTCGTCTTCGAAGAAAGCGAAGTTGTTGACCGGTACCTTGGGTTGTCGCGGCGCTCCCATTTCGATGACCGGGGAGTAGCTTTCGGAAGCTGCCCGGTGGATGTAGAGCAGGGAAGGGGCTACCTTCAGCGATTGCTTGCGGCAGAGGATGGCGGCGTACAGAAACGTCTGGAAAATATAGTTGGGACGGTTGTCGGCGGGAGTAAACAGTTGTTCTATATTTTCGGGAGTCTTGGGAGTACCGCCTGTCTTGTAGTCCACGATACGTAGCGTGTCTCCTTTGCTGTCCAGGCGGTCGATGGTACCGCCTATCTGTAAGGCAAGCTTTCCTTGCGGAGTATCTATTTCCATCATTTCTCTGACGTCCTGTTCCATGCCCTCCATACGGAACGGGGCGTATTGCAGGTCATTGCGCAGGAGCTGGCGCAGGTAAGAGGCGATGACTTTGGAATGGATGAGCTGCGTACCGTTATACTCCGGTTGCTCCGTAAGGGGCACATGGAAGAACTTTTCTTTGAAAGCATTGTCCACATAGGCTTGCAGGCGAACATCGTCTTTCAGTAATTGTTCCAGGTCGTCTTTACGTATCTCCCGTCCGTTGGCTGTCAGTTCGTTGTACACCAGTTCGGCGGAACGGTGGAAGATGGTGCCGAAGAGGGCGGAGTCTATCTCGGCGCTTACTTCATCGGGAGCTTTCAGGCCGGCTACGTATCGGTAGTAGAATTTCAGGCGGCAGTCCAGATAGGCATTGAGGGCAGAGGGGGAGAAGAACGCTTTGGGACGTTGGTGGATGTTGTAGGCGTCGAACATCTGTTGCAACATCTCCGGTGTCTTGTGAATCTCAATTTCCCGGGCTTGCTGTGGAGATTGTCCGGCTTCAAGGTACTCAAGGGAGATGTTGTGCGGCGACTCTACCAGGAATTGCAGCATGAAGCGGGACATTTCCCCGCGGTTCAGTCCGTCCGAAGAGGTGTTATATAATAAGGTGACGTTTTCTGCCCGTTGGATGAGGCGGTAGAAGTAGTAGGCATAGACGGCATTCTTGTGTTCTATGGTGGTCATGCCGAAGGCCTTCCTCAGGTTGTAGGGAATGAAGGAGGAGTCGCCTCCGGCTTTGGGCAATTGCCCTTCGTTGAGGGAGAGCATGATGAGGTTACGGAAATCGAGGTTACGCGTTTCCAGCACCCCCATTACTTGCATGCCGATGGCGGGTTCTCCGTGGAAGGGAATGTTGGCAGAGGTAAGCAAGCGGTTCAGCAGTCGCTTCAGCGTGTCTGTGCGCACACCACTCAATTCGCCGGTCTCTATCAGGCTGAGCAGGCGGTTGACGAGGGTGTAGCTTTTGAACAGAGACTCGCGGTACAGCTGGTTGAAGATGTCTTCCACGTCTTTTTCCTGGCGGTAGAGGACGGCCACTTCGCGAAGCAGTTCGGTGAGGTAGCTGCATAGGGCGGCGATGCCGTTCTGTGGTGTAAAGACTTGTTCAAGGAATGCGTCCTGCTTCAGCTCCGAGGGAAGGGGATAGAAGCGGTTGTCCCGGGTAAGCTGTTTTTCCAGTGTTTCGGCATTGGGGGAAAGTTGCCGGGTGTAAGGGTGTTTCAGCAGCGTGATTACGGTTTCGTAGATGTATCGTCCGGTACCTGCATGGTAGCCGGTAGTCTGTAGCTCTACAAGGGCGTTGATAAAACTGTACACCGGAGTTTGGGCAAGGGGAAATCCCATTGTGATGTTGACGTTCTTTACCTCTGCCGGAATGGAGTGGAGGACGGGAAGCAGTAGGGATTCGTTGCAAAGGACAACGGCAGTGTCTTTGAATGAAGAAGGGGTTCTTAATTCTTCATTCCCCCTAATCCATTGCGGCAAGTAGCGGGCTTGTGCATTTTCGGTAGAAGCGGAGATAAAGCGTACGTTCTTGGGTTTCCGCAGTACATCAAAAGAAGTTTCGGGCAGTTGGTTGGGAAACAGCTTTAGGTTGCGGAGGATGAATTCGCCTGCTTCGTGGGTATAGGGCGGCTTTTGCTCAAGGGGAAGACGGGTGTAGAACACGTCGTAATCCCAATAGAACATTGCTTTCCCGGCATCCTGCAAGAGCTGGAAGAAACGGGTTTCTACTCTATTTAGCACGTTGAAGCCGACAAATACATAGCGGTCGTAGCGCAGTCGGTCGGTGTCGAGTTGCTCCATGACATTGCGGTACATCATGCCTTCGTAGGCGATGCCCAGTTCTGTAAGATTGCGGCGGTAGTGGCGGTAGATGTCGCCCAGTTTATCCCAGAGGGAGATGAATTTGGCTTTCAGCTCCGTGCGCTTTTCTATGGAAAAGTTCTGGAAGAACTGGCGGATGGCTTCTTCTTGTTCTTGGTCGAGGAAGTCGTAATTGTCCATAATGTTCTTCAGTTCTTGCAGGTTGCTGAAGAGTTTGTCGGCATCTACAAGGTTTTTGTCTACGTCATCGAAATCGCTGATGAGCAGTTCTCCCCAGAAGTAGAAGTCATCCAGAGTTTCTTCGCTGCGGGTCTCTTCGCGGAACACCTTATACAGTTCGCATACCAGGCGGATAGGGTCGCCGGACTTCAATGGAGAGAGTTGCCGGAACAGTTCGCTGATGCTGACGTAGGCAGGCGACCACAAAGGGCGGTCCGTTTCAGTTGCCAGATATTCGTTGAAGAACAGGCTGGCACGTTTATTGGGGAAAACGATGGCTACTCTTGAAAGATCGTTTCCTATCTTTTGGTAAAGGTCTTGGGCTACTAATTGGAGAAATGTTTGCATACTACCGTTGTATCTATACTTTTTCTATTAAATCTTCTTCCACATACCAAAGGTATCCTTTTATGTTTTCTTTCAGATACCCCATGCGAGTGAGCAATTGCATATATCCTTGCACTTGCTTATTATACTTTTTGTTTTGTTTTCCGAATTTGAAATCTATAACGACAATTTCATTGCCGCGCACCATTACACGGTCGGGTCGGCGGGTATGTAGCTCACCCCTTTCCTGCCAGATGATATCACATTCATTGAACAGGTGCCAGTTCCCCGAATACCAGTCTTGAACTTGGAGAAGCGAGAATGCATGATGGGTCAGTTCCCGGATTGACTTTTCCGTTTCGGGTTTGCCGATAATACCTTCAAAGACAAGTTGGTCAATAGCATTATCAATATCTTCCTCTGTTTCAATGGCTGAGAAAAGAGTATGTAAAAGCCGTCCCCGGTTTATGAAGCGATTGTCGGATTCTTCTTCATCAACTCCCTGAATAAAGTCCGCAGAACGGTTCGACTGTCGGAATTCTATATCATGCCTCATGCTTTCCATGTGTACCGGGAGTTTGTCAGGCTTTTGTGCAAGGCGATTGGCAGAAGTCTTAGGGGGGGCGGGCAGGTGCTCATCTGTTCCTGTGTACTTTGATGGACAGAGTTCTCCATTTTCATAAGGTTCTTTTTCATCCCAGTTTTCATCACCTTCCCGGGCGGCTACTTGTGGCAGAGCATTGGCCAATAATTCCGACATGGTACCTTTTTGCCCTTTCTTGCACCAGAAAATTAGATTCTTTCCGGCACGGGTGAAAGCTACATAAAGTAGGTTCAGGTTATCCACCCAGAGTTGCAGGCGTTCATCCAGATAATTTTGCCGATATACAGATTCCGCCATGGTAGAGGAATAATTTACCGGAACGATGTCGAGTGTACTGAATGGTGCTTCAGTAGGCGAACACCATATCAACTGATTATTAGTTTCATTCTCGAGCTTCCAGTCACAGTAAGGAATGAGAACGGTATGAAATTCCAGTCCTTTTGATTTATGAATGGAAAGGATACGGATGCCGTCCATTTCTCCACTGGGGATAGTCTTATTACATAATGTTTCGTTCCAGTAGCGGATAAATGCGTCCAGGTCCGAAGAATTATTTTGAAGGTATTCAGTGACAGCATCGAAGAAGGAAAAAAGATAAGCATCCTGCTCTTCAATCCGTTTCATTTCAAACAGACTGAATAATTCTTCCAACAATTCGTAAAGTGGCATTAACCGGAGAGTTTCCATACCTGTGACGAATGCTTCAGGCAGTGCTTCTTCAGGTTTCGCGGTCAGTAAGCTGTCCCAGTCACCTCCCTGTTTTTTGATTCCTGATTCATAGTTCATCATGAGTGATGCGCACGCCACCTTGTCTTCCGGATTGGATAAGTAGCGTAAGGCATCTATCAACATACAGATGGCCTGTGAAGCATCCAGTCGGAATGCCTCGTCCGAGACGACAGACAGGTGCATGGTCTTGTCAAAATAGTCAGCAATGGGAGGGATGTTTTTATTTTTGCGTACCAGAATGGTGATATCGTTTAGCTTCACGCCTGCTTCCAGCAACCGCTGCACTTCTTCTCCTAACGAGAGAATGGTGAGTTCTGTATAGTCATGCTCTTCGTCCGGTTCCAGAAAGGTTGCTTTGATGTATCCTTTAGCTTCCGTTCGTGGCGATTCCTGGGCAACATCTGCATAAGCTCGTTGCAGGGGGTGGCAGTCTTCTTGCAGCTCTTTCAGGTGGAGCATATTTAGATATTCCACGGCTGCGGTAAATAAGTTATTATTGAAGCGGATGACATTCGTTTCACTTCGACGGTTGGTCTTTAGTGTTTCTACACGTACCGGGAAAGGGAAAGAAGCATCTTTGGTACCCAGCGCGTTCAATATCCCCCAGTCGCCGTTTCGCCAGCGATAGATAGATTGTTTCACATCTCCTACGATCAAACTGTCTGCTCCTTGTGAAAGACCTTCAAGTAGTAGAATTTTGAAGTTATCCCATTGCATCCGGCTGGTGTCCTGAAACTCATCGATCATTACGTTTCGTATATTGGCACCGATTTTTTCGAATACGAAAGAAGAATCCCCATCTCGTACCAGATTATGGAGCAGTGCATTCGTATCTGATAATAGGAAGCGGTTATGTTCCCGGTTCAGTTCACGCACTTCTTCGTCGATATGGGCAAGTAACTGTAATTTATTCAAATGTTGCAGGGACAGTCGACAACTATTTACGATCTTGTTGTTTCTTGGTCTGAAAGTTTCAGCATCCTGTAATAACGGGAGTAAGCTTGTTTCGGCCAGCCGAATAATTTCGTTCTTCTGCGCAGATGTTTTGGTAGCCCAGTTTTTGGCATCATCCAGACTGTTCTTTAGTGTGGCATTTACTGTATCTTTGTCTGATAAACGTCCATCCCTCAGTTTGCGAAAATAGCTGCCTATGCCTCGTGCCCCACCTTTCAGATCTTCCGGTGTGAGGGCATGTGCTTCCAGTTCGCCAATGAATTGGTCGTAGAAACCTTTCATTTGTTCCAGAGCTTCCGTTTCCATTTCCCTCAGTTCATTACGGTATAGCTTGATAGTATTGGGATCTTTCAGTTGTTGGCGGAGTCCTTCACCTTGTTCTATATAACCTTCATCGAAGATATTCCAGCCAAAGCGTTTGATTTCATTGGATACATTCCAGCGTTTATCATCGGCAATACGCTCATTGATATAGTCCAGTAGCCAGGCCAGTACCGGAGAGGATGGAGTTAGTTTCTCTATCAGGCTATCCACTGCATCACTCAGAACTTCGGTATTATTCAGTTCGATATTGAGGTTCGGGCTTAGTTCCAGTTCGCGTGCCAGATTACGCATCACGGATTGGAAAAAAGAGTCGATGGTTTCCACCCGGAACCGACTGTAATCATGCAACATGTACTGTAAGGCGGTTCCGGCTGCCAGGCGGATATCGTCTTCAGACAGATTCTTCCATTGTAAGTCTTCTCGGATACGATTCAAGTAGGGTTCGGATGCCGGGTCGCTTACCCAGATTCCGTAGAGTTGTTGCAGGATGCGCTCTTTCATCTCTGCCGTAGCTTTATTGGTGAAGGTTACGGCAAGTATTTGCCGGTAAGCTCTGGGGTTGAGTATCAAGTGCTTGATGTACTCTACAGCGAGGGTAAATGTCTTTCCAGAACCGGCTGAGGCTTTATATACTAATAATTCCATGTAAGTTTGCGAAATTGAACTTTGGTACAAACATACGCAAAAAGCATGAATTAGAGGGTATGTCTATGGCAATTCTATCTATTAATTTTGATTCACTTGAGGGGTATGGACATAAAAAAAGGAGTACCGCTGTACTCCAACCTTTGTTAACCTTAAATCTAATACTATGAAAAACACATTGCAAAGATACGGACTTTTGGAATACTTGCAAATTATCCAAAAGAAAAAGTATGTTTTATAACACTTATTAGCCAAAACGACTTCTTATTCTATTTATTTTAAGGAAAATGACAGTCTCTTTTATCTTCTACCTATCAACTCCGTACCAACACCGTATCAAGTCCGTACCAACACCGTATCAACTCCGTATCAAGTCCGTACCAAGTCCAAGCGTATAGATACGGAGCGAATACGGACTTGGCACGGTTCGGATAGTCGGGAAGAGAGAAAGCAACACAGATGTGTTATGTTTTCTCTTTCAACATATCCTCCATTTTCAGCAATTCGTCCCGATATTGTGCTGCTTCGATGAAGTCGAGCTTCTTGGCAGCCTCCTGCATGAGTTTTCGGGTACGTTCGATACTCTTTTCCAGTTGCGGACGGGACATGTATTGCACAATAGGGTCGGCAGCAATGCTGGCGGAACTTTCTTGCTCGACATAGGGACGGGGAGTGGTTGTTCCTTTTTCGGTAAAGCCATTTTCCTGTGCAGTATTGGGCGCAAATACATTGAGGTTCTTCGCCTTTTTGATTTGTTGAGGAGTGATACCATGTTCCTCATTATATTTTAGTTGCTTTTCACGGCGACGGTTGGTTTCGTCAATTGTCAATTGCATGCTTTCTGTGATACGGTCGGCATACATGATAACCATACCGTTTACATTTCGGGCGGCACGTCCGGCAGTCTGCGTCAGTGAGCGGTGTGAGCGTAGGAAACCTTCCTTGTC
>ENA-OZLH01001368-OZLH01001368.1-human-gut-metagenome-genome-assembly--contig:-NODE-1368-length-11751-cov-3.108413_pt1 | contig 11751 bp, 8 predicted proteins | sample MGYA00244832_ERZ653776 | MGnify/ENA primary metagenome ERZ653776 (study PRJEB26926, sample SAMN06165218) | human gut metagenome | biome: ENVO:00009003; feature: ENVO:2100002; material: ENVO:00002003...
ATGTAGACCTGATATTCGTCGACATCAACATGCCCGACCTGAGCGGCGTGGAGTTCGTCCGCTCGCTGGTCGACAGGCCGATGGTGATTTTCACGACGGCCTACTCGGAATACGCTGTCGAAGGGTTCAAGCTCGACGCCGTGGATTACCTGCTCAAACCCTTCAGCTTTGCCGACTTCAGCCGCTCGGCGGGGAAAGCCAATTCGCTCTACGAACTGCGCCACAACCAGCGTGCGGGGGAACCCGAAGCCACTCCCGAAGCACTGCCCAAAGACAAGGAATACATCTCCGTGAAAGCGGATTACAAGGTTTCGCTGGTCAAGATCAGCGACATCGTGCACCTGGAAAGCGAAGGGGAGTACGTGCGGATGCACCTTGCCGACGGCACGACGATCACCACGCTTTTCCGGCTCAAGAACATGGAGGCGGCACTCCCGTCGGATATGTTCATGCGCGTGCACCGTTCCTATATCGTCAACCTGCGTTGCATCAAAGGCTATGTCCGCGGCCGCGTATTCCTCAGCGATACGGAATACGTCCCCATCGGCGAAAACTACAAGGAGAGTTTCCAGCACTACATCGAATCGAATTTCAAGAATTTATAGGGCCGAGAAATCGGGGAATCCCGACAACTGGACGTATTTGCCGTCGCGGTACTCGCAGCAGTAGTGCCGCAGGCCGTTGGTCAGGATCACGAACCGCGCCCCCAGCACCGAATTGTAGCGCACAGCCTGCGCCAGGGTTCGCTCGCCGATCCGGATTTCCGGCGCTTTGCATTCGGCCAGCACCAGCGGCTCGGCACGGTCGCCGACCACCACCACGTCGGCCCGCTGCGGCTGCCCGTTGACCGGCACGGCATATTCCTGCACGACGCGCTTGGGCAGCACCCCGCAGTGCGAAACGAGGTAAGCGATCAGGTGGCGCCGCACCCACTCTTCGGGGGTCAGCACGAGGTAAATACCCCGCAGGTCATCCCACACCTCGACCTGTCCCTCGCGGCGGCGGGCACGCAGCCGGATGGCAGGAAAATTGAGTTTGGGGAGCGCAGACATCTTAGTTCCGGAAAATTTACTATCTTTACGTGCACAAATATACGAACATTTTCGATACGCCGGGCCGCACGGGGCACTCGTTTGTCCGGGCGCAAGGAAATGGTCACAAAAAACAACCTTATGAGGAGTATTCTTTCGATCATAGCACTTTTTTCGTGCTGCACGCTGGCGGCACAGGAGTATATTCCGACCTACGGCCGCGAACCGATGCGCGGTGAACTGCTCGTCTACCCAAGCGCCCGGGAGGCTGCGGAGGCCGACGGCAGCGACAACAAATATTTCAAGCACCTGAACGAATGGACGCAAAAGGGGAACAGTTTCACGACGGACTTCACCGTACCGTTCGCCTGGGCCAACCGGCAGGTGTTGTTCCGGCTCGGATGGGCATCGGCCGACTATGAGATCCGCGTAAACGGCGAGGCGGTAGCCTACAACAGCGACTGCAACGCCCCGGCTGAATTCAACCTCACGCGCCATGCCAAAGAGGGGCGTAACACGCTGGAGGTCATTCTCAGTTCCCCGTCGAAGGTCGAACGGCTCGAAAGCTGGAAAAACGACGCGTCACCGGCCATCGGAGCGGCATGGGTCATGAGCCAGCCCACATTGCGCATACGCGACATACTCACCAAGACATGGCGCAGCACCGAAGAGGGAGACAACGTCATGGCCGAAGTCGGACTCGTCGTCAAGAGCGAAGCCCTCAACCCGCGCACGTCGCGCGTTCACTACGAATTGCTGTCCCCAGCCGGTAAGACCTCGGCAACGGGCTACAAGGACATCAAACTCAACATGCGCGGCGAGGACACCCTGCGGTTCCTGGCACGTATTCCGGACAGCCTGCTTTGGAGCCCGGAAAAGACCACACGCTTCACCTTGCGGGTCAAAACCCAGCACGAAGGCCGCTACATGGAATATATCGAAGTCCCGCTGGGGTTCCGCACCGTAGAGGTGCAAAACGGGCAGTTGGCGGTGAACGGCACCCCCGTCACGCTCCGCACGCGCGAGGTTCCCGCCCATGCCTCGGCAGACGAAATCGCAGCTTTACGTGGGCAAGGGTACAACACGCTTAAACTCCTCCCGGGCCCGGTGTCCCCGACGCTGTATGGCACCTGCGACACGCTGGGAATGTACGTGATCGTACAGGCGCCGATCGACACCCGCAGCAGCGGTGAATCGAGGCGGATCGGCGGCAATCCGTCGAACGCCCCGGAATGGCTGGGGGCATATGTCGAACGTACGGCGGACAGCTACCATGCCTCGAAACGGCATCCGTCGGTAATCGCTTTTTCGCTGGCCACGCAATCGTCCAACGGCATCAACCTCTACGAAAGTTACCTGGACATGAAGAAGTCCGGCGACCCGCGGCCGTTCATCTATCCCGATGCCGCCGGAGAGTGGAACAGCGACAAACTGGAGATGCAATAAACCCGAAGTGGCTCTGCGATAACGCGAAAAGCTTTTATTGCAAAAAATCGGGATTTTTTTGCAGGATTTTTTTGCAATAAAAAAAATTATCACTAATTTTGCACTCGCAATCGGATAACGATTGATGCCTCTTTAGCTCAGTTGGTTACGCCGAAACGCGGAGCGTTTTGGTGGCTTGGAGAGCACGACACTCTTAATGTTGGGGTCCAGGGTTCGAGCCCCTGAGGGGGTACAGATGGGGGCAAAATTGATACAGAACGGCGTCAGCCGGGTGTCAAACAAAGGCCATTTTTTTGTAAAACCCTTGTAGTAAGCGTACTACAAGGGTTTTTTCTTTGTTTGGTTACGACAGCAGGTAGTCAAAGTGCGACAAAACTGCATACCTAAATCGTAACCAGTTTTCCCAAAACCATTTTGGTTACGATTTTTCCCTGTTTCAGGTTACGAATTTCGTGAAACATTCGTCACTCTCCACTGGTTATCAGAATTTTAAAGCACACTGCTTTATTTCGAATCGCGCACGCATCGGACCGGTCCTGCCACCGACTTTACATAATAAAAATAGAATTGGTATTCGAATATATGGAACAGGCTATGATCCTTATGGATATGCAAAATGTTCACTCGATTGCCTGTGTCCGTGGTTGCATTATGGTAGTTCCCGCAACTGCTAGTACGAATACCTCCTCCATCGCCTACGCGTGTTCCCTGTGTCGGAAAATAAGATGTCGGACCGTCTTTCCATTTCTGCATATACATATTCATTCCATATCCGTTCGCAAACTTGTCGTCATAATTGATATCGCTCATAGATGCCGGATTGATTCCCGTATCTGTAAATTCGAGCCATAATTCACCCGAAGCAACCCTCCAGCCTGTGGGACAGGGGTCGAAAATGGATTTCTCCGTCCCGTAGTTGTCGTATATATGGACATTATTATTCGAATTAACCGTGTAGGCTTTCATTCCATCGGCGGCCGGTTCCAGTCCACCCCAAAGTTTGTTGTCGCTTTCTCCGGTCGGACACCAGTCGCCATTATTGAAGTAGTTGTTCTTTGCTTGTACATAGGCTTCATTTTGTTTGACTGCGTTCGTTCCGCTGATAAAAACGGTGGGATTGGCGATGGCGTGTCTGACGGCTCCGGTCAGGGAGCTTCCGATCACCGAATGGAACAGCTTGGTTTCATCGGCAGCGGATGTCTTATGCACTTCGACCTGGTTGGAGTTGTCATAATGCAGATCCGTATGCTCGTCGTTATAATCCTGATACTCGCTTGCGATATACCGTAAAGGCGGAAACGGGTCCTTTCGTCCCCACTGGTACAACATGCCGAAAGCCTGCGTCATCGGATCCGGATACCGGTGGAGACCGTTTCCTACGCCTTCCTGATTCTCCGCCAGCGCTCCGAGATTGCATGACATGACGGCATAACCCTGAATGCGAGGTTTTTCGGGATATATGCCGTTCTGGTCCCAGTCGTATGTGTAATAAGTAACGGCCCTGCCGAGATTGTCCGGCTCATCATCCGTAACCCAGATGTGCCAGGACCATATAATGTCGCCCGTGCTATTGTAAGCACCGATCAGGGCATTGCCTTTCTTTTGCGTTCGGACATAGATTTTCTGATGAATGTCGCCCGTATTCTCACCGAGTTGCACCAGCGTCCCGTTCGTATTATCGCCGATGCAGTCTTTGGTTTGCCAGATAATGCCGACGCGGGCTATTTTCAGATTCTCGTCATGAGGACTCAAATAGTCTGCAAAATTGTATCCGCCTCCTGTCTCTACACGGTAATAGGGCTCAAAAGAGAGGAAACCGTCGGGTTTGACGACAAAACAGTTGGCCGACGGATTGTTTTGGCCTTTCTCCCCCGTGATAGTCACCGTTATGCGGTAAACCTGATTGCGCTGGATATTGAAATTGTTGAAGGAGTTTCCTCCGGGATAAGCCGCATAGAGATATCTTTCACCGCCGACTTCGGTGGTTATATCCACCACAAGCGCATTGGAGGGAGCTGCATCGGACTTGCTGCCGCCCTGGGTTTCCGTTTCCCCTTGCAGGTTTTCAGGGACATAGAAGACGGCCCATTCCTTATCTTCATTCTTCTCCAAATCCGAGGCGGCAAAGGCTATGGAACCGAATGTCGTTCCGTCGGGAAACGGAACCGCATCCATCGGCTCGTCATTGCCGTCGCCGGCCAAGGTCTCTACCCGGCAAATATTCGGGATTTGCCTTACGTTGACGTTGGTCAGTTCCATCTCTGCGTTCAGCATCTCCACCTTTACTTTGAGTTTGGCATACATACGTGTAACCGGTACCGTGACCGTAATGCCTGTCGTTACCTCCACCTGCCCGCTCGCTCCGGCCATGGGTATCGACACCTTGTCTATCGACCGTAACGGGAAAGCCGTAGGCAGGGTTTGCTTTTTCAGTTGCTCCAACTGCCGGAATTTTTGCCAGGAAGCATCCGTGCCGTCGTTGGCCCAGTTGTCATAGCCCGTGTTGGTCACGACATGTACGACGGACGGAACTCCGGCTTTCAGGTATACGGGCAGGTCTTGCAACGCAGCCTGGTCGGTGACGGTATAGTAGCGCGGCTTTATCAGCAGTTCTTGCGTTGCCGCATCGTACTGGAATACCCAGATGTCGTGTATCTCCTTTTCCTCCGCAGTTTCCTGCTCGGGGGTGGCGCTCGGTATGGACGCCCTTGTCCCCGCCGATGCTTCGACGGCGAACCGGTCGACGGACAAATTCAGTACGGCCTCCGTCAGTTCGCCCTCGTCGAAAACCGCACCGTTTGTTCCGTTTGTCTCCGGTTGCAGTTCTTCTGTGCAACCGCCCGTTGCGGCGGCAGCCAATAAAAGTATGAATAAAAAGTAATGTTTCATATCAGTCGAAAGTATATTCGTTGTCATAAGCATATTGCCATTCCTGCACGTTCACCGTGAGCCGGTTGTCGCGGACGGTGACGGTGAAACGGTAGAGATTGTTGCGCGAGATGTCGAAACGCCTGGCATTGTCGTTATTATCCGTTTTTCCGCTCTCATCGTAATTTGCGAAATAAACTTTATACGGCTCATCCTCACCGGTTTGTACATCGAGTCTGACTTCAATGCACGAGTACTTGTCTCCAGCATCGATGTTTCGGTATTCGGGCAGGTAGGCAATCCATTTCTCATATTTGCTCCCGTCAGCACCAATCCACTGGTATGCAAAGCGGAAATTTTGTATTTTCTCTTCCGCATCGTTGCTATTATCCACGAGGTGCAGGTCACTGACGTAATCGCTGTTCCACTCACCGCCGTGATCGTAGTCGTCCTGCGAGAAAACGTCTTTCGGGGCACAATATCCCTTGTTATTGTAGCGACGAATCTTCACCTCGCTGAACGACAGGTCGAAATGGCCGTCCGTTTTGAGTATCACCTCCGTCTTTGCCACGGCACGGAGCAGGGTGACAGGCTCGGGCAGCAATGTGGCCTCCCCGGACCTGAACGCTATATTGTTGTATTCGCGAACCCCATAGAAAGGAATCAGTCGTTCCGGCCCCAACTCGAACGAAGAAAAACTATCGAACTGCCCCCATCCGGCATCGCAGATATCCGCAAGCAGCGTTTCTCCTGCCTTTATCGTATCGTCGCCGTATTGCGGCCAGTTGGCAAGTACGACCATCTTGAAATTCTGGTGAGCGGCCAACGCGGCGGGAGCCTTGCCAAGCATACTGTAATCCCTGTAATCGCTTTCTTGGGTCACCACGAAACCGTCCGGCTCAAAACGAGCGATGAGCTTATTGTCGGAGGTGAAAAAATAAATCCTGTAGTTGTTGTTCTCTATGTCTATGTAGTTTTCATACGTTTCGCCAACTTCATAGCCTTCACCGGGCTCCGGGCTTCTTGTGGGCAATCTGAAACCGATGCTGAGAACTGGTTCTTTATCGGATACGCCGAAGGCCTCCGTGTCTTGGCTGCACGAACTCCCCCACAACACAAGGAGCAGCAGAGTCCCTGTGATGATATGTCTTGCCACATTCTTCATTTGCATTCCTCCTATTACAATTCGCTGTTTTGCAGCACCACTTTCCAAGAGTTGATGTAGATGTAGGTATCGAGCCAACGGTCGCCTTCATCGAGGAAGAAGACCATGTCGTACACGTCTTGCCTGTCGAGATACTCCTGATCGTCCATATCCCGGTTATAGAAACCTTTCACGAGCAAGGCGTAGTCGATAAGGGGAATGGAGAAAACCGTTCCTCCTGTTTCCTTGTTGGTCACGGTGAGCCGAGGCTCCTGTTCTTTCACGAGACGCGGCACGGTCAGTTCGGCTATGGCCGCACTGAAAGCAGCGCGAAAGACGGTCTGCGTCCCTTCGGACCGGGAGGCTACGCCCGCTTCCCCGGCGTCGGTATGCCAAGCGTAGAAAGTCACCTGCTCGTCGGGCAGCAGCGCGTTGTCCCAATCCATACTTCCGTTGGTGTCGGTAATGGTGAAAACGAACTTGTCTTTGTCCACGGCCTCTCCCGAAAGGTGCTGCAACACCACTCGCACATTGTTGGTGTTCTTCACCAACGGCACGGTATAAGTGTACGTACCTTCGGTTTTACCGAACGTCTGTTCAGGCAGCCATCCGTGGAACAAGCGGTCGAGATCTTCGGTGACGAATGCCTTATTCCCGGCATCGTGTTGCCTGTCAAGCGTGCAGGTCAATTGTTTGCCGACGGTTGTTTCGGGTATCGAGAAAGAGCCTTTGTCGGTAGTACCGCACCAAGCAAGCAGGCCGTATTCACCCGGTTCTACATCTACAGTCATGGCATAGCCATCGGCCGCAAGGGCTTCTCCCTGTTCAGTACGCTGCCAGACCACTCTGCCTTCGGCATCGAGCAGGTAGAGTGTCACTGTGTTCACTTCGTGGGCAAAGGCATCGGCAAACTTCATGTTGTAATCGTAACGGAACGTCACACGGTAGTTCACCGAGCAGTCGCCCTCATCGTCATAGATTAAGCCGTCGCAGGCATATAACATCGAAGCGCAAGCGATGGCCGCCAGCATCTTGCCGCTTGAATTTCTTATGTAAGACCGTATATCCATTTGACTTATGTTTTTATATTATATCGTATGCTGCGGAAAATGCCGCAGGGGATTTTCATTTTCGGAGGGAAATGGCAAATGCGCCCTTTCCGATTCCGTCCTCTCTTTGCGCCGGAGCGGAAGCGCTTTTTTAACCATTCCATGAGAGTGAAACCCCTCATGGAATGGTTGTTTACATGATAATGATCGATTCCGGAAAAATTAAAGTTCCACATTCTGGCTGACAATCTTCCACGAGAGGATGTTGATTTTCGCGCCAACGTAATACGTGTCATCATCCGGATCGCCGGGCACGATCTTTTCGTTCCCGTCAAAGATTCCCTTGCCTATTTTTTCCAATTTGTCAATGGTGACTACGTAGTGGTGATTGCGCACAATGCCGTATTTGGCTTCCGGAATAGTTCCGTTTTCTGCGACATCGGCATTGTTGAGGTGTTCGATCGGAATGTTGTAGTACATCAATCCGCCGTCGTAAGCGGTGGCGCCTGCGGATGCTGCCGCCAAATCGTCGTTGAGAGCGGTAATAATCTGATCCGAACAGTCAGAGCCGTCCTCTGCATACAACGGGGTTGCATTCTCATTGACAAATACCACTTTCACTTCTCCGTCGCCCATATTCTCCAGTTTCACATACTCTTTGCCGATCTGGGTGTATTTTGTGTTGCCTTGATCGTCTTTGCCGTTCTCATACCACACGGTGTGTTGGTTTCTCGCTTTCAGTACGCTGAGCACATATTCGAGAAAGGAGTCCTGTTTGAACAGCACGCCGTTGTAACGCACGAGGTCGAGCGCATTGCCGCTCGCGTCGCAAACCCTGGCTTTCAGCAGGATGCTTGTAGCGGCGGACGGGAAGTTGGCGGAAACGACCGTACTGGTGTTGGTGTTCTCGGCGCAATAGGCCGGAGTTCCCAATGCGGTCAGGCCGTTTTCCAAATCGACATAGTTCAGGTATTCGGAATTGGCAGGGACACCCGCGGCATTTTCGGGATAGCCGGAAAAACCGTAGTTGAACGACTGCCCCCAGTGGCTGCGGTAGTCGATCGGTCTGTTCCAGGTAAAGCCCAAATCATCGTTCGCCCAGGTTGCATCTATGTTCTTGACCATGTACGATCTCTTTGCCGTGGCGTTCAGTTTCCATCCGAGCAGTTCCACATAAAGCTCTTCCGAAGCAATGCCGCCACTTACAGCCGAGTTTTCTTCGCCCGCCACGGTGACCTTTATCGGATAACGTCCATTGGCATCGCTTACGAGTTGATCGGACACGCCCAGGGTTACTTTGGCTGCCAAACGCTCCACATAGACGGTCACGGTATTGACGATGGCATTGACATCCGTCATCGGTTCGAGCGAGAAATTCTCCTCGTTGACTTCCGTTACGAAATACACAGCCCGATTAGCTTCGGTATAGCTCGTCGTGCTCATGGTAAAGTAATCGGTCGTGACGTTATCGGTTGTCGACGGGTAATAAATGCCTTCCGCATTCCCGTCCGCAAGCACCGTTTGCATCTCCCCGAGCGTGTTTCCATGCAGGAAGCCCGTCGGTTTGTTGAGCACCGCTACCATATACCTGGGATAGTTTTTCCTGCCCAGTTCTTTCAGCACGACGACGTTGTTGCTCGTAAATTCAATGTTGCCGGCAGGATTTGTCGTCGAGGGGTTGCCACCCGTCCAGACATCACCTTGTGTAACGAATACGCCGTCGGCATCGTAAAAATAGAAATAGGCGTTTTTAACGGACTGTTCGTTCGTCCCGTATTCGAATTCGCCTTCCTGCGCCCTCGTAAGGGAGCTTGCATCGGCGAGCCGGACATTGATGTATGCCTCGTCTGCCGTGAAAATCTTCGGGGTATCATCCGGAATGGTTCCCGATTCATCGTTCGAGCATGCGCACAATGCGGCACATGCGAACAAACCTAAAAATAATTTTTTCATCTTCATAAATGTGTGTGTTTGATTGTGTTAATGACATATATTTTTGTTAACGCCTCCCTTTTTCAAGCTGTTCGAGCGTGATGCCGGCCTGCTCCAATCCGAGCGATTGCGCTTCGTTCAGGTAGCGCCTGGCGCTGTCGTAATCCTTTTGCCGGACGGCCAGCGCACCCCGGGCATAAACCGCCTCAGGCGAATCGCCCGCCTTGGCAAGGTAACGTTCCGCCCCTGCGAGGTCACCGCGGCGCATTGCGGCGTTGGCGGCATTGAGGTTGGCAGCGGTGTCATCCGGGAACATGCGCACCGCAGTCTCGAACACCTCGGTGAACTCGTCCGTACCGGGTTCATACTCCTGCGCCACGAGGTAGAACTCGTTCAGGCTCAGCTTCTGCGGCCGCTCGCGCATGATCCGTTTTATCTCTTCCACGTCGCTGTAACTGCGGATGGTGTAAGCGATACGGTAGTCGGTGCGGCGCAGCGCCGGATAACAGTTCTGTAACAGAAAGCGGTATTCCTCCGGACAGGTGCTTTTTATCTTCCACTCTTTGGCATCCGGCTCCAAATCGCCGTCTATCAAAGCGATGATCCTCGTGCGATGTTCAAGGTTCGACCGTTCCACGTAACGACGCAATCCGGCCCAGTCCTCCGGTTCATAATCGGTCGTTATCATATCGCCTTCAAACCGGTAGAGTTGCTGTATGTGTTTCTTCAATGCGGCGGTACGTCCGATAGCCAGTTCTTTGTTATGCGCATACGGACTTTCGGGCGAAGCGTAACCTTTCAGCCATACCGAAGTGATGGTTATATCCATGTCGCTTCGCACGGAGTCGATCGATGACTGTATTTTCCCAAGTTCGGCAGTGTTGCGTCGATAGCCCGGATAAATCACCGTTTGGTCGACCGGGAAGTCGATGAACGCCGAACCTTCGAGTGAATCCCGTTTTTCGATCTGCCCTTGCGGGCGTACATATACCAGTTCGGGGAAAAACGCCTCGGTGTGTCTTCCGAGCATCCCCCTCTGCTCATCCAGCAACGTGCTGCAACACCCGTAGTCGCTGCGATGAAGCGACAGCACGGAGCCGTTCATCCATTCGGCGTACGGTACCAAGTTGTGGTATTCGATGGTATCGGGCTTTTCCGAGACCTTATAGCTCTTTTCATCCTTACCCGAGAGCATGCTCTCGCCGTTACGTACATAGAAATAGTAGCGCCGTCTGCCGTAAACCCCTACCGATTGTAGGTTGAGCGAGTCGTTGCCCTTGACTAACCATGGCGTAAGAAGCACAGCACGGTTATTGTCCACGTCGAGCCCTGACAAATCCCAAAGCATGTCTATGGCGATGTACCCGCCGTTGCGTTCGATCCTGAGATTCTCAATGGCAACGCCGTCCACGATGTCCTGTTTCCGCGTGTCGATTGCGGTCTGCGCTTCCGCTGTCGTAACCATGCCCAAAAGGGCTGAAAGGATATATAATCTCTTTTTCATCTTGTACACGATTAAAATACATAAACAAGGTTGATTGCCGCTTTCGTCGGCCCCACGTAATGGTGCGGCTTGTCCGATTCTATCTTCCTGCCGCACCCGGTGCACCGGAAGCGGTCATAGCGCGTATAGGCATAACCAAAGCCTATCTCCGCCTCGAGGTTCCAGTGCCGCCCCAGTATCCACGCATAACCATAAGCGATACCTGCGCCGACGAACCAGCCCTGATAGCGGCTGTCCTTCAGCTTACGGGCATCCGTGCCGAGAAAGTTGATTTTTCCGTCGAAACCTCCGATGTTATACCGTCCGCCGTGAATGTGAGCACCCACGAAGTGCCCCGAGAAGCGGTCGCAGAACCAGTATCTGGCTTCGGGTTGAACAACCCAGTGTTTCCAGCGCCGGTCGTGCGCGAGCGTCCATGCGTTGAACTGCCCCGTAATGTCCAAAGTCCATTTCGGTGCGAGTCCGACTTCTATTCCCAAATTCGGATTCAGGAAAGCATCTGCCAGAACATTACTCTTGACAGCCACGTTCTGGGCTTTGACGCCCTGCGTCATACCGGTGGCGGCAACTACCAGCAGGACGAACATTCGTTTTATAACTCCATTATTCATATCTTTATGGCTATGGTTAATTATTGCGTTGCAAATTTTACAGTCTGTCCTTGCATGGACAGTCTCAAAAGGACAGTTACGGTGTCCTTGCTTTTTTTTAACATGATTTTCGTGATTTTAAACCTGGTTAAATTGTTCTGAGAATATTTTGCAGCTACTTCCGGAG
>ENA-OZLH01001369-OZLH01001369.1-human-gut-metagenome-genome-assembly--contig:-NODE-1369-length-11748-cov-7.272043_pt1 | contig 11748 bp, 18 predicted proteins | sample MGYA00244832_ERZ653776 | MGnify/ENA primary metagenome ERZ653776 (study PRJEB26926, sample SAMN06165218) | human gut metagenome | biome: ENVO:00009003; feature: ENVO:2100002; material: ENVO:00002003...
AGTCTCGTGGGCTCGGAGATGTGTATAAGAGACAGCTATTATACATATTCCCGCCCCGGATTGCAATCCGAAACGGCAGAAATTAGAAAAATCTTCAGCCTGGCAAAAATTTTTTGTATATCCCGGCCCGGGGCGGGCATGATAAGGCATATATTCCGGGAAAAAGGGAGGGAGTCTCTTTGAAGATCATAGACCGCATTGCGCTGATCCTGGTGATCGTAGGCGCGCTGAACTGGGGAAGCGTGGGCTTTTTCGCCTTCGACTGCGTGGCGTGGCTGTTCGGCGGCCAGCTGGCGGCCGTGAGCCGGGTCATCTATGCCCTGGTGGGGCTGGCGGGCCTGTGGTGCATCACGCTGCTGTTCCGGGAGCGGGACGGCGAGGAATAAAAACAGCAAAAGCCCCCGGCCCCGGCCGGGGGCTTTTGCTGTCATACGCCGGGACGAGCCTGCATACATTGGAGCATCACACAAGAAGGAGCGTGGAACATGGACGAGAGCTATGCCATCCGGCGCTATGAGCAGGCGGCGGCGCTGCTGCCGCTGCGGTGGCAGCAGCAGGCCCGGCAGCTGCCGCCCCGGCAGATGGCCCGGGCGGAGGAGCTGCGCCTGCGGGCGGGAGGCCCCATGACGGTGCTGCTGCCGGAGGGGGAGATAACGCCGGGCCAGGGGGGACAGAGCCCCACCGTGACCCAGACGGACCTGGAGCAGCTGTGCGACGCGGTGACGGATTATTCCCGGTATGCCGCCGGGGAGACCCTGAGCCGGGGCTATCTCACCGCCCGGGGCGGCTTCCGGGTGGGCGTGTGCGGCACGGCGGTGCTGCGGGAGGGGGTCAACACCAACCTGCGGGACATCTCGTCGGTGACGGTGCGCATTGGCCGGGAGCAGCCGGGGCTGGGGGACGAGGTGCTGTCTCAGCTGTTTCGGGACGGGCAGTTCCGCAGCACGGTGCTGCTGTCTCCCCCGGGGCTGGGGAAAACCACCCTGCTGCGGGACCTGATCCGAGGTCTGTCCGACGGCGTGGGAGGACTGCCGGAGCACCGGGTCTCCGTGGTGGACGAGCGGGGGGAGATCGCCGTCATGTATCAGGGGGTGCCCCAGATGGCGGTGGGGCGGCACACGGACGTGCTGGACGCCTGCCCCAAGGCGGTGGGGATCCCCATTCTGCTGCGGGCGGCCAATCCCCAGGTCATCGCCGTGGACGAGATCACCGTCCGGGAGGACATCGCCGCCATGGCGGCGGCGGCCCACTGCGGGGTGCGGTTTCTGGCCACCATCCACGCCGACGGCCGCCAGGAGCTGGGGCGCAAGCCTCTGTTTTCCCAGCTGCTGAAGGCCAGGGTATTTGAAAAGGCCGTTACCATCCGCCGGGAGGGGGAGCAGCGGCAGTACATCGTGGAGGAATTGTGGTAGGGAAGCTCCTGGGCGGGGGGCTGGTGCTGCTGGGGACGGCCCTGTGGTGCCGGGGCGAGATACAGGCCCGGCGGCGGGAGACGGACCGGGCGGCGGAGCTGGCGGCGGCCCTGGGGGAGATGGCGGCGGAGATCCGCAGCCTGCGGCGGCCCATGCCCCGGCTGCTGGAGCGGCAGGCCCGGCGGGCCCTGTGCGGCGGGTGCTTTGCCCGGGTGCTTTGGGGCCTGGAAAGGGGACAGCCCCTTCAGGACGCCTGGGAGGACGGCTTCCGGGAGCTGACGCCGCCGGAGGCCGCCGGGATCCTCCGGGACACGGAGCTGACGGACCGCCGCCGCCGGGACAGCCGCCAGCGGGAGCGGCTTTTGTGGGCGGCGGCCCTGTCCGGGGCGGGGCTGTTCATCATCTTACTGATATAGAGGACGACACATGGATGTGGATCTGATTTTCAAAATAGCCGCCGTGGGCATTTTGGTGGCGGTGCTGAACCAGCTGCTGGTGCGCAGCGGCCGGGAGGAGCAGGCCATGATGACCACCCTGGCGGGGCTGGTGGTGGTCATGATGATGCTGGTGCGGCAGATCAGCGACCTGTTCCAGCTGGTGAAGTCCCTGTTCGGGCTGTAGCCATGGAGACGGTGGTGCAGATAGCCGCCGTGTGCCTGGCGGCGGCGATACTGGGGGCAGTGCTGCGGCAGCACAGCCCGGAAACGGCGGCGGTGCTGGGACTGGCGGTGTGCGCGGTGGTGGGGGTCCTGCTGCTGCGGGGGCTGGCGGAGGTGCTGGACATGCTGGAGGAGCTGGCTGTCGCCGGAGGACTGCCGGAGGGGCTGTTTACGCCCCTGGTAAAGACCCTGGGCATCGCCCTGGTGTCCCGGCTGGGCGGCGAGATATGCCGGGACGCGGGCCAGGGGGCCATGGCGGCGGTGCTGGATACGGCCGGGGCCTTCGGGGCGGTGCTGGTGTCCCTGCCCCTGGTCCGGGCGGCATGGGAGCTGTTGAGGACGCTGGTATGAGGAAGAGTATGGTGATTTTGCTGCTGGCATGGTGGCTGGTGGCGCCGGCCTGGGGGGCGGAGCTTCCCCGGGAGGTGCGGGACGCCCTGCCGGCTGCGGCGGAGGAGATCACGGAGGAGCTGGAGGACCCGGCGTCCCTGTCGGAGGGGCTGTCCCGTCTGTGGGACCGGGCCTTGGGCTATGTGGAGGAGGCGGTCCGGCAGAGCATCGGCGGCGGGGTGGTGCTGCTGGCGGCGGCGGTGCTGTGCGCCCTGACGGAGGAGTGCATGGACGCCGCCGGGGGCAAGGTGCACTTTGTGCCCATGGCCGGGGCGCTGGCCATTACCCTGGCGGCGGCGGGCAGCGTGAAAACCATGATGGGTCTGGGCCAGGAGACGGTGGAGGAGCTGAACACCTTTTCCAAGGCGCTGCTGCCCACCCTGTCCGCCGCCGTGGCCGCCAGCGGGGGCATCGTCTCCGCCAGCGTCCGGCAGGTGGCTACCATTTTCTTTGTGGACCTGCTGCTGTCGCTGATCCGGGGGCTGCTGCTGCCGCTGGTGTATTTCTATGTGGCCGCCGCGGCGGCGGACGCCATGCTGCCGCAGCGGCGGCTGGCGGGGATCAGCCGGGCCATCCGCAAGGGCACCGTGTGGCTGCTGACCGGGGCGCTGGCCCTGTTCACCCTGTATCTGACGGTGTCCGGGGCGGCGGCAGGCTCCGCCGACACCGTGACGGCCCGGTTGGCCCGCAGCGCCGTGGGGGTGCTGCCGGTGGTGGGCAGCATCCTGGCCGACGCGGCGGACAGCGTTCTGGCCGGGGCCGGGGCGGTGAAAAATACCGTGGGCGCGGCGGGACTGCTGGCGGTGCTGGCGGTGTGCCTGCTGCCGCTGATGCGGCTGGGGGTGCAATATCTGGTGTATAAGGCGGCGGCGTTTCTGGCGGGCATTTTAGGGGCGGAGCAGCTGACGGGGCTTATTGACGCCTTAGGCGGGGCCTTTGGCCTGATCTTCGGCATGACCGGGGCCTGCGGCCTGTTGCTGCTGATCTCCATTTCGTCGGCACTGGGGGTGGTTACCGGATGATGGACGGGATCCGGCAGTGGCTGCTGGGGATTCTGGCGGCGGCCATGGGGCTGAGCCTTCTGTATGCGCTTTTGCCCAAGGGGGCGGTGCGGGCCGCCGCCAAGGCCACCGGGGGGCTGATTCTGCTGCTGGCGGTGCTGGGTCCGGCGGCGGGGCTGGACCTGTCGGACCTGGCGGTGCGGTATGAGGACCTGAGCCGGGACATGGAACAGCAGGCCGAAACCTACCGCCGGGAGGGCCAGGCCCAGTTGGAGCTTGGCATACGGCAGCGGACGGCTGCATATATATCGGAAAAAGCGGCGCAGCTGGGGCTGAGCTGCCATCCCCGGGTGGAGGTCACCTGGCGCGGCGGCGTCCCGTATCCCGGCAGCGTGACGCTGGACATGGCGGAAAACCGGGCCTTGTCCGCCATCCTGGAGGAGGATCTGGGCATTCCGCCGTCAGAGCAGCACTGGCTGGGGTAAGGAGCGTATGAAAAAGTGGAACATTGGAAATTTATGGAAGAAGTACAAATATGTGGGCCTGGTGGTGCTGGCGGGGTTGGCGCTGATGCTGCTGCCGGGGAAGAAAACCGATGCCCAGACCCAGGAGGGCGGCGGGAGCTTTTCCCTGGAGGACACGGAGCGGCGGATGGAGGAGCTGCTGGGCCGGATGGACGGCGTGGGCCGGGTGCAGGTGATGCTGACGTTGAAAAACAGCTCGGCCCTGGAGCTGGCGGAGGACGCGGACGACACGGACCGGGACGGCGAGCTGCGCCGCCAGCGGGAGCCGGTGACGCTGAACCGGGGCAGCGGGTATCAGGACGTGGTGGTGACCCGGGAGACATATCCGGTGTATCTGGGGGCCGTGGTGGTGTGCCAGGGGGCAGGCAGCGGCGGCGTCCGGCTGGCGGTGACGGAGGCGGTGGCGGCGCTGACGGGCCTTCCCGCCGACCGCATCACGGTGGTGCAATGGGATTCATGACAGGAGGGACGGACATGAAGAAACGATGGAAGAAGCCTGCGGTGGCGGCGGCCGTGCTGCTGCTGGTGTGCGCGGCGGTGTACATGAACTGGCGCTATACCGACAATATCCAGAAAAACGCCGGAAAGACCCTGGGTCAGACCACTCTGGTCAGCTCCCAGGACGGGGAGAAGGGGCAGGAGCCAACCGCCGCCCCGGCGGAGGACGACTATTTCGCCACGGCCCGGCTCAGCCGCAAGCAGGCCCGGGACAACGCCATCAGCATGCTCAAGGAGGCGGAGAGTGATGAAAACGCCGAGCAGAGCGTCCTCAACGAGGCATCCCAGACCCTGCAGGTGCTGGCGGCCTATACCGTGGCGGAGTCCCAGATCGAGAGCCTGGTGACGGCCAAGGGCTATGCCGACTGCGTGGTGTTCATGGGGGCCGAAAGCGTCAGCGTGGTGGTGGCTCCGCCGGAGGGCGGCCTGACGGCCACCGACGCCGCCCGCATCAAGGACATCGTCATCAGCGAAACGGACTATACCGCCCAGCAGATCAAGATCATGGAGGCAAATTAACAGTTGTAATTCCCGGGGAGAAATGGTATACTACTCTTATATTGGGACTCTATTGAAAATACAAATGAGGAGTTTTGCAAGCTATGGCTGATAATAAAGAATACATGACCCATCAGGAGAGCATGGGTACCATCCAGATCTCTGAGGACGTGGTGGCCTCCATCGCCACCTCCGCCTGCCTGGAGGTAGACGGTGTGGGCGGTCTGATGAACGCCAACGTCACCGACTATGTCACCGGGAAAAAGATGACTGCCAAGGGCATCCGGGTGGAGATGGACGGCGAGGGCATCGTGGTGAATCTGTTCATCCTGCTGCGGTACGGCTGCGCCGTGTCCGAGGTGGCACAGAAGGTCCAGAGCAGCGTGTTCGCCGCCCTGGAGGGCATGACCGGCTTCCAGGTCAACGCGGTGAACGTTCACGTGGGCGGCATCAGCTTCGACTGAGCCGGCCAAATCCAGAGAGAAAAAAGGAATTTACGACTATGACGCGGAATACGGCACGGGAGATCGCCACCCATCTGGCGTATGAGCTGAGCTTTACGGACCTGCCCGTTCAGGAGTTCCTGGACCGGCAGCTTTCCCGGGAGAATTTTGCCGCCCGGGCGGAGGAGTGCGGCCTGTATGCCGACACCCCCAACGACAAGCAGGAGAAATACATCCGCCGCCTGGTGTCCGGCGTGGCCGAGCACGCGGCGGAGCTGGATGCCTACATCGAGCAGTACGCCAGGGGCTGGCGCTTTGAGCGCATCTCCCTGGTGGCCTCCGCCATCATGCGGGTGGCCATGTTCGAGATCCTCTATATGCCCGATATCCCCCACGGGGTGGCCATCAGCGAGGCGGTGAACATCGCCAAGGGCTATGAGTCCCCGGAGGTGGTGAAGTTTATCAACGGCATCCTGGGCAGCTTCCTGCGGGCGGAAGTGAAGGAATGACCCACACCAGGCAGGGCGCGGCAGCCCTGCCTTGTTTTTGATGCCGTGCGAAAGGAGGGGAGCCGCCGGTGGACCATATTTACGCCGTGTCCGAGGTCAACGGACTGATCAAGGACCTGATCGACGGCACGCCCCAGCTGTCGGGACTTTACATCCGGGGCGAGCTGTCCAACTATAAGATATATCCCTCCGGCCACCACTACTTCACCCTGAAGGACGGACAGAGCGCCCTGCGGTGCGTGATGTTCAAAAGCAGCGCCATGAAGCTGCGGTTCCGGCCGGAAAACGGCATGCAGGCGGTGGTGTTCGGCCGGATCAGCGTGTTCCCCCGGGAGGGTGCGTATCAGCTGTACTGCACCCAGCTGTCCCCGGACGGGGTGGGGGACCTGTATGTGGCCTTTGAGCAGCTGAAGCAGAAGCTCCAGCAGGAGGGACTGTTTGACCCCGCCCATAAAAAGCCCCTGCCGCCGTATCCCCAGCGGATCGCCATTGTTACCAGCGGCGCCGGGGCGGCGGTCCATGACATGATCCGCATCCTGCGGCGGCGCTATCCCATCGCCAAGGTGCTGCTGCTGCCGGTGCGGGTCCAGGGGGCGGAGGCCCCGCCGGAGATCGTGGGGGCCATCCGGTACGCCAACCGCTGGAAGCAGGGGGACGTGCTGATCACCGGCCGGGGCGGAGGCTCCATGGAGGACCTGTGGGCCTTCAACGACGAGCGGGTGGCCCGGGCCATCTATGCCTCGGAGATCCCGGTGATCTCCGCCGTGGGCCACGAGCCGGACGTGACCATCTCCGACTATGTGGCGGACCGGCGGGCGTCCACCCCCAGCAACGCCGCGGAGATCGCCGTGCCGGATATGTCGGAGCTGCTGCGGTATCTGCGGGGGACGGAGAACGGCATGGCCCAGAGCGTGCTGCACCGCCTGGAGCGGGAGGAGAGGCGGCTGAAGGCCCTGGCGGAAAAGCGGGTGCTGACGGACCCCCTGGCCTTTGTTCAGGACCGGCGGCTCCAGCTGGATTATATGCAGGACAAGATGACATCGGCGGCCCGGACCCACTGGGACCGGGAGGCCCGGCGGTTTGCCGGGACCGTGGCCAAGCTGGACGCCCTGAGCCCCCTGAAGGTGCTGGGCCGGGGCTATGCCATGGCCCGGACGGAGGAGGGCGGCATTCTGCGCAGCAGCGCGCAGGTGCGGCCCGGCGACAGAATCGAGCTTCGCCTGGCCCAGGGGTCCCTGGGCTGCCGGGTGGAGGAAGTAGAAGGGGAGGAGACCCATGGCAAAGAAAACCTTTGAGGAGAACATGGCCCGGCTGGAGGAGATCGTGGCGCTGCTGGAAAAGGGCGACGCCCAACTGAGCCAGTCCCTGTCCCTGTTCGAGGAGGGGACGAAGCTGGCGGCGGCCTGCCGCACGGAGCTGGACAAGGCCGAGCAGCAGGTGGTGCGGCTGATGAAGGGCCCCGACGGCGCGCCCATCGAAAACGAATTTGCAAGCGAGGAATGACCATGGAATTCAAGCAGCAATATGCGGCCTATCAGCAGGCCATTGAGCAGTATCTGGAGGGGCTTTTCAGCCAGGACAAGCCCTATGGCCGCCTGCAGGAGGCCATGCGGTACAGCATTCTGGGCGGCGGCAAGCGCATCCGCCCGGTGCTGACCCTGGAGTTTGCCCGGCTGGGGGGCATCGACTGGCACCTGGCCCTGCCCTATGCCTGCGCCCTGGAGCTGGTGCACAACTATTCCCTGATCCACGACGATCTGCCCTGCATGGACGACGATGATCTGCGCCGGGGCCAGCCCACCACCCACAAGAAGTTCGGCGAGACCCTGGCGGTGCTGGCAGGCGACGCTTTGCAGCCGGAGGCCTTCCGGCTGATTGCGGAGGCTCCCTGTATGTCCGACGGCAGCCGGGTGGAGGCGGTGCGGGTGCTGGCCCGGGCCTGTGGCGCAGACGGCATGGTGGCCGGTCAGGTGCTGGACACCCTGTACGGCATCCAGACGGAGGAGCAGCTGAAGGCCATGTACCGGCTGAAAACCGGGGTGATGATCTCCGGTGCGGCGGAGCTTGGCTGCGTGGCGGCGGATATGCCCGCCGACATGCGGGCCCAGGCGGTGGAATTTGCCGACCAGTTGGGCCTGGCCTTCCAGATCCGGGACGATATGCTGGACGTGGTAGGCGATGAGCAGGTGTTCGGCAAGCCCATCGGCTCCGACAAGGAGGAGGGAAAGATCACCTATGTGGACGTAGACGGCCTGGAGGGCTGCGCCCGGGCGGTGGAAGCCTGCACCCGGAGGGCCAAGGACGCCGTGGCCCAGTGGCCGGACCATGATTTTCTGTTTGCCCTGGCGGACCAGCTGGTGGACCGGAACAAGTGAGGAAAGACAAATAGAAAAACTCAGGAGCACGGTGAAAGCCGTGCTCCTGGGTTTTTATGCGGGCCTGTTTAATCGCAGCTTATTTCGCCCGAATGCGCTTTTGCTTTCTCCCGCAGACGGCCATTCCCAGCATGGCTGCGCCGGTGGTGACGATCGCCGCAGTCCACAGCACGGGGCGGGCTTCATCGCAGGTTTTCGGCGAAGCGGGTTCGTCCTGCTCCGGCGCATCCCCGGAGGGCTGAGACGGCTCGTCCTTGGGAGGCTGCGGCTGGCTGGGATCGTCCTCCGCCGGGGCGTCCATATCCGGGGCGGTTACGCTGACCGTGCCGGAAACCTCGTTGGAGGCGATGACAAGCGACGCTCCGGAGCTGTTCTGCTCCGCCGCCACGAAGATCACGCCCTCGGGGGAGACGTCGTCATAGATATCCGCCGAATAATTGCGGCTGTTCACATAGTTCCGGAATGCGACGGCGGAGGGATCGGTGATGTCGTAGATCATCACGCCGCCGATGCGCTCCAGGCCGGCAAAGGCATAGGTGCGGCCGTTTACCGTTCCCACGGTGACGTTTTCCGGCTCCGGTCCCTTTGTAGGGAAGGAATGTAAAGTCAGCCAGCAGGATTGCGTGAAATGTGTGTGAAGCGGGGCGCGTGAATTCCCCGATGCAGCACAAAACCTCCGGCGGGGCCGGAGGTTTTGCGTGATACATTCGTTTTTTTACTTGACCAGGTCGCAGAACAGGTCGATCTCGTCGGCCAGGGACTGCAGCCCCTGCCGCCAGAAGGCCTTGTCGGTCAGGTCGATGCCGGCAATCCTGGCAGTATCCTCCACGCAGGTGACGGAGGTGGCGTGGAGCATCTTCTTATACAGGGGCACAAAGTCCTTGCCCTCCTGCTGATACTTGGCGTACAGGCCCCGGGCGAACAGGCCGCCGAAGGCATACGGGAAGTTGTAGAAGCTCAGGCTGCCGCTGTAATAGTGGCCCTTGCACAGCCACATGTAGGGGTGCAGGCAGTTCTGGTCCAGCCCGTCGCCATAGGCCTTCTTCTGGGCCTCCAGCATCAGCTGGCACAGGCGGTCGGCGTCCAGGAACTCCTGGGGCCGGGCCTCGAACACGGAGGACTCGAACAGGAACCGGGAATAGATGTCGCAGATGATCTGGCAGGCGTCGGACAGCTGGCTTTCGATCAGGGCCAGCTTCTCATCCTTGCTCTCGGCGGCGTCAATGGCGGCGCTGACGGTGAGCACCTCGTTGAAGGTGGAGGCCGTCTCCGCCACGGGCATGGTGTACTCTTGGCACACCAGCGGGTGGGAGAACACCTGCTGATCGTGGAAGGCATGGCCCAGCTCATGGGCCAGGGTCACGATGTCGCCGAAGGCGCCGTCAAAGTTGGTGAGCACCCGGCTCTGCTTAGCGCTGGGCACGCCGCAGTCAAAGGCGCCGCCCACCTTGCCGTTACGGGGATAGAAGTCGATCCATGCCTCGTCAAAGGCCCGCTCCACCATGTCGTGCAGCTGGCTGTCGAAGCCGCCGAAGATATTCAGCAGATAATCCTTGGCGTCCTGGGTGGTATACTTTTTGTCGCTCTTGCCCATGGGGGCGAACAGCTCATACCAGGGCAGGCCGTTCTCGTGGCCCAGCGCCTTGCCCTTGGCCCGCAGATACTGCCAGAACTTGGGCATGTATTCGTCCATGGCCCCCAGCAGGGCATCCAGGGTTTCCCGCTTCATGCGGCTCTGGTACAGGGCCTTGTCCAGGGGGGAGGCATAGCCCCGGACCTGGCACTCGTTGATGACCTGCATCTTGATGCTGTTCAGGGCGAAGGCTACGGAGTCCTTGATCTTGTCATAGCACGCCAGCTCCGCCTCATAGGCGCTCTTGCGCACGGCGGGATCGGGATCGTAGGCCAGATTGCGGATGGCGGACAGGTTGGTGACCCCACCGTTATACTCCACCTTCACGCTGCTGGTCAGGTTATCCCGCAGAGTCTCCCACGCCGAAGCACCGGAGATGTTCATCCGGGCGAACAGCTCCTCCTCCCGGTCGGTGAGCAGGTACTTGCTGTCCCGGCGGATGGACTCCAGCAGGAAGCGATAGGGCTCCAGGGCCGGGTCGGCGTCCATGATGGCGTCCAGGTCCTCCAGTCCTGCCACCGTCCGGCGCAGGGAGGCATTGGCGGCGGCGCAGCCGCTGAGCTTGGCGCTGAGCTGGTCGCCCAGACTGTTGGCCTTGGTATCGGCGGTATTGGCGCTGCACCGAAGGCTGCAGAAGATGAAGAGCTTGTTGGTCAGCTCCTCCACCTGCTCCTGCACCTGCAAAAAGCGATGCACCAGCTGGCTGTGGTCCATGCCCGCCGCCTCACCGGCCAGGGCGTTTACTGCCGCGATGGCCTGGTCCAGGGCTGCCATGTCCCCGGTAAAGGCGGGGTCGTCAAAATCCTTGTACAGAATACTCAGATCCCAGGTATCGTTCATAGATTCTTCCTCCTATTTTGTGGTTTTCTATCGTCCATCATATCACGTTTTCCCGGTGGACACAATAGGAAAATGCGGCTTCAATTAAAATGCCTTAACTCCTGGAGGGCGGCAGCTTCAGAAGCCTGATGCGCTGTCGGTAGTCCGGCAGGGTGCCCTCTACCAGGCGATAAAAGTCCGGCCCGTGGTTTTTGTGGCGGATGTGAGCCAGCTCATGGACCACCACCGCATCAATGGCCTCCATGGGATAGCGCATCAGGAACAGGGAAAAGCACAAGCTGTTTTTTCCGGAGCAGCTGCCCCAGCGGGTCCGTGCGGCGGTGATCCGTATCCCCGTGGGTAAAACATCCATCCGTGCCGCCCAATAGACTACCCGCCCCGGAAGGATCTCCTGCCCACGCCGGCGCAGCTCCTCCATTTCCTGTTCCGTCAGCTCCGGAGGCGATGCGGCCGGAGCTTCCCGCTGGCGCGCCAGGCTTTTTTCGATCCAGTCCCGGTGCTTTTCCACCAGCTGGCGGACTTCTTCATCGGTGGCGGCGTATGGGGCCCGGACCACCACCCGGCCGTCCCGCTTGATCTGAATGGCCATGGTCCGGCGATGGGACCGTACAATGGTATAGTTCATGGTTCAGTCTCCGATCCGCACGAACCGGGGGCCGCGATACCCGTCCCGGTCCACGGTCTCCAGCCACATGGCCGCGGGCCGCACCCACAGACCGCCCTCACCGTACAGAGCCCGGTATACGACCAGCTGCTCCAGAGTCTCTGAGTGCCGGGCCATACCCAGCACCTGATATTCCTTTCCCTTAAAATGCCGCCACCGGCCGGGGCGGATGGTTTCCTGCGTCATAGGGGTCACCTCCTTGTGTGATGGGTCCAGTATACAGGAAATCCGGCGAAAAAGGAAGTCCCTGAGACTGTCAAAAAACCCGGAAATCTTCCGCCATCGGAAAGGAAGATAGTTAC
>ENA-OZLH01001371-OZLH01001371.1-human-gut-metagenome-genome-assembly--contig:-NODE-1371-length-11745-cov-3.546963_pt1 | contig 11745 bp, 7 predicted proteins | sample MGYA00244832_ERZ653776 | MGnify/ENA primary metagenome ERZ653776 (study PRJEB26926, sample SAMN06165218) | human gut metagenome | biome: ENVO:00009003; feature: ENVO:2100002; material: ENVO:00002003...
GCACGCCGCCCTCGAGTTTGAGCATGTAGGCCGACATCATCGGGGTCAGCGAAATGGCCGCCGTAGTCGAAACGCAGACCACGATCGTCACGATCCAGCCCAGCTCGCGGAAAAGGATACCCGCCATGCCCGGCACCATCGTCAGCGGCAGGAACACGGCAACGACCACGAGCGTGGTGGCAATGACCGACAGCCACACCTCGTTGGTGGCGTAGATGGCGGCCTCCTTGGGATTCGAACCTCGCTCGATGTGCGTCGTGATGTTCTCCAGCACCACGATGGCATCGTCGACGACCATACCGATGGCGATCGAGAGCGACGAGAGCGAGATGATATTGAGCGTCGAGCCCGTGGCGAAGAGGTAGATGAACGAACAGATCAGCGACACGGGGATCGTCATACAGATGATCAGCGTCGCGCGCCAGCGTCCGAGGAAGGCCATCACCACCAGCACCACGAAGATAAAGGCGTACATGATCGTTTCCGAGAGCGACCCGATGGCATTGGTGATTTCCTGCGACCCCTCGAAGATCGTCTCCATCTTCACGTCGCGCGGAAGGCTCGCCTGGATGTCGGGCAGGCGCTTCTGAATCTCATGGACGATGTCCACGGTGTTGGCACCCGACTGCTTCTGGATCATCACGCGCACGCTCCGCTGCCCGTTGGCGCGTTCGTCCATCGTGGCCTTTTCGAGCGTATCGCGGATCTCGGCCACGTCGGAGAGCATCACCGTGCGTCCCCCGGCATTGGAAACCACGACCTTGCGCATCTCGTCGCTCAGCTTGAATTCGCCGTCGGCCTTGATGTTGAACGTGTTGTTGCCGATGTCGATCGTACCGCTCGGGATGTTGACGTTCTCGGCGGCGATGATCTGCCCCAGCTGCTCGACGGTCAGATTGTAGGCTTCGAGCTTGGCCGGGTCGACATTGACCTGCACCTCGCGTTCGGGGGCGCCCATGACCGTCACGGCACCCACGCCGTCGACACGGTTCAGGACGTTGACGAATTTATCGTCGAGGATCTTCTTCAGGGCCGGGTAGCTCTCGTCGGCCGTCACGGCAAGCATGATCACGGGGATCATCGAGGTCGAGAACTTGAAGATCGTAGGATAATCGATGTCGTCGGGCAACTGCGACTGGCTGCGGCTCACCACGTCACGGATCTCGTTGGCGCCCTCGGTCAGGTCGGATCCGTACTCGAATTCGACAATGATCATCGACACGTTGTCCTGCGACTTGGAGGTCAGTTTCTTGAGGTTGCTCACCGTATTGAGGTTATCCTCCAGGATACGGGTGATGTTGGTCTCGATATCCGCAGCGTTGGCACCGGGATAGAAGGTGATGACCGATATCTGGGGGATTTCGATTTCGGGGTACTGGTCTACCGCGAGGTTCATCAGCGAGAAGAGCCCGAAGACCATCACGCCGACGAACATGAGCACCGTGGAGACCGGTTTCCGAACCGCGCTTTCGTATATTTTCATATGTTTCGGGGCGTTTTATTCCTGTTTGATTTCCACTTTGGCACCGTCGTAGAGTTTCGAAAGGGCCGTGACGGCCACGGCTTCGTCCGCCCCGACGCCCGAAAGAATGTCCACGCGGTCGCCGACCTGGCGGCCTACGTCCACACGGCGGCGACGGGCAACGCTATCGCCCTCGATGACATACACGAAGCGCTCGGCAGTGCCGACCTGCTTCTGGACGGCCACGTCGGGCACCATGACGCCCTCCTTATGCCCCATGTTGAAGATCGTGCGGGCGTACATACCCGGGCGCAGCGTGCGCCGGGCATTGGGCACCTTCACCTCGACCTTGAACGTGCGGGTCGTGGGGTCGAGCGCCGGATAGATCAGCGACACGGTCCCCGTAAACTCCTCGTCGGGGAAGATGTCGACAGTCAGTTTCACCGGCATCCCGACCTTCACGTTGGGGAAATACTGCTCCGAAATATTGGCGATGACCTTCAGCGGGTCGATCTGCATGATGTGCAGGATCGGCTGCTGGGCGAACAGGTCGCCGGACTCGTAGTTGCGAGCCGTGACGACGCCCGAAATGGGCGAACGCACCTCGATGTTCTTCTTGAGGTTGGCGACCACCTCGCGCTGCACGTCCAGCTGCGCCTTGGCCTGCTGGATCTGCTGCGCCGAGATACCGCCGGCCTCATAGACGGGCAACAGGCGGTTGTAATCGTCCTCGACGGTCTTCAGCTGCACGAGCTGCTGGGTGTACTGCGTCGGGTCGAGCGTCACGATGAGCTGCCCCTCGTGCACGGGGTCGCCCACCTCGACCAGGATGCGGTCGATGTGCACGCCCGAAGCCGCCGGAGTGATGTCGTTCTCCCTGAAGGGCTCGATCTCCGAAGTGAACTCCTCGGTAAGCTGCACGGTGGCGGACTCCGCCGTTTCGGTTTTGGTCAGCACACGGTTGTCCTGCTGCACGTCGCCTGCCCCGTTTTTGCCTTTGCAGCCGGCGAGGGCGGCCGCGGCAAACAATATAACTGCTGTTTTCTTCATATGCTATCTTTGTTTTTCAATTTCCACGCTATTTTTCCTTGCCGACGATGCGGTCGTACTCGGCCTTGGCCGTCAGGTAATCGAAGATCGCCTGCGAATAGTTGAGCTGCGCCTGCGTCTGCGCCAGCTGGGCGCTGTTGAGCTCGAGGATCGTACCCGCCCCCGCACGGTAACGGGTGTCGGAGATCGAGTAGGCCTTGCGCGCCTGCTCGACGGTGAGCTCCTGGGCGTACATCGTCTCGCGCGCCGTCAGCAGGTCGTTCAGCGCCGAGCGAACCTGCACGTCGACCTGCTGCCGGGCGTATGTCCGCTGGAGGCCGATCTGCGAAATCTGGTTCTTGATCTCGCGCGAGCGGTTCATCTTCGTCAGCCCCGAAAAGAGCGGCACGGAGACGCGGATGCCGGCGGAAAGCGGGTTCTGCCAGAAATAGCCGTCCTTGACGCTGGTCATCGTCATCTTGTCCGGATCGAACGACACCGAGCCCATGTTGTTTCCGGTGAGGGTGAAGTTGCCGAACGCCCCGATGGTCGGCAGGCGGCTCGCATTCTCGGCCTTGAGCTGGAGGCGGAGCAGATCCTCCTGCAATTCGAGCGTGCGCAGGTCGGAGTTGTCCGAAGTGTCGGTCGTAAGCCCCTCGGTTCCGGCGAGCACCTTGTCGCGCATGGCGTCCAGCTCGCCTTCGACCTCGATTTCGACCTGCTCGGGGATCGAAAGATACATCTTGAGCATCAGCTTGGCGATGCGGATCGAGTTCTCGGTCTGGAGGATCGAGGGTTTCAGGTTGCTGAGCTGCACCTGCGCCGTCAGCAGGTCGTATTCCGAGGTCAGGCCGTTCTGGTACTGCACCTGCGTATCGTCGACCGTACGTTGTACGGTGGCCTCCGACTCGCGGAGCACGTCGAGCGACTGCTCGGCGAGCAGGATGTTATAGAAGGCCTTTTTGACTTCGGCCGTCAGCGTGATGCGCGACGAACGCGCCGCCTCGACGGCCGTGGCCATCTGCTTGTCGTTCATCTTCATCATGCGGTAAACCTGCGGCGCGAAGAGCGGCACCGAAGCATCCACGGCCCCGCTGAGCGTCGTATAGGGGTCGTTGCCCAGCGAGAAGCCCTTGGACATCTGCTGCACGATGAAGCTGTGGTTGACCTGCCCGGTCACCGATACCTGCGGCAGCAGGCCGCCCCATGTCTGGCGTTTCACATAGTCGTAGCGCTGCACCTCCATCTCGGCGACCTTGACGGTGGGGTTCTCGCTCAGCGCCAGGTCGAGGGCCTGGTCGAGCGTGAGGCGCATCTGCGCTACGGCAGCGAACGTACCCGTTGCCGCGAGGCACAATGTCAGAATCAATTTTTTCATAGTCATCTATCCAAATTCAATTTATTTCCCGTTTTCGACAGTCTGTACCGCTTCAGGTTGTCGTCGATCAGCTGCAGGCCCTTAGCGGTCGAAATGCCGCGGAAAAAATTGCTGATGATCTGCACGAAAGCCTCGCGCTCGGACATCCCGTCGGGCAGCATCAGCTCGCGGCGCGTCACAATGGCCGAAGCCGTATAGTAAAGCACCGAAATCGAGAGGTCGATGTTGAAATTATTGACGAACAGCCCGGCCTCGATGCCCTGTTCGAGCATCGAACGCAGGCTCGTGCGGTTTTTCACCATCCCTTCGCGCATCAGTTTGTCGTGTACGGCGGGATAAAACTTCCGGAGGTTGTCCATCATGCGGCGCGAAACCTCGGCGTTGTCCATCACTTCGCCCAGCACCATGAACATGGCTTCGAGAACGTCGTGCGCGTCGGCCGTGAGTTCGTTCCACCGCTGGCGGTTACGTTCGGAATAGCGTTCCATGGCCAGGTAGAGCAGGCCTTCCTTGTCGCCGAACATCTCGTAGAGCGTCCGCTTCGACACCCCGAGCTGCTGCGCGATGTCGTCCATTCGTACCGACTTGATACCCTGCGAAACGAACATCTGCATGGCTTGGTCGATAATGCGTCCTTTCTGAGGAGGGGTCATAGCATTCAAATATTTCGGATCCGGTGGCAAATATAGAAAGAAAACCCATGAAACCAAAAAAGTTTTCTGTTTTCTGTCGTTTCATCAGCAAATAACACACCGAACGGCGAACAATGTAGTAAATCTGAACAATATGGGAGGTATCCCCCGTCCGTTCAGGCCGGTAGGGATCGTATCCGGGGAGACGCCGGGCATACTGCCGCAACGCATGCCGGTCCGGCGGGGGCTCGCATCAGCGCAGCACGGGCGAAGGAACACGACTGCCGGAGCCTGCATGCCAGCCCACGGGCGCGGCAGGGACGCATGCCATCGAGACACGCACCGGGGGATACGCCCCACGCACCGTCCACGAAAAAAAAGCCGCTGCGGTTTGTCCGCAGCGGCCATAGGGAGAACATGACACGGGGTTATTTCGTCACCCGTTCGAGCCAGCGCACCATCGAGAGCATGACGAGCATCGACATGCCGCAGGCTGCGACGAAGACGCACCACGTAGCCCACATCGGGGTGTGCATGTAGAGCCATCCGCCGACGAACAGCAACGCATTGCCCACGGCCGTAGCGGCCAGCCAGAAGCCCTGCATAAGGCCCTGCATGTGCGGGGGCGCCACCTTCGATACGAATGCCAGTCCGAGGGGCGAGATGAAGAGCTCGGCGACGGTAAGGATGAAATAGAGGCCCACCATGACCCACGGGGTCACCAGGATCGACTGCACCTGGTCGGCCTTCATGCCTGCGAGGGCGGCCTTGTCGGGCAGTGCGAACGAGAAGAACATCAGGAAGAGGTAGGCCGTGGCGGCGATACCCATACCGATGGCGATCTTCATCGGGGTCGAAACCTCGATGTTGCGTTTGCGCAGCCAACCGAAGAACCACATGATCAGCGGCGTGAGGGTCACGACGAAGAAGGGGTTGACGCTCTGGAAAATCTCGGCGCCCTTGATGGTCGTGAAGCCCAGGTTGATGTTGATGACGTCGAGGTTGACGTAGTCACGTGCGAAATAGGTCAGCGAATAGCCGTTCTGGTGGAACGAAACCCAGAAGAAGATCACGACGCCGAACACGGCGAACAGTGCGTAGATGCGCTGGCGGATCTCCTGCGCCGACATGGTGATCTCCTCGGCCGAAGCCTTGGCACCGCCGGCCGCAGCTTTCTTCGACGGGTCGGGGAAGCGCTGCTTGTTGGACAGGTAGATGACCAGCGACACGAGCATCATCACGATGGCCGCGATGAACGCATAGTGGAAACCGCGGTTGAAGACATCGAGGTAGCCGTTGCAGAAATCGTGCAGGCCGGCAGCCGACACGGGCGTGCCGTCGAGGTAGGCCGAATTGGCGTACGACGTGAGGTTGGCAAGCCCCTCGCCGGCCATGTGCTCGCCCTTGGCAAGGTATTCGTGGCACAACTCGGGCAGCTTGGCGTTATAGTCGAAATTGTTGACCTTGAGCCACCAGTTGCGCACGCCGATGGCGACGAACGGCGCGAAGAAGCCCCCGATGTTGATGAACATATAGAAAATCTGGAAACCCGACTCACGCTTGGCGCTGAACTCCTTGTTGTCGTACATCTGCCCCACGAGCGCCTGGAGGTTGCCTTTGAACAGACCGTTGCCGAAGGCGATCACCATCAGTGCGCCGATCACCACGGTCTTCGACGTAACGGTGGGAACCATCAGCGCGGCATACCCCGCCGTCATCACCAGAATACCCGCGATGATCGTCCCCTTATAGTTGCGCAGCCGGTCGGCGATCAGGCCGCCGACGAGCGCCAGGATGTAGATCGAGGTATAAAAAAACGAATAGATTTTCCCGGCCTGCTCGCCGTCGATACCGAATTTCGACATCAGGAACAGCGTCAGAATGGCCATCATGGTGTAGAAACCGAAACGTTCGCCCGTATTGGCGAGAGCCGCGGCAATCAAACCTTTAGGTTGCTTGAGCATAGTAGAATTGGGTATTAGTAATGGATACGTTTTTTTGTTCGTGGACAAAGATAGAAAAATTTTTCATATATTTAGTGTCGCAACGGCACTTTTATCAGTCGGAACGCATAACCGGACCCGGGTGCGATTCGGTTTTGCTCCCATCCGACTTTTTATTACCTTTGTAGAAAATCGACTCCCCTATGGAAAAAACGACCCGAAGACTTCCAATCGTCGAACGCGACGAATGGCTGCACCCCGTCGAGGAACAGATGAACCGGCGCGTCGAACGCTATACGCAGAAACTCGCCGCTATCGAACGCTCGTCGGGGTCGCTCGTCGACTACGCCAACGGCTACCGTTATTTCGGCTGGCAGCGGGACGAGCTGCTCGACGGATGGTGGCTGCGCGAATGGCTGCCGGGCGCGCACGACGTCTACGTCTTCGGCGATTTCAACAACTGGCAGCGTACCGAGATACGTATGCAGCGCGACGCGCACGGCGTATGGAGCGCCTTCTTCCCGGAGGCGATGTACCGCGACCGGCTCCGCCACGGGTCGCTCTACAAGCTCCATGTCCACGGCGACAACGGCTGGAAAGACCGCATCCCGGCCTATGCCACGCGCGTGGTGCAGGACGAGGCGACGAAGAATTACACGGCCCAGTTCTGGGCGCCGGAGCCGTTCGACTGGCGGGGCGACGCGTTCGACGCCTCGAAGAACGGCAGCCTGCTGATCTACGAGGCCCATGTGGGCATGGCGCAGGAGAAGGAGGGCGTGGGCACCTACCGCGAATTCACGGAGAAAATACTACCTATAATAAAAAAGGACGGCTACAACGCCGTGCAGCTCATGGCCATCGCCGAGCACCCCTATTACGGGTCGTTCGGTTACCACGTGTCGAGTTTCTTCGCACCCGCATCGCGCTGCGGCACGCCCGAGGAGCTGAAGGAGCTGGTGCGCCGCGCCCACGAGCTGGGGCTGGCGGTCATCATGGATCTGGTGCATGCCCACTATGTCCGCAACCTCAACGAAGGCATCGACGAACTGGACGGCACCGACCATCTGTACTCGCTGCCCGGCAAGGCCGGCTACCAGCCCTACTGGGACTCGAAGCTCTTCGACTACGGCAAGGACGAGGTACAGCATTTCCTGCTGTCGAACGTCAAGTACTGGCTCGACGAGTTCCATTTCGACGGCTACCGCTTCGACGGCGTGACGTCGATGATCTACCACCACCACGGCTATGTCGACTTCGACTGCCGCGAACGCTTCTTCGACGAGGGGGTCAACCGCGACGCGCTGACCTACCTGACGCTCGCCAACCGCCTGGTGCACGACTTCCGGCCGGCGGCCGTGACCATCGCCGAGGACGTGAGCGGCATGCCGGGGATGTGCATCCCGATCGCCGACGGCGGCATCGGATTCGACTACCGCCTGGGCATGGCCATCCCCGACTTCTGGATCAAGCAGCTGAAGGAGGTGCCCGACGAGCAGTGGGACATCCGGGAGATGTGGTCGGTGATGACCGACCGCCTGCCCGAAGTCAAGACCGTGGCCTACGCCGAATCGCACGACCAGGCGCTCGTCGGCGACAAGACCATCGCTTTCAGGCTGATGGACAAGGAGATGTATTTCCACATGGACCGCGCTTCGGAGAACATCGTCATCGACCGCGGCATGGCCCTGCACAAGATGATCCGCCTGATGACCATCTCGACGGGCGGGCAGGCCTACCTCAACTTCATGGGCAACGAGTTCGGGCACCCCGAGTGGATCGACTTCCCGCGCGAAGGCAACGGCTGGAGCTACGCCCACGCCCGGCGGCAATGGTCGCTGGCGAAGAACGGGTTCCTGCGCTACTCGTGGCTGGGGGATTTCGACAAGGCGATGATAAAGCTGGTGAAGCGTTACAAGGTACTCGAGGACAGCTATGCCTGGAACCTCGCGATGGACGAGTGCAACAAGACGATGGTTTTCTCGCACGGCGACCTGCTGTTCGTATTCAACTGGCACCCCACGGCCTCGATCCCCGACTACGAACTGCCCGTGCAGGCGCCGGGCAAGTATGTGCCCGTGCTCTCGACCGACGAGCGGCGTTTCGGAGGGCAGCAGCGGCAGGCGATGGACGCCGAGCATTTCTCGTTCCCGGCACGCGACGGAGACAACACCGAACGGCCCCATATCCGCATCTACAACACCTCGCGCACGGCCACGGTTTACCTGCGGAAAAAATAGCGGCGGGTGCGTCCTCCGCACCGACGAAAACCCGCCGGAGATGACAAACAGCACGGCCTGTCCCCGCATGGGACAGGCCGTGCTGCTTTATCCTCGGGCAGGGATAACCCTTACCGGACGGAAAGGGCAGGCTCCGGGTCGCGCAACCGCGGTTGCCGGCAAAGAGGCGGGCTTTCGGGCCGCGACGTTCCCGGCCTGAGGCAGTTTGTCGGCCGCAAATGGCGGGCTTGGGGCGCGCAACAGCGTTGGTCGGCCGGGAAAGGAGGCCGCCGGCCGGAGAGAAAGGTTCCCGGACGGACAAGCGCTACACCTCTACGGCAACCTGTCGGCGGGATAGGACACGCCCAGCTGGCGGCGCACCTGGTCGATGATCTCCATCGTCACGAGGGAGTTTTCGTGGCTGTTGACGGTGGATTCTATCCGTCCCTGTTCGATGAGGTCGATGAACTCCGCGACCTCATAATAATAGGTATCCTTCTCCAGGGGGAGCCCGACGCTGTGGCGGACGGGGGCGTCGCCCCGCCCCGAAGCGGCCGCCGGGCGCGGAAGGTACGCCACGTCGCGGATGGTGTGGATGGCGTCCAGCAACAGGTTGCCCTCCTCGCCCTGGATCTCGGACGGAAGCGACGAATTGGCGATCTTGGAGTAGAGCACCGTGGCATTCATCCCCTCGTAGCGGAAATTGACGGCGCCCTGCCCGTCGGCACCCGAGGAGAGGACGATGCCCTGCGCTTCGACCTCCAGCGGACGCCCGAACAGCGCGACCATCGGATAGACGGTATAGACCCCGATGTCCATCATGGCGCCGTTCGACAGTTCGGGGTTAAAGGCGTTGAGCACGATCCCCTGCCGGAACTTGTCGTAGCGCGAGGAGTACTGGCAGAAGCTGGCGAAATAGCGGCGGATCGTCCCGAGCCGGGGCAGGTACTCCTGCACGACGCGGAAATTGGGGTTGAGCGTCGAGATCATGGCCTCCATGAGCGTGACGCCGCATTCGCGGGCGACGGCGACCATCTGTCGCGCCTCGCGGGCATTGGAGGCCAGGGGCTTCTCGCACAGCACGTGCTTGCCGTGGCGCATGCAGAGGATGCTCTGCGAAGCGTGCAGGAAATTGGGCGTGGCGATGTAAACGGCGTCGACGAGCGGGCTCGCGGCCATCTCTTCGAGCAAGGTGAAGGTGTGCGGGATGCCGTGCTTCGCAGCGAAGGCGTCGGCCCTCTCCTGCGTACGCGAACAGATCGCCACGGCCTCGAAGCGCGCGTCCTGCCGCGCCCCGGCCAGCACCCAGTCGGCGATGAACCCGGTGCCGACCATGCCGAATCGAATTTTTCCCGGCATTCCCTTATCTCCCGGTTATGCGTTCCACGGCCGCAGCGACGTCGGCATACAGCTTCGGCAGGTCGACACCGGCGACACGGCGGTTTTCGACCACGATGCGGCCGTCGACCATCACGGTGTCGACATCAGACGCCTTGCCGCAATAGACCAGGTTCGAGACCAGGTCGTGGATCGGCTGCAAGTGGGGTTTCTGCAGGTCGACGACGATCAGGTCGGCCAGCGCCCCGGGGCGGATGACGCCCAACTCACCCTCCGCATAGCCCATGGCGCGGGCGCCGTTGACCGTAGCCAGCTTCAGCGCCTCGTAGGCCGGGAGTGCCACGGGATCGCCCGTGGCGGATTTCTGCAGGAAGGCCGCCGTGCGCAGCTCTTCGAACATGTCGAGGTCGTTGTTCGAGCAGGTGCCGTCGGTGCCGATGGTCACCAGCGCACCCGCGGCGCGCATCCGCTCGACGGGCGCCACGCCGCTCGATATTTTCATGTTGCTCTGCGGGTTGTGCGACACGGCGACGCCCCGCGCGGCGAGTGTCTCGATGTCGCTGTCGGTCACGTGGATGCAGTGCGCGCCGATGGTCTTCGGGCCCAGCAGTCCCAACCCATCGAGGTGCTCGACGGGTGTCGCAGCGTATTTTTCGCGCACGATACGCACCTCGTCCTGCGTCTCGGCGATATGGGTCATGAAATGCAGCCCCCATTTGCGGGCCAGCTCCTTGCCGCGCCGCAGGTTTTCGGGCGACACGGTATAAGGCGAATGGGGTGCGAGGGCAATCTGTATGCGGTCGCAGTCAGCAGCCAGCGCAACGGCCTTCTCCGCCTCGGGCAGCACCTCGTCGACATTGTTGTCGAAATAGTTGCAGCCCAGCATCGCGCGGATGCCCAGCCGCCGGGCGACCTCCACGCAGCGGTTCTCGTGGTAATACATGTCCACGAACGAGGTGACGCCGCCCAGGAGCATCTCGACGATGCCGAGCGTCATGCCCAGCGCCACGTCGTCGGCCGTCTGGCGCGCCTCGAAAGGCCATATATAGTCGTTGAGCCACTCCATCAGGGCGATGTCGTCGGCATAGCTGCGTTGCAGCGTCATGGCCGCATGGCAATGCGTATTCACAAGGCCCGGCATCAGGAGCCGGCCCGTGCAGTCGATGACCCGCACGCCGGGATTGCAGGTGCGGAACGCGTCGGCTTCGGAGCCGGACGCAGTGACGAGCGCGATGCGGTTGCCCGCGACGCCCACAGCCCCCATAAAGGTTTTGGGTTCGTCCCCGGCCGCCGTCATCGGCAGGATCGTTGCGTTGGTAAACAGGATGTCCATATTATTTGTATTTCACTTTCACTTTGTCGGTCTTTATCTTGCGCGGCGGGGTGTCGATCGAATTGCCCTGCACGGTAATGACATCGCGTCCGTCCACGGAGTTCGAATAGACCTGGATCACCTTGTTGAACACGCCCGGTTCGCTCTTGTGGGGTTCGTAGGTGATGCGGATCACGCCCTGTCCGCCGGGCGGTACGGGACGTTTGGGGAACGACGCCTTGAGGCACGAGCACGATGTGATGACGCGCGTCACCACGAGCGGCGCCGTGCCGTCGTTGGTAAAGGTAAATTCCCGCACCAGGTCGCCGCCCTTGCGGGGTACGTCGCCGAAATCGTGGCCGGCGACCTCCATGCGAAGGTGCGCCCCCCGCGCCTTCGCGTCCTGCTGCGCCCCGGCCGTTTCCGGGGCCGGGT
>ENA-OZLH01001385-OZLH01001385.1-human-gut-metagenome-genome-assembly--contig:-NODE-1385-length-11681-cov-5.587820_pt1 | contig 11681 bp, 8 predicted proteins | sample MGYA00244832_ERZ653776 | MGnify/ENA primary metagenome ERZ653776 (study PRJEB26926, sample SAMN06165218) | human gut metagenome | biome: ENVO:00009003; feature: ENVO:2100002; material: ENVO:00002003...
GTATAAGAGACAGTATCAAATGCGTATATTTTTTAGAATCATTCGATAGTGCGACAATGTCGGATTCTCCATATTTTTTTGCGGTCAACCCAAGCTTGCATATTGCGAATTCCTCAAATTTTTTATATTTTCGCCTCAGCGCACATATATTCGCAAACGTCTGGATATCACGCAATGCTGACTTTATATTTTTGGGGAATTCAAACAGCTTATAAATTTTCTTTTGCGCACAGTTTTGATAGTCTATCACTTCCACATTATTTTCGCCAACTTCGTCCCTCAAAAAGCGGCTTAGAGCGTACGCCTGTAGAATCGAACCGTAATTTATGGCGCGATGGAATGTGATAATGCCTATTTTCATCTGCTCTTGTAAAACCTTAAACTACCTAAAAGACGAATCAAGTCAATTGTGCCGCATGCCCAAACGGCGCAATTTCACTGTAGCAGAGCTTATGAAATTTTTCTTTTGTGCATGCGATAACCCAAACAAAAAAATTGACGCCCCCGCACCTAATACGGACAAAAAGCAAACACAAACACTCTCGCGCCACCCTCCGCTTATAAAATACTTAGAAATTGCCGCTACGCCGCACGCAAGCAAAGCTCCGCCAAACGACGGCAATATCACTGAAACTATATACTGTGAAAATGGTACTCCCACAATTACTTTTGCTATTCCTAGCCTCGCTATCAGCGACATCACACTCAGAAAAATTCCAACCGCCAGCGCGCTTTCTGGCGGATATCCGCTTTTAAAACATATATACGCCAATGGGAAATTGCAACATAGCAGCAATCCAACCGTTATTTGATAAAGGGCAATTCTGCCGCTCGCCTGCATTATCGTCATCAGCGGGAACGAAAATACGTCTATTAATAGCTGGATTATCACAAGCCTTGTAAATACCACACCATATTCGGGCACTTCCTTCAACCATATTTTCAGCACGAATTCAGTCTCTGCAATCAATGGAACCGCAAATATTAAAACGAGAAAAAAACCTAGCCGCGATGCATTTAAAGTCAACTTGCGGCATTGATCCAGATTCCCTTCAGCCCAGTATTTTACAATCTGCGGATTTGTCGCTAAAAGAAAATTTGTCGTAAAACTCGAAACCCCTCCGGACACTTGCACGGCAACCGCTCTTGCTGCGTTCACGGCCGCCCCAAAAAAATTATTTAACAGAATGCTTACAAGTGTGTTGCTAAATAACCATGCCACTCCGCCCCATATATTCCAAGCACCGAATAAAAATATCTCCTTAAACATCTTCCAATCCCAGAAGAAGGCGGGGCACGCCTCTTTATACTTTAAGGTATTGTATATGGCATACACAAAAAACTTTATGCTCATAACACCCGCCAACAACATTCCGTAAAAAGAAATTCTCTCAAAGAAGTCCAAATACAACAAATAGACGATAAGCAGCTTCAATACAGCATCACTCACGCTTATTATGGAATAGACCTTCATATTTTCGCGCGATATTATCAGCGCCTCGTAAGGGATTAAAAATACCCCGATTAGAAATGTAGCAACTGTATATTGGAAAAATTCAAAGGCGGGCTTCTCCATTGCTGCGGGAATGTCCAACTTGTTTTCAAACACCCAAACTCCAACCGTCTCAGATAATATAAAAAGCGCCAGCACAATCCCCCCATACATGATCTGCACAAGATTGAATGTATTTTTCAGGGCGCGGGAATCACCCTTGCCTATTTCGTAATTAAAAAATCGGGTGACCGACGTTGTCATTGACGACGCGAAAAAAGAAAATAGCGAAACAACACCTCCTATGACATTTACAAGGCCGTAATCCCTCTCACCCAATGCAAGCAATAATTCTCTTGTAGTGAAAAAATTAATACCCATTACAAACGCCATGCGCACATACAACATCAACGTATTTGTAAGAATCCTAAGGTTGTTTTGGCGGATAATGTCTGGATTGGGCGTTCCCATCTTATTTTGATGTATAACAATTTATCTGGGCAGCTCTTATTCCCGCAAAGTCAATATTCCTAATATTACGCGATATCTTATCGTACAACCGAATATCGCGAATACTGTTTATTGCGCGGACCAACCCGTCAGCTTCACCAAACGAGAACACAATTCCCGTCTTTCCATCGACTACAACATCGCCTATGCAGCCAACTCTTTCGCTTATGATTGCAGGAATACCGTTGTTCAACGCTTCTTCAACAACAACCCCCCAAGTTTCGCTGTATGACGGCAGAATAAACACGTCGTTTTTCCTATAATAGCCCGGAAGCTTCGCATTTTCGACGGCCCCTGTAAAAATCACGTTTTTAGGAGCTATACTGCGCAATTTTTTATCAAGCTCTCCATATCCAACCATTGTAAGCGTGCAGTCGGGGAATTTTTCAAACGCCTTTACGAGACTTTCGAGATTTTTGCACGGTATGAATCTGCCAACATAAATAAAATTTCTAACTTCCTCTTTCGGCTCAAACGGCGGCGTTTCCACAACATTGTATACTCCGACTCCCTTCGTAATTGCCACTTCGCCCTTGTAGCCGAGTGCGTCCAATAATTTCCTATGCATTTGTCCAGACGCGTAAACCTTCGATATACGGCTTAGAAATATCCTCTTAAAAAATCCCTTTAAACCTCCCGTATCTGATTCCAATATGCTTGATTCCAATGTGAGTTCGTTTTTCTTTTTCGGAGATAAAAACGCACAAAACCATGTAATAACACTATCCCAACCACCAATTAGCATAGCGTTGTATTTGAAAGAAAAAATTATCCTCAACATCGCAAACATTTTCGATAATAAGCTTCTATCGCCAAGTTTTATGTAGTCAAAATCCATCTTCCCTTTATAGAAGTCGGCATTGCGCGTGGAGTCTCCGCTTTCTGTAAATATCGCGAGAATCCGTTGCTTCTTATTTATTTCGTTATATAGATTTATCTTGTAAAACGACGGCAGATTCGTGACAAATATTTTATCATACGATACCATACTAATATATCTTTTGGAATTTTTGCGGCGGAACTATTTAGATTTGCAGGCTATATTGAGAGCTCTCGATTTTTATATTGTCACTACACTCTATACTAAGATATCTTTCAAGTTTAAAGAAAATGAATCTCCTGCAAATAAATACAGTTGGGAATATCGGTTCCACCGGAAGAATCGCAGAGCAAATCGGGTTAGAGGCAATCCGCAACGGCTGGAAAAGCCATATCGCATGCGCGAGGTCGGCGCAGAGCAAGTCCGAGATTATCCGCGTTGGCTCAAAATGGCATAGATACCCAAATGTTCTGTGGACCCGCATTTTCGACTCCGACAGCCCCCTCGCAAAAATATCCACTCTCAAACTTACAAACGATATAAAAAAGCTTTCTCCGGATATTATCCATCTGCATAATATACACGGATACTATCTTCACACCCCCACTCTATTGGAATTTCTCGGAGAATACAATAAGCCAGTCGTATGGACTCTCCACGATTGCTGGCCATTTACGGGCCATTGCGCCTATTTCGATTTTTGCGGTTGCGAAAAATGGAAGACGTTGTGTTCCAACTGCCCCCAGAAAAATAAATATCCCGCCTCATGGGTTTTTGATAGTTCTTCAAAAAATCATATCGAAAAAACTGCAATTATTTCAAAAATAAGAAACCTCACTTTTGTACCAGTATCCAAATGGATTGAGTCCATAGCGCTTGAATCGAAAGTAAAGTTTAAAAATATTCAAACTATCAGAAATGGAATAGATATCGGTGTATTCCAACCGTCTCAAAAACTTGCGGCTAACTCTATAAATAATGTGTTGTTTGCCGCAAACAAATGGGAACCGCGAAAGGGATTGAATTTTATTCCGAAAATCGCGGAACGCCTCGGATCAGACTATAAATTGACTGTTATTGGCGTAGATCGCCAACAAAAAAAATATCTCGAAGGGAAAGGCATAATTGCGCAAAAGCGCACAAATAATATCAAACAGCTGCGCGATATTTACTCGCAAGCCGCGGTTTTTGTAAATCCCACGCTTGAAGACAATCTCCCTACGGTTAACATGGAGGCAATCGCCTGCGGGACACCCGTGGTTGCATTCGCAAGCGGGGGAACCCCAGAAACCGTACCAAATGAAAAAGTAGGGGCGGTTGTCAAGCGCGGCGACATTGACGCCATGGTTTCCCAAATCAAAAAATTCTCCGCACTCGACAAGTCCGAAATTTCAAAAATATGCAGGCAAACCGCCATCGATAACTTCGACGCAAAGACCGCTTTCAAAAAATATATAGATTTATACGAATCTTTGTCGTAAAATCACAAAAGCTGTAAAGCTCACTTTTCCGCCGCCGCTGTGCGCTCCGGATTATCGCCGAGGGAATCGAAAAATATCCAGTCCAGATTTTCGGGATCGTCCGCCACGTCCGCCTCAGTCCAGCCGCCGCCGAGAGACTTATACAGCATTATTATATATCCTATAAAATCCTTGCGGCTCAACACTTGGTTCTGCGCAGACGACAGCATCGACCTCTGCGCTTCAAGCAAGTCTATAAATTCTATCTCACCCTGCGTGTACAGCTCGCGCGAGAGCTCAAACGCCTTGCGATAATTCTCTACCATTCGATTTAAGTACTCTATACGCGCGCGCTCCTTTTCGGCAGACACCAATGCGTCCTCCACTTCCTTTACAGCAGTCAGCACTGCGTCCTCCCAGTTTACCCCAGCCTCGCGGGTCAGCGCCTCTTGCAGCTTGACATTGTAAACGGTCTTGCCTGCCTGAAATATGTTCCATGTCACATTCGGCCCGACCGACCAGCTTCCGTACTGGTTCTGCACTATGTTGCCAATCTTGGGAGCCTCGTACGATATGTTGCCTGTTATGGAAAACTTCGGATAATAGTCCGCACGGGCATTGCCTATTTTGGCGGTTGCTGCATGCAGTTTATACTCCGCCGCAATTATGTCCGGCCTCCTTTCCAGCAACTCAGCCGGCACAGATATCGGAATATACTTTTCCAGCGCCGGCAGCGGCCCGACATCTGAAAGCTCCTTTTCAAGTGCGCCAGTCTTCAAACCCAGCAGATATTCCAGCGCATGCCTCGTAAGCTTCAATTCCCTCTCCAATACGGGCAGCTGCGCCGACGTGCTGTCCACCTGCGCCGCCGCCCGGACTGTATCGAGCTTCGACACAAACCCGGATTTCTGGCGAGCAAGCGTTGCGCGGTAAGTCCCCTTTTGCGTTTCAAGATTGCTTCTTGTTATCAGAATCTCATGCTGCACGCACCTATATGTAAAATAGTTTTGCGCAACCTCCGCCGCAACGGATATGCGCGCCGCAGCCTTGTTGGCAATCGCCGCCTTGTAGTCCGCCGCAGCCGACTCTATACCGCGCCTGACTCCGCCAAACACGTCTATCTCCCACGCAGTAGACGCCCCCATCCCGTACGACGTTGACGTCACGTCTATCGGGTGCCCGTTCTCAGACATTCCGGCGTTTACGTCCACGCTCGGGAAAAATCCGCTCTGCGTTACTCCCAGAGTCGCCCTCGCCTGCGCTATGCGCTCCGCAGCAAGGCGTATCGACAAATTCCCTTCAAAAGAGCGCTTTATCAATGATGTCAGAACGGGGTCGTCAAATATATCCCACCAAGTCGCAAGCTCCTCAGGCGTCATTCTACGCGGGACACCCAAGTCTGTTATGCTCTTGCCGTCAGCCTCGTTGCTCCACTTATCGGGCATATCGGCCTTAGGCGTCTCAAAATCGGGACCAACCATACAGCCGCTCAACCCCGCCGCTAATGCCGCAACCAATGCAAAAATCGCATTCGCCTTTATTTTCTTCATACTATTCATACCTCAACGCCTCTATCGGATCCAACCGCGCCGCCTTCCATGCGGGATAGTACCCGAAAATCACCCCCACTATCGCGGAAACACCAACCGACAGGCATATCGCATAGTACGACATCGCCGTATGCCAGCCCATCTTTGCCGCCATTAAAACCGAAAGCCCATGCCCGAGCGCTATGCCTATTATCCCGCCCAGTATGCAAATTACTATCGACTCCACCAAAAATTGCCGGAGTATGTCGCGCGCGCGCGCCCCGACCGCCATTCTAAGCCCGATTTCCCTCGTGCGCTCCGTCACCGAGACAAGCATTATGTTCATAATCCCAACCCCACCGACAAGCAGCGACACAAACGCTACGCACATCAGCAGGTTCGTCACGCTTTCTGTCTGCCTTTTGAGCATATCCGCAAACTCCGCCATCGACCTTATTCGGAAATCGTCGTCGTCGCCCTCGTTGAGCTTGTGCATTTCCCGCAACACCCCGCGGACTTTTTCTATGGTCTCGTTTACGTCGTCTGGGTGGGCTACCGACATTATCATGCTGTCTATGTTCGCAAACCTAACGGGCGGAATCGTATTGTACGCCTGCGGATACAGGCTTACTCCGCTCGTATAAATGTCGGACGCAGAAGTCGTAGTGCTTGTAGACGTGTCGGTCGTAGTCCCGACCGCGCTGAGGGAAGTCTGACCCGCGCCTTTTAGCCTCGCTTTCATTGTAGTCCACGGCAATATCACGCAGTCGTCCATATCCATTCCCATCATGTTCGCCCCGCGGGATTTCAGCACACCTATTACTTTAAACACCACGTTTTGTATCCGCAGGTCTTTGCCAACGGGATTCGCCCCGTCGTAGAGCTCGCGCACTATCGTTTGCCCTACAAGGCAGACTTTCGCCGCGCGCTTGACATGAAAAGCCGATATAGGCTCGCCGTCTTCTATCTTCCAGCTCGATATTTCCAGAAAATCCTCGTTGCCGCCACTTATGCTGAACGGGCGCCAGTTCTTGTTGCCGTATATTATTTGCCCGCGGACTGAAATCTGCGGGGATATCGCGGTGACAGTCGGGCAATCTTTCTTTATCGCCTGGGTATCCGCGACAGTCAGCGTCGCCCAAGAGCCCGATCCGCTGTTTATGCCGCTTCTCGTAACCGGCCCAGGCCACACTCGAATCGTGTTTACCCCCATCTCCGAGAAATTGTTTTCGAGCGCTACTTGCGCACCGTTGCCTATCTCTATAACCGCAATAACCGCCGCTATGCCTATGACTATGCCGAGGGTCGTCAAAAACGTCCTAGTCGGATTTCGGGCTATTGATTTAAGCGCCCACTTTAATACGCGAAACCTTTTCATTTCCTTATCACCGTATCGTCGGATATTTCCCCGTCTACGAGCCGAACTATGCGTTTGGCGCTGTTTGCAACGTCCATTTCATGTGTGACAAGCACTATCGTCACACCCTCCGAAGCGTTTATCTCATTAAATATTCTGAGAATCTCATCGCTCATTTTTGTGTCGAGATTGCCCGTGGGCTCGTCGGCAAACAGTATGCGCGGATTATTCACAAGCGCGCGCGCTATCGCAACTCTTTGCTGCTGCCCGCCGGACAGCCGCGACGGCTCGTGGTCCATTCTGTCGGCAAGCCCCACCCTTTCGAGCATCAACTTGCCGCGTTCCACCATCTGCTTTTCCGAAAGGTGGCTCGCTGTGTACCCTAGGGGCATTATTACGTTTTCAAGCGCCGAAGTGCGCGGCAGCAGATTGAAATTCTGAAATACAAAGCCTATTTTTCGGTTGCGGACGTCCGCACGGCCGTCGTTGGAGAGCCTCGATATTTCCTCGCCGTCTAGCCAGTATTCTCCGGAAGTCGGCCTGTCAAGGCAGCCAAGTATGTTCATCAAAGTACTCTTGCCCGACCCTGACGCGCCGGTCAAGGCAACCATGTCGCCCTTCTCTACGGACAATGTTATATCTTTTAACACGGGCAGCTTTATGTCGCCCATGACATAGGTCTTGTGAATGTCTTTTAGCTCAATAAGCCCCATCGCCCGGCCCTATCGTTTTTTGCGTTGCGGCATCTTAGGCATAAAAGGATTTTGCGAAGTAGTCTTGCCCTTTGCAATCTCCCCGCCCGTAATGACCTTCATGCCTTCTTTTATTTCGGACGACGACACCTCCGAATAGGCTCCATCATTTATGCCTATTGTAACGGCTATCGGTCTAACCTTATTTTCAGGAGCTTGCACCCAAACCAGCCTCTTGCCTTCGGGGACTTCGGCGCTTACACCTTCAGCCAGCATTGACACGTCCGGTACCCACCTCAGTGCGGAATTCGGGACAGTCAATACCCCCTTGCTCTGTTTTACTATGAAGCTCAAGTTGGCTGTCAGATACGGCAAGAGTTTCCCGTTGGAATTGTCGGTCGAAACTTCCACTATGTAAGTTACAACATTTTGCGACATTGTCGCATTCAACCTAACCTTATTGACTTTCCCCAAGAACTTTTCCCCAGGGAAAGCGTCCACTGTAAATTCAACGTCCTGTCCCTTGAAAATACTGCCAATGTCGGCCTCATTTACGGAAGCCCAAACTTCCATTCGCTTCAAGTCCTTGGCTATCAAAAACAGAGAACTTGCGTTCATGCTCGATACGACCGTCTGACCCACACTCACTATTCTGTCGATTACAACGCCGTCTACCGGAGCTTTTATGACGCAATATGAAAGGTTGCGCCGCGCGAGCTTTACGTCGGCCTCGCAAGAAACGACTTCCGCGTCAGCCTGCAATATTTGCGCGCGCGCGACGTCTATCTGCGCCGAAGTCTGCTCCCATGCCGACAGGTACGAGTCGTACGAAGCCTGCGAAAGCGCCTCCGAAACGCCAAGCGCCTTTGCGCGCTTCCAGTTGCGCTCCGCCTGCCTCAAATTGGCCTCCGCAACTTTCAGATTCGCCTGCGCCTGCTTCTGTGACGCCTTCGCCTTTTCAAGATTCGCCTCCGCCTGGAGAAGGTTGGATTTCTGGATTTCGTCGTCAATCAGAGCAATAACCGTTCCCTCAGATATCTCGGAACCGTAGTCAACCTCTTTCCCGGCGTTGTCCTTCCCAAAAGAAACTATTTCTCCGGACACGCGCGCGCCGACATTGACAAGTTCCTCTGGCTCAACTGTACCTGTGGCGTCTATCGTCAAAACCATATCGCGTTTTTCAACGTCGGAAGTTCTATACTCAACGGGAGCGGACGCCTCGCCAGCAAAATAATAATACACCCCGATTCCAACCGCAGCCAATACGCATACCCATATCAATACGCGCCTGTATTTCCCCATTATTTTCAAAATTTTATCCTCCTTTATTTATAGTCTTATAAAAAAACGCTCAGTTTCTTTTCAAAGTTTCTTAATTTTATAGTTTACCGCACTTTTAATAGCTTACGTTATCGGTATTTGCGAATACTCGCTCCTATACGCGCTCGGTGTGGAATCGAATGCCTCTTTGAACTTGCGGCAGAAATACGGCAAGTCGGAAAATCCGCAAATTTCCGATATTTCGCCCGTTGAAAACGACGAAGTCGCAAGCAGCCACTTGGCGTATCTAAGGCGGGTGCCATTTATGTATTCAGTTGGGGTGCAGTTCAAATACTTGCGCATTGCGCGGTTTATATACGACATATCTTTGCCGCATATTTCGCGGAACTTTTCCAGCCCAAGCGCGAGATTCTCGGGGTTGCGTATGCGCTGGCACGCGTCGGAGAGCCATTCCGGCATATTGCCGGGCAGCGCAGAGGCAAATACGTTTTTTATCTGCCAATACAAATTTATTAGAAATCTATAAATCGCCATGAGGGAGTCGTTCTGCCAAACCAGCTCCGACGCAGCTCGGTCGAGATACGCAGTCTCAAACGACGACAATTTTAGAGACATTCCACCGAACTTTTCCCTAAAAAATTCGTCCTCTTCACACAATACGTCGCGCTTAAAGCGCGCGAGCACATCCTTGGTTATCGCAACATATGAAAAATCTATCGTAGAATTGCGCGAAGGCTCTATCACGTGGACTTCATTCGGCCGGGATATAAACAGCAAATGCTTGTTAAAATACCTTTCCTTTCCGCCCGAAATCAACATTCCCTCGCCCGACCTTATCCATAAAATCTCGACAAAGTCGTGCCTGTGCAGGCCGACGCAATGGGACTTGTCGGTCTTGCCGTGCACCACCCTAAAATACCTGTTCCCCTTTAAATGCGACTCCTCGCTAAATTCAGTCACCCCGTTTTTCATATGTATCAATAAAATAGCCAAAGTCAAAATAGAACAAAATCCCGCCGATACGCAAACAAAATTTATAATATAAACAAATTTTTACGAGTCGCCGCCCAACCTCGCCTGTTTTTCCATTTATATTTTGAAGTGCTTGCAAAATTATTCAACAGCCTCTGGCGCAAACCGCAATAGAACAGAAAATCGCGCAAAACTAAAACCGTACACTTTCATCAAAAGTTCCCTAACCTGCGGCAAGCACGCCAACTATAATTTAGTATAAAAGTGCCCCCCCCGCATGCCGCCAAGAGTTCATATTGCCCATGCTGGCAACATTGTAATTATTACATTTCATAATGTAAACTCCGCTAAAAGTATTACCTGTTGACCATGCCAATTCGCAAAACGTTTGACAAATAAAACATGCGTATGCTACAAAAAAAGAGAATCAGACAACCCAATAGGAATAACAAATATTATAATAAAAATATTGGCAAACGCAGATATAAAAAGAGACTCTGGCTTTGACTCGCTGGATTTGGCCGAATTGACAGCAAGAATAGAGGCGGAATTCGATGTCGATATTTTTGAAGACGGCATTGTATTTAAAATATCCGATATTTTGGAGAAAATATCCAAATGAATATAGAAAAGCTTTTTTATATCGACGATTTGGATAATAAAAAAATATCGTATAAACGCTTCTTTTCAGACCTATCGGGCATAAGCGAAATCTCCATCTTGTGCAAAAAAAATTCAATCTACGAATACTTTCTATACATCTCCGCCTCCCTAATATCCGGAACACCCATTGTACTGCTCGACTCCGACCTGTCCGACTCCGAAATAAAAGAACTTTGCGGCAACGACAGCTTCCTTCAAAAAAATAATGTCAATATTCCACAAGTAACGTCTTTTGAAGAATTTCTTAGCCTTATAAAGGCGGGCGCAAGCTCATGGACTTGCACGCTCTTTACCTCCGGAACTACCGGAATCCCAAAACGCATATCGCACTCTTTGAAATCTTTGGCAAGGCAAGCGAAGATTTCCCCCAAACACTCGGACGACATATGGGCATTCGCCTACAATCCAACACACATCGCAGGATTGCAGGTGTTCTTCCAAGCTCTCTTTAACGCCAATACGATAGTCCGCCTATTCGGGCTTCCCGCAAAAGAGCTAATAGAAACTATACAGAGAGAGTCAATTACCCATATCTCGGCAACGCCGACATTTTTTAGAATGTTGCCCGCGCCCGAAAAACCGATTCAATCCGTGCGCGCAATCACCTCAGGCGGGGAAAAGTTCGACGCGCGCGCAATGGAAAAACTCTCTAAGGCCTTTCCTTCGGCTCGCATCTCCAACATTTATGCCTCCACTGAAATGGGGAGTGTTTTGGCCTCCAAAGGCGATATATTTACTCCGGACGAAAATACCAAAAAACTCCTGCAAATTAAGGACGGCGAATTATGGATACATAAATCTCTCGCAGGGGAGTCGGAAAACATAACTTTGTCGGGAGAATGGTACAATACCGGAGACCTGTCTCTTATACACATCTCCGAGCCCACGAGACTAGGCATGATCTC
>ENA-OZLH01001386-OZLH01001386.1-human-gut-metagenome-genome-assembly--contig:-NODE-1386-length-11680-cov-4.477677_pt1 | contig 11680 bp, 10 predicted proteins | sample MGYA00244832_ERZ653776 | MGnify/ENA primary metagenome ERZ653776 (study PRJEB26926, sample SAMN06165218) | human gut metagenome | biome: ENVO:00009003; feature: ENVO:2100002; material: ENVO:00002003...
CACGGCGCACAGCCTGTCCGATGCCGCCGAACGGCTGCGGCAGGAGACTGCGCTCCCGCTCGCCCTGCTGCGCTACGAGATGGGCGGCGAGGAGGCGGACGAGCTCTCCCTCGGCGCGTTGCTCGCGCTGAGTCTGACGCCCATCCTTGCCGACGCGCGCAGCGAGGTGACGCAGGCGTGGTCGAGCGAGCTGCAGCTCCCGCCCGACGAAACGAAGCCCGACACCGAGGATCACGAGGGCACAACGCTTTCCGACGCACAGACGGGGGAGACCGTTCCGCGCGGCGCGGACAACGGCGTGCCGTCCCGCACGCTCCGAGTCGGCGACCCGAGCGGCTATACGGTGCTGGGGAACGTCTGCATCAACAACGGCTCAAAGTGTACGCTGGACGCTTCGCAGCTCACGGGAGCGCCCGCCGCAGCGGAATGTCCCGCTGACGGCCCGCAGGTGCTCATTGTCCACACGCATGGCACGGAGGCCTACACCATGCCGGCAGGGGAGGAGTACGAGGCGAGCGACGACCACCGCACACTCGAAAAAGAAAAGAACATGATCCGCGTCGGCGACGAGATCGCCCGCGTCCTGACGGACGCCGGTCTCGGCGTGCTCCATGACCGCGAGCTCTACGACTACCCCAACTATTCCGGTGCGTACAACCGCTCGCTCGCCGCCATTGAGAAATACCGCGCGGAATATCCCTCGCTCCTCTACATTTTAGACGTTCACCGCGACGCCGTAGCCGACAGTGAGGGCAACAACTACAAGCTCCTGTGCGCCGAGGAGCCGGGGGCCGCTCAGCTGGAATTTGTCATCGGCTCGTCCGGCGGCGGGCTGGAGCATCCCGACTGGCGCGAGAACCTCAAGCTCGCCTGCGCCGTGCAGGAGACGCTGTACGCAAAATACCCCACGCTCATGCGTCCCGTCACGGTGCGCAACTCGCGCTACAACCAACAGGTCACGACCGGCTCTCTGCTCATCGAGGTCGGCACGGCGGGCAACTCGCTCGACGAGGCGCTTGCCGCCGCGCGGCTCTTCGCCGCGGGCTTTGCCGAAACCGTGCTGGCATAGGAAAGAAGAGGTCCCGTTTCCGGGACCTCTTCGGCTGTCTTACGCTTATTCGTAGATGGGGTACTTCTTGGTCAGGGCGACAACAGCCTCCTGAGCGGCGGTCTTGTTGCCTTCGAAGTCACGGGCGACCATACCCATGATGCGGGCGATCTCCTTCATGTCCTCTTCCTTCAGACCGCGGGTGGTGGCAGCGGGGGTGCCGACGCGGATACCGGAAGTGACGAACGGCTTCTCGGGGTCGTTGGGGATGGCGTTCTTGTTGACGGTGATGAAGCACTCGTCGAGGCGGCGCTCGATCTCCTTGCCGGTGATGTTGAAGTTGCGGACGTCGACGAGCATGAGGTGGTTGTCGGTGCCGCCGGAGACCAGACGGAAGCCTTCAGCCTTCAGACCCTCGGCAAGAACGGCAGCGTTCTTGACGACCTGCTCACCGTAGGCCTTGAACTCGGGCTTGAGCGCCTCGCCGAAGCAGATGGCCTTGGCAGCGATGATGTGCTCGAGCGGGCCGCCCTGGGTGCCGGGGAACACGGCGGAGTCGATCTTCTTGGCGAGGTTGATGGTCTCCATCTCGCCGGTCTCGATGTTCTTCTTGGTGATCTCGTTCTTGCACAGGATCATGCCGCCGCGGGGGCCGCGCAGGGTCTTGTGGGTGGTGGTGGTGACAACGTCGGCATAGGGCACGGGGCTCTCGTGAACGCCAGCGGCGACGAGACCGGCGATGTGGGCCATATCGACCATGAAGAAAGCGCCGACGGAATCAGCGATCTCACGGAACTTGGCGAAGTCGATCTTGCGGGGATAGGCGGAAGCGCCGGCAAGGATCATCTTGGGCTTGCACTCCTGCGCGATGCGGTAGACCTCGTCGTAGTCGATCATTTCGGTCTCATCGTTGAGGGAGTAGGGGACCTGATGGAAGTACTGGCCGGAGATGTTGACCGGGCTGCCGTGGGACAGGTGGCCGCCGTGGGCGAGGTTCATGCCCATGAAGGTGTCGCCGGGCTGGAGCATAGCCTTGAACGCGGCCAGGTTGGCGGAAGCGCCGGAGTGGGGCTGGACGTTGGCATGCTCAGCGCCGAACAGCTTGCAGGCGCGCTGACGGGCGATCTCTTCGGTCTCGTCGACGCAGTAGCAGCCGCCGTAGTAGCGCTTGCCGGGATAGCCCTCGGCGTACTTGTTGGTAAGGCACGTGCCCATAGCCATCATGACAGCCGGGGAGACGATGTTTTCGGAGGCGATCAGCTCGATGTTGCGCTGCTCGCGGTGATACTCCTTCTCAATAGTGGCGCCGACTTCGGGGTCATACTGGGACAGGAATTCCATGGTTTCTTTGATCATGGTGCGTGTTCCTCCTCTGATTTTTCAGTCGATTGATATATTACCGGCGGCTAAGCTGAAAAGTGCGAACTTATGCCGGTTCTCTCACACCTTAGAATAGCAAAAAAAGTAAGGCCCTGTCAAGGAAAACCGGGCCTTGGAGGGACTGAATTTATTAGGGAAAAGAGGAATATCACCTTAAAAACGTAAAAGTGTGCAAAAAGGGTCGAAAAGGGATTGACGCGTGTTGTGCAATCTGCTATGCTGTGCCTGCATGAAGTTTAAATTTTGAAGAGCTTTATGCATCGGCAGAGTAGGAAACCATGTGTTTACGCGAAGAGCGAATAGTGCCGTCGGGATGGGAAGTTGCCCGCGGACGAAAAACCCATGGTTTGCAGTATGGTTTCCGCATCCGCTTGCCACTCAGAAGAGAGTTTAAGTGAGGCCTCTCCTCCGCGTGGTTCCTGCCATCCGGAGGGAGAGGTGTTTTCTTTTTCACCGGATCAAGCTGTTCCGCGCGGCGCCGCAGCCGCGGGAAAATCTTTTGATGAAAAAGGAGGTCCTCACAATGTCCCTTCAGATCGAAGCGCTTTCCCCTATCATGTGGACGATCATCATCGCGGTCGCCCTCGTGCTCATCGCCGCAGTGGTCTTCACGTGGAAGTCCTCGGCCATGTCCACGCGCAAAATGGTCACCATCGCCATGCTGACCGCAGTTTACGTTGTGCTGAACTTTGCCGGTACGGTGCGTCTTGGCTGGATTAACATCTCCGTCGCGTCGCTGCCCGTCATCGTGGGCGCGATGCTCTACGGTCCGGTCGGCGGCCTGCTCGTCGGTCTTCTCGGCGCATTCATGGGTCAGCTTCTCACCTATGGCGTGACCGCGACCACGATCCTGTGGATCCTGCCGCAGGCAGCGCGCGGCCTGCTCGTCGGCGTGTATGCCAAGCACTGCGGCTACAAGTTCTCCAGCGGTCAGCTCACGCTTGCGCTGATCGGCACGGCGCTGGTCGTGACGGCGCTCAACACGGGAGCGATGTATATCGACAGTGTGATCTACAACTACTACAGCTACGCCTATGTTTTCGGCGGCCTGGTGGTGCGTATCATCTCCGGCGCGGCTACGGCGGTGCTGATGGTGTTCGTGGCCCCGCCGGTCGTGAACCTGCTGAACCGCTCGCTCGACACGGTGCGCACGGCGCAGTAAAAAAATATTCAAAAAAGAGGGACGCAGTTTTCAACTGCGTCCCTCTTTTTTGAGAAAGATTGCACTCCGCGGCAGCGCACGCGCCATAGGCGCGCACGTTTGCGGAGTGAGAAGAGTTTTTCTGACGCGCACGCCCCAGGGCGGCTTCTCTTGCCGCTTTGCGACAATTCACCTTCTGTCGTCAGAAAAACGATTTTAATTTCTTTCGCGTCTGCGGACGCCTGGACAGCCGTTAGCAGCTTTGCTGCTTTACGGATGCCGCGTACCCCTTGCGGGTAAAAAGTCTGCGACGCGTTTTATTGCCGCTCGTTTTCGACCAGCGAGAGTAGGGTTTGCTCGAAGCCGTATTGGTCTTGGAGACGGCGGGACTCGGTGAGTTTTTTGGTGCCGCGGTGGCCGGTACGGTGACAGCGGAGCATCAGATTTTTGGGCGAGTGGGCGAAGTCGATGAACTCGATGACGTCGACGTCGTAGCCTTCGTCCTCCAGGACCGCTGCGCGGATGGCGTCGGTCAGCAGCGCCGAGAAGCGCTCCTGAAACAGCCCGTGGGAGAGCAGAATGTCGAAATCGCCGCCCTTTTGGATGGTCTTATTGACCTCGTGCTGGCAGCAGGGGACGGAGAAGATGTGCTCGACGCCGCGGGAGATGGCGTAGTGCAGGGCGTAGTCGGTCGCGACGTCGCAGGCGTGGAGCGTGACGAGCATGTCGATGTGCTCGTCGTAGAGCACATCGCGCGTGACATCCGCGACGACGAAATGGAGGTCCGTATAGCCGTAGCGCGCGGCAACTTCATTGCAGTGTTCGACGACATCCTCTTTTAAGTCATAGCCGATGATCTTGGCGCGCACGCCGCGCTTGACGGCGAAATAGTAGTACAGCACGAACGTGAGGTACGATTTGCCGCAGCCAAAGTCGAGAATGGTGATCTCGTCGCGGCCGTAGGCGCGGAACGCGTCGTCCACGAGCTCGATGAAGCGGTTGATCTGCTTATATTTGTCGTATTTCGCCTTGACGATCTTGAAGTCCGGCGTAAATACGCCGAGGTCGACGAGGGCGGGGATGTTCTCGCCCTCCTGCAAAATGTATTCCTTCTTGCGGTTGTGCGAGGCGGTCACGGCGGCGCGGGCCGCGCCGGACTTGGCGGTGCACTTGTACGCGCCGTTCGTCTTGCGGACGTACTGGCGCGTCTCCGTTTCGGTGCAGAGCGTGACGGAGCGGAACAGACCGTCAAGCTCCTGCTCGAACGTTTCGAGCAGCGCGCCGCGCGCGACGTTGCGGTGCGCGACCTTCTGCCCCTGCTGGTATTCGAGCTGGAAAAGGCCTTCCCGCGCAGCGTTAAGGGCCGCACGGTGACACGCGAGTGACCGATGCGCGCGACCGGCTCGGCGAGGACGAGCTTGGTGAGCGTGTCGAGCCGTTCGGAGAGGTCGGAGACTACGATGCTCATGCGCCAAACCTCTCTTTGAGCGCAAGGTGCGCAGCGTACAGCTCGTTTTTGCTGTAGGTGTTGTTCTCGTCCTTGAGAAGCATTTTGATGGCGTCCTTGGCCGTGCAGTCACTGCGCACCATGCAGTCGACGAGCAGCGCCTCAGGCGAGGTGATGTGTTCGACCTCGCGCAGGCGGTAGTCATCGCAGACCTCGACAATGAGGGCATATTCACCCTTTTCGTAGGTCTCCTTCGCGATGAGCTGATCCTTGACCTCCTGCGGCGTGCCGCGGAAGGTCATCTCGTGGAGCTTTGTCATGTCGTTGCAGAGGCACAGGCGCAGCTGCGCGTTTTCCTCGATGAAGAAGTCGATGACGCTCATGATGCGCTTGGGAGATTCGTAAAAGGCGTAGGTCGCGGTGTCGCCCTTGCGCATCATCATCAGCACGCGGCGGCGGTCGGCCGTCTCGCGCGGGAAAAAGCCATAGAAGAGGAAGCTCGAGAGGTCAAAGCCCGAGATCGATAGCGCGTTGACCGCGGCACAGCAGCCGGGCACGCCGACGACGCGAATGCCGTTTTCGACCGCGGCGCGGATGAGCTCGTTGCCGGGGTCGGAGATGCAGGGCGTGCCCGCGTCGGTGATGACGGCGATGTCCTTGCCGGAGGCAAGCTGCTCGATGAACCACTTCGCCTTGCCGTATTCGTTGAACTTGTGGTTGGCGGAGAGCTGGTTGCCGCGGATGCCGAGCTTGTTGAGCAGCACGACGCTGCGGCGGGTGTCCTCCGCCGCGATGATGTCCGCCGTCTCTAAAATCTGACGGCCGCGCTCGGTCATGTCGCGTGCGTTGCCGATGGGCGTCGCTACGATGTAGAGCGTGCCGACGGTGTTCATTTCGTCCATAGCGTTCTCCTCTTAGAATAGCATGACTTGGTCGGGGTCGTCACCCTGCCCGATGGCGCGCAGCTGCTCGGCGTTCTTCTCGCTCAGCGCGTCGGAGACTGCCATTTTGCGCAGAATGTTGTGCACCGTTTTGTCGAACTCCGTTCCCTCGCGGTAGTCGGCGGGGAAAATGAAGTCTACACGCCCGTCCTGCAAAAGTTTTTCCACGCCCGCGCGGTTGCTCTTCTGATAGACCGCGACGGCCTGTCCGCCGTAGGCGCGCATCATCTTCATGCACGGCACGTCGGAAAGTCCATCGCCGACGTAGACCATGTTGGTGAACGGCACGCGCTTGGAGTCGTCGGGCATGGAGTCGTTGAGCTCCTTGTCGCGGGCGATGTCAAGAATGCCCTTGTTGATGCGGTAGACGAACTGTGTCTTGTTCGTGAAGTTGACGTCCAGCTTCGGCCAGGCGGCGAGGCCGCTTTCGTCGTAATAGAACTCGCAGGCGTAGATCTGCTTGAACTCATGGGCAATGCCGCTGCCCTCAATGATCTCGCGCAGACCGGAGGAGATGACGTAGTGCTCCACGTCCACGCCGAGGTCCGCGCCATAGGCGGTGATGCGCGCGAACCACTCGCGCACGCCGGGAAACAGCTCGATGGCCTCGCCCGAGCGGACCAGATAATCGCGGTCGAGACGGATGCCCTGCGCGGCGCACTCGCGGATCATGGTGTACATATAGGCGAGCAGGCCGTCCATTTTGTTCTCATAGCCGAAGCCGTTGGCCTTGGCCCAGAACTCCGAGGGCGTGTAGCCGAGGGATGGAATGAAGGCGTAATCCTCCATATCGGTGGTGCAGAGGGTCTTATCAAAGTCGTAAAGGAACGCGACGATAGGGCGTTTGGTCATGGTGTCCTCCTGTGAAAAAAGCGGCTCGGAGAGAGCCGCTCTTTTGAAGTGCGTTTTATTCTTCGCCGTGGTAGTTGCGGCCGAACTTGAGGTCGCTGAGCTTGATGGCGCGGGTCGCGGAATCGAGGAAGGGATTGCCCTCCTCCGGGCTTTCCTCCGGCTCCTCGGGCGCTTCCTCGGCCTCCGGCTCGACCTCCGCCGCCTTCGTGAGGTCGGGGAGCTTGAAGGAATCCATGATGCTCTTTTCGATCTCGCTGACGTCGGCGGCGGGCTTGGCGAGCTCCAGCGGAGCCGCGGGGGCGAGGTCCGCTTCGGGAAGCTCCTCGAGGAGCTTCATTTCACGCTCGTAAAGCTCACGCACGCGGGCGAGGAAGTCTGCGGTCTCGGCCTTGGCGGCGGTCAGGCGGCGCTCCTCCTGCGCGACCTCGTCGCGCAGCGCGCCGATCTTGCGGTTGGCCTCGCTTTCGGCGTTTTCGAGCAGGGACTTTTTCTTCTCCTCCGCCTCGGCGACCATGCTGTCTGCCATCTTCTGCGCGGTCAGCAGCGCGGCGCGCATGGCGTCCTCGGTCGAGCGGTATTCCTCGACCTTGTCCACGAGCACCTTCATCTTCGCCTTGAGCGCGGCGTTTTCCTTGTAAAGCGAGGTATAGTCGTCGGTCAACTCGTCAAGGAACTCATCGACCATGGACATGTTATAGCCGCCCATGACGGCCTTGGCAAATGCGTGGTTGGAAACCTCCTGCGGTGTCAGCATCGTGCAGCCCTCCGTCTCTTATAAGTACAGTCCGTTGTTTTCCAGCTCGTCGATCAGGTCGCCCATGATATCGACGTGGTAGGGCGTGATGATGTAGGTGTTGGCCGCGACCTTCTTGATCTTGCCCTCGCCCGCGTAGGCGACGCCGGAGAGGAAGTCGATCAGGCGGCGGGCAATGTCCTTGTTCGTGGATTCGAGGTTGATGACCACCGTGCGCTTTTCCTTCAGGTGGTCGGCGATCTCGCTGGCATTCTCAAAGCGCTCGGGCTTGACGAGCACGACCTTGAGCTGCGTCGTCGCGTGGATGTTGACGACCTTGTTGCGGCGGTCTTCGTCGCGGTCGCGCTCGCGGCGGCTGGGCCGCTCGTCGGCAAAGGCACCCGTGTCGCGGGAGCCGAGCTCGGCAAAATCGTCTTCGTATTCTTCGTCCTCATCCTCGTAGGGATGCGCCCATTTCTTCAGATCGTCAATGAGTCCCATGGAAAAAACCTCCCTGTATCAAAGCGTATAGTGGCGCGCGCCGAAGATCGCCGTGCCGACGCGCACCATCGTCGCGCCGCAGCGGACGGCGTCCTCATAATCGCCGCTCATGCCCATAGATAATATATCAAGCTTATTATCATACAAACTCGCGTTGATGTCAACATAAAGCGCATGAACTTTTTCAAAGTAGGGCACGCTCCCGTGCTCTCCCTCGGCGACCGGCGGAATGGTCATCAGCCCGCGCAGCACGACGTGGGAGAGGCTCTTGGCCCTTTCGGCGGCGGCGCGGACCTCGGAGACGGCAAAGCCGCTCTTGGCCTCCTCCCCGCCGACGTTGACCTCAAGGAGAATGGGTTGGACGATGCCGAGCTTTTCGGCCTGCCGGTCGATATCCTCAAGCAGCTCATAGGAGCCGACGGATTCGATGAGCGCGACCTTGCCGACGACCTGCTTCACCTTGTTGCGCTGGAGATGACCGATGAAGTGCAGAGGCGCGCCGTCGTAGGCGTTCTCCGCGAGCTTCTGCGTCATCTCCTGCACGCGGTTCTCGCCGAGCGCGTCGATGCCCGCGGCGATGGCCTCGCGGCAGGCCGCGGCGTCGTTCATCTTGCTCGCGCCGACAAGCGTGATGTCCTCGGGCCTGCGCCCGGCGGAGAGCGCCGCGGCGGCAATGTTTTCCCGTACCTGCTGAATGTTTTCCCGAATGCTCATGTTCATTCAACCACCTTTCCATCATATAGATCGTTTGCCGAGACGATCGCCTCGTCGCCGGCGCGCAGCGTGTAGAGCTGGCGCAGGCTTTCGCTGCTCGTTTCGATGCCGACGGGCCGGACAAGGCAGTAATCCTCGCCCTGCCAGAGGACCTCCACCGGCTTGCGGTAGGCGCGCAGCCCCACAAGGCAGTAAACGCCGCTGCTGCCGTCCGCGTCCACGCGGAGGGCATTTTTGGGGATGCGCAGTCCCTCGTAGCGCGCGAGGATCAGCTCGACGTTCTGCGCGCGCAGGAGCGTGACGTAGGCCAGATGGCTGCCGCCGCGCAGGACGACGATCACGCGGCCGTTCTCCTCACGCCCGATGCGCTCGACAGTGACGTCAAGATCGAAGTCCACGCCGGTCGCGGCGCGCAGGCTGAGGGCCTGTCCCTTTTGCAGCCGCGCGGCGTCTGCGGCGCTCAGCACGGTGACGAAGCGCCACTCCTCGCCGGCAATCAGCCGGCCCACGGTCGAGCTTGCCGCCTCCGGGGCGATGGCGTCGTACTGCGCGACGGTCATATTCTCCAGCGCCGCGGGGGTGAGAACGGCCTCGTAGCCGTCGGCGACGGCGCTGTAGGTGCCGGCAAACGGCGCGCGGATCGTTTGTGTGCCGCCCTCCAGACGGCCGGAGAGCGTGCTGATCTCGGCATTGAGCGCGTCGATGCGCACATCCAGATCGTCCGTGCCCGCGTAGGCGTATTCGCGCTTGAGGACTGTCGTGCGCAGCTCCTCGCCGGAGGACTCGACGCTCGTCCAGCTCCCTGCGGCAAGGGAAGCGCGCAGCGCAAAGAGGTCCTCGCGGATGTCGCCGTCGAGCTTGAGCGCGGTCTCGGCGTCGCGGGACGCCTCGCGCGCGTAGCGCAGCTGCTCGAGCCGGGACCGGAGCGCGCGGAGCTGACGGTGGTCGTTCAGTGCGCTCTCGCTGCGGTAGACCGTTGCGAGCGTGCCGCCCGCGTTCACGCGTTCACCCTCGGCGCGCTCGAGCTCCAGAAGCGTTTCACTGCACGCGATCACCTGCTCGTCGCGCGCGAAATAGCCGGTCGCGGCGATGGCGTCCTCGCTGGAGTAGGCGTAGACGAGCGTGGTGGTCTGCGGGTCGACGAAGTAGCGGTAGGCCTGCACGCTGAAGTAGGCGGCCACCGCGAGAAACAGGAAAACAAAGATCAGTTTTGTCGATAGGGATCGGGATCTCATAGGCACCTCGGGAGGCTCAGGTCATTCCTCCCCGGTCTCGTCCGCCTCGTGCAGGTCGATGGGGCTCAGCGGCGCGATGGTCGAGATCGCGTGCTTGTAGATCATCTGCTGCCGACCCTCGCTCAAAAGAACGACGGTGAAGCTGTCAAAGCCGGTCACGCTGCCGCGCATCTGGAAGCCGTTGACAAGGAACACGGTCAGCGGCACGCCCTGCTTGCGGGCTTTGGTGAGGAAAATGTCCTGAAGATTGGCTGTCTTTTTCATGTTGGATGTACCCTTTCTTTTTATTCGGGCGGCGGTTTTATGGGTGCCGTCCGTATAAAATCAGGATACGCCAAGGTTTGTGAGAATTTCTGTCGAAAATTGTAAAGCGGCGGGAAGATCGCGGGAATTTTTCCGGTAGAACCAGTGAATGTCCCTGTTCCGCCGCAGCCAGGTGAGCTGGCGCTTGGCGTACTGCCGCGAGCGGAGCTTGATCTCGGCGACGGCCTCGTCCTGCGTGCATTCGCCCGCGAGACAGCCCAGACATTCCTTATAGCCGATGGCCTGCATTGCCGTCGCCGTGCGCGGCACGCCGCTCTCGACCAGAGCGCGCACCTCGTCGAACAGACCCTGTGCGACCATCCGGTCCACGCGGAGGTCGATGATGCGCTTCATCTCCTCGCGGTCGGCGTAGGCAAGACCGAGGTAGACGGGCTCGTAGCGCGGCGGGACGAGCCGGGTGTCGGCATTGTGCCGCGACATGGTCTTCCCTGTCTCGCGGTAGACCTCGAGCGCGCGGATGACGCGCTTTTTGTCGTTCGGGTGCAGCACGGCGGCGCTTTCCGGATCAATGGAGCGCAGCTCGGCGAAGAGGGCCTCGCCGCCCTCGTTGTCCCAGCGCCGCTCCAGAAGCCTGCGCGTCTCTCCGCCGGTCGTGCCGGGAGCGTAACCGTGTCCGCGCAGGAGCGCGTCGAGGTACAGCCCTGTGCCGCCGACGAGAATGGGAAGCCTTCCGCGCGCGAGGATGCCGTCCACACATTCGGCGGCGTCCGCGGCATAGCGCGCCACGGAGTAATCCTCGCGCGGGTCGATCACGCCGACCATGTGGTGCGGCACGCCCCGCGTCTCCGCCTCCGTCGGTGCGGCGGTGCCGATGACCATGCCGCGGTAGAGCTGCATGGAATCGCAGGAGACGACCTCGCCGCCGAGCCTTTCGGCCAGCGCGACGCCGAGTCCGGTCTTTCCGCAGCCGGTCGGGCCGACGATGCAAACTACCTTGGGCGGCATGACGTCTCCTTTCCGCGCTCAGGCGCGCTTGAACATTTTTTCCAGCTCGTATTTGGTGAGCTTGACGGCCACGGGCCGTCCGTGCGGGCAGAATCGGACCTCGCCCGACTGCACCTTATCCACCAGCACGCGAAGCTCTCGCTCATCGCTCTTCCAGCCGCCCTTGATGGCGGCCTTGCAGGCCATGGTGTGCAGCAGCGCGTCGCGGGCGCTCTCGGGGTCGGCGTGGTGCGTCTCGACGAGGCGGCCTGCAAGGTCCTCAAGACTTGCCGCGGCGTCCTCGGCGGGAATGTCGGCGGGCAGGGCGCGGATCAAAATCGCGCCGTCGCCGAACTCCTCGCAGGCAAAGCCGAACTCGCGCAGCAGCGCGAGCTGCCCAACAAGCGCGGTGTACTCCGCCGCGGCGAACTGCGCGACCA
>ENA-OZLH01001402-OZLH01001402.1-human-gut-metagenome-genome-assembly--contig:-NODE-1402-length-11538-cov-5.048158_pt1 | contig 11538 bp, 9 predicted proteins | sample MGYA00244832_ERZ653776 | MGnify/ENA primary metagenome ERZ653776 (study PRJEB26926, sample SAMN06165218) | human gut metagenome | biome: ENVO:00009003; feature: ENVO:2100002; material: ENVO:00002003...
CATGCCTAGTCTCGTGGGCTCGGAGATGTGTATAAGAGACAGGGTCTACACCGATAAGGGTCTCGGCGAGATGAGCCGCATTTTCCACCGCACCTACATGAAGCACCTCATCAAGAGTCCGTGGCGCGATGTGGAACGCCCCGTGCTCATCAACAGCTGGGAGGCCGCATATTTCGATTTTGACGATGATAAGCTTGTCGCGTTCGCACACGAAGCCGCCAAAATGGGCGTCGATATGCTTGTCATGGACGACGGTTGGTTCGGCCACCGCGAAAGCGACGATTCCTCCCTCGGCGACTGGTATGTCAACGAAGAGAAGCTCAAAGGCGGTCTCAGCTCCCTCATCGAGCGCGTCAACGCAGAGGGCTTAAAGTTCGGCATCTGGTATGAGCCCGAGATGATCTCTCCGGACAGCGACCTCTACCGCGCCCACCCGGATTGGTGCCTGCACGTGCCGAACCGTGAAAATTCTCCCGCACGCTTGCAGTACGTCCTCGATATGACGAGAAAAGACGTGCGCGATAATATCTTCGCGCAGATGTATAAAGTCCTCAGTGAAAATAAGATTGATTACGTCAAATGGGACTTCAACCGCAATCTGACCGAGGTCGGCTCTGCGCTGCTCCCGCCGGAGCGCCAGAAGGAGGTCATGCACCGCTTCGTGCTCGGTACATACGACCTCATGGATCGTTTTGTCAAAGCGTTTCCGAATATTCTCTTTGAAAACTGCTCCGGCGGCGGCGGACGTTTCGATGCCGGCATGCTGTATTATTCCCCGCAGATCTGGTGCAGCGACAACACCGACGCCATCGAGCGCCTCACCATTCAGTTCGGCACGTCCATGTGCTACCCTATCTCCTCGTTTGGCGCACACGTCGCAGCCCGCCCGCGTACCTCGCTTAAAACCCGCGGCAACGTCGCCATGTGCGGCACATTCGGCTACGAGTTAGACCCCAGAAAGCTCACCGATGACGAAAAAGCCGAAGTAAAGCAGCAGATCGCCGACTACCGCAAATATCACCGCCTTGTCCGCGAGGGCGATTTCTACCGCCTCGTCTCCCCGACCGAGAACGACTTCTACTGCGCGTGGGAGTTCGTCTCGCCGGATAAACAGGAAGCCATGATGACTGCCGTCGTCATGCGTCAGCCCGAGACCCGTTACTGCGTGCAGCGCCTGCGCGGCCTCGCCCCCAAAACGTACTATCAGGACGAGGAGACCGGCACCGTCTATTCCGGCGCCATGCTGATGAACGCAGGCCTTAATTTGACAAGAGACGTCTACGAAGACGGCACCAGCGTCACAAAGCACTTTAAAGCTGTAAAATAAAGCCGCCGAAATCCATAATACCGCAACGTTAAAAGTCTTTGATTAAACTTTCTTCAGAAAGTTTATGGGGTCTCGGAGCAACGCCCCAAGTCGCGCTCCGCAGAGCGCGAAACACTTTTTGCCTCCACAAAACCAGAACCGTAGGAAACCCAGTTGCATGGGTTCCCTGCATGATTTGCCCCGCAAATCATTAGAATTAAATGAACAAAGCAGAACCCCGTAAACACACAACGTGCCTACGGGGTTCCTGCTATATAAATCATAAAAAAATCGACTTATTTCTCATCCGCATGCGTGCTGTTCATCAGGCGGATAAGTGCCTTCTGTGCGCGTTCCTCGCATACCGCAATAATCTCATCGCCCGCTTGCAGCACCGTGTCGCCGCCCGGAATGATGAGCTTGTTATTTCGCACAATGGAAATCAGCAGCGCCCCCTTCGGGAACACCACCTCACGCACCGACTTGCCGTGCAAAACCGAATTCTCTCCAAGCGTCACGGAGCAAATCTGACCGCGGCCCTTGTTCAGCGATGCCACAAGATGAAACTCCATCAGGTTCGCTTCCTGCTCAATCATCTGCGCAATGATTTCCGTGCTGCTCACCGCATAATCCACGCCAAGCACACGCATCGTCTCCAAATTGCGCGGGTCGTTTGCGCGGGCAATCACTTTTTTCGCGCCGAAATACTGCTTTGCAAGCTGCGACGCAACGAGATTATTCGCATCGTCACCGGATATCGCAATAAAGCAGTCGGCGTCACGTACACCGGCGTTTTCCAGCATGTCAATGTTCGTGCCGTCGCCGCAGATGATCTCCGCGTCCAGCGCGTTTGCAAGCTGTAAGCTGCGCGCGCGGTCGCTCTCGATGATACGCACCTCGTGGCGGCCCTCCAAAATGCGGCGCGCAAGGCTTTCGCCCACCTTGCCGCCGCCCATAATGACAATGTTCATGGCACATCCCCCTTAATCAATTGCGCGGCTGTACACAATCTCGTCGCCTGCCTCAAGCTTCAAGGGTGCAAGCCCCGCTAAAACGAACGCGCCGCTTTTGCGGATGATGCCGAACACCACTTCGCCCGGGTTGCCGCGCAGTTCGCCCACATTCTTGCCGATCTGATGCCGCTCCGCCGGCCGCACGTCAAAGTCGACCGTATGCAGACCGAACTCGATTTTCTTGTTCATTTTTTCTCCGCTCAGCATCCGCACAATGCGGTCGCCGGCGTGGTTTGTGGGGCAAATGGTATGCAATCCCATACGCTCAAAAATCAATTCACGCGCGGGGTCGGATACACGCGCCACCACGTTTTGGATACCGAAGTAATCGCGCGCAATCTGCGCCACCGTGATATTGAGGTTATCGTCCGCCGTTGTCACCGCCACCGCGTCGCAGCTTTCAATGCCCGCTTCGCGCAGGTTGCGAATATCCATCGGGAACCCGCGGAATGTCACGCCCTCGAAATCGTTTTCCAAAAGCTCCAAGTCGCTTTCAATGTTGCTTAAAACAGAAACGTCCCAACCCATTTCGTCCATGGTGCGGGCGATTTTTCGCCCAAGCAGGCCGCAGCCTATAACTAACACATTCATAGTTCACCTCAGCGTCGCTCCGGATCTTCCGTATCGCGAATGGTCTCTGCCGTCATGCCGTCTGATGTGCTGCCGGAGCTTGTATTCTCTCGGTTACCGCCGTTTACGATGATAGGATTATTCGCATTCGGCGTCGGCTCTGCGGTGGGAGCGGGTGTCGGCGATGCCTCGCCGCCATTTTGCGCGTCACCGCCGTCCCCGTTGTCATCGGTTGTGCCGTCTTCCGCATTCGGGGTCAGCGAGGGCGTCGCGGTCGCAAGTGCGGTCTTCTCTTTCTCACTGATCGTCACAAATTCCGCGAATACATACGCATTCTGCCCAAAGTAAGAGATTTCCACCCACTCGGAGGTATCGTCCTGTGCCACAACCTCGAACGCCTCGCCGGCCTCTGCCGTGCCGAGAATTTCGGAATCCGTCGAAGCCTCGCTGCGCACATTCAACGAATCGTCGATGTCGTTGATGGTCGCCACCTTCACTTTTTCGACCGGTATAGGCGTTGCGGTAGGCTTCACGCTCGGGGAAGGGGAGGGCTCCGCCTTGGCGCTGCCCTTGCCGCACGCCGCGGTGCCAAGGATTATCATGGCGCACAGTGCCGCCGTGACCGCCGTTTTCAAAATGTTTTTATAATGGATGCTTCGTTTCATAAAAGCTCACTTCGCCTTTCTTTTTTCGGCGCGCATTCAAAACGCCGTCGGAACAGAAGATGATTTGTTATTAGCTATTTTAACACAGTTCAAAGGAAAATCCAATACTTCGCCCAGTTTTTTCATTTCTTTTGCAAAAATCACCCGCATTTCTTGCCATTACCCCGAAAAAGGGCTATAATTACAGGGAATATTTTGCTTGGATATTGGAGTGTTCATCATGTTAAAACCCGAACAGATCGCGTCCGTCAAGGGCCGCGGCTTCCTCATCAATCGCGGCACAGAGTGCTTCTCCGGCCGTCTCGTCTGCGCCGGCGCGGTCTTCACCGCTGCCGACCTGCGCACCATCTCCGAGATTGCCGAAAAATTCGGCAGCGGCAAGGTGACGTTCACCTCCCGCCTGTCCGCCGAGATCGTCGGCATCCCCTTCGAGCAGATTGACGCCGCCTGCGATTACGCTGCCGAGCGTGGCCTCTACTTCGGCGGCACCGGCGCTAAAATACGCCCCGTCACCTCATGTAAGGGCACCACGTGCGTCTACGGCAACTACGATACACAGGCGCTCGCCAAAGAGCTGCACGAAAAATACTACGTCGGCTGGGCAAATGTCAAACTGCCGCACAAGTTCAAAATCGGCATCGGTGGCTGCCCGAATAGCTGCATGAAGCCTTCTTTAAACGATTTCGGCATCGAGGGCCACCGCGTGCCGATCTTCGACGAATACACCTGCCGCGGCTGCAAGGTCTGCATGGTGGAAAAGTCATGTCCCTCCAAGGCTGCACACGTCGAAAACGGCAAATTACATATCGATGAAAAGTGTCTCGCCTGCGGCGTCTGCACCGGCAAATGTCCGTTTAAGGCTGTCCGCCACGAAAGCCCGGTCGTTTACCGCATTTATGTCGGCGGCACGTGGGGCAAGCAAACGCGCATGGGCACGCCGCTCAGCCGCTTCGTCACCCGCGCGGAGATTGAGCCTCTGCTCGAGAAGACCATGCTCTGGTTCAAGAAAAACGCCATGCCCAAAGAACGCCTCGGTAAAGCTATTGACCGTCTTGGCATCGAAAAATTCGAGCACGACGTCTTCTCTGATGATCTTCTGAACCGCCGCGAGGAGATCCTCGCAAAATAATTCCGAAAGGATACCCTATGAAACTCAAGTTTCTCGCAGCGCTCGCGCTTTCCGCCGTGCTGCTCCTTCCCGGCTGCGCCGCCCCGGCGCAAAACGAAACCACCCCTGAAAGCTCCTCCGCCGCTCCCGAAACGACCGCCGTCTCCGAGCGCGTCATTACGGATTCCTATGGCACCAAAACGGAGCTCCCCGATGATCCGTGCGTCGTCTCCCTTTACGGCTCGTTTGCCGAGTGTTGGCTGCTCTCCGGCGGTAAGCTCGCCGGTATTACCGAAGATGCCGCAGACGAGCACGGCATCGAAATCGATGACGACACCGCGCTCGTCGGCACTGTCATGGAGCCGAATCTTGAGAGCATCGCGGCACTCTCCCCGGATTACGTGATTTTATCCGCCGACCTGCCCGCCCACGCGGAGCTTGATTCCGCCCTCACCGATATGCAGATTCCTCATGGCTATTTTCACATGGATAACGTCATGGATTATGCAAAGATTATGCTGAATTTCTGCGCCGCCAACGACCCGGACGGTGAAAAATACGACGAAAACGTCACGCAGGTTTTAAAGCGCATTGAATCTATAAAGCAGGAGACAGCCGAAAAGCTCTCCGGACAGAAAGCCCCCACCGTCCTGCTTTTGCGCGCTTATTCCACCGGCGTCAAGGCCAAAGGCGAAGATACCGTTGCGGGCGCCATTTTAAAAGAGCTCGGTGCGCACAACATCGCCGACGATAACGAAAGCCTGCTCGAAGACCTCAGCTTGGAATCCGTCATCGAAGCCGACCCGGACTACATCCTCGTCATGACGATGGGCAGCGAAGAAAACGCCAAGACCTACATGGCGGAGAACATCGAAAATAACCCCGCGTGGAGCGAACTCTCCGCCGTGAAAAACGGCCGCTACATCTACCTGCCGAAAGACCTTTTCCACTATAAGCCCTTAAACCGCTGGGACGAGAGCTACGCATACATTGCAAAGCTCCTTTTGAACGAAGATGCGTAAGAAAATTTTATTTCCCGCAGCGCTTTTGCTGCTCGTTTTCTCCTTTGTGCTGAGCCTCTGTGTCGGCTCGGCACAAATTTCTATTCGCGAAGCTGTCTCTGCCCTGCAAAACGGCAGTTTAACGCCCGACAATCGCATCCTGTTCTACGTGCGCCTGCCGCGCGCCCTTGCCGCCGTGCTCTCGGGCGCAGCACTTGCGGTCTCCGGTGTGCTCTTGCAGAATGTCTTAAATAACGCCCTTGCCGCACCGAACATCATCGGTGTCAACGCCGGGGCGGGCTTTGCCGTGCTGTTTTTGCTCGCCGTCTTCCCCACAGCCGCCGCGTTTTTGCCGTTTGCAGCATTCCTTGGCGCTCTTTTCGCGTCGCTGCTCATTTATGCCGTCGCGGCAAAAAGCGGTGCTTCCCGCACAACGATCACCCTCGCGGGCGTGGCCTTAAGCAGTGTTTTCACCGCCGGCAGCAACGCCATAAAGACCTTTTTCCCGGATACCATCTATAATTCCAGCTCCTTTTTCATCGGCGGATTTTCCGGCATCGCGTACAAAAATCTCACCCCCGCGTGGGTTGCCATCCTGCTTGGTCTGCTCCTTGCCGTGCTGTTTTCCGGCGAAATGGACGTTCTCTCCCTCGGCGATGAGACCGCGCAGTCGCTCGGTATGCGTGTGCAGGGAACGCGCTTTCTCCTGCTCATGACGGCCAGCCTGCTTGCAGGCGGCGCAGTCAGCTTTTCGGGGCTTCTCGGCTTCGTGGGGCTCATTGTGCCGCACATCCTGCGCCACTTCATCGGCGCACGCCACCGCATCTTAGTGCCGCTTTCGGCCCTCTTCGGCGCGTCATTCGTCTTATTGTGCGATACCCTCAGCCGCACGCTGTTTTCCCCGTATGAGATTCCCGTCGGCATCGTACTGTCGCTGCTCGGCGGCCCGTTCTTCCTTTTCCTCATCGTGCGCAAAAAAGGAGGAAAACTCGAATGAACCAAAACCTTTCCACCGCCTTAAAATTCGCTGACCTTTGCGTCACGTTAAATCACGCCGAAATTCTCCGCGGAGTCTCGGGCGAACTCCGCCGCGGCGAAGTCACCGGTATCCTCGGCCCAAACGGCTGCGGCAAAACGACGCTGCTCCGCGCGCTCTGCCGCCTTATTAAAGCGGATTCCGGCAGCATCACCCTGTGCGGCGGTACCGCGGAAACCGACATTGCTGCCCTTGCCCCCAAAGCTCTCGCGCGGCGCGTCTCGTTCCTGCCGCAGCAAAGGGCCGTGCCGGATATCACCGCCAAAACGCTCGTCTCCCATGGGCGCTATCCCTACCTCGGCTTTTCGCGCACGCTGTCCAATAAAGACCGCACCGTCATTCAAAACGCGCTTAAAACTGCCGGTGTGTCGGCCTTTGCCGACCGCCGCCTGCCCATGCTTTCGGGCGGCGAGCGCCAGCGCGTGTTCCTCGCCATGCTTTTAGCGCAAAACACCGACGTCGTCCTGCTCGATGAGCCCACTACTTACCTTGATGCGCACCATAAATTCGAACTCATGGCACTCCTCTCTACGCTCAAAGCGCAAAACAAAGCCGTCGGCATCGTCCTGCACGAGCTCCCCCTCGCGTTCAAGTTCTGTGACCGCCTGCTTCTCATGAAAAACGGCCAAATCATGCGAAGCGGCACGCCGGAGGAGCTATTAAAAACCGGCCTTATCGAGCACCTGTTCGGCGTTTCCCTCACCCCCGTTATGCTCGACAAAGAGGTGGAGTACATCGAACGTAAAATTCACAGTTGACATTTCGCACTTTTGCGTGTACAATAAGACCACAAGTTAAAGTACTTTTGTAACTGACGGAATACAAGATGGGGACATCGTGGAGCAAAAGTATGAAAATGAGCCGACCGTCTGGGCAGTGTTTTGAAAGCACTGCCCTGTTTTTATGTCAGCAGCTTCCAAAACAAGGAAATTTGCACGGCAAAACGCCGGAAAGGAATGGGAAACTATGAACGCTTGGAGAGATTTTAAAGGCGGTAAGTGGCAGGATCGCATCGATGTCCGCGACTTCATCCAGAAAAACTACACCCCCTACACGGGCGACGAAAGCTTTTTGCAGCCCCCGACCGCACGCACCGAAAAAATGCTCGAAAAGTACGAGGCTCTCTGCCGCGCCGAGCAGCAAAACGGCGGCGTTTTGAACATCGATACCGAAACCGTCATCACCGCCACGTCTTTCGGCCCCGGCTACCTTGATAAGGAAAACGAGATCATCGTCGGCCTCCAGACCGATGAGCCGTTAAAGCGCGCTTGCAACCCGTTCGGCGGCATGCGCATGGTGCGCTCCGCCTGCGAAGCCTACGGCTACAAGGTCTCCGATAAAATTGAAGAGGAGTTTAAATACCACAAGACCCACAACGACGGCGTTTTCTCTGCCTATACGGATGACGTGCGCGCCGCACGCCACGCCGGCATCATCACCGGCCTGCCGGATGCCTACGGCCGCGGCCGCATCATCGGCGATTACCGTCGCGTTCCGCTCTACGGCGTAAACCGTTTGATTCTCCAAAAGCAGAAAGATAAAGCCGATCTCGGCAAAAATCCCCTCACGGCCGATACCATTCGCCTTTCCGAAGAAGTCACCGACCAGATCACCGCGCTCAAGGACATGGTGAAAATGGCCGCCATGTACGGCTACGACATCACCCGCCCGGCAGAAAACGCCCGCGAGGCTGTGCAGTGGCTCTATTTCGCATATCTCGCCGCCATCAAAGAGCAGAACGGTGCCGCCATGAGCCTCGGCCGCACCTCCACATTCCTTGACATTTATTTTGAACGTGACCTCAAAGAAGGCGTACTCGATGAATCTGGCGCACAGGAGATCATGGACGATTTCGTCTTAAAGCTCCGCATGGCGCGCCACCTGCGCACACCCGAATACAACGAGCTTTTCGGCGGCGACCCCATGTGGATCACCGAGTCCCTTGGCGGCACCGGCGAGGACGGCCGCACGCTCGTCACCAAAAACTCTTACCGCATGCTCCATACGCTCTATAACCTCCACCCGTCCCCGGAGCCGAACCTCACCGTGCTGTGGTCAAAGCACCTGCCGGAAAACTGGAAGCGCTTCGTCGCGAAGGTCTCCTGCGACACCGATGCCATCCAGTACGAGAGCGACACCGTTATGCGCCCCGCATTCGGTGATGATTACGCCATTGCCTGCTGCGTCTCCGCCATGCGCGTCGGCAAAGATATGCAGTTCTTCGGTGCACGCGCAAACCTTGCAAAGCTCGTCCTGCTCGCCATCAACGGCGGCATGGACGAAGTGAAAAAGACCCGCGTCGCGCCTGAAATGCCTGTCTGGCCGGACGAATACGTCGATTTCGACGGCCTCCTCAACCGCCTCGATTTCTACCGCGATTGGCTCGCAAAAACTTACGTCGATGCCATGAACACCATCCACTACATGCACGACAAATACGCCTACGAAAAGAGCCAGATGGCGCTGCACGATACGAACGTCCGCCGTTTGATGGCGTTCGGCATCGCCGGCATGAGCTGCATGGCAGACTCCCTTTCCGCCATTAAATATGCCAAGGTGCGCTGCATCCGCGACCCCGAGACCGGCCTCGTCACCGACTTCGAGACCGAGGGTGAGTTCCCGTGCTTTGGCAATGACGACCCGCGTGTCGATTCCATCGCCTGCGAGCAGGTGCGCCGCTTCTACGATGCCCTGCGCGAATACCCGCTCTATCGCGGCGCACAGCATACGCTGTCCATTTTGACCATCACCTCCAACGTTATGTACGGCAAAAAGACCGGCAACACGCCGGATGGCCGCAAACTCGGCGAGCCGCTCGCCCCGGGCGCAAACCCCATGAGCGGCCGTGATAAATCCGGCGCGCTCGCAGAGCTCAACTCCGTCGCAAAGCTTTCTTATGATTATTGCCGCGATGGCATCTCGAACACGTTCTCCATCATTCCGGAAGCCCTCGGCAAAACGGAGGAAGACCGCATCACAAACCTCGTCCAGCTCCTTTCGGGCTACTTCATTCAGGGTGCGCATCACCTCAACGTCAACGTCATGAACCGCGAAACGCTCATCGATGCCTACCATAACCCGGAAAAATACCCCAACCTCACCATCCGCGTTTCCGGCTATGCGGTCAACTTCCACCGTCTCTCCAAAGAGCAGCAGCGCGAAGTCATCTCCCGCACATTCCATGAGGCAATCTAATGGAAGGCCGCGTCAGCTCCGTACAGTCCATGGGCGCGGTAGACGGCCCCGGCCTGCGCTACGTCGTCTTTCTGCAAGGCTGCCCGCTGCGCTGTGCCTACTGCCATAACCCCGAAACGTGGGACTTAACCGGCGGCACGCCCTACACAGCAGAGGATCTCTGCAAAACAATCCTCCGTTACCGCCCCTATTTCGGCGAAAATGGAGGTGTCACCGTCTCGGGCGGCGAACCGATTTTGCAGCCCGAGTTCGTCGCGGAATTATTCCGGCGCCTGCATGAGCACAACATCCACACCGCGCTCGATACCGCCGGCGCCGGCGACCTTTCCCGTGCCAAGCAGGTTCTCAAGCACACAGACCTCGTCCTTTGCGACATCAAGTTCCCCACGGAAGCGCAGTACAAAGCCCACTGCGGCGGCTCCTTGCAGCACACGGTCGATTTCATGCGCCTTACGGAATCGATGCATATTCCCCTCTGGGTGCGCCACGTCGTCGCGCCCGGTCTTTCCGATACGGTTGAGAGCCTCCGCGCCGTCAAAGCTCTCGCGGAGTCGTTCTCCAATTTGGAGAAAATCGAGTGGCTGCCGTTTAAAAACATCTGCGCCGCCAAATACAAGGCGCTTCATATCCCGTTCCCCATGGGCGACAAACCCTCGTTCTCACAAAGCCACGTCGAAGCGCTCCTTTCAAAGCTATAATTTCATCCAAAAAGGCTGTCCCGCACTTTGTTCGGGCAGCCTTTTCGTTTTCATCTCTATTTCCGTTTTGGTTTAGGTTTATACAATTTTTTGAAAAATTCACAATTTTAATCGTCACATCCACGCGTTTTTATGCTATAATAAAAATGATTTTCGTTCAACCACCCCACAACACATAAGAAAGGTCGTGAGGCATCGATTGAAGCTAAGACAAATCCTCTCTGAAAAATGGAAGGAAGCGCTTCAGGCTGTCCTTCCCATCATCACCATCGTGCTGGCGCTCTCGTTCACCATTGCGCCGCTCTCGCCAAGCGTTCTGCTGTGCTTTTTAATGGGCGCCGTGCTCATTTTGGTCGGCATGATGTTCTTCACCACCGGCGCAGAGACCGCCATGACCCCCATGGGCGAGCGCATCGGCACCGCCATGACAAAAACGAAAAAGCTCGGTGTCGTTATCACGCTTTCGTTTTTGCTCGGCTTTATCATCACGGTCTCGGAGCCGGACTTACAGGTGCTCGCATCGCAGGTGCCGTCCGTGCCGAATTTAATTCTCATTCTATCCGTCGCATGCGGTGTCGGCGTGTTTCTCGTCGTGTCGCTTCTGCGCATGCTGTTTTCTATCGCGCTGCCGCCGCTGCTTGTCGGATGCTACGCCGTCGTGTTTCTTCTGGCGTTCTTTGTCCCGCCGGAATTTCTCGCCGTCGCGTTCGATTCCGGCGGCGTGACGACCGGCCCCATGACCGTTCCATTTATCATGGCTCTGGGTATTGGTTTTTCTGCCATCCGAAGCGATAAGCATGCAGAAAACGACAGTTTTGGACTGGTAGCCCTCTGTTCTGTAGGTCCTATACTGGCAGTTCTCATTCTGGGTCTTATTTTCAGAACTTCCGACAGCTCCTATACCGCTGCTGTTATACCGGAAATCCAGAATTCCAGAGATCTGTGG
>ENA-OZLH01001410-OZLH01001410.1-human-gut-metagenome-genome-assembly--contig:-NODE-1410-length-11480-cov-5.539606_pt1 | contig 11480 bp, 9 predicted proteins | sample MGYA00244832_ERZ653776 | MGnify/ENA primary metagenome ERZ653776 (study PRJEB26926, sample SAMN06165218) | human gut metagenome | biome: ENVO:00009003; feature: ENVO:2100002; material: ENVO:00002003...
AAATTAAATAAAAAAAGGACTGCATTATTTGGGAGGAGTGCAGTCCTGAGGAAAAAGTTATGAAAAAGATTTAAAGTGTTGTTTTTTCGAACAATTTATAGTATAGAGTGCAATTGTGATGAAAGTGTGATGAAAAGACGAACGAATTGTTAATAATTGTGAAGTGACTACAAGAGACACTGCCAGTGATGACAGTGTCTCTTGTAGTCATTTGGTTCTATACTGTTGTGAACAGGTCGATAGACTGTCCTGTCATAACTGCCGGTGAATCTGCCAGCAGGTAGATGATTGCTTTTGCAACATCTTTTGAGCTTCCCATCGGGCAGCCGTCCTGTCCTACAGAGTGGTTGTAGACTCTCTGCCCCGGTGTGTCCACGATTCCAGGAGATACGGCATTGCATTTGATTCCGTATTCTTTGGTCTGGATAGCAGTTGTCTTGGTCATGGTTACGATACCGCCTTTTGCAACAGCGTATGCACCCATCTGAGATGCAATACGACCCATTCTTGAAGATACATTTACGATATCTCCTTTTCCTTGTTTTATCATTACAGGTACAACATTTTTAGTTACAAGGAATGGGATTCTCAAGTTTGTTTTGATGATCTGATCCCACTGTTCTTCTGACCATTCCCAGATCTTAATTGCCTGATGTTCGATATTTTTGTAGATCTCTTTTGGGTATCCGCCTGCATTGTTAACGAGAATATCAATTCTTCCGTATTTATCAACAACAGTTTTGACCATGTCGGCAACCGGTTCTCCGTCTGTAAGGTCTCTGGAAAGTGAGATTGCTGTTCCGCCGGCATCTTCGATCATTTTTACTGTTTCATCAAGATCAGACTGTGTTCTTGCTACTGTTACGACAGTGGCACCTTCAGCAGCGATAGCAAGTGCTGCGTCACGTCCGATTCCTTTTCCTGATCCTGTTACAATTGCGATTTTTCCTTCTAATTTACCCATGATATATATCCTCCAAAATTACATTCATTATTTTCTGATTACGAAGTGCCATATAAGGCCGGTTCGTAGAATTGTTGTTATTTATACAAGCCTTGCTGTTTCAGCAAAGAACTGAATGTCTGTAGCTTCGATGTAGCTGTCACCGATTTCATGAAGTAGTATGACGTTGAGATTACCGTTCAGATTCTTCTTATCTAAGGCAATCGCTTCGGTTAATGTCCCAAGAGTGAGACCGCATTCAAAAGGAAGTCCGTAGGTCTTTAAAACCTTCTGGATACGTTCTGCAGTTCCTTTTGGTGTTAATCCTTTTTCTTCGGCAATCCTGGTGATCTGATACATGCCGATGGCAACGGCTTCGCCATGACTTTCCCGCTGATAATGGAAATGTTGTTCAATGGTGTGAGCCAGTGTATGTCCGAAATTCAGTAACATACGCTCACCTGTGTCAAACTGATCATTTTCTACAACCATTCGTTTGATATCTACACAGCGTGTGATGATGGCAGGCAGTTCTTCTTTTAAATCTTCAAAAGAACTGTGTGATTCCAAGGTACTAAATAAATCCGCATCTTTGATGCAACCGTATTTGATAACTTCTCCCATACCATCGTTGATAAATCGTTCCTTCAGCGTGTTAAGTACCAGTGGATCGATCAGCACCAGTGAAGGCTGATAGAATGCGCCGACCAGATTCTTGCCTTCCGGAAGGTCTACTGCGACTTTTCCACCGACAGAAGAATCAACCTGCGCCAACAGTGAAGTTGGGATCTGTACCAGTCTTACACCTCTTAGATAACTGGAAGCGGCAAATCCTGCAAGATCACCGATGACACCGCCGCCAAGAGCGATGACCAGATCACTACGGGAAATCTTTGCCTCCAGCATTGCCTTGTAGACAGTCGGAAGTGTCTGGAAATCCTTGGTTGATTCACCGTGAGGAAGTACCAGATGGTGGCATTCGTAAGTGGAGTCCAATGTATGGATCAGCCGGTCACCATATAACGGAAATACATTGTCATCGGAAATGATCATAATGCGTTTTCCGTGGTAGATCTTTCGGATGTAATCTCCGGCCTGGGATAATATGTTGTTTTCAATATAGATAGGATAACTGTCTTTTCCCAGATTAACTGTAAGTTTCATAATATATACTCCTGTAAGGTTTTTGTCTGAACCGCCATGCGTTCGTAAGGAACTGCCAGTGGCAGGTTATCTGCATTAGATCGTCTTGCCGACAACACCTGCAATCTGTGAAACCTTTTTGATCAATTCGTCGTATTTCTTAGGTTTTAATGACTGAGCTCCGTCGCAGAGTGCGGATTCCGGATCATTGTGTACTTCTATCATCAGTCCGTCGGCTCCTGCTGCTACAGCGGCCATTGCCATAGAATCTACTAACCACCATTTGCCGCCCGCATGACTTGGGTCAACGATGATCGGAAGATGTGTCAGTTTACGAAGTACCGGGATACTCTGAAGATCCAGAGTATTTCTTGTATAGCTTTCGAAAGTACGGATTCCGCGTTCGCAGAGGATGACATTTTCATTACCGGATGCCATGATGTATTCTGCTGACATGATCCATTCTTCGTAAGTTGCGTTCAGACCTCTCTTTAAAAGGATTGGACGGTCAAGTTGTCCTAATTCTTTTAACAGATCGAAGTTCTGCATGTTACGTGCACCGATCTGGATAAGATCTACTTTCTCGTTAAAGATATCGAGGTATTTGTCTGACATCAGTTCGGTTACGATCGGAAGTCCTGTTGCTTCTTTTACAGATGTTAAGATGTCGAGTCCTTCCAGTCCGAGTCCCTGGAATGAATAAGGACTTGTTCTTGGCTTGAATGCACCTCCGCGGAGTAAGTTGGCTCCGGAAGCTTTTGCAGCCTGAGCGATTTCAAGTACCTGTTCGTAAGATTCTACGGAACAAGGACCGGCGATCATTGCCAGGTTGTCGCCGCCAACTTTTACACCGGATACATCGATGATGGAATCTTCCGGATGGAATGCACGGTTGGCTAATTTGTATGGCTCCTGTACATGCATAACTTTATCGACTGCAGAATCAATTTCGAATAATTTGGAATCGACTTTGGCTGTGTCACCGATACAACCGATAACTGTCATCTCTTCGCCCTGTACAACGTGTGTGTTAAGTCCTCTCTTTTTGACCATGTTCTCGACACGAGAAACATCATCTTTTGTAGTGCGTGGTTTTAATACGATAATCATAATAAATATCCTCCAACATGTATGATAATTGTGCCTGTGTGATATTTCTTTTCCCGTGTGAGTCTAGTATAGTCGCACTGTAAAATATTCGCACTGCAAAACTTTAATTACTTAAAGCGTAAAACTAATGATATATTAACGCAATGGGATTTGATTGTCAACACTTTTATTCGATAAATTCTTTCATTTTTAAAAAAGTGTGTTAGACTAAAATTGTATAGTAAAAAAGGAGTGGGAAAATGGTAAGTGTTTGGGCAGCAGATATTACACCATTACTAATAGAAGAGACGTATCAGGCATATTATGATAAAGTGCCTGAGTGGAGAAAAGATAAAGCGGATAAACTTAAAAATGTGGATGACAAAGCAAGGAGTGTCGGTGCCTGGATATTGTGGGAAAAGATGAAGAAGGCTCTGAGACTTCCGGAATCGGCAGTTTTCAATCTGTCACATTCGGGAAAATATGTATTGTGTGCTTGTAGTGACCGTGAAGATGTTCAGACAGGCTGTGATGTGGAGATGAAGGGAAAGCTGCGGATGCCGGTGGCAGAACGGTATTTTTGCCGGGAAGAATGTGAGATCATCCGCAATGGGAAGGATGAAAAAGAACAGGCGGAGTGGTTTTACCGCTTCTGGGTATTAAAAGAAAGCTTTATGAAAGCAACCAGAAGAGGAATGGGCCTGGACATGCGCACATATGAATTTGCCTGGGGACAGGACGGCATACCATATCTGAAAAAGCAGCCTGAGGAATATCCGGAGAAATATCTGTGCAGGGAGTACGAACTGGAGCAGGGGGACGCAAGGGTCGCGGTAATTACGACAGATAATGAGATCGAGGGGAGATTACACGAAGTCAGACTTGCTTAATAAAGGGGTGTATGAACATGAAACAGTTAATGACAAAATGGGCAGACAATATAAATGAAAAGAATGTACTAGGGGAGTACCCAAGACCGCTCATGCGCAGAAAAAGCTATGTAAATCTGAACGGAATATGGAAATATGCAATAAGAGAAACAAAAGGATTTCCAAAGAAAATGGATGGGGATATCCTGGTTCCGTTTTCGCCGGAAGCTGTATTGTCGGGGGTAAACAGACAGTTAAAACCAGAAGAATATCTATGGTATAAGAGAAGGCTTCCGGATGAAGTAAAGCCGGAGAAGGGAAGCAGATGGATCCTTCATTTTGGAGCGGTAGATCAGTGTGCGGTCGTATATATAAATGGAAAGAAACAGGGAAAGCATGTGGGAGGCTATCTTCCATTTTCATATGATATTACGGAAGCATTAAAAGAAGAAAAGAATCTGTTGACCGTAAAAGTAAGAGATTATTCGGAGACTTGTTATTATAGCAGAGGAAAACAGAAACTTAAAAATGGAGGGATGTTCTATACGGCACAGAGTGGAATCTGGCAGACCGTATGGATTGAAAAAGTTCCAGAGTGTTATATCGGACATCTTAAGATCACACCTCTTTATGACCAGTCTTCTATAATGATCCAGATGGAAGAAGAACATGGCATAAAAGATATTGATTACGAAGTTACGATAACGGCAAGAAAGATGTGGCCGGTGAAAGCATCCGGAAAGACGGGAAAGCCGTGTGTGATCATGATCCCACATATGAGAAGCTGGAGTCCGGAAGATCCATTCCTGTATGATCTTCATGTGAGGATGGGAGAGGATTCGGTAGAAAGTTACTTTGCCATGCGTAAGGTAGAAGTTAAAAATGACAAAGAGGGAATGCCGAGGATATTTTTGAACAATGAGCCGTATTTTGAAAAAGGAGTACTGGATCAGGGATATTGGCCGGATGGTCTATACACACCGCCGTGTGATGAAGCGATGATCTATGATATCCAGAAGATGAAGGACCTGGGGTTCAATATGATCCGCAAGCATATTAAGATAGAACCGCAGAGATGGTATTATCACTGCGACCGTATCGGTATGCTGGTCTGGCAGGATATGGTGAACGGAGGACGGGATTATAAGAGCTGGTATGTAACGTATATGGCGACAGCCATGGAGGGAATGCATATCCGGGCAAAAGATACCAGGATTCATCTGATGGGACGTCAGGATCCGGCCGGGCAGAGACAGTTTGAAAAAGAGATGAAGGAGACGGTTCGATTGCTTTATAATCATCCATCCATTGTTACATGGGTTATTTTTAATGAAGGATGGGGACAGTTTCAGACGAAGAAGATGACAGATATAGTAAGGGCAGAAGATCCTTACAGGCTGACAGATTCTGCGAGTGGCTGGTTTGATCAGGGGTGCGGGGATATACGAAGCATCCATGATTATTTCTTCCCCTTGCATGTAACACCGGAAAAGAGGGTAACGGCACTTACTGAGTTTGGCGGGTATTCGCTGCAGATTCCGAAGCATAGTATGTACGAGAAAAAGGTCTACGGTTATAAAAAGTTCAAGAGAAAAAGAGAACTTACGGCGGGCTATGAGAAATTGATAAAAAAGCTCATTATTCCGAATATCAGCCGTGGATTAAGTGCAACTGTTTACACACAATTATCGGATATAGAAGAAGAGGTAAATGGAATCATTTCTTATGATAGAAAAATAGTCAAAATGGATGAAAAGACCGTTAAAAAACTGAATGAAAAACTTCATTTTTAGCTTTTATTTTCGGGGAAATGTAACGTAAGCAGAGTTGACGTGTTTTCTGTGATTTGTTAGAATATAAAAGGGAAAAATAAAGATTTATCAAGATAGAAAAATGTTTACAAAACCATAAAAAAGCACACGAGGAGAGTATGGGAAAGTAAGAATAATAAGGAGGAAAAGAATGTTGGAATTAACGTTTGGAGAACAGGTCAAGATCATTCTGAGCCGTAAAGGGATGACGATCAAAGAACTTGCAGAGAAGATAGAAAAACAGACAGGAAAGAAGATGTCGCGTCAGAATCTGACCCAGCGTCTTGGCAGAGATAATTTCCAGGAGCAGGATATGCGAATGATCGCAAAGATTCTTGATTGTCCGTTTTATCTGGATATATTAGAAGAACATGAGGAGCATGAAGAGAAGCCTTCAAAGGCCCAGAAAATCACAGAGCCTGAAAAGAAGAAAACACCTGCCAAAGCAGAAGAAAGAGATATTACGATAGGTGAGCTTGTAGATATTCATAAAGAATTAGATGCAATAGAAAAGAAGAAAAAGAAGAAGTCTAAAAAGGTTGTAGAGCCAGATCCGGAATATGTTCAGGAAACAATATTTGATTTTGTAAGAGAGAAAGAAGCGACAGCAGAACCTGCCACAGAAATAGAAGAGCAGGAAGAAGAGATACAGGAGCCGGTGGAAGAAACCGGAAGTTTGGAAGCTGCGACACCGGAAGCAGACGAGCCGGTGGCCGGAAGTGAAGAAGAACCGGCAGCGGGTGTAGAGGAGCATGCTGAGGAACCTGTATATGAAGAAGAACCGGTGTATGAGTCAAAACCTGAATATGCAGAAGAACCAGTGTATGAGTCAGAATCGGAATATGCAGAAGAACCAGTGTATGAAGCAGAGCCAGAATATGCAGAAGAACCGGTGTATGAAGCAGAGCCAGAATACGCAGAAGAACCGGTGTATGAAGCAGAGCCAGAATACGCAGAAGAATCGGCGTATGAAGCAGAGCCAGAGTATGCAGAAGAACCAGTGTATGAAGCAGAGCCAGAATATGCAGAAGAACCAGCCTATGAAAGTGAGCTGGAATATACAGAGGAGCCGGCTTATGAGTCGGAACCGAAATATACAGAGGAGCCAGCTCATGAGTCAGAACCGGAAGTAGAAGAGCCAGAGGAACCGGAAAAACCGGAGCCGAAGAAAGTTGAACCGGAGAAGAAAGCGCATGGATGGAGAGCGCTCTTCGGAATACGTAAAAAGCATGAAGAAGAATCAGCGCATGAAGAACCGGCAAAAGAAGAAAAGCCGGAAATCCAGTATCATGAGTTTGATTATTCGGGAGACGGTGAGTCAGAGAAACTTGCAGAAGAATTTATGCCGGAGGAACCGGAACAGGAGGAAACATATGCAGCAGCTGATGAGACCTCCGGTTATGAGAATAACGGATATCAGAGCCGGTATGCGCAGGAAAATGAAGAAGACTTATTCACATCCGATGAAGAGGATCTCAGTAAAGGTGAACTTAATCCTTACACAGGACATGAATATGAATCAAACAGCGTAAGAATGCATCCGAAGAGAATCGGCTATGTACAGGTATATGACAGAGGAAAACATCAGTGGACAGATATGACGGAGTGGGCATTCCTTGGATATCAGGAACGTAAAAAGGCACTTCTCGGAAAAGATTATGAGCCGCCGATCTATCTGGATTAGTGTTGAATGAACATAGAAAGAAAATGTTATGAATAAGGTGTTCAGCCGGATCTCCGGCTGGACACTTTTTGTACAAGGGGATGCAAGAGAAGCTGCCGCCTACAGGAACTTCCGGTGGCAAATTTTGTAGATTAAAATATGAAGGAGGAGCAGAAAATGGAATGGACAAGGCTTTTATCAACAAAACGTCAAAGACAGAACAGATACAAGAGTCAAAAATATGGTGATGCAGACCTTAGAAGTGAATTCGAAAAAGATTATCACAGAATCATCGGCAGTGCGTCACTTAGGAGACTTCAGGATAAGACACAGGTATTTCCACTGGATAAAAGTGATTTTATCCGTACGAGACTGACCCATTCCATGGAAGTCTCTTCGCTGGCAAAATCTCTGGGTCAGAATATAGGAGAAAGCATATTGGTACACAAGAAAGATTCCAGTTTCACTGTACAGATGAAAGAGGATATCTGCAATATTCTTCAGTGTGCAGGACTGATTCATGATATCGGCAATCCACCGTTTGGTCATTATGGAGAAGCGGCGATCAGGGAATGGTTTGAAAGAAATCTTCCGCTTCTGACATATCATGGAACGTCACTTGAGGAGCTGCTCGAACCTCAGATGAGGGAGGATTTTTATCATTTTGAAGGAAATGCACAGGCACTTAGGCTGGTCAGCAAATTACATTTTCTGGTAGATGAAAATGGAATGAATCTGACGTATGCGCTTTTGAATACAATTATAAAATATCCGGTAGCATCTACAAAGATCCATCCGGAATCAGGAGATATCAGAGAGAAGAAGATGGGCTATTATTATGCAGACCGGGAACTGTTCGAGGATATTGTATCAGAGACGGGTGCGGGAAATCACAGACATCCACTTACCTTTATACTTGAGGCAGCAGATGATATTGCATATAAGACTGCAGATATTGAAGATGCATTTGTAAAAAGATTTCTTACATATCATAGTCTCAGAGATGAACTCAGAAAACTACAGAACAGGGAGAAAAAGTATGCAGACCCAGAAGAGAAAGATCAGAACTGGTTCTGCCCGGCAGATAAACTGGTAGAATTATACGACCGTGCAAAGAAGAACGGGGTAGATGATCCCGGTGATTATGCAGTGAAGAACTGGATCGTAAAAGCACAGGGATTTTTGATTGGCTGCGCAACTTCCGGATTTACTTCTCATTATGAAGAGATTATGGAAGGCACGTATAAAAAAGATCTGTTTGCAGGTACTTTGGCTGAAGGATTGGTAAAACTGCTTGGAGAGATAGCGTGCAAATGTGTATTTAAAACAGAGACGATCTATCGTATGGAAGTGAAAGAGGCGGTGATGCTGGATAATCTGCTGGACAGGTTTGTCGGTGCAGCAATAAAATATGATGATCCAACGCAGAAACTGAACTCAATAGAAGAAAGACTGATTTCATTTATTTCCAATAATTATAAAAAAGCATATCGTTATCATGCAGAAGAAAAATCAGAGGTTTATCGTCTTTATCTGAGACTTCTGCTGGTTACGGATTATATCTGTGGTATGACAGACAGCTATGCGAAGAGGCTGTATCAGGAATTGAATGCGATTATGGCATAAAAGAAAATATTTCAGAATAGATTGTGATAAATAGCCGGAAACAGGAGAGGATATTTTGAGACGGTTTATTCGATATCTGTATGAATACGAACAAGAGAAAAAGATGCGGAATGTAGGCTTCGTAAAAGTAGAACAGGATGTGGATCAGTGCGTGATCCATGTGCACGGAAAAGGATTCCGGATGGAAGAAAATGCGCAGGGACTTAGGGTGTATCTGTTCTGGAATACAGAAGATAAATGTATTGGAATCCCGCAGGGAGTGACAGAGGTTCCCGGCCCGGCGGTGAACTGGCAGCTATGCTATACACCGGAGGATGTCGGTAAGAAAGAAAATTATGATCTTGTCAACGGAATTATATTAAAGGACGTAAATGGACACTGGTATGCGGCAGTCTGGAATGACGATGTAGTAAACGTCTGCAGGATGGAAATGTGGAAGATGGAAGAAGATTCCGTGCAGGGTGAAGAAACTGAATGTAAGAAGGGATTAGCGCAGGGCGAAGAAACTGAATGTAAGAAGGAATTAGCGCAGGACGAAGAATCGGAATGTAAGAAGGAAACCTTGCAGGATGAAGAATCAGAGAGTGGAAAACTTGAAGATGATTTGGAAAAAGAGGCCTGCCTGGGGGGTAAAGTCCGCAAGATCCAGCGTAAAGATATGGTGTGTCTTCCGAGGTGTGAATGGAGACATGCAAATAATAGTTTTTTGATCCACGGGTATTATAATTATCACCATCTGATATTGACAGTCCGTGATGACCGGTTAAAATTAGGAGTACCGGGAGTGTATCATCCGCAGGAAGAAAAAGCCGCAGAAAGCTTTGGATTTCCGGAATTCATTCCTGCAGAAGAGCTGGATCTTAAGCTTACAGATGAAGAGAAGAATGACAGAGAGAAGTTCGGATACTGGTGCAGGGATATAAGAGGATCACATGACTGTGTAGAACCACAGAAGAGATAGAAAACAGGAAAATAGACGGAGAATGAATATGCAAAGCACAGATGAAAAATATATGAAAGAAGCGATCAAACAGGCAAAGAAAGCATATGCGATCGGTGAGGTGCCGATCGGATGTGTGATCGTATATCAGGATAAGATCATTGGGAGAGGATATAACCGCAGAACAATTGATAATAATACCCTGGCGCATGCAGAACTGATCGCGATCAAAAAAGCAAGCAAGAAGATGAATGACTGGAGACTGGAGGATTGTACGATGTATGTAACTCTGGAACCATGCCAGATGTGTTCCGGTGCGATCGTACAGTCCCGGATGACACGGGTAGTAGTCGGATGTATGAATCCGAAAGCCGGCTGTGCAGGCTCTATCTTAAATCTTCTGGATATGCCTGAATTTAATCATCAGGTAGAATTGACGACAGGAGTGATGGAAGAAGAATGCAGTCAGATGATGAAATCATTTTTTAAAGAATTGAGAGAAGCAAGGAAGAAGAAAAAGCAGCTGGAAAAAGAACAGACCGGGGAAATATAAAAGACAGGTGATCATATGAATGAAAAGACAGTAGGAATGCTTGCAAAGTTTACAGGTGTGTCTGTACATACAATAAAATATTATGAGAAGATTGGTCTTCTGAGTTCTACGAGAAGAGAACATTCGAATTACAGGTCTTACGATATAAGGGCATGCACGGATATTTACGAATGTATGAAGTATAAGAATCTTGGGTTCGCATTGAAAGAGGTCGGGAATCTGATAAAGGAAGCAGATTCAGAAGCGATAGATAATCTGTTGAAAAAAAGATTAGAGGAAATAGATGCTTCACTGTCAGAATTGCAGGAATTAAAAAAACGTGTGACGGATTATCTTGCAGAGACGGAAGAGATAGAAAAGAAACAGGGAAACTGGTATATAGAAGAAATGCCGGATTTCTGGATCAGATTTCAGACGAATAACCTGGAATATGGCAAAAATGCACAACTTGAATCGGACGGGATTAATTTCATGGATTATGCACCGGAAAGCAAATCGGTACTTAAGATAAGCAGAGAAAGTCTGAATGGAACGGAAAACCAGTTCTCCTGGGGACAGGCAGTACGGGCAGAGTATATAGAAGATATCGAAAAAAATGAAAATGTCTGGAGCAGGCAAAAAGGATATACCAGGATAAAAGGCGGAAGAGCATTTGTCCTGTATCTGAAAATTACCGGACCGTATGCATCGGAAGGAGTGCTGCAGAAGAAAATCCGAAAGATATATCGAAAGTTTCAACAAGATGCAAAGATACCGGGAGATGCTTACTGTGTAAGGATTAAGATCACACATGATGAAGAAGCTGTCTCTTATACACATCTGACGCTGCCGACGATAAGGCTC
>ENA-OZLH01001411-OZLH01001411.1-human-gut-metagenome-genome-assembly--contig:-NODE-1411-length-11478-cov-5.389828_pt1 | contig 11478 bp, 9 predicted proteins | sample MGYA00244832_ERZ653776 | MGnify/ENA primary metagenome ERZ653776 (study PRJEB26926, sample SAMN06165218) | human gut metagenome | biome: ENVO:00009003; feature: ENVO:2100002; material: ENVO:00002003...
TATAAGAGACAGCCATTATACCGCATAAAGCCCGCGCGGTCGATTTTCATTTGTTGCGCGTTCCTATTATTTTGTTGTTTATTTGTTGCTTTTACTTAAAGCGCTTGCCGAGTTTTTCCTTCATAAAGGTGCGGAACGCATCGGCGTCACCCTGCTTAAAGCCGTCCTTGCGGATAAAGTACGTATTGCCCTCGCCAAAATACATATAGAAATATTCATTCGTCTCATACATGCGGCTGATCTGGAAATACGGGTGCAGGTTAGAAGCCTGTAAACCCGTGATGCGGAAGTCGCCATCGTAGAAATAGTACGCGGCGCGGCGGCTGCGCAGCTTACCGTAGGAGCGCATAAGCACCTTTGCCGTGTTGGTGGAAGCCGTCGCAAGCTTATAAAGGCTGTAAACCGCAAAGCCGATAAGCAGTAGCATGACCCACCAGTTGCTGTCGAAATTGCCGAGCTGCCACACGACGTACAGCGCGATGACGCTCAAAACGACCGTGAACACCGGCATGAAAATTTGCAAGTGATACGCCTGATAGTTCGCGAACGTCTTGATTGCCGCGTCGTCGTGGTCGGTCTCGTTTACAAAACGCAACGCGCCCGTACCGACGGATTCGTCGTCCTGCTTCGAGCGGCGGTATTCCGCAAGGCGATCCGCCGTCTCTTTTCTAAGCTGCTTTTCACGCTTGTTGCGGCTGTGCGCCGTCACAAAGTAAACGATGAGCAGCACAATGAGCACGCCCACTGCGCCGAGCGTCACAGCGCTCTGTCTGCTCAAACCGTTTTCAATCGTAGGTGCTTCCGCAAAGGCAGAGATGACGGCGGAATCGACCACGGCGCGCATAAATGCGTCCGTCTCCTCCGAGATTTCTTTCGTATCGCCGAAGAGGTCAAACGAAACAATCTTGCCGTCGTACAGCGTACCATAGAGGCGCTCGTACACGGGTCCCTCCTCCTTGATATTCTCCGCACAGATGTCGATCATAAAGAACGGAATCTGTGCGTGGTCGTACCACGTGATGGTGCCGGTCGTGCTGCCGTCCATGGAAGACGGCTCCATGTATTTCAAAAAATCCTTCTTGCCCTTTTCGTCCAGATTATTGAGGTTAAAAACGGAGTTCGCGTAATCGGAAGATTTCGCCGCTACGGCTATGGTATCGCCGTTTGCCGCAATAATCTCCGCCGTGGTCCCGTTTTTCTGCATTTCCTTGATCTTCTCGCTCGCGTCCAAAATGCCTGCCTTGCTCCACGCGGCATCGCCCGCCGGGGTGTCGACGGAAAGCACCGTCGCGCCCTCGGGGATTGTGACGGTCATGTTCGTGTCCGGGATCGTGTATGTGTTCGATGATGCGCTGTCCGCCAAAGCCGGCAGACAAAAAACAACTGCCAGCATGAAAACTGCCAGCAGACAGCCTATAAAGCGCATGCTTTTTCTTTGATTTGTCATGTATGCGTCCTTTCTGCGTACATGGTGCGTACGCATCACAGTAATTATTGTCATTGTACCACACTTTCACGAAAATTTATACCGTTTTTTGCGTTTTTTCGCGCGAATTTACAAATTGTCCAAAAAGGCGTTTGACAGGCAGCTGAAGCGGCGGTAGAATGGAGACACAACCATCGGAAAATTTTGAAAGGACAGTCACTATGAAAATCGCCGTGATCACAGGCGCTTCCTCAGGACTTGGCATTGAGTTTTTACGCGCCGCTGTCACCCTTTGCCCGGAGATCGACACCTATTGGCTCATCGCTCGCCGCGAAGACCGCTTGGAAGCATTAAAGCCGCAGTTCCCGGAAAAAAATCTGCGCCCCATCGCGCTCGACCTCACCGACTCCGCCGCATTAAAACAATTTAACGCTTTGCTTGAACGCAAAAAGCCGGAAATTTCACTGCTCATCAATAATGCGGGCTTTGGCAAGCTGTGCGATTTTGCGACAAGCGACGTCGAAAGCCAGACCGCGATGATCGATTTGAACTGCCGCGCACTGACCGCCGTCACGCGGTACAGCCTGCCGTATATGAAAACGGGCGGGCTTATCCTGAACATCTCGTCCATCGCGTCGTTTGCGCCCACGCCGCGCATGGCAGTGTATTGCTCCACAAAGGCGTACGTGCAAAGCTTCTCCCGCGCGCTGCGCGAGGAATTAAAGCCCAAAAAAATCAACGTCCTTGCCGTGTGCCCCGGCCCGATGATTACGGAGTTCTGGCAGGTTGCCGACCGCCCCACGCATAAAAGCCGCACGCTCGACATGCTGCCGCACCAGTCGCCCGCAAAAATGGCAACCTGCGCCCTGAAAGCCGGATTAAAAGGCAAAAGCGCCTGCACCATGGGCGGATTTTATAAGTTCTACCGCTTCTTAGCGCATATCCTGCCAAAATCGCTTTTGATGAAGTGGACGAAGTGCTGAGCATACCTCTTTGTCGGTTAAAATTCAGCTGAACTCTGCGAACGCTAAAACACTTTTCCGTCTTTATAGATTTTTTCGGCATAGAAAAAGCCCCCTGCTGCAAAGTAAGAACCGCAGCAGAGGGCTTCCGTTTTATTCAGCTTCAAGCACAATTACAGCAGGATAACGCCCTTTTCGGCACAGACGCGGCGGGTCTCCTCGTCCCAGAGGGAAGCTTGCACCTCGCCGATATGTACTTTGCCGAGCAGAAGCATACAAAGGCGCGACTGCCCGATGCCGCCGCCGATGGTGAGCGGCAGCTCGCCGTTTAAAAGCATTTTGTGGAACGGCAGCTCCGCGCGCGCTTCGCAGCCCGCAATTTTAAGCTGCGCCGCAAGCGAATTTTCGTCCACGCGGATGCCCATGCTGCTGATTTCCAGCGCCATGCCAAGCGGCTCGTGCCAGAACAGCAGGTCGCCGTTCATGCTCCAGTCATCGTAGTCCGGCGCGCGGCCGTCGTGCGGCTTGCCGCTTTTGAGCACGCCGCCGATCTGCTCGATGAATACCGTGCGGTGCTCGCGCACGATGACGTTCTCGCGCTGCTTCGGGGTGAGGTCAGGGTAGCGGTCCTCAAGCTCCTGCGCCGTGATGAAATACACGTCGCGGCAAAGCTCGGTGGAAAGGCCGGAGAACTGCCACTTTAATTCGTCCAGCGTGCCGCAGATGGCGCTGACGATGCGGCGCACCGTGTCTTCCAGGTACGCCATGTTGCGCGTGTCACGGTCGATGACCTTCTCCCAGTCCCACTGGTCCACATAGATGGAGTGAAGATTGTCGAGCTCCTCGTCGCGGCGAATGGCGTTCATGTCCGCCACAAGGCCGTTGCCCACGTAAAAGCCGTAATCATGCAACGCAAGGCGCTTCCACTTTGCAAGGGAATGCACCACCTGCGCGTTGCCGCCGACTGCCGGAATGTCAAACTCGACCGGGCGCTCCACACCGTTTAAGTCGTCATTCAGACCCGTGGAAGGGTCGACGAACAGCGGCGCGGTGACGCGCTTTAAATGCAGCGCCGCACAAATTTTGACGAGAAATACGTTCTTGATCAGACCGATTGCCTTCTGCGTCTCGTAAAGGCCAAGGCTCGGCGTGTAATTTTCGGGAATCTTCACCATCTATAAAACCCCATTTCAAAACAATCTTTCCCCTATTGTAGCGCACGGAAAAAGATTTGTAAAGATTTTTCGCAGCCTGCAGCAACGGTAGTTAAAAGTTTTGCTCAAGCTTTTTCAAAATCTTGTCAGATTCCAAGGGTGAAGCCTTTTAGAAAGGACTCGCTTCCATCCCCGCAACCTCTCGGTTATACGCCGCCATACAGCGGATGACATATACCCGCGCGGCTATGCTGCACAGGCTGCCCGGGATGAGGATCCACGCGTTCAACATGAAAAACGCAATCATCGCGGCGGCATCACAGAAAATCGAAAATCCCTGCAAAGCGAGCGCGTATCCCGGCAGCTTTTTCGGCAGCACGCCCACCTGTATCGCGCGCTGCAGGCTCGTCCACACGCCGAGCATTTTGATGCTGTACAAAAGCAACAGGATACTCAACACCAAACCGACCACAAAAGCAATACCCACTATCAAAATAGCGATATTGTCCGGCAAGCCGGTGTAATTTGTCACGTTCGGGGCGCCACTCGATGCGAGGAGCACCAAAAGACCGATGAGCAGCAACATCCCGCAAAAAATACCGCACCCGACGATCTGGAGAATTTCCGTCACTTTAAACAGCGTGACGCCCGCTGTGCTCATGAACGGCGTGTCCGTCTTCTTCGCGGAGGCGTACAGCAGCCAAAGCCCGATAAGCACCAGAATATTTTGAACGGGCACAATGTTTACGTTAAACTCTACGTTGAAATTCGTGCCTATAGGCGTGCGTTCCAGCAGATACGCTTGATTTTGCAGCACCGTGAACACCTCAATCACCGATGAGACCGCCGACACGACCATCTGCACCGTAAAAAGCAGCGCGCACATGAAAAACAGCTTTGACGACGCAAACCGTTTTAACATCCCATGTACCGGCGTGACCGGGCGCACGGGCGGCGGCGCCTGAAAATACTGCGGCGGCTGCGTGTTGAAATTCCCGTTCTGCGCCCCGCAAATGCAAGGCGAACCGTCCTCCGGGAGCTTCCTCCCGCAATTCGTGCAATACATAACCGAATCTCCTTTTAAATACGTCTAAACTTTCGCTTTATCGGCGATTTTATTAAATTTAACGGTGCAGGCGGCAAATAAAGCGCTCAACGCCGCTTTGCATATGAGCGGTAAAAACACCCATAACTTGCCGATATCGTCGATTTTAAAAGTCGGAACCATAACCACGACCACAACGAGCATCACCGGCACGATCAGCTTCGCGCAAAGTAAATACATACAAGTCGCAAAGCGCGGGATCGTCCGCAGCGCGCCGTCCCCGCGCACGGCTTTTTCCGAGTTGTGCAGCGACCGCACCATCATAAAACAGCAAACGGCTGATAACGCACTTACGATGCCGCCGATAAACATAATGCCGTATCCTAAATATCCGAAAAGGTAATCGACTATATCTGCGGTCGGGCTCGGCCCTGTGGTGATCTCATATACGATAAATTCGACTATGATACCAAACAGCGCAGCTGCCGTCACAGCAAATGCTACCGTGCGGCAAAGCAAGGCGACTTTCATCGTCTTAAAACCCGCACCGCAAAGCTTCCGTTTTTTGGCGCCAATATACAGAATCCAAAAGACTGCCGCCGTTACTGTGCCGAATATACCCGAAAGCACCGCCGACAATACAGGATACGCAGGTATCCCCGTGTAACCTTTTCCCGTAAAGATTATCTGAAACGCCCACGAAGTAAACGTCACGGCACCGCCGTATACATCGCCGAATCCGTTCATACCGCTGACGATCACCGAAATAACGGCGTTCAGTGTGACCAATACCGCACACATGAAGAACAGCGGCGAAGAAAGCATGTCCCGCAAAATTTTCTCCGCGCGCTTTTCCTGCTGCTCTGCCGGCTCCGCTTTGGTGATATATGTTGTATTTTCCACCATACTTTCATGTCCCCTAAAAGCAAAACCCGCTTCCGCGCAGCGGAACTACACCGTCCCGCCGCGGCCGGGAGCGGGTCGCGTTCACTTATTTTGTTTTATCGAGCCATGCCTGCGTTCTTCAGCATCTTATTAAACTGCAGAACAAGCAGACCATAAAGCACGTTGAGCGCAACGCTCGTCAGGCCGAGCGGAACACGGATCCAGCCGTACAGTACCGCATCGCCGAAAACGGAGAAGAACGACACCGCCGCCGAAATAAAGCAGATGACCGCCACAAATATGGAAGCCTTATTCGGAACCATGCCCGTCAGCATCGCGTTCTTCGCGCTGTTCAGCATCTTTATGACCTTTGCTTCGTAAATGATCTCAAAAATGAGCACGACAAAGCCGATGATGCAGGCCGCAATGAGTATGATGAAGAAACCGCTCATCATCTCATCCATGTAGCCGTAGTCATTGTCGGCAAGAGCAACACCGAAGATCACGGCAAGAACAACGCACAGCACCTCCACAAGGCTCAACACAACAAGACTGATGATGCTGAACACCTTCATGATAGTGAGGCCGGCCGTTTTTGCCGCCGGAACACTCGGGTTTTTCGCAGATATGTACGTGATCCAGTACGCGGCAGCCATTAAGCCGCCTGTAATAAGCATACCGATGACCGTACCGACCGTGGTGCCGCTCTGCGCATCCGAAAGCGTACTGTACAGGTCGCCCGGCGAAATGATAAACTGCATTTCATACGGCAGGTTGCTGTAAATCTGATTTACAATATACGCCGGATCCTGCGGGAACAGGCTTGCGATGATCTGAAACAGCAAATTCGCCGAAAAGAGAATCGCCGTAACGAGAAACAGCGGAGACGCGAAAAAGCTTTTCAGCACACCGTGCACGGGTGTAATCGGTCGCTGCACCGGGTATTGCACCGGCGGCTGTGCGTAATACTGCGGCGGCATCTGAAAATTCTGCGTGGGTGCGCCGTAGTTTTGCTGCGGCTGCACCGGCTGTGTGTACGTCTGCTGCTCGGGCTGTGCGGGCTGTCGCCGGCAAACGCACGGCGAGCCGTCTTCGGGGAGCTTTCTTCCGCAATTTGTGCAATACATATTTTCTTTCCTTTCTGTTCTTCCCTAATTCTATCCTCATGCCCCGCCGTCAAGGCCGTACGGCAAAGGCAAAAGCATCAGTGGTAGACCGCGACAATCTCGAGGTTCTCATCGAGCACAACAAGGTCTGCGCGCTTGCCGGGTGCAAGGCTGCCGATCTCGTTTTCCATGCCGATCTCCTTCGCCGGGGTCAGCGTCATGGCGCGCACGGCGGTCTCCAGCGGAATGCCCCAGGAAACGAGGTTCTTGAGTTCCGCGTGCAGGTTTGTAACAGAGCCTGCAATGGTGCCGTCCGGCAATGTCGCCTTGCCGTCCTTTACAGTGACCATATTCACACCCAGCATGCCTTGGCCGCCGTCTTCCACGCCGCTCAAACGCATCGCGTCGCTGATGACGCACACGCGCTCCGGCATGAGCTTAAACGTCGTGCGCACCACAGCCGGGTGAATGTGGATGCCGTCACAGATGAGCTCACCGCAGACGTTTTCGTTGTCGAACACCGCGCCCACGACACCCGGTGCACGGTGTGCAAGGCCGGACATCGCGTTATACAGGTGCGTCGCATGGGTTACGCCCTTTTTGAACGCGTCCACCGCGCCGTCGTAATCCGTTGCGGTGTGCGCAATGGAAACGGTGCAGAGCTTCGAGGCTTTCTCTACAAAATCGCCGCGCACGTCGCACTCGGGCGCAATGTCCACAAGCTTGATGATGCCGCCGCAGGAATCGTAATACTTCTTAAACACGTCGTAATCCGGCGCCTGAATGAACTCGTCGCCTTGCGCGCCCTTTTTCTTCGGCGAGATGAACGGGCCCTCAAGGTTCACGCCGACAATCTTCGCGCCTTCCTTGTCGTCCATACAGGAGCGAATCGTCTCGAGCGCTTTCAAGATCTCCGCATCGGAAACGGTCATCGTGGTCGGGCAGAAGGACGTGACACCCTTCGTCAGCAGGAACTTCGCCATATTGCGCAGACCCTCTGCGTCGCCGTCGCTGGAATCTGCACCCGCGCCGCCGTGCACGTGAACGTCCACAAAGCCCGGCACAATGGTGTAGCCCGCGCAGTCCACAACGAGATCTTCCTCTTTGTACGGCAAAAAATCCTCAAGGCGCACGATCTTGCCGTCTTCGATCTCGATATCCGCCTTGCGCAGGCAGAATTTGTCGTCCAGTACGTTTGCGTTGATCAGAAACATGTTAAAAACTCCTCTCCGCTGCGGCAAAACCGCAGTTTTCTTTTCAATACATCTATACGTTTACAGCAGACTCAGCAAAACGAGCAGCGTCACGCCCGGCACGCCAAGCACAGCGGATACCGCCACGCTGAGCCGGCTGACGGGAATATACACTCCGGTGTACGGCGCCGTAAAATACAAAACCGCCAGCGCCAGAACGCCCAGCATTGCCGAGCCGATGAGCCTTTTGATTCCCCGCATACGCTCTCCCCCATTTTTATCCTGTCGGAAAAGCTTATGATGCAGGGGAATTTTTCATACCTTAAATGTCGAGCTTCTCTTTATCCGGCACGAAGTCTACCTTGCCGGTCGCAACGTAGGCGGAAGCCACGATAATCGGCAGCGGCGTGCCGATGGTCAATTCACGCTTCGGACTGCGCTGTGTGATAAGGCCGTCGTACACGAAATCCTCGCCCTCGAACGCGTCGAGCGAAACAAAGCCCTCTACGCTGTTTTCGAGGCGCACAAACACACCGCGCATCGTCACACCGCTCACGGTGCCTTCAAAGTGCTCGCCGATGTGCTGACTCATGTACTCTGCCATGTAGCAGTCCTCGGCGTCACGCTCGGCGATGAGCGCGCGAATTTCATTGCGGGAGGATTCCGTCGCAGAGGTCTCGCAGAACTGCGCGTAGCGGCGGCGCACCTCTTCTGCCGGCATGCCTTCCACAAACGCGGAAAGCACGCGGTGAATGGATGTATCCGGGTAACGGCGGATCGGCGAAGTGTAGTGGCTGTAATCGGAAAGCGCCAGGCCGAAGTGGCCGGTCTCCTCCGTCGAATATCTCGCTTTTTCCATCGTGCGCAGCAAACGCTGAGAAACAAGCGTCTCGCACGGCAGGCCGCGCACGCGGTCGAGGATCGCGGCGAAATCCTGCGTTTCGGGGTTCGGCTTTACGATCTCCTTGCACGGAACGCCCACGAGCTGCAACAGCGTTACAAGCTCCTCTACGCGCTTCGGGTCCGGGGTGCCGTGCACACGGTAGAGGAACGGCAATTTATGGTCGAGCGAGAATTTCGCCGCCGCAATGTTCGCCGTCACCATCATCTGCTCGATGAGCTGCTCCGCTTCGCCGGAAACGCGCGGCATGATGTCGATACAAATGCCGTTTTCATCAAGAATGAATTTCGATTCGCCGCTGTCCAGCTCCATGGTGCCGCGGGCTGCGGAGTTCGCCTTCAAAATATCGGCAAGTTCCTTCGCCAACATCAAGGACTCCATGACGGGCGCGTACTTGTTCAAAATCTCCTCCGATGCCGTGCCGTCCAGAATTTCGTTGACCTCGCTGTACACACCGCGCACCTTGGAATTGATGATCGTCTTTTTAAAATCGTACTTTGTGATGTGGCCCTCTTTGTCGAGCTCGATAAGCGCGGAGAAGGCCAGCTTGTCCGTGCCCGCGTTCAGGGAGCACGCGCCGTTTGAAAGCACCTCCGGCAGCATCGGAATCACGCGGTCGGCAAAATACACAGACGTGCCGCGGTTGATAGCCTCTTCATCGATGGCAGAGCCCTCTTTCACATAGTGGGAAACGTCCGCAATATGCACGCCCAGCGTGTAACCGAAGTCCGTGCGCTTCACGGAGATGGCGTCGTCGAGGTCCTTTGCATCCTTGCTGTCGATGGTGAAGATTGGCTCGCCGCGCAGGTCAAGGCGCTTTGCGTATTCTTCGTCGCTGATGGGCTCGTTGCCGACGCGCTCGGCTTCATCGAGCACTTCCTGCGGGAAAACATGCGGAATGCCGTACTGCTCTACAATGGCATCGGCGCAGACACGCGCCGTGCGGCCGCTGCCGAAGACCTTCTTCACGCTTGCATATGCCCAGTCACCGCGATAATCCTGCTCCAAAGATGCCATGACCTTGTCGCCGTTTTTCGCGCCGTTTAAATCGCGCTCGCGCATACGTAAATTATAGCGAATGGCATTGTCCGGGATGAGCTCAATGCCCTCATCCGTGATACTCACCGTGCCGGTCGTCTGCGCGGGCTTGTGCTCTACGATGCGGCGCACACGGCCGGAGGGGCCGCGGTCGTCCTTGCGAATGTCGCCGACGATGATCTTGTCGCCGACGAGCGCACCCTGCAAAGCGCTGCCGTGAATAAAAATGTCGTCACCGCCGCCATCGGGACGCGCAAAGCCGAAGTTCTTCGAGAGCGAAACGAGCGTCGCTTCCACGTCTTCGCCGACCGGAATAAGCTTCGCGTTGTGCTCGCGGTCAAGTAAAATCATGCGGCGGTCTTTTAAAGAACGCAGTGCATCGTAAAAAGCAAGCTTGTCGAGCACACCTGCCTTTTTCAAAAGCTGGCGTGCGCTCCAGTCGTGAATTTCCTCGCTGCGCATGGTCGCCAAAATCGTTTCTTCCATGCGGTTCAGGGGCGTATCGCGAATGTCGCGGCGGCGGTCGGAACGACCGTTTCTGCCCTGAAAGCCCTTGTTTCTGTCATTTCCCTTGTTATACTGTTTCATTATACCTATCCAATCTTCCACAATCACGCCCCGCCCGGTCTAAGGCGAAGCGGCGCCGAGTGCGCAAATTTCTTGTTTTGTTGATCTTTCTCGCCGAGCTACTGTTATGCACAGTGCCGAGACAAATAAATTTTTCCGAGCTCTGCGGAGCTCGACCAAAGGTTTCACCTTTGGAATCTGATAAACTTTCTGAAGAAAGTTTAATCAAAGACTTTTGCGTCCGCTTTCACGTCAGCTTGTGCTTACTTCAGTGCTTTCACTTCTTCTCTGTAAATATCACCGCGCACGGCAAAGCTCTTGTACATATCAAAGCCCGTTGCGGCGGGGCACAGAGACACCACGTCGCCCGGCTCTGCGCTTTCTCTTGCAAGGTGCACGGCATCCTTCATGTTGTTTGCGTGCAGAATCACCGGCGCACCGTCCTTATAGTTTTCGGCATTTCTTACCGCGGCTTCGATCTTCCCTGCGGCCGGCGTTTTAAAGCCCTCAAGCGGTTTTTCGGGCGCGAGCAGCACGAGTGTCTTCACCTTGTCACAAATGACCTTGCCCAGCTCGTCAAACGGCACCTTTTTATCCGCACCGCCCGCAATCATAACGATCTTGAAATCATACAGCGAAAGCGTGCCGATCATTGCGCGGGACGGACTCGTTGCGATGGAGTCGTTATACCATCTCACGCCGTCCAGCTCGCGCACGAACTCCATGCGGTGCTCGACGCCGTTGAATTCTTTCGCGACAGTCCTGATAACCTCTTTCGAGACATCGCCCCACACGGCAGAAATCGCCGCAAGGTAGTTTTCGACGTTGTGCTTGCCGGGAATGCGAATATCGCTTTCCTCCATAATATATTCGTCGCCGAAGTATATTTTGCCGTCCGCGCTGCACCACGCGCCGTTCGTCTTCTCTCTGCGGGAGAACATGTACGTCATGCCGCGCGTGTCAGCGGCACAGGCCGCCGTCAGGGCGTTATCCGCGTTCAAAACCGTGCGGCCGAACGCATTCTGGTGCAAAAGTACGTTCTTCTTCGCGTTCACGTACTCGTCCATATCCTTGTGCACGTCGAGGTGGTTCGGTGACAGATTCGTGATGACCGCGACATTCGGGCTGCGGCGCATGGAGATAAGCTGGAAGCTCGAAAGCTCTACCACCGCCACATCCTCGGGCTTTACATCACGGATCT
>ENA-OZLH01001413-OZLH01001413.1-human-gut-metagenome-genome-assembly--contig:-NODE-1413-length-11469-cov-4.276415_pt1 | contig 11469 bp, 8 predicted proteins | sample MGYA00244832_ERZ653776 | MGnify/ENA primary metagenome ERZ653776 (study PRJEB26926, sample SAMN06165218) | human gut metagenome | biome: ENVO:00009003; feature: ENVO:2100002; material: ENVO:00002003...
AAGAGACAGATATGTGTCGTATAAAAAACAATAGGATATTTCATAATTCTCCGTTTTATTTAAAACTAATTCCAAGTGATGATAAATTAGAAGTACTATTGGTGTTGGTTATGTATGAAGTTCCAAGATTATATAAACTTTGTCCAAAAGAAGAATAATTAGATGTTGCATTTGAAAGGTGTATACTTCTACCTAATACTCCTCCTATTCCAACTGCTTTTGCCCAGTTTGGTGTTTGATAATATATTGAAGTCAACGGATTACTATATGAGGTTCCACCTTTTATTGTTCCGTGAACCAAACCATGTTCATATGTATTCATTGCATTCAAATTCCAAGGTTGGTTTTTAATTGCATTGGGAACATATTTACCCCAACCATTGTTTGGAATAAACCAATGGTGAAGTTGTTCTCCTACCGATCTATCAACCATTGATGTACCTGCTCGAGTCATTCTTTGACTTACAGCTGCAAAATTTGTAGATCTATTAAAAGGTTGAGCAGTAAAAGATGTAGCTTTGCCAACATTCCTTGCCAATGTTCCGGATATGCCGCCAGTTAAAGCACCTATTTCAAAATCAAGTGCTCTATCTGCCCATGTTCGTTCAGTTCCCGTTGCATATGCCACAATTTCACCTATTGCGACATTTGCTAATCCCGATACGACAGCAACTGCTATGATCGCTATTGGAAATTCACCATTTTGGTCTATATATGTAAACGGGTTACCATTAGCATATAGATACCAGTTTAATCCGCCTTCAAAACCACTCGGGTCTTGCGATATAAATGACTTTGTGACCGGATTATAATATCTGGCACGCATATTTATCAAGCCGTTGGGGTCTGTTTGTATTCCGTATACTCCCACAAATTGGAATGGGGTATCGCTGTCGCCGATGGAATGTAGAACATATCCCCATGGGTCGTAATGGAATCTGTCTGTAATGGACTGCGCGGAATCCGTCATTGCAACAGTACTTCCGACTTGGTCATAGTGGTAGTATCTTACAGCTTCCTGCCCGTCGGGTGTTATTTTTACCTCATATTCAAGTCCAGCCCTATATACATAGTATGTACTTTGCGAGGCCATATTGGAGAGTTTCACTCTCATCAAGACCTCCTTTCGCTTGGAATTTTAGCTTTTGTTTGCATTTAGCATAAAAATCATTTGCGGATTCTAAGTCTGAAAAGTAGCTGCGCTTACTAATATTTCCATTTACATCATAATACACTACGATATAGTTATAATTCAAATAGTTTTTCATCAATTTCCTCGGCAGGTATATTCTTACTCGTGTGTTCGTAATCTGAAGTTTTATCTATAAGCGTTCAGATTTTAAAAATTTAAAACGAAAGTTTCAGAAACGGGATATTTTTGGTATTATATGCCATCAAAATCCATGAGATAACGAGTTTGCTCCATATTGAAAACATGTAATACATTAACGCTGTGTAAAAACAAAAACTTTAATTAAAGTAAAAGAATAGCCTACCTCTCTTCCGTAAAATCGTACAGTGATACGGAATTTGCCACTGAGCGGAGCTTGTCCATGCAGTTGCGGAGGGGATCGTTATTTTCGGGCTGTTGGGAGTTAGGGGATTTTATAAAAAGCCTTTCAAGCTGAACCGGGCTTTTGGTCTTAAATCCGTTTGCAAGTTTTATTACGGCGTATCCCGTGGGGAACTCCTCTATATCAAGTGATACCTTTTCAAAACCGTTTGGGAAGAAGCCAACACTACTGCCAGAAGAAAAAAGATCCATTTCGTCAACAAGCGCTTTTACCTCCCTTTCCTCAGAACGGAAAATAAAGCGGTTGTTAAAATTTAGCATAAGCTGTTCGCGGTTTACTCTGCCAACTGCCATATCAAGCGATACCAGCCCCTGGGTAGCGGCCACCACAAATCCTCCCTTGCTTCTAATAGTCTGTAAATTTACTCCGTCTCCAAAGCGGCCGCAACTTGCCACGAGTGGGTATTCGTCCATTATTATCCCTGCAAGCTTGTTAAAATTTTGCCGCTTTTGTATCGCCCTGTAATAGCCTCCCTTTAAAAGCTTTGCCACAACTGCCGCCGAAAATCCGTCAACGCAGGCAAGAAAGCTTACTACCGCGATTTTTCCGCCTTCTAAAATTTTTTCCAGATCCAGCATTTGCCTACCGATTTTACTAAATAATCCTTCAACAGACGGGTTCGTAAAGGCGCTTAGGAGGTTGGATACGGTACTGGTCTCATTTGACTTTGTACGGCTATCAAGATTCTGCCACTCCAATAACAGCTCTTTTAGCCGCTCAAGCCAGCGCTTTAAAATTTCGTACTCTATGTGTTGTTCGCGGGTTTTGCTTAACATATCTTCTATTGCCAGTTCAAATTTGCCAATTTCATACAAAAGCTCATTAGTGCGGCTTAAAAAATTAAAAATTTCATTTAAAAAATTTTCAAAGTTCGGGGTCTCATACTTAAATAGTACATATTCCAGCACGCATGTTATACGCTTTCGCAAGGCGTGTTGCCAGTAGTGCTCTCCATCTTCGGGAAGAACTTCCAATATATTCTCTGCAAATTGAGACAGCTTTTTTAAAGAGTCAAAACCACAAAGCGGATCGTAGTAAAATTTCCCGTCAGGAGAAAAATCTAATACATCAGTATCCCTGCCGCACTCATTAGCCCAAGTGCTTATTTTCCCCAAAGTGCCGTCGCCTTTAAAATCAAATACGATTAGCGCGATTTTCCGCTCTTTGTCATCTGCATTATAGCGGATTAAGTCGCGCAAAAGCACATTGCAGGTAGATGTCTTTCCGCTACCCGTTGAACCAAAATCGTGTGCTTGCAAAGCACATCTTCTGAGATCTCAACAACCCCACTCTTAAAACCAATTCTTGCGACTATATCGTCTTCCAGAAAAAGATGTATCAAGCGCTCAAAATTTTATAAAATAATAAAAAACTTTTAAATACCTGGCTTTTTTGTCCGGCATAGAGGTCGTATAAAAAATATACCATTACGAATGAAACGCGAAGGCGCTTCTTTTTTTGGGTAAATTGGAGAAGAAGATAGGTCGCTACAGGGTGGGAGATAACCAAAAAATACAGTGATTGGGCAATAAAATAGCCGGTGTGGCTATTGCCGATTTAGGGTGAAAATAATCTGCGGTAGGGGCGCTTAACTTTACGGAGTCGCTTGCTAAATAATGGCATTGGTAGGGGCTTATGTGTGTTCCTTTCGGGCCCTTGGGACCGAAAGGAGTTAGTGTAACACTTAGGCGTCCATTATGGACGCCGGCAAACAATCCTTTGTTTTTTCGCCGCGTAGCGGCGTTTTGCGCAAGCCGGTCTGCGCAATTTCACAGCAGGAGAATATTCGCCGCGTAGCGGCGGCAGTGCCCTTGTTGGAGCTTGAATAGGAATTCCTATGCTTATATGTATGAATACATTTAGCACTATCAAATCCAAGCAACAGGCAGAGAATTATTTTTCAGAGGAATTGCGGCAGTATTTTGACGGCTCCAATATAAAGGGTAGACTTATGGAGCGTCTCGGACTTGCAAAGAATATTCCGTCAGAAAAAATTTTTACGGCCATACTTAATAACAAGCACCCCGTGACCGGAAAAAAGTTGCGTCCACGTGAGAGCAAAAGGCTTTTGTTTTCCTTCTGCTTTTCGGCACCGAAATCTCTTTCAATACTCGCCCTGTTTACAGATGATAAGAGACTGTTTGATGCTCACCGGAAGGCCAGCAACATAGCGGGCGATTGGCTGGAGAATTTTGCGGAAGTCAGGAAGCGCAAAGGCGGGAGGACGGACAGCGTTTTGACGGGAGAGACCCTGCGATTTAGTTGTGAACATATGCTAAGCAGAGCTGAAGATCCCCAGCTGCACTCGCACGAGGTATTTTTTAACATTACTTACGACAAAGAGCTTAACGCATTTTACGCGCTTGACCCCGGTCAAATGGGTACGCGGTCAAAGTTGGCTACCCACATATACCGCAATATTTTAACGCGCGAGCTAAATAAGATATCTGTTCCGGCATACATAGATGAAAGCGGCAGGGTAAAAATCTACGGAATAAGCGATAAGCTTTGCTCCTACTACAGCAAGCGCTCAAAGGAAATAAACAAATATGTAGAGGATTACGAGAGGGCCCACCCGGGACAGAAATGCGGCAATAGATTTAGGGCAAAAGTTGCGAACGCTTTTAAGGGAAAGAAATTAAGCATCGCGGAAGAAAATCTGGCTATTGTAAGATTTAAAGAGGAGATTGAGGATGCAAACTTGGATGAAGAATTGTACAGAATTGCCAATATAGAAAAAGGATATGTGGATTCTCTTTGGGGTAAATTAATTTCTTCATTAACTAAACGCAACGCGGATAAGATTGTCAGCATATATGAGAAAGGTATATCGCAAAAGCGCGGCTGCATAAACATGTACGATTATCTTATGGGGGCTTTGATATGCGCGAAGGCTGAAGTCTCCTACTCTGAAATAAGGGAGGCCGTGAAAAAGCGTCTCAATGCCCGTGAAATTTCCCAATACAAAGACACAATCATTCTAAAATCGAATGACGCCGTGCGGAAAGAAATAGTAAAAATTCTTCCGGATCTCAAAAATATAATGTTGCAATACCCCCTTAGCAGCAGTCAAAAAGCGGCAATAAAAAATTTGCCACATGCGAAAAAGATTTTGGCCGATTCGCAGCCCGTCGTTGAAATTAAGGAAAGTGAATTTGGAAGTGCCACGGGCGATATGGCGTTTATTTCAAAATTAGTCGTAAACGGTGGTACAAAAGCCTATTATTTAAATGCAAGCCGCAAGATAAAACGCAAGAAAACGGGTGCGCACTATGCGGAGGCGCTAAAATTTGAAAAGCTTGGCTCTGTTGAAAATGGATCGCTAACCATAGTTGATAATGCCGATTACGTTGACAACGACCATATGCTGGATCTCCTGAAAACATCAAGAGATCGCAGATGCAAGATAATCCTGCTAACGTACGAAGGTTTAAAAACGGATCCCCGCTTACATGCGATTGACGCTGTTAGAGCGCAGGCCGTGAAAATGGCTCCGCCCGTTCCTAAGGCAATTAGAAAGGATTTTAAGGATTTGGCGAATGCTGTGCGAGATTACCGCGTATTCTACGGCAATTTTAAGCAGGCTGGATTGGATATGAAGCTCGTTTTTCTGAGCGAGAAGTCCAAAGATGCCTTTGTTAAAAAGTACGCCGAATTTTACAATGCAGAGCTTCCGGATTACGGCATTTACCCGAATATAAATATGGAGGATACAAATTATTACCTCTTTGCGCAAGATGGAGAAGATACGGGAGAGGTCGAAAATAACTTGGCAAAACAAGGCTTAAGCGTGCATGTTGCTAAATTTCTTGCTCCCGAACACAATATTCCGCCCATATATTCCAATAGGCCAATTGGCAGATATCCCGCAGCGCCTGTGCAAAACAAAACGGGAACTCTTGAACGGAAATATAGCGGAATTAATGCAAATCCACAGAGTGGTAAATCTAAGAGCAATATGCCTATTCAAAAGCCACTTGCAAGGCAGGGTTTACAGAATATAAAACCGAATCAGGCGCTTAACCCTCCAATTTTGCACAGGCCACAGGGTAATGATAAATTGCAAGGCTTAAGCAATGCGGGCAATAGGAATTCTCCGCATGGAGATAGTAGTCATTCAAGACCAGGCAGTGCAGGGCAAGCTCCAAAAGCGCGTGGATTACCCGAAAGGGACATCCCGCATTATCCGCCACAAAATACTGGTGGAGCAACACAGCCTCCAAGTAATGCGAATGGAAGGTCCGATTCAAATGAAATAGATAAACCCCAAACTCAATCAGGCAAAGATTCCAGAAATAAGGCGCCAAAGGATCCTCCAAACACTCCTCCCCCGGACGATTTTTGGGACAGATAGAAAAGGGTATTTTCAATCAAGATAGAAGGTACTGCGATGTTGCGCTTAGTGAGAAAACATGCTTCTAAAATCTTCAAAGGAGTTTGTCATTTCATAGTCAACACCTGATTCCAAAGCTTCAAAATGGCGTTTCCCACAATGTATCTTCAAGCGTTGCTCAAGCGCAAGTTGTTCTTCAAATAGAACTCCTTTGGTTTCCAAAACAAAGAATAGCTTTTTTTGTTTATATTCGTCCTCAACTAATACCGCCCAATCAGGATTGTATGTTCCAAGCGGCGTATTGATTTTGAACCAATCTGGCAGTTTGACGTAAAGCTTTACTTTGTCATTTTTCTCCATTTCTTCGGCAAATCGCGATTCGACCGCCGAATCGTAAACGACATAATCGTAAACGCTCTTTTTAGATTCCAGCATCTTGTCTAAGTAAGAGTTTAATTCCTCCGAATCAAGAAGTTCCTGGGCGTAATACGAACTTATCTTGTGGTACTTTACACCGTCTACAATCATAGCTTTCATTTTCAGCTTTATGATTTTTAGGACATCTTCAATAAACTGTTGCGGATTGCGCTTAAAATCGTCTATACGCTTGCTGCGGACAAGAATTTCAACGATTGTCTTGCGCTTGAGGCTTGTTTCGGACTGCAGGAAGGAGACAATATCGGGCAGCGCCAGTTTTTCTCCGTCATTGAATTCTATTGAGGTGCGCTCATTTTTTGTGGAAATCTCGCCTCTATTTATGTCAAGTCCCGCCTTTGAATACACAAACTGAGTGTCTTTTACGCGCAAAGACTTCATAATTTCTTCCGACGCGTCTCCTACGAGTTTTACTGTGTCAAAATTTACGCTGTAAATGGTCTTATTTTTTATCTTATCCCAAAGTTCCTTAAATTCGGGATCAAGATAGACCTGTTTATTTACCGATACCTTGCGCCTATTGTCTTTATTTTTTATATTCAGCTTTCCGGCAACTTTGCGAACCATAGCGATAATTTGCGGACGAATATTTTCAAATTCCGGCGGTATGTTTAGGCAATTGTTTCTCAAGTCTTGTTTTAAGAATTCTGTGACTTTGTCTTTATTGTCTATATAGCCGTATTGTCGCAAGTGCGCATAGAGTTTTTCGGACTGTTCCAGCCCAAGATAAGAAACTTCGCCATTCTCTGCCTTTACGGAAAGCGACGCAAAGAAGCCTTTTTCAATTACACCAAACTTTATACCTTGTTCCGCCTCGATTTCCGTCTGCAATTTTTTTGCAAAATCCGCGTAAGATTCGTTCGCCATAATAGTGAGGATATTTACGTTGTCCTCAAAGACGCGTTCTCCGTCCTGATTTACGGCAATGCGCAAACCGCGACCTATCTCTTGGCGCTTTTTGAGAGTGGAATCCGTCTCGTTTAGCGTGCAAATTTGAAATACATTTGGGTTATCCCAGCCTTCGCGCAAGGCCGAATGCGAGAATATGAATTTCAGTTTGCAATCGAAGGACAATAGCCATTCTTTATCCTTCATAATCGTATTGAATGCTGATTCGTCCTCCTTGCGCGAACTTGTGTCTTTTAAAATGTCTTTTCCGGAAGAATCCTTTTTCTTGCCGTCTATTGAAAAGTATCCGTTGTGGACTTCCTGTGCCGATGTTGTTAAATCTACCTCTTTAAAGAGCGTATTGAAGCGCGGCAGGTTGGCGGCTTTCAAATATTCCTCCTCAAACATTTTCGCAAATTTCCCTTTTATGGGATTGCCGCTTTCATCGTAGCTTCTGTAATTGGCAACTCTGTCTATAAAAAATAGGCTTAGAACTTTAATTCCCTTGGGGCGCAGGCGCTTTTCCTTCTCCAGATGTTCTTCTATTGTCTTTCTGATTTGAACACGCTGGTAAAAGTCCCTATTTACTTCGCCGACGGCAGTGCCGAGCATTATTTCTTCGCCGTTTGAGAGCCTTATGAAGGCGTCTTCCGAAGTGTTTATTTCGGAAATATACAGATTTTTGTAAAGGTCTCTGCCGCCCGATACGTCATACAAATCCTGTCCGCTCTTTACGGTTTTGGATTTGCGCTTTACGCCGCCGTCTTTTGCGAGCGTATCAAGCTCTATCTTTGCGCTTATTTTCCCGTCTTTGTTTGAAGTTGAGATTAGCCTTACATAAGGGGCGTTGTTGCCGTCGTGAACTTCTATGCCCGCAACTTCAATTTGCTTTACAAGCTTTTGCTCGTAGGCGTCTATCGAATCGAGCCTGTAAACCATGTTGAATTTTTCGACGTGCGTTGCCGAATAGCGCAACTTAAAGAGCGGATTTAGCGACTGTATCGCCTCCTTGCTCTTGGCGGTTGTATCCACACTTTGCGGCTCGTCTATAATTACAATCGGGTTTGTGGCCTGAATCAGGCTTATGGGTTTTTCCCAATTAAGCTTTTCGGTTTCTCTGTGAATTAGGTTTGCTTTTGTTTCTTTATCTTTATCGCCCTCAAATGATTTTCTAAACGCGTCTATGTTGATAATCATTACTTGCAGGCTGTTGGAAGATGCAAAGTTTCTTATCCGTGTTGGCTTTGAGGAGTCGTATACAAATGGGTCGAAGGCAACGTTGTCATAGAGGCTTCTAAAGTGCTCCGTCATTATAGATATAGATTTCCACACACCCTCTTTTATTGCGATTGACGGTACAACAATAATAAATTTAGAAAATCCGTATATTTTGTTTAGCTCAAATATCGTGCGCAAATAGACGTATGTCTTGCCCGTGCCGGTCTCCATTTCCACGGTGAAATCGTATGGAGCAACCAACTTTTCTTTGGGCGAAGGCGATATGCAGTTGCGCAGCTGTACTTCATTTAGGTTTTCCAGTAGTTTTTCTTTAGATATTGCCAAATTGTTGCCTACGGCGTCTTCCGTTATCAAGACGCCGTTTTGCTTGCCCGACAAATCAAAAGAGCAGGTAGAGCTAAAACTCTCCTGTCCTTTAAAAAGGTCAACCACCGACGCAATTGCGTCTAACTGATACCCCAAATCTGCGCTAAACTTTAGCTTCATTTGAAATCTATTTGCCGTAAACTTCCTTAAAAATTTTTAGTTGAAGAGATTCGTTATCAAAATCATCTTCAATAATTGCTACAAAAATCTCTTTCAACAACTCTTTTGAAATTTTTGCCTGTGCCAAATTCAACACTATATTTTCCATATTTCTTAAAAAATCTTTGCAACAATACATATACCCGTTGAGATTTAAGAATTCCAATGATAAGGTTAATGCAATTCTTTTATTCCCGTCAACAAAGCAATGACAGTTGCAAAGAGAATAACACAAATGCGTTATTTTATCAGAAAATTCCGGATAATAATCATCGTTTTGAATATTTTCCAATATAGCTTCTAAACGCTTAATATCAATAATACCGATAGTGCCTCCTCCGCTATTTTCTACCGTTCTGTGATGAATTTGAACAGCTTGTTCAGTTGATATATAGGCTATCTTACTCATCTGGACCTTCTTTTAAACGCTTTAATACGTCTTTAGCTTCTTGCATTTGAGCCTCTAAAGATTTGCTGGTCTCGCCTAAAAACTTTTCATATTCACTTGGATCAAGAGGCACTATATGTCTTTCTAATTGCTCATGTAGGACTTTTCTAAAAGCCAAGTCCCTGCTTGCCATTTTTATTCTAGCGTTATCTATCATTGGCTTAAGGAAGGGATTATCGACGGCCGCATTAAAAATTTCGTCTGTTTCGTGTACTGTTAGTCTTCTTCCTTTTTCTTCGGCTTTCTTTTTTATTTCATTTGCAATCCCTGATTCAAAGCTGGAAATAACGTTAAGAATCTCATCATACATCGTGTCTCGAATTTTGTCTTTTCTCTTTAAATTCAATATTCGCCTATATTCTTGAGCTTTTTCTAGGAATACGCACTCATAAACTTTGTTTGTGTATATACCGTATTTTAAAGGGCCTAGTTCCACGTAACAATCCAATGCGTCGGTGAATTCCTTTCTGTACTTTTTGTTATAAAATAAGGTATGCAAAAACCCCGAAGAACGTTGATTTATAAATTTAGTAGATCCTACTCTTTCAGTTATTGCCGTTATAGCGACATCGAGAATTACTTTGCGTAGAAATGCAGCTCTCGGACTTTCCTTTAAAAGCATGGCTAGATTTAGGAAAGCCCTAAAATCAAAAATTGCCAATTGGGAAGTTCTTTCGATGGTAGTGAAAAATTTTTCACTACCATCGAGCGATCTAATGGATAACTTTATGTCTTTCAGTCTGTTGCCGTTTAAAACTTCATATCCGTTAGCTTTAAGTTCTTCGTTAAACTCGGATATGTAATTTTTTACAGTTCTTTCATCAACTTCAAAGAAATCAGCAACTTGTGGAGTTAGGAGAATAAATCTTCCCTCAAATGGAATTCCCCTTATATCAGTTGTTTCTTGAAGTTTTTTTATCGCGTACGGATTATTCAGAATATTTTGGCGATATATGTTCGATTCTAAATCTGTAAGATCTTTATCCATAATGTATTATAAAATGCTTGACATTTTTGTATAGAACTGCTATCAAGGCTGGTATGAACCAGCCTTGATAGCAGTTCTATTGCTCCGGATAGGGGAAGCTATGCTTCCCCTATCCGGAGCGAGTATGATTCTGAAAAGAATTTTTATATTCATCTGCTCTATTTAAATAGCTCTGATGTTTGTTAGGCCCATTTGGCGGAGGGTTTGGAGGATGTTGGTCTTTATGTTGTCGTCGGCAAAGGACGAATCGCGGAAAATAAAGGTGGTTGTCTCCAAACGGTATTTTTCAAGCTCGCGCTCCTCCTTTTTATCTGTGGATTCCTCTTTGGGGAATTGGGCGTCGTGGTAGGCTATCATTGCCTTGCAGAAGTCCATATCCAAGTCGTCGTCAAGGCAGGCGTAGATAGAGCCGTAGCCGATGTCGTACATATATTTGCCGGCAAGCTCTACTTTTTGATACGGCGTATTGAGCGTGACGCCAAGCTTTAAGAAAAGTTCGTAAAGCAAGTCTTGCTGCGAGCGGTCAAGCTTGATGTTGGACAAACTCCGTTGCAGGCTTTCCTCGCTTAAATTGTCGGGGTTGGAGTCCCAGGGAATAAAGTTTGAAGTGTCCAGCTTAAAGACTTTAAAGCCCAAGTCGGGCTTTTGTTTTGCGGGGGCGCCCAAATCAAGCTCGCCTTGCGTGGATTTTTCAGGCTCCGCATATTCGGCCTCGATTTTTTTAATTACCCTGCGTATGCGCTCCTTGCCGATTTCACAGATGTTCTTATAGCCCGCTTTAAATGCCTCGCTATCCTCGCCGCAAGGTTCTGGCAACTGCACCATAATAAATTGCCTGTTGCCGCCGTCTTCCTTGTTTAACTCCATCACCGCGTGAGCAGTTGTCGCCGATCCCGAAAAGAAATCAAGTATGATATCATCAGATTTAGTCGAAATCTCTTGTATTTTACGCATTAACGAAACAGGTTTAGAATATTCAAAAACCTTTCTTCCGTCAAATATAGAATCTGTCTCTTATACACATCTCCGAGCCCACGAG
>ENA-OZLH01001420-OZLH01001420.1-human-gut-metagenome-genome-assembly--contig:-NODE-1420-length-11432-cov-8.859453_pt1 | contig 11432 bp, 10 predicted proteins | sample MGYA00244832_ERZ653776 | MGnify/ENA primary metagenome ERZ653776 (study PRJEB26926, sample SAMN06165218) | human gut metagenome | biome: ENVO:00009003; feature: ENVO:2100002; material: ENVO:00002003...
TCCATGCCCAGGGTCTGCAGGGTCTCCCGGGCCAGATCGGTGAGGATGGGCATGGAGTCCAGACGGATGGTCTGCACCCCCTGCTGGTGATAAGCCAGCACATCCTCGCGGGTGAAAAAGTTCTGCATGATCTTGCCTCCCGCGCTTTATCAATACAGGGCCGAAAGGGCCTCGTCGGGACGGGCGATGACGTTGGTGTTGACCACCTTGCCGATGCGCTCCACCTCGGCCTCGGCGGCGTCGATGGCGGCACGGACGGCGCCGATCTCGCCCTTGATGATCACGGCGATCATGGCCTTGCCTGTGTTTTCACGGCCCACCACTTCCACGTTGGCGGCCTTCAGGGCGGCGTCAGCCGCCGCAATGGCGGGCACCAGGCCCACGACTTCGATATATCCGTAAGAGTCCATTTGTGCTCCTCCTTATTCCTTGTTGTCCGAAAGCTTCAGGCCCACCACCTTGGCCGCACCCTCGGCGGGGCGGGCGATGACGTGGGCGCAGTGCAGCTGGCCCGCCTGCTTGGCGGCGGCCGCTCCGGCGTCCACCGCCGTGCGGATGGCGCCGATCTCGCCGGTGACGGCCACGGTGACATAGCCGCCGCCGATGACCTCGCAGCCGGCCAGGGTCACGTCGGCAGCCTTGACCATGGCATCCGCCGCCGCAACGGCGGGAATATAGCCGACAACTTCAATAAATCCCCAAGAACGCATTTTTCTTTACCTCCTCAGCATTGCAGCATTTCCACCAGCTCCGGCGTGGGGCGGGCGATGGTGTAGCAGCCCATCAGGGCGTCCATCCGGTTGGCAGCCGCCGCACCGGAATCCACCGCCGTGCGCACCGCGCCCACCTCACCGCGAACGATGATGGTGACCATGGCGGCGCCGATCCAGACCTTTTTGACGATCTCCACATTGGCGGCCTTGACCATGGCGTCGGCCACGGCAAAGGCGGGCACATAGCCCTGGGTCTCCACAAATCCCAAAGATTGCATAGCTGTCTCCTCTCGTTTTCTGTGCGCCTTGGCGCAAATTTTTATGGCTGCCGTCCCTCTCCGCAGGTGCTGGCGTGCCGGAGAGGGGCCGGGCCCCCCTCCGGCAGCGTGTGGAGAGAAAACGGGAGATGGCGTATGTTAGCGGTTGGCCATGATCTCGCGCATGGCCTTGCAGACGAAGCGATCCTCCTCGGGGGTGCCGATGGAGATGCGGTTGGCCTTGAAGTTGCCGCGGATGATGATGCCGTAGTCCAGCAGGCGGTCGGCAAACCACTTCACGTCCACACCGGGATCGAAGTAGATAAAGTTGGTGTGGGAGGGCCAGACCCGGAAGCCCAGCTCCTTCATGCAGGAGACCAGGATCTCGCGGCCCTCCTGGTTGCCCTTCTTGGTCATCTCCTGGAACTCCACGTCGTCCAGGGCGGCCTCGGCGGCGTGCAGGCCCATGCGGCTGCAGCAGAAGCCGGTGGAATCCCGCTGCAGATACTCGATGATCTCGCGGTTGGCCATCAGATAACCCATACGGGCGCCGGCCATGCCGTACAGCTTGGAGAAGGTGCGCACCACGATGAGGTTTTCGTCATCGGCGATGGCGTCCACCATGGTCCGGTAGTTGGGGTCCTCCACGAAGTCGATATAGGCCTCGTCCACCACCAGCAGGACGTGCTCAGGCAGCTTCTTCTGGAAGGCGTGGAGCTCGTCGGAGTCGATGAGGGTGGCGGTGGGGTTGTTGGGGTTGCAGAGGAAGATGGCCTTGGTCTTGTCGGTGATGGCGGCCAGGACCTTGTTGAAGTCAGGGGTCAGGGTGTCCTCCTCCAGGGGGACCTCCACCAGCTTGCCCCGGCAGCGCTTGACGTAGTTATAATAGCTGGGATAGGTGGGGGGCGTCAGGATGATCTCGTCGCCGGGCTGGATGAACACCTCGGCGATGAAGCCCAGGCCCGCGGTAGCACCCTCGGTGACCATGACCTCATCCACGGACAGGCCGTGCTTCTCCGCCAGCTTCTTGCGCAGGTCCTGGGCCCGGACATCGGGATAGCGGTTGGCCAGAGGAGCCTGCTGGCAAATGGCCTCGGCGGCCTTGGGGGAGGTGCCGAAGGGGTTTTCGTTGGTGGCCAGCTGCAGCAGCTTGGTCACGCCGGGCCGCATGCTCTTGGACTGCTCGTCCGCACCCACCACATAGGGAGGGGCTTCCTTCACAAATTCACTGACCAGATTCTTAACAGACATTTTCTTTTCCTCCATAAAGTCATTGGTTGTCCCGTGGGGACCCGTTATCCGTAGTCTAACAGAAAGGGCCCGGCGGGCCTGTAAACGCCGTTACAAACCGGCGAATTTAATCCGAACAGCTCACGCCGGAGTCGTTGATCCGCTGGCGCAGGGCGTCCATCTGGACCACATAGTAAAGCCCCGATTTCTTCATCAGGATCCTGTCCTTTACCAGGCCAGAGATGATGTTGGACACGCACACCCGGCTCAGGCCGGTGATCTCGGCGATGTCCTGGTGAGTGAAGCGGATATACAGCAGCTTCTGGCCGTTCTTCTCCTCGGAATACTGCTCGGCCAGGTGCAGCAGGTAAAAGCATACCCGCCCCTCGCTGTGGTGAAAGCTCATCAGCTCGATCTGGGTCAGCAGCATCCGGTTGATGCGGTTGCTCTGCATGAGGATGTTGTGGGTCATCTGGAAGTTGTCCCGGATCCGGGAGGAGGCCTCCTCCTTGGGGATCACATACACCTCCGCCTCGTCGCTGACGACCTCGGCCTGGCAGGAGTTGGGGCTGCCATCAAACAGGGTCTGGTTGCCGAACATGCATCCGGCGTCCAGCACCATGGTGTTGCGCATATCGCCCTCCGGCGTACACAGGCACATGGCCACCCGGCCGCGCTTGATGATGAAGACGTTCTCGCTGTACTCCTGCTGGCCATAGAATATATGCCCCCGGAAAAAGTGCCGGGCGTACCGTTCGTCGGTCAGGGGACCCCAATCCAGATGACTCATGTCGATCCAAGGGGAGTCGATCTGGCGATATTTGCGTTCTGCCATCTTCATTTACCTCCTGTGTATGATTTTGCGAATATGTGATGCGAACCGGCAAGCCCATTTGGCCCTGCCGGTCCGCACCAGACTGCGGGGAGAGAAAGCTCCGCAGGGCGACTTATGCGATGATTTTTACTTGGTCTGGGCAGGCAGGGCCTTCACAGGCTCGCCGTTGGGACCCTCGTACTTGCGGCCCCAGCCGGTGATCACGGCCACGGCCAGCACCACGAACAGGAACCAGCAGTGCAGGCTGGCACCGGCCAGGCTCACGGGGCTGACTTCCTGCACGAAGGAATAGGTGTCCATCAGGCCCTGGATGCAGGACAGGGCGATGAAGATGAAAGCGCTGGTGACGGGGATCACAGCGGGCAGGGTGCTGCCGAAGCCGTCCATCAGGTTGGCCCGGCGATAGGGGTGCAGACCCTTGGACTTGCCCAGGTCGTTGGCGATGGGGCCCCACATGATGATGGCGGGACCGTTGGCGGAGCCCAGGCAGATGGAGGAGACCATCAGGCCCACGGAGATGATGACCTCGGTGCCCACCACGGAGCGGTTGAGCTTGCTGTGGACCAGGCCGTCGATGACCTGCTGCAGCAGACCGCTGGCGCTGAGGATGCCGATGATACCGGCGATGGCGTACAGGTAGCCCACGGTGCCGATCATGTTGTTGACGCCGTCGATGAGGAAGCCGCCCAGGGTGCCGTCCTGCATGCCCATGATGTCGGAGGGAACCAGGATGCCGCTGACCAGGCCGATGATGGTGCCGGAGATCAGGCCCCAGGTGCAGGCCACATAGATGTTGCGCTTGATGAAGGCCACAATCAGCAGGATGGCCACGGGGATCAGCATGATCAGGCCCTTGGGATTGCTGTACTGGGTCAGGATGGCCTCGGCCTCAGCCGCGTTGATGGCGGAGCCGGAGCCGCCGAACAGGGCGAAACAGACGGTGGCGGCGGCAGCGGCCACCAGGGCGTACTTCATACGGCTGCCCACAACGCCGGCCACGTCGGCCACGCCGGGCTTGTTGGTGTACTCCTGGGTGGAGGCGGAGGCGATGGTGGTGTCGGAGATGGGGCCGACGTTATCGCCGAAAATAGCGCCGCTGAGGATGGCACCGGCCAGGAACACGGGATCGGCGCCCAGCAGCAGGCCGGAGGGATACAGGATGGGGAAGGCGGTGAACATGGTGCCGATGGAGGTGCCGGTGGCAGTGGCGATGACGCAGGTGGCAATGAAGGTGAAGGCCACGAAGCCGCCGCCGGACAGGCCGATCTTATCGCCCAGCCACACGAAGCCCTGGGCCACGCCGCCGCGGGTCATCAGCTTGCCGAACATGCCCACAATCAGCAGGATCAGGGCCAGCTCGTTCATAATCTTGGAGGACATGCCGGTTGCCACGGCGTCCCAGTATTTGCCCCAGTTCTTGGACAGCAGGGATCCGATGATCAGGGCCACATAGCCGCCCATGCACAGGTGCATCATGTCGAAGGTCTTGAAGACCACGAAGAACAGGATGCAGAACACCACGAACAGCAACAGGGGGACCAGGGCGAAGAGATTCGTACCATGAAACTCTACGTCAAATTTTTTCTTTTCCATACCAACTCTCCTTTTGTTGTGGGGACAGCGGCCCATCCGCTGTCGTTAAAAAAATAGTAGCAAAAAGGATTTTTCCAGTATGTAAAATGCATTACATTTTTTCGCTTTCTCCATTTCGGCCCATTTGCGGCGGCGATTTTTGTAGATAAATGACAATTTTCGGCGGTTTCGTTTCGTTTTGAGAAAAATCAACCCGTCGGAATGGTGAGAATTTTTTGTTTCGTCTGCTTTATCGTTGTAAAACGCTGCACTTTCCGCCGGAATGCATGCCGCGGCAAGCTCTCTCTCAAAATCTTAGCAAAATCTGAATGGGTGGAACAGACACCGTTCTGTGTGGGTATTCGCAAAATTGCGCGAATGAGTGTATATCGTGAACTATATATGGGTAGCACTGTGGTGTGAGTATAACGCCGCAGCAGGCGGATGTCCAGTGTTTTTCCAGAATTTTCCTGTGGCAAATCCTTCCGGTGTCAAGGAGAATCCCGGGGTGCGGAAAATCTCCGTATGAGAGAGGCGTTGGGCAGATAGTCCAAAGAGGGGCCCGGTTTTTCGGCAATCAGCCGAATGTTTCCTGCGGCGAACAATTCCGATTGACACCCTTTCCCGCACCGTGATAGAATGGGTGCGACAACGGAATAGGGAAATCGGTGGATGGACTCGGGAGAGACTGCGCCCCTGCGGGCGCGGCGCCGAAGGGGAACGCAGAAGCTCTCAGGCAAAAGGGACCGGGTCCGGACGATACTCCGAAAAGGCCGGATCACCGGCCACCGAAGGTGCAACCTGCCCCGGATGGGGCGGGGAATCTCTCAGGTCAGGATACGGGGGCGCAAAGCAATGGCTTTGCGCCCTTTTTTGCTGCCCGAAAACGGAACAAATCTGAAGGAGGAGCTTATCAAATGAGCGAACTGAAGCGCACGCAGCTGTATGACGTGCATGTGGCCGCCGGGGCCACCATGGTGGATTTCGGCGGGTGGGAAATGCCCATCCAGTATCCCTCCGGCATCATTGCCGAGCACCTGTATACCCGCCAGGTGTGCAGCCTGTTCGACGTGTCCCACATGGGCCGCCTGCTGATCGAGGGGCCCCAGCGCAAGGAATTTCTTCAGCACGTGCTGACCAGCAACGTCAGCGCCCTGGACCTGAACATGGCCCAGTACTGCATCATTCCCAACGAGAACGGCGGGGCCGTGGACGACGCGTATCTGTATCTGTTCCAGGAGGACAACTATCTGCTGGTGGTCAACGCCGCCAACATCGACAAGGACCTGGAGCACCTGAACCGGGCACTGGCGGGCTTCGACTGCACCATCACCAACATCAGTGACCAGTGGGCCTCCATCGCTGTGCAGGGTCCCAAGAGCAAGGAAATGCTCATGACCCTCTCCGGCGGCGAGTCCCCCACCAAGGAGCCCACCAAGAACTCCCTGGGCACCGTGTCCCTGGAGGGCCGCCAGGCCCGCATCGCCAAGACCGGCTACACCGGCGAGCCTCTGGGCTACGAGGTATACGTCCGCAGCGAGGACGTGGTGTGGCTGTGGAACCGTCTGGTGGAGCTGGGCGCGCGGCCTGCCGGCCTGGGCGCACGGGATACCCTGCGGATGGAGGCGTCCTTCCCCCTGTACGGCCACGAGATGGGCGTTGCCCCCGACGGCACCGAGATCCCCATCTTCGCCGTGCCTCTGGCCAAGTTTGCCGTGAGCTTCTCCGCCCAGAAGGGGGATTTCATCGGCCGCGCCGCTCTGGAGCGTCAGCACCAGGCATTTATCCGCCACATGGACCGGGACTTCTCCGACATGTCCGCCCTGCCCCGGAGGATCGCCCCCATCGCCCTGCTGGACCGCGGCGTCATGCGGGCCGGAATGGAGATCTACAAGGGCGATAAGCTGGTGGGTTGGGTCACCAGCGGCACCATGGTGCCCTATTTCAAGACCCAGGGTGAGGGTCTGTCCACCGTGATCCTGGAGGCCAGCGGCAAGCGTGCCATCGGCCTGTGCTATATCGACAGCGACGTTCTGGTGGACGACACCGTGGAGGTGGATATCCGCGGCAAGCGCCTGAAGGCCGTGATCCCCGCCCGCCACATGAGCGTGGGCGCGCCTCCCTTCGCCCGCCCCCTGCTGTACGGTGAGCAGGAGGAGGTCCGCACCGTGGCCGGCGGCGACCGCACCGGCAAGGCCCTGGCCCTGCTGCACAAGGCCATCGAGAACCACGTCTGGCGTCAGGAGCAGTGCGTGAACCTGATTCCCTCCGAGAATACCCCCAGCCGGGCCGTGCGCCTGCTGTCCGGCAGCGACCCGGCCTGCCGCTATGCCGAGCACAAGAAGATCCTGGCCTTCTATGAGAAGGAGGTGTTCTATTACCAGGGCACCAAGTTCATCGACCAGGTGGAGCGGATGCTCACCGAGGAAATGCGCGCCTACTTCGGCTGCACCGAGGTGGAGACCCGCACCCTCAGCGGCCAGATGTCCAACATGGCGGTGTTCTCCGCCCTGATGGACTGGAAAAACCGCTTCGACCGCAAGAAGGATGCCAAGCGCCTGGGCTATGTCATGAACAACCACATCATCAAGGGCGGTCACCTGTCTGCCCAGCCCATGGGCGCCCTCCACGACTATATCGCCGTGGACCCCGTCACCGAAAAGCCCGCCGTGGTAAACTTCCCCGTCTGCCGGGATAACCCCTATAAGATGGACGTGGAGGAGACCAAGAAGCTCATCGACCGCTATCGTCCGGAGCTGATCATCTTCGGCAAGTCCATGGTCCTGCACAAGGAGCCTGTGGCCCAGATCCGGCAGTTTGTGGATGAGCAGAAGATCCCCACCACCATCATGTACGACATGGCCCATGTACTGGGCCTTATCGGCGATCACTTCCAGAACCCCTTCCAGGAGGGCGCGGAGATCGTCACCGGCTCCACCCACAAGACCTTCTTCGGTCCCCAGCGGGGCGTGATCGGCGTGAACTATAAGGAGGAGGACCTGAAATACGGCCTGTGGAAAACCATCGAAAGCCGCACCTTCCCCGGAAGCGTCTCCAACCACCATCTGGGCACCCAGCTGGGTATGCTGATGGCCGCCTATGAGATGAACCAGTTCCGGGACGCCTATCAGAGCGCCATCATCCGCAACGCCAAGTCCTTCGCCCGGAGCCTGAAGAGCTATGGTCTGGACGTGGTGGGCGACCCCGCCATCGACTATACCGAGACCCACCAGGTCATCGTGTCCGTGGGCTACGGCGAGGGTGCGGAGATCGCCGAGCGGCTGGAGCAGAACAATGTCATCGTCAACTACCAGGCCACCCCCGATGAGGAGGGCTTCACCGCCTCCGGCGCCCTGCGTATGGGCGTCAGCGAGATGACCCGGTTCGGCTTCGAGGAGAAGGACTTCGACCAGCTGGCCAGCCTCATGGCCGACTGCATCCTCCGGGGCCGGGAGATCAAGGGCGACGTGGAGCGCCTGCGGGCCAGCCACACCGAAATGCGCTACTGCTTCGACGACGCCGCCATCAACGACGCCCTGGAGCAGCTGGCCGGCAAGCTGGACATCTGAACAAACAACAAAACATATTAAATTTGGAGGTAAATCACAATGCTGTATCCGACTGATCTGAAGTATTCCAAGTCCCACGAGTGGGTGAAAATGGAGGACGGCGTGGCCGTCATCGGTATTTCCGACTTTGCACAGGACGCTCTGGGCGACGTGGTGTTCGTGAACCTGCCCGGCGAGGGCGACGACGTCACCTGCGGCGACGCCTTCGGCGATGTGGAGTCCGTCAAGGCCGTGTCCGACCTGGTGTGCCCCGTCACCGGCACCGTGTGCGCCGTCAACGAGGAGCTGCTGGACCAGCCTGAGCTGCTGAACAAGGCTCCCTATGACGCGTGGCTCATCAAGGTGGAGAATGTCACCGACACCGAGGAGCTGCTGGACGCCGCCGCTTACGAGGCCTTCTGCACCGAGGAGGGCTGAGCATGGGCAGCTATGTCCCCTCCACCCAGGCCCAGCGGGAGCAGATGCTCCGCGCCGTGGGGCTGGAGAATGTCATGGACCTGTACCGGGACGTGCCGGAGCAGATGCTGCTGCGGGAGCCGCTGCACATCCCCGACGGCATGAGCGAGCTGGAGGCCGCCCGGGCGGTGTCCGCCATGGCCGCCGAAAACCGCACCTACGCCACCATTCTGCGGGGCGCGGGGGCCTATGACCACTACATTCCCTCCATCGTCAAGTACATCCCCGCCAAGGAGGAGTTTCTGACGGCCTATACCCCCTATCAGGCGGAGATGAGCCAGGGGCTTTTGCAGTCTATCTTCGAGTATCAGACCATGATCTGCGAGCTCACCGGCATGGACGTGTCCAACGCCTCCGTGTATGACGGGGCCACCGCCGCCGCCGAGGCGGCGGCCATGTGCCGGGAGCGCAAGCGCCGGGTGACCCTGATCTCCGGCGCGGCCCATCCGGATACCATTAACACCGTGCGCACCTATTGCTACGGCACCGGCGACGAGCTGCGGGTGGTGCCGGTGAAGGACGGCAGGACCGATATGGATGCCCTGCGGGAGCTGCTGGACGACGGCGTTGCTTCCTTCTATGTGCAGCAGCCCAACTTCTTCGGCCAGTTCGAGGACGCCGAGGCCCTGGGCCAGCTGGTGCACCAGGCGGGTGCCAGGTACATCATGGGCTGCAACCCCATCGCCCTGGCCATTATGAAGACCCCCCGGGACTGCGGCGCGGACATCGCCGTGGGCGAGGGGCAGCCGCTGGGTCTGCCTCTGGGCTGCGGCGGCCCGTACCTGGGCTACATGGCCGCCACCGACAAGCTCATGCGCAAGCTCCCCGGCCGCATCGTGGGTGAGACCACCGACGACCAGGGCCGCCGGGCCTACGTCCTGAGCCTGCAGGCCCGGGAGCAGCACATCCGCCGGGAAAAGGCCAGCAGCAACATCTGCTCCAACGAGGCCCTGTGCGCCCTGACGGCGGGGCTGTACATGGCCACTATGGGCCCCGACGGCATGGCGGAGGCTGCGGAGCAGTCCATGGCCAAGGCTCATTATCTGGAAAAGGCCCTGTGCGCCCTGCCCGGGGTGGAGCCGGTGTACGGCGGGGCGTATTTCCACGAGTTTGTCCTGAAAATGCCCCGCAGCCAGGAGCTGCTGGAGGCCCTGGACCGCCGGGGCATCCTGGGTGGTCTGCCTCTGGGCGACGACCGGGTCCTGTGGTGCGCCACGGAGAAGGTCAGCCGCCGGGAGCTGGACGAAGCCGTATCCATCGTCAAGGAGGTGCTGGACAGATGAAGCTGATTTTTGAAAAGAGCGTGCCCGGACGCCGGTGCACCATCCTGCCCGCCTGCGACGTGGAGACCGCGGCCCTGCCGGAGTCCCTGCGGCGGAGCGATAAGCCCGACCTGCCCCAGCTCAGCGAGACGGACATCTCCCGCCACTATACGGAGCTGTGCCACCAGGTCCACGGCGTCAACTGCGGGTTCTATCCCCTGGGCTCCTGCACCATGAAGTATAACCCCCGCATCGACGAGGAGATGGCGGCCCTGCCGGGCTTCACCAACTGCCATCCCCTGGCTCCCAGGGAGTCCCTGGCCGGTATGCGCCATGTGCTGGACACCGCCCGGGAATATCTCTGCGAAATCACCGGCATGGACGGCATGACCTTCCAGCCGGCGGCGGGCGCTCACGGCGAGTTCACCGGCGTGCTGCTGATCAAGCAGTATCACGACGCCCGGGGGGACAAGAAGCGCACCAAGATCATCGTTCCCGACTCCGCCCACGGCACCAACCCCGCCACGGCGGCCATGTGCGGCTATGAGGTGGTGAACATCGCCTCCGGCCCCGACGGCTGCGTGGATCTGGAGAGTCTGAAGGCCGCCCTGGGCGACGACACCGCGGGTCTGATGCTGACAAACCCCAACACCGTGGGCATCTTCGATAAAAACATCCTGGAGATCACCCGGCTGGTCCACGAGGCCGGCGGCCTGTGCTACTACGACGGAGCCAACCTCAATGCCGTGATGGGCATCGTCCGCCCCGGCGACATGGGCTTTGACTGCATCCACCTGAATCTGCATAAGTCCTTTGCCACGCCGCACGGCGGCGGCGGGCCGGGTTCCGGCCCCGTTGGCTGCAAGGCGTTCCTCGCGCCGTTCCTGCCCGGCCCCATCCCGGAAAAGACCGAAAACGGCTTCCGCTTTGCGCAGCCTGTGCAGTCCGTCGGCCGGGTGCGGGATTTCTACGGAAATTTCCTCGTCGTCGTCAAGGCGTTTGCCTATCTGACCATGCTTGGCCGGGAGGGCGTGCATGAAGTGGGCCGCAACGCGGTTCTAAATGCGAATTATATGATGGCCGCGCTGCAGGATATCTACGACATGGCCTACCCCGGCCCCTGTATGCACGAGTTTGTCATGACGCTGGATCGGCTGCATAAAGAAACCGGTGTTTCCGCGCTTGATATCGCCAAGGGCCTGCTTGACAACGGCATTCATCCGCCCACAATGTATTTCCCACTGATCGTCCACGAGGCGCTCATGGTCGAGCCGTGCGAGACCGAGAGCAAGCAGCTCATGGACGAGGTCTGCGACATCTACTGCAAGCTCTATGACATGGCGTACACGGATCCTGAGGCGCTGCATACCGCGCCGCACAATACCCCGGTCCGCCGTCTCGACGAGGTAGGTGCAGCGAGAAATATGATCCTTCGGTATAACTTCGGCGCATGATCAAGCACTTACAAGCTTTCATCGGTGCGGGTACCAACCCGCACCGAAACCTTGCAATCGAGGAATATTTGACGGATACCGTAC
>ENA-OZLH01001434-OZLH01001434.1-human-gut-metagenome-genome-assembly--contig:-NODE-1434-length-11360-cov-6.255639_pt1 | contig 11360 bp, 8 predicted proteins | sample MGYA00244832_ERZ653776 | MGnify/ENA primary metagenome ERZ653776 (study PRJEB26926, sample SAMN06165218) | human gut metagenome | biome: ENVO:00009003; feature: ENVO:2100002; material: ENVO:00002003...
CGTCGGCAGCGTCAGATGTGTATAAGAGACAGGTACATGATATATATATTCATCCTTTCCTCCAAGATCATACTTATACTTTTCATTACCACGAGTAAAATCTATTGAGTCTAGATGCTGTTCCTCAAGAAATATTTTAATCTGATTATACATTGATAATAAGCCCGGAGAATATCTAGCAAATTTAGGATTTACCCCGGCACACATTACTACCAAGCTATTACGAAACATATCATATCCCCCATGAAAAAAAGCACAAAGCTCATCTTGACATGTAATCGTTAACAACCATCCTTGGGTATGAACATCCAATACATGATAAACCGGAAACTGATATTTTAAAATACGTTCTACATTGTTTCGACATTTTTGCATCAATGACATCTGTTTTTTAGCTCGACTAGTTTTAAGGTCTAACCTCATTTCCCTAATCATCTTACAGTTATCAATCAACAAGCGATCAGTTGTCTCTTTATAAAATGTTTGCGTTAAAACCAAGCCTGATTTTTGACAACGGTTCTTGGCTGTACGTAAATTCTGCCGTACGTGCTTAGATAGCATATTCTCATATTGGCTACTACTATCGGGTAAAGCGAGTTTAACACATATCGATTGGTGAATCTTCACAACCGTTTTTGTCCGCACTATATATTGATAACTTGCGCTATACTCCGGCATACATTCTAGAAAATAACGCGAGATCCCATAATTTGTTCTCACATAAACGAATATAGCGTCTAATGCCAAAGGATCAAATGACTTATAAATAAAATTGAGGTAATCAGTATAACCGCCTCTACCAAAGAAATAACACCCTTTCTTATTTATAAATCCAAATGTTCTCCGCAATATCCATAATGGAGCAATTAGTATTGGCTGTAAACCATTTGATACCACCAAATATAAAACTTCCCCTTTTAAAGGGATCATTGAATTTATAATTTCATACCAATCATATGATTGGAAGTAGGTCATATCTTTTCCTTCATATAGTTTATCCCAAACATCTTTTAGCTTCTTAAAACCAAATGGATCATATGCCTGAACTCTATATTTACACATAGTTACCACGTTTTAAGTTCCTGATTACAAAAGTGCCCATGAACATAGTTTGCACAATTGAGGCTATTAAATAAGCAAAAGCTAAGCTATTTTCAGGTTGCTGGGCAGATTTTGCGAAATACAGATACGCAGAAATAATAACAACAGCCCAAATCACATTATAAGTAAAAACTCGATAAGCTTGTCCCGAAGAGATAACTATCGTGCCACATAGATTTGAGACTGAATCAATAATTGCAGCAAACGCTAAAATATACAAAGGAGTTAGATTAGTATATCCACCCCCATATAATGACAATATTTTATGACCAAATATACAGATGCCGAAGAATAGAATTCCCGTTACAAAAAGATTTATCATAAGATTAATTTTAATCGCAATCTTCCTTTCTTGCTTATTATTCATAGAACTCGACAAAATAGGCAATAACACATTTGCTACAATTCCAGGAATAAATAATAATTGGGATTTCCATTGTTCTGCGACATCGTAATTTGCCATATTTTCAAAACCAGCATGTTGTACCACCCATGTTTTTACCCACCAATATGCCCCCATTGTAATCCAAGAAGAGATAGCAATAGGGAGGCTAAAAGAATAAATGACTTTAAAATCAGAGAACCTTAAGGTTTTAATTGTTTCAATGACTGAAACTCCAAGGCTGCAAATATGTTTACGAATATAAAATGTATTATAACACCATGCTATAAAATATGTAAAGCCAAAACCCAAAATTGCTCCTACCAACCCAAAGAACTTAGCGCCAATACATAATAGTATAATTTCAGAACAGCCCATTATTAAATTTGTCGTAGCAATACGTTTAAAATCCTCAAAGCCGGATAATGTTCCTGTCTGAGCTCCATTTATCAGCGTAAAGAATAATATAATACCGGCAATTCTAATATCTACTGCTAGTTCTGGTGCATTAAGTTTATGATTCGCAATAATACCAGCAGCACTAATTAGAATAATACAAGCAATAAGGCCCATCAGAAAAACGAATATATTAGCAATACAATATATTCTAACTGCCATATGCGGATTTGAGATACGATATTGGGCAATATGCTTGGTGGCAGTTGCACCTATACCAAATGCCGTAAGTCCCACAAAAAGTTGAATCGTTGATCGGATAATACCCAATTGTCCATATACCTCTTTTGATAAGATTCTAGCCACGATGATAGTCGCGACAAAAACCATTATTTTCGATACAATTGTACCTACTAAAACCCAAAATGAGCCGGATACAATTCGCCTTGTAATATTGGAATTATCGGTCTTTAATAGTTTGAAAAACATGAATCTTCGTAAATCGAAATACCATTTTACTATTTATCTGCTATTCTCTGGAACCAGAAGAAGATACCCGTTCGATTAAGGTGCGTGCGGTAGCCGATGCGGTGAAGCAAGCGGACAAATTGCGTCTTGTGACGGATATGCCACTCCATGAAGTTATAAAGGCCAAATGTAATCAGGATGCTCAACACAAGCACGATATACAGTTGGACATCAATCGAGCAGCCGGCCATGTAGCTGACCCACCAGCACAGCACCACGAAGAAGTTCAAGATCAAAATCGCAAGGGTCGTGGCGGCATGCGAGCATCCTAGGCGGATGAACATGTGGTGCAGGTGCGTCTTGTCCGGGTGGAACGGAGACTTGCGCTTCAGGATGCGCGTCGTCATCACGCGGAGCGTATCAAAGACCGGGACGGATAGGACCGCCAGCGTAAAGGGAACCAGCCCGATATTTGCCGCATCATAAACCTCGCTCATCGAGCCGTGGCGCAGGATTCGGATCACGAAGACCGACATGACGATACCCATAACCAACGTTCCGCCATCGCCGATGAACATCTTCGAGTTCTTTCCGAAGACGTTGTGGAAGAAGAACGGAATCAGCGATCCGGCTGCCACGACAGCCAACATGCCCATTGTCCGATCCCCCACGTACCAGAACATCACACCGAAAAGAAGGCTCGTCAAGATGCAGTAGCCCGACGAGAGGCCGTCTACCCCGTCGATCAGGTTGATGGCATTGATGATGCCCACGGCCGCAAAGACCGTCAGCGGAATAGCCACCCCTTGCGGGATCTGATTGAGGCCCCACAACCCGTGGAAGTCATTCAAGGTGTATCCTCCGACGAAAATCAGCAGCAGAACCGTGCCGATCTCGATCAGGAACCGCAGGACCGGCGAAAGATCGAGGATGTCATCCATCGTGCCGGTATAGAGCATAATCATCATCGCGACGACGACGATGAAGAGTTCGGAGCAGTCGCAAGTTATACTGGCACAGCCCAGCCCGATGACCGATCCGAAGAAGAAGGCAATACCGCCCAGAACGGGAGTCGGACGACGTTGCAGTTTGCGGGCATTGGGATTGTCGACGATGTTCTTGTCGAGGGCGATCCGCACCAAACGCGGATGAATCCAATGGACGCTCAGAATAGCGACCAGAAAAGAGAGGATGTATAACATAACCGAATAGCGATAAGGCAATTTTGAGGGGCATAATCGCGGAACTGGCTGTTGAACCGTAGTGGTCGGATTCCCTCAACACGGGGACCTCCGCGAATAGGCTTTCAAGGGTATTTATTTGATCAATAGCTATTTCATCCGTTCGAGCCGGTATGGTGCCTCAACCAGCAGTCATAATCATCGAGACGTCGAAGCAGTTGCGCCTTGCTCTTCTTGAGCGGCTGCTCCCCGCGCCACGGATCAACCGCAGCGTGGGCCTGTTCATAATCCAGGCAGCAGTTCGTGCAGCCGTAAAGCGTCACCAGCAGCAGCGACCGCGACTGTTCAGCCCGGATCAGCGGAAGAATGCTTCGAACGGTTCCAAGCAGCTGATCGAAGGCTTCGCGGTCGCCCAGGATGGCATAGGCCGGAAGCAGCATCGAATAGAGTTTGCAGCGCATCACATCGCTGTCCAGCTGGAGGTTGGCATATTGCTGCAGGACCTCCGACGCCAAGGCCCGGTCGGCGTCCGTCACCCCCTCGGGCGAGTGGTAGCGTTTCAGCGCTTCGTGGAGTCCGGCCGGGAGACGGTCACCGTTCAAGCGCGTATAGACATGGCGGTTGTTCGCATTCAGCGCAATCACCTCATATTGCCCGGGTTCGACACAGAGCAGCGGCACATACATACAGTTCTCCACACAAACCATCACCTCCTTGCGACCCCCTCCAGGCTGAATGATGACGCTGGCCTCAACCCCCTTGAACTGCCCCTCGGTAATGCGGATCCGGTCGCCCTTCATCAACCGTTCGGGGCCGGGCGTGTAGACCGGCAGCACGTCGGAATAGGAAGCGGCCACCCACTTCAGATTCTCCATCGCCTCGTCCGAGAGGTAGGGATAGTAGGCATCGTCCTTCTCGTGGACGCGGGGTAGGAAGTTATACTGAGGCAAGAAACGTTTCATCCGGTAGATCTCCGCCTCCGAGGCATGGATGAAGACGTAGTTGTAGAGCAGCGGATGGTTCGTGCGGACCAACTCCCCGTGCTGTTTTCGAACCTCGACATACGAAGGGGCAAAGTATTCGAAAACAGGATCACCGCTCCGTGCCCGACGCTCCAGCTCCATCTGCAGGGCCCGGACCGGATTCCCCTGATAGTGGCCTTTGCGCGACGTCGGAAGGGCCAGCACATACCATCTGACGGCATTACTGTTCTTCCTGGCACGAAACTGTTCCGCGACCGAATCTGTCCAGTTCCAACCGGTTTTGTTCGAACTTGCCATGATTTGCAGTCGAAAGTGAAAACTGCCGGAGATTCATCTCATCCCGGGGCAAATCCCGGCCTTGTCAATACGCAACCACAATGCGCTGACATTCAGTAAATTAGATTTCAAAAAATAGACAATTCATGAAAATTTTTGGACAACAGAATCCAGTCGATCGGCCAAACTCACCCCCAAAAACCTCACGTCTCTATTTAAGAAACCATACTAGACCTAAATTGTTTAGCCGTCAAAAGCATACGGATATTGACCGTTTTACCATCCATTCGGGAGGTGCATTTTGTGTAAAATTATGGCACAATCGGCGTCCTGAGTATCTGGGACGCGGATTTGGGAACTTCTGACAGATCTTGGAAGAACGTGACGGTTTTAATGATCGGAGTATGAACCAAATAAAGGCCTCACAAGAGGATGTTACAAGCGTAAGAAATATGATGATTTTTTTTGTACTAACCCCCTTTTTTTCTACCTTTGCGGCAGTGATGTGTGATTTCTTAAATAGAGACCTTACTCCCGCATAAACGGGAGGAAACTCTATTACGGGAAAGCAAAAGGAGTGCGGGATTATGTGCGGTTGAAACACACGTGCGAAACTGTATGAAATTTTCAAGCATCACTTTAGAGAAATACACAATTTACTATTTGTCAGGCTATTACATTTAGTCTGACGAGGTCGCGGAGCGCAGTCTCCCGAAAGAATGGCAAAATCCGTGTCGTCCTCACTCTCCCGAACCGCCCATCCATCCGAATCCGCCGCAGCCCCCATGTCCGAGGTCCAGAACCGCCACATCGTGCGCTGGTACGTGATGGTCTACCCGACCAGCAACCGGGCCATGACCGAAGAGCTGGATCGAGAACTGGCCCGCAGGCAGCGCGACAACGAACCTCTGTTCGAGTACTTTGCACCGGTTCTTGTCGAGGCCCGGAAGATGAACGGGCGGCTGGTGACAACCCGACGTTCGCTGTTGTACAACTACCTGTTCGTACACGCCTCCGAATGCGAAATCTACCGGATCAAGCAGCGCCTGCCTCAATACAACCTGCTCCCGCGCGTAAAGGACAGCAAGGAGAGCTACCACTACCCCTACCTGACTGACAAGGCCATGCGTGATCTTCAATGGATTGCGCGTTCGTATGCCGAGCCGGTCCCGGTCTGCACCGCGGATCCCGCTTGGTTGGTCAAGGGTGACCGGATTCGTATCACGGAAGGGCGTTTTGCGGGAATTGAGGCCAAAGTCGTCACAAACGCCCCCTCCCGCCACAAGGAGATTCTGGTCTCGATCGACAACTGGATGTGCGTCCCGCTGCTGAAGGTCCAGCCCGGGGAGTATGAGGTGGTCGAACTGAATGCCGAGACCCCAAGTTATTACTCCCGACTGAACAACAGCAAACTCCTCGACCGGCTACACGACGCCCTGTGCAGGCATCTGGCCGGGAAAGGCGCAGACGAGGATCGCCGAATCGCCACCGAGGTACTGCAGGAGTACGGGTGTCTGACGCTCGAATCCGACATCATGCGCAGCAAACTCTATGCCCTGCTGCTACAGGCCTACACGATTCTCGACGAAACGTCGAAGCGCGAGAGTCAACTCGTGGCGATCCAGAAGATGCTGCCGGCCGTGCGGGCCGAGCAATCCCGGGCCCTCTTGCTCGTGACGCTCTATGGGTGCACGGACAATCGGCTCTACTACGATCAGGCGCACGCCCTGATCGATCCCTGGCTCGCGGAGAAATCGCCCAAGAAGAGCAAGGCGCAGCTGATCCGCCACCTGGCTGATTTCGACCGAGAGTTTGGCCACGGAGGCGAATAAGCCCTTTCACGGATCCGGAATCCGCCAAGATCGCACGCTGTTTTTGAATTACAACCCAATAAAATTCATACATCAGATCATGTATCGTTTAATTGAAAAACTGCGACTGGATCGTTATATCAGTTCACGGTTGATTCTTGCATTGGACCTGTTGGTTTCGGTCGGGGCCTCTATCATCTCGCTGTTAGTTGCAAGCATTCTTTTGGGTGCTGAAGCCCTTATCTGGAAAACAATCGGCTGGTGGCTCGGAGGATCCGTTGTCTTTTCCTGGATCGCGTTCGTGTTGCTCCAAACCCACAAATCAATCATCCGTCACGCCACCTTGCGGGGTTTGGGCCGTTTGAGTGTCGCCGTTGTTTTCAAGGGAATTGGGATCGCAGTTATATTGGCTTTGGGTGTCGCTGGCCCGACATTTCCAGCGATCTGGATCACTCTGTTGTTTGACATATTGTTGAGCCTTTCAGGACTGGTGATTATGCGCGTTGCCATGGTTGTCGTCTATGACTGGCTCAAAGACAGCCGTCAAAGGCATTGCAAATGCCAGCGGATCCTGATCTACGGAACCGGCGACAAGGGCGTTTCGTTGGTGACCCAACTCCAAAATTCTCAAGAGTATCAGGTCGTCGGTTTCCTGACCTACGGCAAAACACTGAAGAATCATATGCTGGCCGATCTCCCGGTCTACTACTTCGAGACCGAAGAGAATGTCAAGTACCTGCACAACTGCAAGGATATTGACGCCATTCTCTTCGCCCACGTCCATGAGGCTCGCGAAGAGCAGGAGCGCCTAATCCATTATTGTACGGACTGCAACCTCAAGGTGCTGATCGCTCCCTCGATCGACGAGGTGGTCGACGGCAAGGTGCAGCGTCAGGCAATCCGCGAGATCAGGATCGAGGACCTGCTGGGACGTGAAGAGATCAAGATCTCGATGGACGAGATCATCGCCAACTTCCGTGGCAAGACGATCCTGGTTACGGGCGCGGCGGGGTCCATCGGTTCGGAGTTGTGCCGCCAGCTGGCGACGTTCGGAGTCAAGGAACTCGTGCTGTTCGACAACTCCGAGACGCCGATGCACAACATCCGCCTCGAGTTGGAGGATCGCTTCCCCAATCTGAAGTTCATCCCCGTAATCGGCGATGTGCGCATGATTCCGCGTCTGGATTTCGTCTTCCGCACCTATCGTCCGCAGGTGGTCTTCCACGCAGCAGCCTACAAACACGTGCCGCTGATGGAGGAGAATTCCTGCGAAGCCGTTCTGGCCAACGTTGCCGGCTCGCGCAACGTGGCGGACAAGTGTATCGAATATGACGTCGAGAAGATGGTTATGATCTCGACGGACAAGGCCGTCAACCCGACCAACATCATGGGCTGTACAAAACGTCTGGCCGAGATCTACGTGCAGTCGCTCGGTCTGGCCATCGAGGCCGGCAAGGTGAAGGGCAAGACGAAGTTCGTCACGACGCGTTTCGGCAACGTGCTGGGTTCGAACGGTTCGGTGATCCCGCGCTTCCGCGAGCAGATCGCCAAGGGTGGCCCGGTTACGGTGACACACCCCGACATCACGCGCTTCTTCATGACGATCCCGGAGGCCTGCCGCCTGGTGATGGAGGCCGCCACGATGTCGACGGGCACCCAGATCTTTGTCTTCGACATGGGTAAGTCAGTGAAGATCGCCCACCTGGCCAAGCGCATGATCGAGCTGGCCGGTCTGGAGGTCGACAAGGACATCAAGATCGAATACACGGGACTTCGCCCGGGCGAGAAGCTCTACGAAGAGGTGCTGTCGAACACGGAGAACACGCTTCCGACGTCGCACGACCGGATCCGTATCGCCAAGGTCCGCGAGTACGACTACGCCGACGCCCTCAAGGGAGCGCAGGAGTTGGAGGAGCTTTCGCGTGCCGTCATCATTCCGGATATGGTTCGCCTGATGAAAAAGATCGTCCCCGAGTTCAAGTCCAAGAACTCGCGGTTCGAGGAATTCGATAAAGAAACGAAGTAAAATCAACCATAATGAACACGGAACAGAACAAAAACTTAAAGATCGCCGTAGCCGGAACCGGCTATGTTGGCTTGTCTATCGCCACATTGTTGGCACAGCATCATCAAGTAACCGCAGTTGATGTTATTCCCGAGAAGGTGGAGATGCTGAATCGGAAACAGTCTCCGATTCAAGATGACTATATTGAAAGATATCTGGCCGAGAAGCCGCTGAATCTCACCGCCACATTGGATGGCGCCGCCGCCTATCGGGATGCGGATTTTGTCGTGATTGCCGCTCCGACAAACTACGACCCCGTCAAGAACTATTTTGACACAAGCCATGTCGAAGAGGTGATCGATCTGGTCCTGGAGGTCAATCCTCAGGCCGTCATGGTTATCAAGTCTACGATTCCCGTAGGTTACTGCCGGAGTTTGTATATCAAGTACATGCAGAAGGGGGTAAAACGGTTCAATCTGCTGTTCTCGCCCGAATTCCTGCGTGAAAGCAAAGCTCTCTACGATAACCTCTACCCGAGTCGTATTATTGTGGGTATTCCCAAAATCATCAACGATGAGCGGTTCAAGGAGGAGAATGACGCCATTCGAGCCATCGCAGATATTCCGGCACTTGAAAAAGCGGCCCATACGTTTGCTGCGCTGCTGCAGGAAGGAGCCATCAAAGAGAATATCGACACGCTGTTTATGGGCCTGAAAGAGGCAGAGGCGGTAAAGCTCTTTGCCAATACCTATCTGGCCCTTCGAGTCAGCTACTTCAATGAATTGGATACCTATGCCGAGGTAAAAGGCCTGGATTCCCAAGCCATTATTCTCGGAGTTGGTCTGGATCCCCGTATTGGAACTCACTACAACAATCCGTCGTTCGGTTATGGAGGATATTGCCTGCCGAAAGACACCAAACAATTGCTGGCCAATTATGCGGATGTCCCGGAGAATCTGATCGAGGCCATCGTCGAGTCGAATCGCACCCGCAAGGATTTCATTGCGGATCAGGTTCTGAGAAAAGCGGGATATTACAGCTACTCTTCAACAAATGGCTACAATAAGGAACAAGAGAAGCCTATCGTGATCGGCGTATATCGTCTGACCATGAAATCCAACAGCGACAATTTCCGGCAGAGTTCGATTCAAGGTGTTATGAAACGCATCAAGGCCAAGGGCGCAACAGTTATCATTTACGAGCCTACACTTGAGGATGGATCGACATTCTTCGGCAGCGAAGTCGTCAACAATCTCGAAAAATTCAAGCAGACGAGTGCGGCTATCATCGCCAATCGCTATGACCCCTGTCTGGACGATGTCGAGGCAAAGGTTTATACACGAGATATTTTCAGAAGAGACTAAACAGTCATCATATGCTACCCTACAATATAACATTAAACGGCAAAACAGTTCTGGTAACTGGAGTTGCCGGCTTTATCGGATCGAATCTTGCCAAACGGCTTTTGACAGACTATGCAGATCTGCGAGTAGTCGGTATTGACAGCATCACCGACTATTATGATGTTACTCTTAAATATGACCGACTGAAAGGTCTGGAAGAGTTTGGTGATCGATTTGTGTTCATTCACGACTCGATTGCAAATCGGGAGATCATCATCCGTTTGTTTGACGAATATAAACCCTCCATCGTTGTAAACCTGGCAGCACAGGCTGGTGTCAGATACAGCATTACCAATCCTGATGCCTACGTCGAAAGTAACCTCATCGGGTTTTACAACATTCTGGAAGCCTGTCGACACAGCTACGACAACGGACAAACCGGGGTTGAACATCTGGTTTACGCCTCCTCATCCAGCGTATACGGTTCGAATAAAAAGGTGCCCTATTCGACGGATGATAAAGTTGATAATCCGGTATCGTTGTATGCCGCGACCAAAAAGTCGAATGAATTGCTGGCACACGCATACTCCAAGTTGTATAACATACCTTCGACCGGATTACGCTTCTTTACGGTTTATGGCCCCGCCGGTCGTCCAGACATGGCCTACTTCGGATTTACGGACAAGCTGGTAAAAGGAGAGAAGATCCGCATCTTTAATTACGGGAACTGCAAACGAGATTTCACCTATATCGACGACATTATCGAGGGTGTTGTTCGGGTTATGCAACATACACCGGAGCGTATAACTGGAGAAGACGGCCTGCCGTTGCCTCCTTACAAAGTCTACAATATCGGCAACAGCCACCCGGAGAATCTGTTGGATTTTGTCGATATCCTGCAACAGGAATTAGTACGAGCCGGCATCCTGCCCGAGGATTATGATTTTGAAGCACACAAAGAACTCGTCCCGATGCAGCCGGGAGATGTCCCTGTAACATACGCCGATACCACTCCGTTGGAGCAAGATTTTGGGTTCAAACCGGCGACATCCTTAAAGGACGGATTGCGAGTGTTTGCAGAATGGTATGCAAAGTTTCACGGCAAGGAATAACCACTGACCTAACAACATCTATTGGCATCTGCATGCTGTTAAACAAAGGCTGTATCCGACAAACGCTTTCAAAATAAAAGACACAATACATTATAAATCTTCATATTATGAGCATTTTCAAAGACAAAGTCCTGTTAATCACAGGCGGTACGGGAAGTTTCGGCAACGCAGTTCTGCGTCGTTTTCTCGACTCTGACATCCGGGAAATTCGTATCTTCTCCCGCGACGAGAAGAAACAGGATGACATGCGCCACTTCCTTCAGGCTAATCGTCCGGACGTTTCGAACAAAGTAAAATTCTAT